>PJTZ01000040.1_pt1 | contig 179986 bp, 135 predicted proteins | sample 1512131 | NCBI WGS metagenome assembly PJTZ01 (sample SAMN08177679, study PRJNA422409) | Soil metagenome, whole genome shotgun sequencing project. | reverse complement strand
GTAGCAAGCTACACCGGAATCCCGTCCGACTTGCATGTATTAGGCCTGCCGCTAGCGTTCATCCTGAGCCAGGATCAAACTCTCCATTGTAAAAATGAAAAATGACCCCGGTCATCTTCTTCTATGACCGGATCGTCAGTATAATTGTACTGTACGGCCCGGACCGGAAAAATTGTAATTCTTTACAGCTTCCCCCCTAAGGGGTACCGCTGCGCTACATGATCATCTCTTTAAAGAACTTCTCTCGCCCCCGCTTCGCGCTTCGGCCTTATCATCTTGCCACCGAAGTGGCCGGACTGTATTTCTTTTGTTTCGCCCCCGTTTCCGAAGGGACTGCAAAGGTAGGAAAGTTTTTCTAAAAAACAAAAAAAATATTTTTTTCCTCTTTCCCTTTTGCCCCCGGCCGGCAGATCCCTGCCCGCCGTATGGCGCAACCTCCCTCGCGGAGTGGTGCAAAGGTAGGAACTTTATCCGTACGCTCCAAGACCCACCGGCGTTTTTTCCTGCCCTAGACCATCAAAACGCTGGTAGACTGAACAATAGTTTTTCAAAACTGTTACTACTCCTATAAGAAATAGATATTTCTATTTACCGCCCTTTGACATTTGGCAGAAACCCGGTCACGATACCTATCAAAGGAAGATAAGCACAAATCCGAAACACATATTCAATACTTGTATGATCTGCCAACCAACCTAAGAAGGCAGATCCCAACCCCGCGATTCCAAAAGCAAAGCCGAAAAACAGGCCAGCAATCATACCTACCTTACCAGGCACTAAATCGGTAGCATACACCAAAATAGCCGAAAACGCAGACGAGATGATCACGCCGATAATAACCGCCAATATAACTGTAAGGGTCAACCCTACATGAGGCAATGCTAAAGTAAAGGGAGCTGCGCCCAAAATAGAAATCCAAATAATTAATTTACGACCATACCGGTCACCTAATGGACCACCTAATATCGTTCCTATCGCTACTGCCGCAAGAAACGCAAATAAATAAAATTGGGATTCTTGAACACTTAGACCAAATTTACCTATCAAATAAAAGGTAAAATAACTAGTCATAGATGTCATATAAATGTACTTAGAAAAAATCAGCACAAGTAAAATTACGATCGAGCTTATCACTTTTCCACGACTCAAAACATATGTAGAGTCGGCCGGGTTTTGATTTTCTATCCCAGTTGAACTCCTTAGTCTTCCCCTCTCTTGTATATTTCCTTTATACCATTTTCCCACTACGGATAGAAGCAAGATTCCGACAAGGGCAATTAGGCAAAACCATTGGATATGTGCTTGTCCATGAGGTATAATAATTAATGCCGCCATTAATGGTCCTATGGCACTACCAGCATTACCCCCTACTTGAAAAATGGATTGCGCAAGTCCCTTCCTCCCCCCTGAAGCGAGCTGGGCAACACGAGATGCTTCCGGATGAAAAACAGACGAACCAATCCCAACCAAACAAACAGAAAGAAGAACAAACAAAAAGTTCGAAGCCATAGATAACGACACCAATCCAATTAATGTAAATCCCATACCAATAGCAAGTGATTTTGGATTTGGCCTCCTGTCCGTATAACGTCCTACAAACGGCTGCAATATAGAAGCAGATAATTGAAAGGCTAAAGTAATCAATCCAATCTGTGTGAAATTTAGGCTGAAATTCTCCTTTAGCATCGGATATATTGATGGTATGACCGCCTGTAATAAGTCATTAATAAAATGCCCAAAACTTATGGCGAACAAAATACTATATACCGTACCCTTTACCATTGGATGCGTCGATGACCTGACTGCTGTTTTCATATTCACTCTCCTTATGGATCTACATTTATTAAAAATTGTATGCGATTTACAAAAAATTAAGCACACTCGTCTGTTTTTTTGGTCACAATCCATCCACAATCTATTGATTTGAGCATTATATGATTTCTGGCACAGAATTTGTCTAATTTCTAATTCATAATTTAGGTTAATAATTGGTTTGGAAACCCTGAAGTCGCCCGACTTCGGGGTTTCTTTTTATATCTCCTGCAACAATTGGTTCACCAGATCTCGTAAAACCGGTACTGTCTCTTCTTTAAACCACTGATTTTTTGACATCCAGATAAAATTTCTTGGTGACGGGTGTGGCAACGGAAAATACGTCGGTAAATAGTCTCGATAATTTTTCACGGTCTCCGTTAATGTCTTGTGCTTTCGCCCTCGCAGATAATAAGATTGTGCGTATTGGCCTATTAATAGTGTCAATTTAATATTTTGCATTTGCGCCAAAACGCGTTCATGCCAGATAGGTGCGCATTCTAGACGAGGAGGTAAATCTCCACTTTTACTTTTCCCGGGATAGCAAAACCCCATAGGTATAATAGCAAAATTTTCGGGGTTATAGAAAGCTTCTTCCGTAACACCTAACCAATTTCTAAGTTCTTTCCCACTTTGGTCATCCCAAGGGATACCCGATAAATGCACTTTCATTCCTGGAGCCTGTCCTACAATCAAGATTTTTGAACGATCGTCAATCGTCAATACAGGATTAACCCCTGCTAATAGTTTCGGCTCACAGATTCTGCAGCGTTTTATCTCTCTATATAATGCCTCGGTTTCCTGATTCATATCTACTTCCTATTCCCCATATTCACTATTTAGCCCAATACAACATCCAGTGACATCATTAAAATAAATCCTCCAATAAAACCCAAGGTCGCCCAGTCTGAGTCCTTATTCTGTTGTGCTTCAGGAATCACTTCTTCCACGACGACAAACATCATGGCACCGGCAGCAAACGCCAACGCATAGGGTAACAATGGTGTAAAGAAGGCTACTGCGAACGCCCCTAATACCGCCGCCATCGGCTCTACAACAGCAGAAAGTTGGCCATAATAAAAGCTTTTCCGCCGTGAAATCCCCATACGGCGTAATGGCATAGCCACCGCAATACCTTCGGGGAAGTTCTGAAGACCTATTCCCACAGCTAACGCCACAGCTCCACCGATACTTGCTTCAGGGACGCCCGCTGCAACTGCCCCAAACAGCACGCCAACAGCAAGCCCCTCAGGGATATTATGCAATGTTATCGCTAACACTAACAAAGTTGTTTTCTGCCACGGTGATTTTACGCCCTCGACCTGCTTAAAATTAACGTGAAAATGCGGCAATAACTTGTCCAACGCAAAGAGAAACCCTGTTCCCATTAAAAAGCCCATAACAGCCGGCAATACCTGCATAAACCCTTCCCCATCACTCATATCTATAGCCGGAATTAACAGACTCCATATACTCGCCGCCACCATAACGCCACCTGTGAAACCAAGCATGGAATCGAGAAAATTACGATTCATCGTTTTGAAGAAAAAGACAAATGCTGCGCCTAAAGCTGTAACCAGCCAAGTGAAAATAGAAGCGTACAATGCCGCTAATACAGGATTTATTTCCGAGAGGTAGTTAATAACATGATCCATTATTTATACTTTGGGATATATCATGCACAAAGTTAACACAAAAAAATCCTGAAGCGGGGAACTTCAGGATTTTTCTACTAACCAATTATTAATTAACCTAAATTATGAAAAAAATTACTCTATTGTTATCTCTAAAACGCATACTCTAATACTTTATTTTTCCCACACGCTTCATTTAACATCTTTTAACGATTGGAAGCGGTACAGTCTTTTGAAAGAGCTTGCTTCCTTTTGGAAAAACCGCAAAAAAAAGATATATTTGATAAATACCATTCTAATAAATAAGAACAATATATTACGCTCATTTTTATGAAGAACGCCATTCTTGTACCTACCGACTTTTCTGACAATGCATGGACAGCTATTATGTATGCCGCGAATCTTGCCACGAAGCACAATTGGCGGTTACATGTTCTCCATACCTACCATGAATTTAGTAATGCACGGGTGGGCGCCAAATTTACAGAAGAGGTTCGTGCCTCTATGTCGGAAACCGCTGCTCAAAACATGGAAAAATTGGAAACTGACTTACGCGCACAGTTTCCCGAACTTGTATTTACATCAGCCTGTATGCTAGGAGATCTCAGTAAAACAGTATTAGATCTATTACAGACAGATCAATATAATTTCCTAGTTATGGGAACGAAGGGCGCTGGACGTATTAAAAGTGCAACTATTGGTAGCAATACATTTGAGCTGATCAAGAAGAGTCCTATAGGGGTTTTAGCTGTTCCGGAAGCATATCAAAATTTCCGATTAGAAAAAATTGGTGTATTAACAAATTTCAAAGAAAGCGAAGCACAGCTTCTCCGCGCTTTTACAGCACGTATACAAGCTACATTAGATTTGGTGCTATTGCATGTGACTGAGAAAGAAGAATCTCCCGCTGCAGAAGATATCGAATTTTGGAAAGAACAAGTTGTACAGCGCTTCCCCGTCAGAAATATTGATTACTGTGAAAAAAATGCCGTTTATCGCTTAGATTACAACATGCCTGTTCCAAAATGCATCGATTGGATGATAGAAAAAATGCAGATTGATTTATTATTGGTATCGTATAATCGTAAAAGTTTTTTTGCACAACTGTTTTCACGCAGCTTAACAAAATCCATCGCACATAATTTATTAATCCCTACTTTCTTTGTAAGAAGCGACATTAAGGTGTAAAAATAAGGTGATAATAATAATCTTTATTTATCCAATTGATCAAAAACGGAATTTTGAGATATAAATTCCGGAACGATAGCTTTCAGTTGACGAACAACTTCCAGATCAGCATGTTCCGCAGATACTTCACTGTGCTCAACAAGCCCACACAACACATCGATCTGTCTCCTTTTCGTTAACAAATCTTCCGTACAGACTTTCGCTATCATAATTTTAGGATGATGTGTCTTGAGTGTATTTTCGTTATTTGCCAAGAGTTCCTCGTATATTTTTTCACCAGGACGCAATCCTACAATTTTAATATCGATATCTTGCGGGTAACGGTATCCTTTTAATTTGATCATGCGTTTGGCCAGGTCTATAATCTTGACAGATTTCCCCATATCAAAAACAAAAATTTCACCTCCTTTCCCCATAGTTCCGGCCTCTAGCACAAGCTGACAGGCTTCTGGAATCGTCATAAAAAAGCGTGTAATTTCCGCATGGGTCAATGTTAATGGTCCACCCTTTGCTATTTGCTTTTCAAAAAGAGGGATGACTGAACCGTTAGATCCCAACACATTCCCAAATCGCGTAATAATGAAATTAGTTTCACTCTGTTCATTACAAGAATTGACATAAATCTCCGCAGCTCGTTTAGAAGCTCCCATAACGTTTGTAGGATTGACAGCTTTATCTGTCGAGATCATGACAAACTTATAGACGTTATATTCCATTGACAAATCTGCCATAATACGACTACCATATACGTTTGTCCAAATCGCTTCATAGGGATTTGCTTCCATTAGTGGCACATGTTTATACGCTGCTGCATGAAAAACCACATCCGGACGGTGCGTTTCAAATATACGTCTCATAAAGGTTTTGTCCCGTACATCTCCCACAATGAAATAGGCTTCATCAGGGTTGAAAGTATGGATAGTCTGTTGTACATCATATAACGCGGATTCTGCCTGATCTAGCAAGATGATCCTCCCGTAAGGTAGAATAGCAATTTGTCGTGCAAGTTCGCTCCCAATAGAACCTGCAGCACCTGTTATTAGTACCGTGCGCCCTTTTAATTCTTTTTCTACAACAGGATTATCCAATTTAATAGGCTTTCTTCCCAAAAGGTCTTCAATCCGCAATTGACGAATTTGACGTTTACCGCCGCCACTGAGTAAAGAACGACCGGGTTGCATAATCTTAAGCTCGATATTTAAGTTATGAAAGTGATCAGTTACACGTGAGAGACGCTCTGGATCATCATTTTCCACAGCAATAATGACTTCATCGATATCGTTTTTCCGTACAAAATTTTCGTCGATATCCGTGATATGCAAAATCCGTATACCTCGTGAGTTTTTTCCTACCCTATTCGGTTTATCTTCCACAAATGCGATAACTTTATTTTTCGACCGGATATCATCTTGCAGCATAGCATAAGCTACCAAACCCGGTCTTGACGCACCAAAAATCAACACATGCCTACTTTTCCTTTTTGTAAAAAAAAGCAACTCATAAATCTGCCTATAAACTACCCTCGCCGCGACCAACATCACCATGGTGAAAAAACCATGCGAGAAGACCACAGCATAAGATAAACGAAGGTACTCTCCCCATATCGAATCCTTCACTGCGGTGGAGCGAACTAATAAGGTAATAAGGAAAAGTATCATACAGGCCAGCCAAGCCGTTTTAAAGATACGTATAGCCTCACTAAGACCGGTATGTCGCACGATTTCGCGATAGGTCTTCATAAAGAGAAAAGAAATCAGATAAACCGATAAGACCAATATGCTCTGCTTAAACATCAAGCCTATATCGAATTCGCCTAAAAAGCTGTTTAAAATAAAGTTGAATGTTACATAACATCCAAACACAATGATCATGTCAATCAACAAAATAACCCAGCGCGGGTTATCCTTCCGCAACTTCTTCTTCAGTACATTCAAATCCATGCTTGGATAGTCTAGTTCTTTATTTATTCCTATCAGTACACTAATCGTAGCATTTTAACTACACTCGCGTCCAAAAAACCGTGCGTCTTATAGAGTCTACCTTACTTAACCAAGTCTATGCAATGTTAAAAGCTCGACTATTAAGATAAGTACAAACAGAACCAAAACCCAAAATGTACGTGCCGCAAACGGCACACGTTCATATCTATTTCTCAATTTATTCATGTTATTTCGCCATTACTACATCACTCCACTGGTGAGCCTCAAAACAATTTCAATAGTAGTTGTCTTCTATATTCAAGAAGTATGCCGAATCCATAAATGAATGATATAATCACGCTTTTTTGTAAAAAACATGTGATAAACTTCATATAATTTGGAAAAAAATCAAAAACACCATATATTTGCACTATCATAATTTAGGTTTATAATTGGTTAGCTAAAGGTTTTCATTCTCCCCGTTTGAAAACCTTTTTTTTGCCTAACTGTTTTGGATATAAATAAAAATTAATAGTCTATTTATTCAGGGAAGACAAAACTAGCCTGATAAGCTATCTGTCGCACAACAATCTTCGTTGTCAGTTGAGGCAATAAGATTTGGCTATCAAACAATTCTGTTTCTTGATAGCGTGTAGCAACAGACAATTTTATTTTCCCACAATGAGGCGCAAAAGTTTGGCGAACTAACTCTACTTTATTATTCTGTCCAGAAAGATGTCCTAATATTAAATGTCGAAGACGGGGGCCGCGATATTCTAAAACAGTTTCCAGTGCAATATGGTTAGAAAGGTGCCCCCAACCGTTTCGTATCCTGTTTTTCAAAAAGAAAGGATAGCTTCCGGTATCCAACAGCCCTTCATCGTAGTTTGCTTCCAGCAAGAGAACATCTGCTTGCCGAATTACATGTTTCACGTTATCACAAATGCGTCCAATATCGGTCAACACGCCAATATTGATCTCTCCATTTGAAACCCAAAAGCTACAAGGCTCCTGCGCATCATGGTATTTAGGAATACCACAAATTGTCAAGCTACCAACCTCTATTTCTTCATCTCGACGAATAATATGCAGTAGGTTTTCCGGCAATTGTAAACGCGATCCCCTATAGGAGCCGGCAGTCATATATACCGGGATTTGATAACGCCTGCAAAAAACGGCTAATCCACGGATATGATCCGTATGCTCATGTGTTATAAATATTGCTTTAATTGTTGATGGAACAATACCTAAATTGGCCATACGCAGCTCTACATGCTTCGCATTGATGCCTACGTCAATTAAAATGGCATCTTCCGCATCGGCGATGTAATAGCAATTACCATTACTTCCAGAAGCTAGGGCACAATATTTCATCTATTTATTTTTCTTTCTTAACATTCCGGCAAACTCAACGGCACTTTAATCGCCAACCCACCGTCCGCAGTTTCCTTATATTTAACATTCATATCCTGGGCTGTCTCCCACATCGTGCTAACGACTGCATCAAGGCTAACCTTCGCCTTATCAGGGTTAGAGTTTAATGCCAGTTGAGCGGCAGTGATGGCTTTGACGGCACCCATCGTATTTCTTTCTATGCAAGGTATTTGCACTAAGCCCCCGATAGGGTCACAGGTTAATCCTAAATGGTGTTCCATTGCAATTTCCGCTGCCATCAACACTTGGCGTTGCGAACCTCCTAAACATTCTGTCAACGCACCTGCAGCCATGGCGGACGACACTCCAATTTCTGCCTGACAGCCGCCCATTGCTGCAGAAATAGTAGCTCCCTTCTTAAAGATAGAGCCTATTTCGGATGCCGTAGCAATGAACTGTATAATCTTATTTTCGTCATAGCTATCATGGAATATTATGTAATATTGTAATACAGCGGGAATTACACCAGATGCACCATTAGTAGGCGCGGTAACTACTCGTCCAAAAGAAGCATTTTCCTCATTGACAGCAAGCGCAAAGCAACTCACCCAATCCAGAATATAGCCGAAGTCTTTTCCTCCCTCACGTATGGCATTTACCCATGACTCGTAATCAAAATATATCCTTTCTTTCAACAGCCGCTTATTCATCTTGGAAGCACGACGCTCTACAAGTAAACCACCAGGAAGTACCCCTGTGGTATGACATCCTTTGTATATGCAATCCTTAATCGTATGAAAAATCTGTATGATACCACTTCTAGTTTCTTCTTCGGGGCGCCACGCCAACTCATTTTCCATCACCAACTCCGAAATTTTCAATCCCGTTCGCATGCACCACATCATCAGCTCCTGAGCCGTGTCCACAGGAAAAGCCATATCAACTTCCTGTAAAACACCCACCGTATCATCTTCCTGTACGACAAACCCTCCTCCGATAGAATAGTAGGTTTCTGACACCGCCGTGCCGTCGGTTAAAAATGCCTGAAAAGTTACAGCATTGGGATGGTAAGGTAGACTTTCTGTATAGAGAAATAATAAGTCCGTCGTGTAAGAGAAACTAACAACGCGCTCCGCACCTAAATCTATCTTTCCGAATGATTTGATTTCTTGCACTTTCGGCATTACCCGATGTACATCAAATGTCACAGGATCGTCGCCGCTAAGCCCCAATAGCACCGCAATATCGGTACCGTGTCCCATTCCGGTTTTAGCTAAAGAGCCATATAATAAAATATGGATACCCTCTACCTTTTGCAGTATCTTTCTGCTTTTTAGAACGGCTATAAAACGTTGCGCAGCACGCCAAGGCCCTAAGGTATGCGAGCTTGACGGCCCGATACCGATCTTAAACATGTCAAAAATAGAGATTTGTTCCTTAGCCATTGCCAAAATTTAAGCTTCACAAAGCTATCCTTTAAATGGCAATATCACAAATGAATCGTACCCTTACATTCCGTCACCATAAGCAAACCGTTTATTGACGGTTACCGGTAATTTACCTTCTGCTTTGGCCTGTCCTAGAAGAACCTTCAAGGCAGCCTTTTGCATAAAGTAGTCGTTTTGATACGCCAAAATTATACTGTTACTACGCTCAACAGGTAAACTATCTATTGCATACGGATTGGTGAACATCACTGTAATGGTTCTTCGACCTGCTAGCCGATCGATGAATTCACGCACCTGCTCATTTATCTTAATTTCACTTCCCGGACGCGCACGATTGTCATGTATTGCTAAAATGATCTGTGGGCTTCGACGGACCTCCTTCAACAACTCTTTCATCTCATCCTCCGTTTCTTTTCCAGAAATCAAAAACTCCCTTCTATCGTTTAACTGCACTGCCAAGCCTTTCTCAAAGTCTTGTGGCTGATTCACTCCTATGGATACTACTGCTGTCTCAATTTTCTTATCGAAAGATCGAATACGTCTATCGGATTTCAGTACAGTAACGGCAGCGTCAGCCAATCGCTGAACGAGTGATTTTGATGCAGGTGTATTTAAATCACTCACCAAATTGACCATATTAACCGGTCGGTATTGGTTTAATCCTAACCAATATTTTGCAGCGAGCACCCGTTTTATACGTTGATCTAGTTCGGCCTGTTTAATACGTCCACTTTTTACGGCCTTTTCGACCAATCCTATGGCACGCGCACTATTTTCAGAGATCTCCAATAGGTCATGACCTGCTTCAATTGCCATCACATCAGCCTCACCATTGGGAAAAAATTTTTTTACCCCCTTCATATCCATCGCATCAGTCACTGTCAGTCCATTAAAGCCTAATTCCTTTCGCAAAAGATCCGTCACCACTTTCCGTGAAATAGAAGAGGGGATATTGGGCTTTGCATCCAATGCTGGAATATTCATGTGAGCTACCATTATTGCGGGCGCGCCTTGTTGAATTAGTTCACGAAATGGAAAAATTTCCAGACTGTCTAGCCGCGCTTTTGAAAATTTCAGTTGTGGGAGGTCGTGGTGGGAATCTACGTCCGTGTCACCATGTCCAGGAAAATGCTTTAAAGACGCAATGATTCCTCCGGCAACCATACCGTCCATATACGCTTTCGCTTTACGTGTTACATTGTGTTTATTATCTCCAAATGAACGGAAGTTGATAACAGGGTTTTTAGGGTTATTGTTGATATCAACCACCGGAGCAAAATTAAAGTGCATACCAATACGCTGAAAATCGCGCGCTACCTGGCGTCCCATTTCATAAATAAGCATTTCATTTTGTATAGCGCCCAAGGTCATTTGATAAGGGAAAGAAACAGTGGAGTCGGGAAGCCGCATACCTAGTCCCCATTCACCATCAAACGTAACCAGCAAAGGAACTTTTGCCAACTTTTGGTATTGATTAAGCATCTGAGCGTGCCGTACCGGCCCGCCCTGGAACACAACTAAACCACCAAGCTGTTCTTTTTGAATCACCTGCGCAACCGAATCTATATATCGTTGCCCAAGATTGGTATGGGCACGAACCAAAAAAAGCTGTGCAATACGTTCTTTAGGCGTGAGCTTTTGAAAAACCGAATCTACCCACGTATGTTGGCTATTGATAAATTGAACGAAATTAGGTCTTCTTTGTCCATATACACTCATTATGAAAAATGCACAAAAAAAGACCGCGGAGCAGAACTTTTTCACCATATTTTATTAGTTATCAAAAACCGAATTACGTAAAAAAAAAGATTTTTTACAAATTATGCATATTTTAATTTAAAACACGCACAAAAACGCTTCGCTATAAATTGTATTTCTTTTCTAATAATTGAGCGAGTTCCACCCCATTATCGACATCTCCATTAGCTTCTTTCTTCCACAGCATATCAATAATCAGCAATAGAAATTGCGTTTCCAACTCAGGGTCTTTATATCCTAATTCGGAAAAAGCTTTGACCAAAACAGGCTGTACAGGTTTCATAAACTGTTCATGTTGTTGTTTAGAAAAACTATTATGTGACAGGCGTTCTTGCAATTTCCAGAAAAGGGGTTCATCGGCAACCAACTTGTTCGGCAGAAAAATCATATTTTTCAAAAACTCTTTAGGGTTCTTGTAGGTCATCATCCCACGGTGATGTGAGAGCACCCTTCTATAACCTGACTTAATAATATGCGCCAATAAGGAATCCTTATTACCAAAATGCTTAAAAATAAGCGCTTCCGACACACCCGCTCCCAAAGCAATCTCTTTTGTCGACGTATCCACATAGCCCTTTGTTGCAAATAAGGAAAGGGCTACTTTCATTATCTTCTCTTTACGGCTTAATGTCGTCTCTTTCATGTAATACTATACTATTTTTAACAAAGATACTATTTTTCAGCACGACTGTCCTTTGCAAAATTTTTGAAACAATCGGGTAAATCTATTATACCTTTTCTATCTTTAGCGCTCAACATAAACCTACAATGGACTTTTGTGCTTTTATACGTTTCCGATTTATTACCCTGACCTTGATTTTATCAGTAGTCAGTATGACATCTGCAGCGCAACGTATAGTAAGCGGCAAGGTCGAAGACAAAATTTCGGACATCCCTCTTACTGGGGTCACTGTGAATGTTCTGGATGCAAAAGATTCGGTATTACAATCTACATCTACTAATCGATTGGGAATATTTTCATTCAAAAACATACCAAAAGGTAACTATACCCTGCATGCTACTAATGTTGGCTATCAACCATTTAAATCGTCGATAACACTACTGGATAAAGATATACAAATCAACATTGCCATGGAATCCGGAGAGATCGCTTTAGAAGAAATTGAAATTACGGGGACACCGGCAGTTTCTCTCCGTGGCGATACCACGGAATTTGATGCGAAACGTTTCTCTACGCGAGAATATGCTGATGCCGATGAATTAGTTGCACAAATACCCGGCGTAGAACTGGATGAGGAGGGAAATGTGAAAGCACATGGCGAAGAGGTTACCAAAATTATTGTGGACGGAAAGGAATTTTTCAGTACAGATCCGCGTATAGCCCTTAAGACACTACCTGCTGAAATTGTGGACAAGATCCAGCTTATTGATAAGAAATCGGAACAGGCCAGGTTTTCCGGCTTTGATGATGGTGAACGGAAGAAAGTAATTAACATTGTGACAAAACCCGACAAAAAACGCGGCACATTCGGAAAGGCTTCTTCAGGTTATGGAGATGAAAACAAATTTGCTTTAAACACCTCCATCAACCGATTTGAAAACGATAAAAAAATTGCCGTAAACCTCATGGCAAATAATGTGAATGAGACAAACTTCGCGGAACAGGGCCGTGGTGGATCGCGAAGAGGCAACAACAATACGGACCGGGGATTATCGGATACCTACGCGGGTGCTATTAATTATAACAATTCGTTTTTTGAAGACGCCATGGACGTCAGTGGCGATTACAATTTTCGTTCTTCCAAAACGAGCGTCATCTCTTTATCCGACATTGAATACATCTTAGGGAATCGCGCCAACCAATCGCGAACACAGGAACAAGATAATCTTAACCGACAAACAGAACATAAAGCAAACGCACGGGTACGTTGGAACATAGACGATAAACAGCGTGTCGATTTAGCACCAAACCTATCTTACAGCTCACTCGGCCGTACCGGAAGCAACCATTTTTCTACTTTTTTGAATGACAATGATTTGCTCAACATATCCGAGAGACAGAACGACACGCGTAACAGCAACTTCAATTTTGGAGGGAGGTTCACCTATATGTATCGTTTTAAAAAACCCGGTCGCACAATTTCCTTAAATGTCTCAGGAAACAAAAGTACCAATGACGCTTTAGGAAAAAATCTAGCCCTTACGAAATATTACAAAGATGCTTTACTGAACCGTGTCGACACCAACAACAATCAGAGTATCACAAACGGATATGGTTCGGGCTTGAACAATCGGCTGTCGTTTACAGAAAATCTCTCCAGTAGAAGCAGATTACAGCTAAGTTACAATTATAGAAATACACTAAATTATTCCGATCGGGAAACATTTGAATGGCTCGCTGAAACAGGACAATTGGGGGAGCTAAACGAACGTCTATCAAATGAATTTAGAAACGACTTTAATTATCATAAAGGCGGTTTATCTTTTTCTTACAACAAAAAAGATTCCCTCCGTTTTCAAATCGGGTTAAGCTATCAACGTGGCGTTCGCAATAACGATCGAATCATACCCATTCACCTCGTCACACGCGCGTCGTTTGGCAGTTTCCATCCGGAATTCTCAGCGACTTACAATATCAACAAAGAAAGGCGTTTCGAAGTAAATTATACTACGACAACCAATACGCCAAATATCAATCAACTACAGGATTTCATCAACAATCAGAACGAATTGAATATCCGCAACGGTAATCCATATCTTAACCAAGAGTATAACCATCAAGTAAAAATTCAGTATAAGGACGTACGACGTTCCACGGGGCAGAGCTTCAATTCAAGCATGGATTTCAATTATACAAACGATAAAATCGTCAACTCCGTCCTTACGACAGATACGGCACTCGTATTATTTGACGATATCCGCTTGGGCGCTGGCGGCCAATACACTGTTCCTATCAATGTAGACGGAGCTTATGGCGCACGTTGGACAAACAGTTTCGGCATTCCGATCAAAAAATGGAAACTAAACGTTAATCTAAATAATACCGTTTTTTATAACAGCAATTTTGCGGTACTCAACGATGAATTTGTCAACGGTTATAATTATGGTGTACAACAGCGCGTTGGCTTAAATACCAACATCAATAAAAAATTTGTTTCAGGACTAAACTATCGTATCAATCTCACATTGAGCGACAATCCCGTGTCCCGCGTAGCATTATATAAGGTATACTCTCACACCGTCAATCACACCTTAACCTATGAGTTTTTAGGCTCATTTATTGCCCACTCCAATCTATTGTACATCTATAATAGCGGCCTATTAGAGTCTCCAAGAACAAACACCACGCTTTGGAATGCTTCATTGGGTACTAAATTCCTAAAACAAAAAAATGCAGAGCTATCACTGAAAGCTTTTGATATATTTAACCAAGCACAAAATATCGGCAGAAGGGTGACTGATATTGCCATTACAGATGTGACGTCTAATACATTGACACGTTATTTCATGCTGTCATTAAATTATAACCTGCGAAATTTTGATAGCAGGAGATAGTTTGTAGTCCGTATGAAATACATCTTACAAGTCAAGAATCACGAGAATCTAGTTACGTGTCACAAAAACGAGAATAAATTACTGCCTGTGCACTAAACAAGTATAAATGACTATTTTTAACAAAATATAACACTGATTAACAATTCTATTTAATTACTTTTGCCGATCAGACATTAAATATGAATCGTTTTTTAAAGAGAAGTATTCACTTTTTTGCCATACCATTTTTCACACTAATCATTGTAGCGGCCTGCGACAAAGACATGAGCGTCATGTTAGATAATTCGGCGACGAGCAACGTGGGGGTTACCTTGATAGACTCTTTCACCGTCAATACTTCTACCGTTCAGCTAGCGAACTTACCTTCTGCTGGCACAGGAAATATACTGGTGGGAAAGGCGACGGTTCCGCAAAGCGGAAGCGTAAAATCCACATCATATTTTCGGATCGGGCTTACTTCAACAGCAAATGATATTCCGGAGACTGCTCGGTTTGATTCGATTACCTTGGTTTTAAAGCCGACAGCTACTCCATATTCTTTTGGGGACACGACAAAAATGCAAAAAATCACGGTGCATCAATTGACGGAGGCCCTGGCGACAAAAACACCTACGCCTCTTTTCCCTAATCAAGCACTTCCTCTCTACGTCATTGGCAACACGATTTTTACTGACCAAACGTTTGGCTACAATAGCACACCTATCGGAACAATTTCTTTTAGGCCGCGCATGCACACATTGGATAGCCTCAGTATCCGCTTGGCAGACGCTATCGGACAGGATTTCTTTACCCGTATAAAAGCTGGTAATATACAAGTGACCTCTTATGATAACTTTAAAGAATATTTTAAAGGGTTGGTGCTTGTTCCGGATGAGGAGAATACAGCGGTAGCTGCTTTCAATGACGTCGTGGAGGTCCGAATAAATTATAATTATCCATCTGCCGATGGGCATAAACGTACGGGATTCAAGACGCTTGGTATTTTAGAGCCCGGTTTTCAATATAACAACATCGTTACGGATCGGACGGGAACCGCCTTTGAAGAATTATCCGCTAAAAAAGCAATCCCGACATCATCTACAAGCGGACTTACCTATGTACAGTCCGGCAGCGGAACTGTAGCGAAAATCTCTCTGCCTACGTTAAAAGAGTTCTTGCAAGCTGAAAATATCGCGGTCAATAAAGCCGAGCTTGTGATAGAGACATCGTCAAAAACAAATACGATGTATCCGGTACCAAGTAATCTGGTACTGTCTATCAATGATCAAGACGGTGTTCCGAGGTCCGTATTACAATCGGTATATAGTTCTGGAACACAATACGCTGTATTGGTTCCGGGGGTGGAAACAGGAAGAAATGGAACATATACTTTCGACTTAATGATGTATTTGCAACAGTTAAAATCAACGCAAATTTATGACAACACTTCTTTTTATCTGATGGAAAATCCGAATAGCACTACGCAGGGGCAGAACGAAATAATTCCTCCTGATCTGTTTAGGTCATTCAATACGGCATTTATAGCATCGGAAAACTCCAAACCCAAAATAAAACTGAATATATTATACACAAAATTTAGATAATTTATGAATAAGAAAAATTGGCTATTGTTATTCTTTGCCTGCACTATTGCTTTCGCTTCGTTTAATTCATGTAAGAAAGATGATGATGAGGGGGACAGCGGAGATACTGGTCCTACAGAATGGACAAAATCAACGGTATTTACAGGCGATCCGCGTAGTGGAGCCGCTTCATTCACCATAGACGGTAAAGGTACTTATGTGGTTGGCGGATACGTAAACCCAACCGTAGGTACGGCACAAGATGGTCGCGTGTTTAACGGAAAAGGCTGGAGCAGCATTGAAGACTTCACTGGCCCAGCACGTCATGAAGCCGTAGGTTTTGCTGTCGGAGGAAAAGGTTATGTGGGTACCGGAAGAAACCTTAACAACGAGTTATTCAACGATTTCTACCAATACGACCCAGCTACAGACAACTGGAGTCCGATTAAAAACTTTCCTGGCGTTGCACGTTCAGGCGCTATTGCATTTACGTTAGGAAATTATGCGTATGTCGGGCTTGGCACTAACGTGGGCGGCGGCCGTCTTGGAGACTTATACCGATACGATCCCGCTAATGATGAATGGTCCGCGGTAGACAATCTTCCTTTCAAGGACAAGCTATCAGGGGCATTTGCTTTCGTCATTGGTAACAAAGCATATATCGGTGGCGGTTATAGCGGAAGCTCAACTCTTCCTGACGGCCTTTACACTTTTGACGGAACGAATTGGACGACATTAAACAGCTTAAACCGATCGGACGATAACTATACCTATGATGCGCGTAAATACAACGCTGCCACCTTTGTCATCGGCAATTATGCTTATGTTGTCAGCGGTAGAAACGCTAACAGCGTAACCAGCACCGTATGGAAATACGACCCTTCTTCTGACTCATGGACGGATAAGCATCAGGCGCTTTCCACGGACTCCCGTGAAAAAGGTGTAGGCTTCTCTTTAGATGGTAAGGGATATGTTGTTACCGGTGTAAACGGATCGATTGTCTTTGACAATATGTACGAGTTCACTCCTGTTCGTTAATATAAAATTTATACCGCATAAAAAAGGGAGCTGGCGCTCCCTTTTTTATGCGGTAATTATCGTCATGCAAAATGCGGCAACGCCTTTTCTATACGTTTAATAACCCCCTCTTTACCTAATGTCTCGGCAATCTGGAATACATCAGGGCCAAACTTCCCTCCCACCAACATAATCCGAAAAGGCATCATCAATTCGCCTATCTTCATGCCAGAATCAGCAATCTTACTTTTAAAAAATGGTTCCAGAGAACTTGCAGTCCATTCTTGCATTGCCCTAAATTCGGCTACTATATCTTGAAAGAAGGTTATTTTATTTTCATTCCATTTCGGTCTTACCGCATCCACGTCGTAAGTTTCCGGTATCGTAAAGAAAAAGGAAGCCTGTTCCCAAAAATCTTCAACAAAGGTCATGCGCTCCTTAACCAAAGCTAGCACGTTAGCTATATAATCTGAGTGAGGTAAAGCAACGCCGTGCTGTTTTAACACCTCTTCTATCTGCGGTAAGATTTCCTTATTGTCCGTTTTCTTTATCCACTCATGGTTAAACCATTTCGCCTTTTCAAAATCGAATTTAGCCCCTGCCTTACTAATTCTGTCCACCGAGAACTTCGCAATGAGCTCCTCCATACTAAAAATTTCTTGCTCCGTTCCGTCATTCCAACCTAAAACGGCCAGCATATTGATAAAAGCCTCCGGCAAGAATCCCATTTCTCGGAATCCTCTCGTGACATCACCCGATTTTATGTCGGTCCAGTTCATTGCATATACCGGGAAACCTAGTCTGTCACCATCGCGTTTGCTAAGCTTACCGTTTCCATCTGGTTTCAATATAAGCGGCAAATGCGCCCAATGGGGCATTTCATCTTTCCACCCTAAGTATTCCCACAATAATATATGCACTGGTGCCGACGGAAGCCACTCTTCTCCACGGAAAACATGCGAGATTTCCATCGCTTTGTCATCGACCACAACAGCTAGGTGGTAAGTTGGCATACCATCTGCTTTTAACAAGACTTTATCATCTATCAATCCCGTTTCAAATGCAACACGTCCCCGGATCATATCTTCAAAAGATACGGTTTCTTCTACGGGCATTTTAATACGGATCGTATGCGGACGTCCGTCAGATAATAATCTTGCCGTTTCCTCTTCAGAAAGACTTAAAGAGTTACGCAATTGTAAACGGTTTTCGTGCGAATATCGAAAATTAGGTTCTTCCTTCCGTCGTGCATCTAATTCTTCCGGTGTATCAAATGCATAATATGCGAATCCGTTATTCACCAGTTGTTCCGCATACTGCCGATAAGATGCTTTCCTTTCGCTCTGCCGGTAAGGTCCATATCCATCTGGTTTATTTGGGCCTTCATCGGGTGTAAGCCCACACCAATCCAAACATTCGTTGATGTATTCTTCAGCACCTGACACAAAACGAGTTTGATCGGTATCTTCAATTCTCAAAATAAAATCACCTTTATGATGGCGGGCATACAGATAATTAAACAATGCTGTACGTACACCCCCGAGGTGTAAACCGCCCGTAGGACTTGGTGCAAAACGCACTCTTACTTTTCGTTGCGAACTCATGGGGACAAAATTACACATTTTAGGAATGGCAAAAAATCCCTATTTTGCAAACTATTTAGATATGAATCACGACAATCTATATCAATATAACAATAAACAACGATGGAAAGTGCTCCTCTTTCTGTTTGCGGCACTCATTGCAGCCGCCTCGCTGTTTTATACAAACTATTTGGTCAAAAGCCTTTCCAAGTCCGAACGCACCAAAGCCGAGGTATGGGCGATGAGTACCCGGAGTATTATGACCATGCCCGATGTAGATGATCAATTCATCAGCTATGTGTATGCGGTGCGGGACAGTTTATCGATTCCGGCTATTATCACAGACAGCAAGGGCAATATCATCTTTTGGCGCGATTTAGACCCCCACAAGACCAATATAGAAGAACAGGCTGATTCCATTAATAGCGAATTAGAATATGACCCTGTTTATTTTGAGAAACAGTTGGCTAGGATGAAACGTAACCATGCGCCAATTGCACTCCCGCTAGATACAGGCGAAACGTGGTCTGTTTATTACCTAGATTCCCTGGCATTACGCCAACTGCGTGTTTTTCCTTACCTCCAACTCTCCCTGATTGCGATCTTTCTTATCATCGCGTATACAGTTTTTAATTCTATCAAAAAATCAGAACAAAACTTAGTATGGGTAGGTATGGCAAAAGAAGCTGCGCATCAGCTTGGCACGCCTATATCGTCATTAATGGGCTGGTTAGAGCTCGTACGCATTAAGTTCGATGCAGAGGATGATAGCTCCTTAAATGAAATGGAACGAGATGTAAAACGTCTCGAGGTTGTAGCGGATCGTTTCTCTAAAATAGGCTCTATCCCTTCCTTAGCCAATCACGTGGTTTATCAAGTTATCCGCGACTTCGTCCAATATTTTAAAGTACGGACCAGTGAAAAAATTACTTTTGAAATCACTGGAGATAAGACTGTTGAAGCAAAATTGAATATCCCTTTATTCGACTGGATTATCGAAAACTTGCTAAAAAATGCGGTGAATGCAATTGAGTCCGAAGGAAAAATAACGATTAACATCATCGATAACATTGCAAAAGAGGAAATTTTTATAGACATTAGCGATACAGGAAAGGGCATTCCGAAATCGAACTTCGATGCGATTTTCCAACCTGGTTTTACAACACGTAAACGTGGTTGGGGATTGGGGCTCAGCTTGACAAAACGTATGGTTGATTATCATCAAGGCCAGATATTTGTTAAAGAATCTGAACTAGGAAAAGGAACAACATTTAGGATTATACTTAAAAGTAATTTACGCTATGAACCCACTCAAGTCTGATGAATATCCTGCGATATACAGTGACTACATAGAGAATGTAGTTGGTTCTGTTATGGAAGAGCTGTACGAACAGGTAGAAACGTTCCCAGAATTTATTCGAAATATCCCAGAAGACTTAGGCGATTACACCTACGCTGAAGGAAAATGGACAATCAAGGAGGTACTATGCCACATCTTAGACACGGAACGGGTAATGGCGTATCGTGCCCTGCGGTTTGCACGTAATGATATGACGGAATTGGCTCCTTTTGAACAGGATGAATTTGTACAAAATGGCCGTCACAACGAACGTTCTTTGGACAGTATTGAAGAAGAATTTATATATCTTCGAAAAGCAAATCTCGTGTTATTCAATACGTTCAACGAAACGGAATTAGAACGAAAAGGTATGGCATCAGGCAGGCTCATCACCGTTAAGGCTTTCCTTTACGTGATTGCAGGTCACTTAACGCATCATCGCATCATTTTAAAAGAACGCTATCTCAATAATGAAACCGAGATGCAAATAACATTGACATAGGGTGGTAATTATGATGAAAACGTCGAAAATTTGGCTTAAAGATTATACGTTGGAAGAGATTAACAGTATCTTCCATAAGTTTATGACAGGTTACCTTAACATTCGGGCAACAGAGGTACGTAGCGATATGCTCATCGCTTCTATGCCTATAACTGACAAAGTAAAGCAGCCGTTTGGAATTTTGCATGGCGGGGCGTCTGTCGTGTTAGCAGAGTCTGTAGGGAGTATTGCTTCGAACCTTATTATTGATCCGCAACATCTCGTGGGCGTAGGCATGGAAGTAAATGCAAATCACTTGAAATCCGTTGCAGAGGGCACGCTATATGCTTATTGTTCTCCCCTTCATATCGGAAAAAAAAGCCACGTATGGGATATTAAAATCAAAAACGAAAAAGATATCCTTATCTGTATTTCCCGGCTGACAGTAGCGATTATAGAAAAACCCTCCTGAAGGAAAACCGATGCAATCAAAAACTTGTAAAAAAAATTAAAAATTTTTAAAACTATATTGTTATCTAAATTGTACTCTATATACAAACACCATTCGATATGGTTTTATGATACGGTTTAGGTTTTAGAGAGACTTCACCCCCAAATGAAGTCTCTCTATTTTTTTTAAGAAGTGTTAACTTCCAATGCCCCCTAAAGACGTTTAATAACTTTCCAATTTTGCTCGCATAGAATTATATAAAGGTTTTTACAAAATGCAACCGTTTGTGTACATTTTTCTGTTTCCTAATATCAATATATTTTATTAGTCTTGTAATTCGATTTTGATAATCACATATTAAATCTAATATTCCACAAATGGATTCGAAAACCTCAACACAACAGACTGGTCAATCTTCAATAGGACCAATGATTATTATTGCTTCTCTATTCTTTATTTTCGGTTTTGCTACCTGGCTAAACTCCTTATTGATACCATATCTCAGAATAGCGTGTGAACTTACAGAAGTACAATCTTATTTTGTAACTTTTGCGTTTTATATCGCCTATTTGGTTATGGCACCAGTCTCTACATGGGTATTAAATAAATACGGGTTTAAGAAAGGAATGGCTATATCTCTTGGTGTAATGGCTGTGGGTGCTTTATTATTTATTCCGGCTGCCTATACTAGAACATATCTCATCTTTTTAGTAGGTCTATTTACGATGGGTGGAGGTTTAGCTATACTACAAACTGCATCCAATCCCTATATTACAATTATAGGCCCCGTCGAGACGGCTGCAAGACGAATTAGTATTATGGGTATTTGCAATAAGGTAGCAGGTGCTATTGCTCCAGTCCTACTAGGATTATTCCTAAATCTTGGCGAAGCTGATAAGATTGCTAAGCAAGTGGAGTCGATGCCGGCAGACCAATATTCGGCTGCGCTAGATCAGGTAGCGCTACAGGTTGTTAATCCCTACATCGGTATCGTTGTTGTGCTAGTGCTTCTAGCTATTTGGATTTCGCGTGCAAATCTTCCAGAAGTAAAAGGAGATGAAGAAGAGACAGCTGACCACCATATCATATCGGAAGATAAAAAGAGTATTTGGGATTTTCCACATGTTATATTGGGCTTCATTGCGCTGTTTATGTATGTGGGAGTAGAAGTTCTTGCTGGCGACACGATTATTGCCTATGGTGTATCGCAAGGTGTCAGTTTAGATAAAGCAACTGTCTTTACAGGATATACCATGGGAGCAATGGTATTAGGTTATATTATCGGAATCATCGCTATACCAAAATATTTCACACAAGAAACTGCTATGAAAGCATGTGCTATCTTAGGTATCATCTTTACTTTAGGAATTGTTTTTACAGATGGCATGCTTTCGCTTACTTTTGTTGCGTTGTTAGGTTTAGCGAATTCCTTGGTATGGCCGGCTATCTGGCCATTGGCATTAAAAGGAGTAGGAAGATTTACCAATGCAGCTTCAGGTTTACTAGTTATGGGTATTGCAGGTGGAGCTGTTATACCGCTAATTTATGGACAAATAGCCCATATGGTAGGTTCCCATGCCGCTTACTGGATAGCCCTTCCCTGTTATTTATTCATTTTTTATTACGGAATTGCCGGACATAAAGTGGGGAAAAAATCATAAGAAACCTTATTTTAGCATAGAAAAATAAACAACATGTATATGAAGAAGATATTCTTTTCGCTAGTATTTGCCGGAGTGATCCTGTTTTCAACACAAGAGTCACAAGCCCAAGCGAAGTTTCCGCCTGCCAGCAGCACAACAAAAATCGAACAAGGCATCGGTATCAAAAAGGTCACTCTTGTATATCAGCGTCCAAACGTAAACAGCCGTACGATCTTCGGAGGGTTGGTGCCCTACGACCAAGTTTGGCGGACAGGAGCAAATGGTATACCTTCTCTTACTTTTGAAGAGGAAGTAACGATTGCGGGCAATAAAGTTCCTGCCGGTACATACGGACTCTTTACTATTCCAACTAAAGGTGATTGGACTATCATTCTAAGTAAAAATGTCGAGCAATGGGGTGCTTACCAGTATAACCAAAGCGAAGATTTTTTACGTTTTCAAGCCAAGTCAAAACAAACCTCGGATAAAGTAGAATCTTTCACGATTGCCTTTGAAAATGTAAAACCGAACGGTGCAGATTTAACATTGTCGTGGGAAAACACGAAAGTTTCTTTCCCTATTTCCGTTGATCAGTCCAAAGAGATCATAGCAGGTATCGAGGAAGCGATGAAAGGAGAAAAGAAACCTTATTTTGCAGCCGCTCAATATTATTACAATAACAATCTAGACATTAACAAAGCCGTCGAATGGGCTAATGAGGCAGATAAAGGCAATACAAAAGCCCCTCATATCAAATATTGGAAAGCACGGATTTTATTAAAATCGGGTGACAAAGCCGGAGCTATCAAAGCCGCAACCGAGGGTGTTGCGATGGCCAAAGCCGGTAATAATGAAGAATACGTGAAGTTGAACACGCAAGTGCTCGAAGAAGCTAAATAAAAAAATAAGGACGCAGTACTGCGTCCTTATTTTTTTACAGCCTAACCAACCGTCGCCGCCGATGTCTGCGCCGAACGATCTACCTTTTTAACCAATCCCTGTAATACATTCCCTGGGCCTACTTCTACGAAAGCTTCCGCACCGTCTGCTAACATTTGTTGCACCGTTTGTGTCCAACGGACAGCTCCTGTCAGTTGCGCGATTAGGTTCGCTTTGATCTGTACTGGATTTGTATAGGGTTTTGCATCCACATTTTGTACGATAGGACAAATAGGCTCTTTTATTTCTGTTTCTTCGATAGCAGCTTGTAGCTCTACTTTTGCCGGTTCCATCAACGGCGAATGGAATGCACCTCCGACATTTAATTTCAGCGCACGTTTAGCCCCTGCTTCAGTCAACAAAACACAAGCTTTATCCACCCCTTCTATCGTTCCCGAAATAACTAATTGCCCTGGGCAATTATAATTTGCCGCCACGACAACATCTTCTACTTGCGCACATACCTTCTCTACCGTTTCATCATCTAATCCTAGAATAGCGGCCATTGTCGAGGGATGCGCCTCACATGCTTCTTGCATCGCATTGGCACGCTTCGCTACCAACCTTAGTCCATCTTCAAAAGACAATGCCCCTGCTGCTACCAATGCAGAGAATTCGCCTAAAGAATGTCCCGCCACCATCGCCGGTTGAAAGCTATCGCCCAGGGCTTTTGCCAAGATAACCGAATGGAGGAAAATAGCCGGCTGTGTTACCTTTGTTTGTTTTAAATCCTCATCTGTTCCGGAAAACATAATATCGGTAATACGGAAACCCAAAATATCATTTGCCTGTTCAAAAAGAGACTTCGTCTCTTGATTTAAATTGTATAAGTCCTGTCCCATTCCTACGAACTGAGCACCTTGACCTGGAAAAATATATGCTGTTTTCATCTTCAAAAATAAAAAATTCTGTTGTCTTTGTCTCTTTACCACCGTTCTTTTGTCTATTCGGGGAGAAACGCTAAGGACGTTAGTTTCCTTTCATCAAAAATATCTTGTGCAATCGACAACAAGTCATTAGCAGATACCGCATCTATCTTTTCAAAGACCTCGTTTAGCGATATGACCCGATCGTAGTCCATTATATTTTTTGCTTCTGCTATAATCATACTCATTCTATTCTCCTCTGCCAGTGCGATTTGCCCTTTAAACTTATTTTTTGCCTTTTGTAGTTGATTTTCCGAAACTCCTTTTGTTTTCAATTTATCAAGCTCCCGGAAGACAAGTTTTTTCGCCCGTTTTATCTTTTCCTCATCGGTACCGAGATAAATCGTGAACAACCCTGTATCCGTAAAAAGTGTGTAGTTTGATTCAATTGTATAAGCAATTCCGTATTTTTCCCGAACAGCAAGATTAAGAATAGATGCCATACCAAATCCACCCAACATATTATTGAGCAGGAGCAAGCCGGTTTTACGATCGTCATGCATACTATACGCAGGCGCACCCAACATGAAATGCACTTGATTGATAGGTTTCTTTAATTCCACATGCTGGGACGCATTCACAAGTACCTCTTTACGCGAGCGTGCGGGTTTGTTTTCTTTTACTGGCTCAAAGTAACGTCTTAACATTTTTTCCACCGTCTTTAACTCATAATCTCCCGTGATACCGATAACGATATCATGGGTATGATAATTTTGACAGATAAATTGCTGAACATCTTCTCTCGTAAAAGCTAAAAGATCGTTTTCTAACCCTAGGATATTGTGTCCCAACCCCGACCGTTTAAAAATCAAATCTTCGTAATCATCCATAATTGATTCTTCGGGGTTATCCCGATAGGATGCCATTTCGTCCACAATAACACCTTTCTCTTTTTCCATTTCATCTATTGGAAATGTAGAATGGAAGATGATGTCCTCAAATAAGTCCAGCGCCTTAGATAGGTGTGGCTTTAAAATAGAGGCATGCACACAAGTATATTCTTTGGTCGTGTAAGCATTTAAGTCGCCCCCTACAGCTTCCAAGTAATTGAGAATCTGCTGCATGGAACGTCTCTCCGTTTGCTTAAACAATAAGTGCTCGATAAAATGGGCCACACCATATTTACCCTCTTCTTCATCTCGGGAACCAGCATTTACAACCAAACAGGTATGAGTAATAGGAGAAATCTGACGGTGAAATACCGCACGGATACCGTTATCCAAGCGGATAATTTCATATTCCATATTCATCAAAGTCAAATGCCAAAAGTAGAAATAAAAAAGTAGAGACGCAAATTAAGGGCGTCTCTACTTTGTCGGTGCTGATTTTTTTAAGAACTTATCGTTCTAATACGTATAAACGACAAATTCTGCTAAAAATGTTGTTGCTTGTTTACCTTCAAGCATAATAATCCTTATATTCTTCAAATATTGCGGTTCTATTGGATAGGTTTGATAATTTCTATTCGCGGGATCAAAATCCAACTCCTCCGAAAGAGCAAACCAATTGTCACCATCTCGACTTCCTTCTAGCTTAAATTTGGTCATTCCATTTACATTGTTTTGACGTGTTGCTATGGACACTTTCGTTACATAAATCTCCTTTATCATATCAAAACTCAACCAATGTGGGTAAGTTTCCCTAGGTTCTGGCTTATAACGTGCATGCCAGATCGTATTCAGATTTCCGTCTAAAACAGCAGAAGCCAAACCCGTACCCTGACCAGGCTCTTCTGAAGAAGCCTCTGCTACCCATCCTGACGTATTAGCCGGTTTTTCTATCAACCTATCTACAACAAACAGAACAGATTTTGCTGTCGGACTGATACTATATCCTTCTGCGTCTTTAATACTTAAAGCTAACAAATAGTCTTTCTCTGTATCAAATTCTTTCGGTCGATACATTAACGTAGAATAGTTAGAATATAATGCTCCCTTTGGAATTACCAAATCCAGAACATCAATGGTATAAGCTTGTGCAGGAAAATGTTCATAAGGAGGCAAGCCATCCGTAATCCGAACATTATTAATACTGTCAAAAGCCGCCTGATCTTCGGCAAGCAGTACGCGAATGGGATTTGCCGGCAGGCCTAAAGCTCCAAATCCAGTGTTGAATTTTATAGTAATCTCGTCCTGTCCATATGGAAAAGTCGCCAGTTTTTGCCCACCTGAATTAGCTTTTGCAATAAACACCTGCGCTCCATCTTTTGATTCAGTGAGAACTTCATAGGGCGGCGTATCTTCTGTACAGGACATAACGAACAATATCGATATCCAGATAGCTATAAAATATTTTCTATTTTTCATTACAATAATTATTTATGAGTGAAATATCTCCATGCGAATAAAAGCATTAATAACCTGGAGGGTTTACAAGCACTCGATTTCTGTCAATTTCTCGTTGTCCGTAAGGCATAAAATAAAATCTCTTCTGCCAATTTGCTCTTCTAAAGACTAAGGTCCGTTGATGGAATTTTGGATCGGACAGTGATGTTCCTTCATTTATATCCATACCATAAAATGCTCCTCCTTGTTCGGAACCAGGTTTGTCAGCTACTTTCCAACGTCTTACATCAAAGTAACGGTGCCCTTCAAAACATAATTCAATACGCCTTTCCAAGCGTATTTCTTCGCGCATTTGTGCCTGTCCGAGACTTTCTTCTATAGGCGGCAATCCTCCTCGTTCGCGTACTGCATTCAAATACTTTACAACATCCGGATGATCCGGTTCCGCTTCGTTCAGTGCCTCCACGTAATTCAGATATAATTCTGCTAAACGAATCAAGATAGTGGGGCGTGCCACGCTAGTACTTGGAGCAACATAATTTGGCGGTATATTTTTTCGCGCAATATAGCCTGTCGTTGGCCAGTTTCGTGGTTCTCCCGCTTTTCCAGAGGAACCAGTGTAAAACAGTTCAACTCTTGCATTAGCAGCTCCAGATTTTGATACCCCCGGGTTAACCGCACCGTTGAAGGTAATATCGACGTAAAATCTCGGCTCTCGATTGGTGTACATCTTATTCGTTCCCGACACATAATAAGGAGTAGCGGTTGTCGTGTATTCGTTCTCCACATAACTTGGATTTGAGTGGATGGAAGACCCATCCTGCAACCTAAAATCATCGACCAATCGTTGAACAACAGAAAAACCGGCATATCCGGTACCTTCTACCGATCGAGGTGCGACACGTCGCTCCCAGCCGCTCATACCGCTCTCTGTTCGCAACCAGATGCCTTCTATATTAGCTCCATCCCAATACAAATTCCGACAAGATAAAAATGCCGCTCTGAAAGGATCGGAATCGCTTACTTTATATAGTTGTTTACCATTACTTTCCGCAATATCTATGGCTTCTTTTGCTGCATCAGCCGCCCTTCTCCAACGATTGGGGTCATATTGTTGTGCTATCAGTTGCTTTCCGTCAAAATTTCGAAAATCCGACATCTCCGAATTGCCATTGTATAATGGGCTTGCATGGAAAAGTAAGATCTGGGATTCAACTGCAGTCGCGATGATTTGATTAATTCTACCTATCCTAGCCGGATCCAGCTCTGTATCGCTGCCCATCGCATAATTGTTTAACGGCAAATCTTCTTTTGCAAATGCAATTTCAGACAAGACAAAGTCAACACACTCATCCCAGGAACTTCGCGGTATCTGGAGATCGTCATCTGGTGACGAAGAATGCAAAGGAGCTATAGCTACCGGTCCGACCTCTTTCATCATCAGCCAATAATAATAAGCTCTCAAAAATCGAGCTTCCCCTTTATATTGCTGGATAATCTCCGAACCGTTGACCAGATCCTTAATTTCCTGATTGCGATCTATATTTTCCAGAAATATAGATGCTTTTCTTATGCTTTCATAATAATCAAGAAACTTAAGTGAAGCATTGGCAGCATTTAAGGCTCCGCTGTTTATTGCCGGATTAACCCAGTTACTCGCATCCAATTCATCGGTAGTTAATGTGTATGGCGTCACAAAGCTTTCATAATTCCAGATATTCGGTACAAAGGTATAAATACCCGCTAGCCATTTTTCTGTTTGTCCGCGATTCACAAAAATTTTATCAATAGTCAGTATGTTATCAGGCTGCGTATCAAAATAATTTTTCTGACAACCACCCCATGCCAATAAGCTTATAATACAAAATCCGTATATTAATTTTTTGATTAAAACATTTTCCATGTCGTCATTATTTAAAGTTCGCTCGAACACCAACATTATATGTACTGATATTTGGGTAAACTGCCCCTCTTCCATCTCCTAGTTCCGGATCCCAAAATTTCCAGGGCGAGAACGTCAATAAATTTGTACCACTGGCGTAGACACGCAATTTACTCATCCCCACCCTATCCAGAAATTGGTTCTTCGTAAATGAATAGCCGAGTTCTGCTTGTTTTAGCCGAATATAATCGGAGCGATAAACCCACCAGTTGCTAGCGTAATAATTGGTCGTATTATCCCTGTCTGTGGATAGTCTCGGATAAAATGCTTCCGCATTGGGGTTTTCCGGTGTCCAACGATCTAAGACCTGCCGATACATATTCCCATAAGTCGCCCCGTTATAAAATGGATTCGTTCCATACCCACTTTCGTAGCTAAAATCAACCATACCAACTCCTTGAAAGAATAAGCTCAGATCAAATCCTTTAAATCCACCGCCAAACGTCAACCCATATACCATACGGGGAATAGCACCATAGCCGATACCCGTACGGTCGTCACTATTGATAATGCCGTCTCCATTAAGATCCTTATACCGGATATCTCCTATTCGTACATCTCCTGCTTGCGTAGCCGCGTTATCAATTTCTTCCTGTGTTTCAAACAATCCTGTTGCCACATAGCCAAAGCGTTGGCTAATTGGCTTTCCAACCCTATTAAGGTAGTCATAGCGATATGGGGGGATTCCGTCCACTACAGCTAAGTTCTTATTATAGTTGAATACTCCCCGAAAGGTGAAGAATCCGTCTGCTGCCCATTGTTTATTGTATTCCAGTGTAACGTCAATTCCCTTATTTTTGGTTTGTCCAATGTTACTATAGGGGAGATTATCTGCCGTAAAGCCAGACAGATAGGGCACGGTTTGATTTCTTAGCAAGATCCCTTTTCGGTCTTCCTTAAAAAGCTCAACAATAAGCTGCAAATCATTATTTAGGAAATTCATTTCAACACCGAGATTCTGACGATAAGACGTTTCCCATTGCACATTTCCGCCAATACGGTTTTCAGAATAACCTACCGTTTTACTTGATCCGGGTTGTCCAAAAATATATCCTCCCGATTCGCCAATGGTGGTTAGGTATAAGAAACGTGAATCAGGGTCGTTTAATGATGCATTCCCCGATAAACCGTATGTGTAACGCAGTTTTAAATATGGGACATAATCACTAACGCCTTCATACCATTTTTCACGCGACACCACCCATCCTGCTCCAAATGATGGAAAGAAACCAAATCTTTTACCCGGCACAAAATTATCCGAGCCAGAATACGAAAAATTTGCTTCTGCATAGTACCTGCCATCATAACCATAATTGGCTCTTCCAACAATATTTCGTTGACGATAGGGAATGGCAGCTTGATACGAGCTTACCCGAGAAGTAGCATCCGCATAGTCAGATTGATTGAACAGGAGCAGGCCTGAAACATCATGCATGCCAAATTGATGACTATAATTTAACGCTGCTTCCGAATAAAAACGTCGATCACCATAGCGTGAGATGGAAAACGCCAGTTCTTCCGTGCCAGGTGTTGTTATACTCGTTATCAGGTCGCCATTATCATCCCTTCCGGACGCATAATATGTTTGCAATGTGCGGCTACGGGCAGTACTGTTAGTTAGATTCACATCAAAGGCAAACATACCGGTAGCACTTAATCCGTCAAGTACCATTGCTAAATCCTGCTTCACCCGAAGGTTGGAACGCACGGCCGTCTGATAAGAATTATTTATACCTGATTGTGTTAATGCCATGTAGGGACTAATTTGTGTACCTGAAAGCTGCGGCCACAATCCATTGGAATATTGCGGTGGAATGACGTGTGGTGCTGTGCTTGTAGCCAGTGCAAATATCTGGTTTATCCCGTATGCGGGGCGATTAACATTCGTTATAAACCCATTGATACCTAGTTCCAGCTTTGTTGACTTGGTAATATCTACACCTACATTACTGGTAAAATTAAAACGATCGAGTTTTAGTGTCGAGTTATACGACTGTATATCGTCCGTTTTAAAGAGGCCAACTTCACCAAAATATCCCGCAGATATGTAATAAGTTGCACTTTCCGAACCGCCGTTCACATTTAATGTTGCCCTGTTGTTATGACCATATTTATTGAACAGGACACTATACCAATCAACATTCGGATATAAATCAGGATCTTCCCTCGATCTATGGTTTTCTATAATCTCCGTTGAATAGAGGGGTGCACGACCACGCATTTCGAGCCCTTCATTATATAATGTCATAAATTCCGGGCCATCCAAAAATTCCGGCAGCAACGTAAAACGTGTTAAAGCCTGGTTAAATTCGGCGTTGATTTGAGGTTTTCCCAGCTTACCCCTTTTGGTATTAATCAAAATCACACCGTTCGCCCCCCGTGTACCATATACAGCTGTTGCGGTAGCATCCTTTAATATGGTGAAACTTTCAATATCTTCCGGATCAATATTATTGATCGCCCGATCAGGCACACCGTCTACAACCAATAATGGTCCTTGAGGACTTGAGGCATATGTTCCCACTCCTCTTATTAACAATGTGGAGCCATCTGAGCCAGGGGCACCACTACGCTGGGTCGCAACAACACCAGCCAAACGACCAGCTAACACCGTTGTTAAATCTCGTGCAGGCGTTTTTAATTCTGTCGCTTTTACAGTAGATTGCGCCCCAACTAAGCTCTCTTTCTTTTGAGTACCAAATCCCACCACGACCACTTCACTTATCGCAGCGTCATCTCTTTGCATGACAATATTTATCGCCGTACGTCCCTGTACCGGAACCTCTATAGTTTTAAAACCTACATAAGTAAAAACGAGTATAGCATCTGTTGAAGCATCAATAACGTAATTTCCGCTCATATTCGTTACGGTACCCACGCTGGTACCTTTCACTTTAATTGAAACACCCACCAGCGGTTCGCCCATACTGTCTCTCACCGTTCCCGCGATCTTGATGTCAACGTCCCTAAGATTCGTTTCTTTTAAGGGTTTAACTTTTCCCCTATTTTTTATAATAACCGTATTCTGCGAAACCGAATAGGTAAATGGTTGTCCTTTAAAAACAGTTTGCAGAACCTCATCTAACGAACCATTCTTGATATGAATAGTTACTGTTTTGGCTTCGTTTAATGTATTTTCTTCAAAAAAGAAGTCATATCCGGTTTGTAATCGAATCTCTCTCAAAAGACTTGGTATAGAAGCATTTTTCTTAGAAATACTGATGTTTTGAGCATTTACACCTACGGCATATGTAGACTGAAGGAATACCGTTGCTAAAAGTATAATGGCAAATTTCATAACTATCAAATAGTTTAGTAGCAAACGTAATATGTTCCTTACGTTTTTATCATGTAAATTCATACATTTGATTGTTGGTTTTGTTAACACATCGGTTTATTAATTGATATCTGATGGAACCACAAGCTTGCCAGAAGTATCTGCTACATACTTCTGGTTTTTTGTTCCACACCATCCGAGAAAAATTAGGTCATCACAATAATCCTCCTCCCTTCAATATTAAATTTTACTTTTCCTGTCAGCGCCATAATTTTAAGGACTTCCGAAATATTTTTTGATCTGGAAACAGCTCCACTAAAACGTAGATCATCGAAATCTCCCTTATATTCAACCTCCACATCATACCATCTCTCGAGCTTTCGCATTACACTTTTTAAATTTTCATTGTTAAAAATGAAATCGCCGTTCTTCCAAGCTACGTCTAATTCTGTATTCACTGATTCAGCATAGATATTGTCGTTTTGCAATCGTGATTGTTGTCCCGGCTTCAGTAACAATTGCTGTCCGGTTGCGCCTGCCACCACACGCACAGAGCCCTCTAATAATGTTGTTTTGATGACAGACTCATCTGTATAACTATTGACATTAAAATGTGTCCCCAAGACCTCGACTTTCTGATTTTTACCGTTTACCACAAAAGGAATATTTTTAGATGTTCTATCTGCTACATGCGCAACTTCAAAATAGGCTTCTCCTTCCAATTCAATTTCGCGTATTGTTTCTTCAAATATGCTTGGGAATTTCAATGTCGATGAAGCGTTCAACCAAACTTTTGTGCCGTCTGGTAATTCAACCTTATATTGCCCGCCCTTCGGTGTTTGTAAAGTATTAATCTTGTGCTGCGCTTTTCTACTCGCCTTATCTGATATAACTAACGAGAGTAAACCATCCTCATCTTTATTCACGATAAGACCGTTTGCTTCAGTTGAGCTACCAATACCGACTTTATCCAAATCTACCTCCATCTCACTACCTAATCTAAGGACAGCATTATTCCTCCCTGGTCCAACATCATCTTTCAACAACTGGGTATAATGTATTGTCTCAGCTGGTTTTCTAGGATAAAGGAAAAACGCAAGAAAAGAAAGAACAACAGCAATAGAAGCCGCATAACCGATCGCATGCTTACTGGCGACAAACGATTTTCTTTTTTGGATTTGTTTCTGAATATGACTGTATAACCTCTTTTTTACATTTACAGAATCTTCGTCCGTAGTTATGACAACCTCTTTATCCTGATCTTTTTGATCATACCAAGCATGTAATAGAGCTTCCTCCTCCTTTGTAGTCTCTCCTTTTAAAAATTTTATCGCCAATAAGCGTATTTCTTGCTCTGTCATCTATGCTATCCTATTAATTTAACCTTTTTATATTATGATGCTTTCTGTCATTAAAAGCCGCTATCATCTAAAGCAAAGGTAGGTTGTCTTGTTTTCCATTTTCCTTTCGTAAAATCGGGAAATTCCAATGTCTTGTTGCCTTCTTTAATCGATTGGATAGAAAGCGGGAACAAAGCACTCATGGTTACAGAATCGTAGACATCTATCGGTGTCTGACGTTGTTGTTTGACTGATTCAATGAAAGCATTTACAACGAACCAGTCTATACCGCCATGACTCGCTCCTGCTGCAGATGATTCATACTTAGCCCATAGCGGATGATCATATTCCTTTAACCAGTCGCTAGCTTTATCCCACTGATGGTTCTTGGCAGACTTGCCCTCGATATATATTCCTTTGTTTACGTCCATCCATATTCCATTAGTACCTTGCACTCGCAACCCAATAGAATAGGGTCTAGGGAGATGGACATCGTGTGTGATTTCCAGTACCTCGCCATTTGCACAATTCATTAATGAAACCGTAATATCTCCATTTTTATAATGTATTTTCCCGTTTGGATGTCCAGGCGATTTCTTTTCAACATAATCTGCCAGTCCTCTAGCTTTACTGGAATAAGAGACAACTTCTGTGATACGATTTCCATGATTGATGTTGGCAAAATTCATAACCGGTCCTAACCCATGGGTAGGATATAAATCCCCGTCCATATCAATATTAAATTGGGTTCTCCATTGTGCTTCGCTAAATCCTTTTTCTGGCCCAAATTCTACTCCTTCGCCTTTGGATGATTTTCCATCATTGAATAATACTCCTCTCAAATCATGCTGGTAGCCTCCTGTCAGATAAACAAGTTCGCCAAATAAACCCTGACGCACCATATTTAAAATAGCTAAAACATCGCGCCTATAAGCCACATTCTCTAAGCACATGTAGGGAACACCCGTTTTTTCGGAAACATGAACAATATCCCAATGCTCGTCAAGTGTTAGTCCTGCGATAACTTCACAACCGACATATACTCCAGCTTTCATCGAATCAACAGCTTGTGCATGATGAAACTGCCATGGAGTAGCAATAATAACAGCATCCAATTTTTCTTTATCAAGCATATGCTTATATGCTTCGAAGCCACCTGTATATTCTTTCGGCAAGTTCTGACCTACTTTTTTAAATTGTTCCCTGCAGCGAGCCAACGAATCTTCCTGTATATCACAAATAGCTACAATATCTACATCTTGTCGATTTAAACACACAGCAACGTGTCGTCTGCCACGTCCCCCAACTCCTATTACTCCTAATCGAACATTCTTTTTAATGTTTCTATCATTTGCATAGCTTAATTCAGAAGATAGGAGTCCCGCTCCCATGACAATTGAGCCTGCCTTTATGAAATGTCTTCTATCCATTTTTCTTCGGTTCATTTAATAATATAGAGACAGCCGAGAGACATTAACCCTTAGTTGGTAAAAAATTTTTTAAAAAAAATATAAATAATAGGCCCGCAATAATAAATACGAAGCTTCCGTTGTTCGATATTAGAAGAACAAGCACAAAAAGCTCCGGATATTCAACCGAATAAATTTCAAGGCTTTTGAGAGATGGGCTTCCGCGGTTTTTATGGATATATTCAGTTCTTTCGCCACATCCTTGATTGCTTCGTCCTGTAACTTATTTCGTTGAAAAACAAGGCGACACTTTAGCGGTAATTGATTAGAAAGTTCCAGTATCTTTTTTAGAGCAAGCTTGTTGTTCAGTTCATCTTCCAAATTCAGATTTTTTTTCTGTACTTCCTCAAAACGAAGTTCCCGATTTTTAACCGCCTTTTCAGATGCGACGTAACGATACACGGCATGACGAACCATTGCGGCCAGATAATTGGAGAGTGAGTGAATAGAAAGCTTTTGACGATCTCTCCATAATGTAAGAAAAACTTCTTGTACAATCTCTTCTGCTGCTTCCTGGCTTTGAAGTTTTTGATAAGCTACATAATACAACCTGTCCCAATAATGGTTATATATTGTTGAGAATGCTTTTTCACTACCTTTTATAAGGAGCGGTATTTGTGATGCAATATCTTCCACTTTAAAGGGCTATAATATATTGAAACAATAAACGATGGCAAAACTAACTATAGATTAGCTACTTTTCCGTCGTTTAATGTTTATATTATCATTAATTTTTCCTAGTTTATAAGTTAACTCTCTCAAGCTGCTTTAGACCGTAAATCTATCTATTTTTTTTAAATAAGAAAAATCAATCCGCTCCCTTTTTACATCCTTGGTCGTCTCATCCCTCCTGGCCCCCTTTCTTCTTGCGGTGCGATTCCTCCTGCAAATTTAGAGAGTCTATAGGTAAATAATAGCATGAAGTAACGCCCTAATCTGTTTGTCCGCGTATCTGAAATCTGGATATCGGACACTGTCCTGGAGATGTTGGTCTGTTCATTTAATAGGTCAAACGCCTGCATACGTAGAGTTCCTCTCTGACCTTTTAAGAATCGCTTTTCTACATAGGCATTAATGATAAAAGGGTTATCATCATAGGCATTTCCTTGGTAAAAAGTTTTCGAAACATCTGTTCCAAATATAATCGTCGGCGTAATATTTACAGACCCGACTAAATTGGGTGCCCAAGAACGCATAACCACTGAACGCTCATTAAGCGTATTAAAGGTATGATCCCAGCTATATCGTACTCCAGGGTTAATTTCCAGATTTTCGGAAGGTAAATAACGGAACATCAGTCCTTGCATCAGGCTCCAGTTTCGTGCTTGATTCAAGTCTCCGTCAGTATAGGAAGGGTTGTTGTTATAGTTTACACTTCCCATAAAATTCAAGCTGTACACTTTGTTTTTGAACGAGCGTCCATAATGATAGAAGCCTCGTAAATTAAAAGCACCATCTTCATTCAAGTAGTTTGTTTCCTGTACTATTCCCAATTCCGGATCGCTATATCTCAAGTTGTTTGAAACAATCTTATCTTGCGTAAAGGTACCATTCAATATCATGAAGAAAGTCTTTCCCGCCTGGAAATCACCACTATTAAAGCGGAATCGAACATTATGCTGAAATTCGGCATCCAAATCCGGATTTCCTGTAACAATATTGGTAGGATTTGAATTGTCTGTAAAAGGCTGTATCTGTGTAATCGATGGCTCATTGGCCCGACCCGAATAGTTGACTTGAAGATTCTTCTGCCTACTGAATTTGTATTCAAAACGTGCGATAGGGATAATATTGAAACCGTTTCTACGGATATCAATCGCATTTCCATCTACCATTGCATCCCCATCTAAAATAGTTGGCTGGGCGGATAACCCTACGGCATATCTAATTTTATCATTATCGTAATTATAATTGGCTCCCAAACGATGTGTACTAAAGGAGTAATCATACATCCGATCGAAAATATAACGGGAATCATCCAACACGCTGCCATTTGCATCAAAAGCATCTTGTGAACGACTATTATCGTACGTATTTACATTATAATCATAAGAAAGTTCGATCTTGCCAAATTGACTGACGGGTTCTAAATAAGAAACACTCGCTCCACCATTCCAACTCTTGTTATCCATCTCTGCTATCGTCTGCCGATACAAACTGTCCACCGTCATATCGTTATTATTCGGATCTCCGACTATCGTCTCAATAATTCTGTCTTGATCTTGTTTCGTTCCAGAAGACGATATATTCATGTTAAAGAAAATGTTCCTTCCTTTATCGTTAAGACGTCGATTATACAAGGCACTAATGCCCATATTTGGCGATTTAGATACGCCATCAAGATAGTTGGATTCTGTGTTGTACAATTCGCTGTTCAACAGGTTTTCGTTAAAATTCTCACTAACGGTGGTTGTACGGCCGTAGCCAATCTGCGGTGATACTTTAATAAAATCCCGCTCGGATGGTTTCCACTCAAAATTGGCGTCAAAACGATGTGAATTACCGATGGTATTGGTATTGGATGTGGAGTTTCTATCGAGAATAGAGTCGGGATAAATAAACTTATTTAAACTGGATGATATCGCATCGTTATCATCGTGCCCGAAGCTATAGCTCCCATAAACGGTCAGTTTATCACTGATATCCTGTCGGTAGTTTATACCGAGCGATCCCGTATTCGTGATACCATTGGCACCACCAAACATACCACCTCCACCAGGTCTTCCTCCTCCTCCTTGCCGACGACGAGCTCCACCTCCCTGTGTATTGAAATCAAACAATGGCGCATTAATATTATTCAAATTCCCGAGTACGGATAACTGCATCTTATCTCGCATCGCCATGATACTCGCCGTAGCTTGATAACGATCATCCGTACCATAACCAACCCGTAACATCGAAGTATAGCCATTGTTTTTATCCGGATCAATCTCAATATTGAGAACTTTCTCCGCGTCTCCGGTCTTGTTTCCGGTCAAATTTGCCATATCACCATAATCATCAATGACCTGCATCTTATTGATAATGTCTGCTGGTAAGTTCTGCGTCGCAGTTTTTACATCGCCACCGAAATAATCTCTTCCGTTCACCCGCACGCGAGTAATCTGCTCTCCTTGTGCGGTCACATTCCCATCTTTATCCACCTCGACACCTTGCAATCTCTTCAACGCATCCTCCGCAAGAGCACCCTCTCTCAATTTCAAATCTTTTGTAGAATATTCTATGGTGTCTCCCTTCACTTGTACAGTAATTACACCGTCTACAATTACTTCTTCCAGCATATTCGCTATTCCCTGCAATTGAAACGATGGAATCACCATTTTATCCTGTCCTGGCGAAAAGCTGAATTGCTGCTCAAAAGCTTCGAAGCCTAAACTGGATACTTTAATAGTAAATTTATCCGATTTTACGTTATTGAATATGAATATACCTGCTGGGGAAGCACTTGTTCCCAACGTATCTTTATCCCCTTCCAATTGCACTGAAGCTCCTGCCACTACCCTCGATTCATTATCCCGTAACATACCCTGCACCGTTTTACCTGTCTGTGCAACAGCGTTAGAAGCGGATAACCAAACCGCCAAACCACAAATTACTATCAAAAAACCTTTCATATTTTCTTAAATCGTATGCTAATCTATTTTTGCTTCTAAAAGTACCTCCCGGATTCGTATGTCTTTAGATCGAGGTGTGGGCCTGCCGCGATAGGGGCGGTACATTCCACCGGAACGGGTGGACGCGCTTTTCTTCGGTGCCACCAATGGGGTGATGCCATCATGAATCGCCAGCTTTAATATTGCAAGAGGCTTCGTGTAATCCAGTAAAGACTTAGGAATAACCGCTTCATAATATAATGTTCCTTCGTCCGTACGTATTTTAGCTCTCAAGCCATATTCGTTTTGGAAAGACAAAAGACCACTGGGTATTGTCGGAAAACCGTATACGAAATAACCACGTGAACGCTCAATAAACGCTCTCTTCTCTTCTTCTTCAGAACGATAACCTTCCTGATTTATCGCACGCTTCGCTTCTCTATCAGTATAGGGGTATAAAAATAGTATTTCATCTCTGTTCTTCTTATCAGGAATGACACTGAACACGATGCCGGACAAAATCGCAGAAATATGCAAAGAATAATCCTCCACGCGAATAGCCAGATAGAGATTGGAAGCATCTTGTGCCAATTGGTAGAACCAAAAGCCTTGATCTGCAACATTGTGCAACGTATCCCACTCGCTTAGGTCAGCATCAATCTTTATATCCGATAATGACTGAATGGCTATCTTTTGCTTCTTTTGTGCAAAAGACTGGCTCATACCTACAATTAATAGTATGCCAAGAAAAAATGCTTTCATCGTTAGTTGTTATTCCACTTCATTAAATGCTTTACGTATAGACTCATTGATCATGGCAAAGTAAAAAAGAAGAAATGCTTTTTTATCGAATATCACACACATGTTACATACAGTCCGATTATTTTCATCTATTTATTTCTTTTATGGCCGATGCGAGCTCGAGTAAATCATTTCTTTGTGTGTTAATGCTTATTTACATCTCGGTTTCGTATTTTAGCAGGATGTTATTATCAACTTTTCAGCATGATGTAATGGAGGCAGGTTGTGACGAAGCGGGAAGAGGATGCTTAGCAGGTCCTGTATTTGCCGCTGCCGTTGTCTTTCCACCGGATTATTGCAATGCTTTGCTCAACGACTCTAAGCAGCTTTCGGAAAAGAAAAGAATGGCTTTACGTCCCGTCATCGAGGAAGAGGCTTTAGATTTTGCCGTAGCCAGTGTCTCGGCAGAGGAAATAGATAATATCAACATCTTAAATGCATCCTATTTAGCCATGCATCGCGCATTGGATCAACTCCAAACAAAAGCAGCTTATATCATTGTAGATGGCAACAGGTTCAAAGCATATCAAAATATACCTCATCAGTGTATCATAAAAGGTGACGGAAAATACTTGTCTATTGCTGCGGCCTCTATTTTAGCGAAGACCTATCGTGATGAATATATGCACAATCTTGCAAACGAATTTCCGTATTACGATTGGTTGTCTAACAAAGGGTATCCAACTATTAAACACCGTAACGCTATTTTACAACACGGTATCAGCCCATACCATAGAAAAACATTCCGCGTTACCGACCCCCAATTGAAATTGTTTTAATGACATAAAACAAGTAGAGACGCCGTTTAGCGTCTCTACGAAATTCTATTTCTTTGCCAATTTAGTCTGGCCAAGCCGTATATAATCTGCGATTACATTTAAACTTTCGTCTAAAACAAAATCGAAATCTGTTTTGGGTTGCGGTTCACCCTCTTTCCATAAAGGAAGCCCGCGTAGCTCTAATCCTTTATTAATACGCGCTCTATTTTTAGCTCTGGCCTTCTCCCGCTCCTGCTTTAGCTTGTCCTGATTCAAGCTAACTTCTTGGATAGAATCCAGCTTTTGAAATTCCTCGATATCTTCCATAAGATACGCGTACTCAGGTGATTTCTCCATGCGGGATTCGTGAATCCCTTTTAGCTGGTCTTTTAAATTCGTTAAATCCGCGACTGTCGCAAAGTTAGATGGTTTTATCTGATCCCAAGGTAAAGCTGATGGTTCAGAACTTTCTCCGAATTTCTCCGCCGTATACTGTGTCGGAAAGGCAATATCAGGTATCACGCCCTTATGCTGTGTACTGCTCCCCGTTACACGGTAAAATTTGCCCATAGTAATGTTAATCTGACCAAATTCTGGTGCGCCGGTAGGTGTATCCGGATCTTTGTCTAATCCTTTAGCTTTTAATAACAGTTTATTGGTCGCGCTGATAAATTTTGACATATCAATAGCAGACTGTACGGTTCCTTTTCCATAAGACTGCGTTCCCAGCACAATGCCTCGACCGTAATCTTGAATTGCGCCGGCGAAAATTTCGGATGCCGACGCTGAAAAGCGATTAATCAGTACGCCGAATGGTCCATCCCATGCAACGCCAGGATCGTTATCACTATCTACTTCCACGCGATCACGTACGTCACGTACTTGAACAACTGGTCCTTTGTCAATAAACAATCCTGTCAATTCAATAGCTTCCTGCAATGAACCGCCACCATTGTTTCTTAAATCTAACACCACGGCATCTACATTCTCCTGACGAAGGGTATCCAAAATCAGACGAACATCTCTTGTTGTACTTTTGTAGTTCGGATCACGACGACGGTAAGCTTCAAACTCTATGTAGAATTTCGGCAATTTAATAAGTCCTACTTTATAGGTTTTGCCATCTTCTCCCTTAACCTGCTTTATTTCTTTCTGTGCAGATTCTTCTTCAATAATAATCTTATCTCTTTTCAGTGCCACCACTTTTGGCTGCGCGGTAAGTTCTTGCCCCGCCGGAATCACTTTCAGTCGTACGACTGTATTTTTTGGCCCTTTAATCTTTGCAACAGCTGCATCCAAACGCCAACCAATGATATCCTCGAACTCTCCTTCTCCCTGTGCTACGCCAATAATTCTATCGTCCACATTTAAGCTTTTATCTTTAAAGGCTGGTCCTCCGGCAATAATCTCCTTAATCGTGACCATTTCGTTTTCCATCATCAAACGCGCTCCAATCCCTTCAAATGTGTTAGACATACTTTCGTTAAATGCTTGTGCAAACGAAGGGTTATAGTAGGTCGTATGCGGATCAACAGCATCTGTCAAAGCAGTCATGATAAGCTGAAATGCGTCATTAGAATTAGTTTGCTTTGCTTGGCTAACGAGATTCTTGTAGCGTTTGCGCAACGTTTCTTTGTGTTTTTCTACGTCAACAGAATCTTTATCAGTACTCGTCAAGCGTAAATTCAACAAATCATATTTTACCCGCTTACGCCATTGATCCTTTAGTTCGGTATCGTTCTTAAAATAAGGAAGTTTTTCTCTATACGCCACATATTTCTCATCGACATCAAAGTCATGAGGGGCATCTACTTGTGTCAACGCGTATTCCATTGCCTCCAAATAGCGTTGCGAATATACATTGAAAATATAGAATGGAGCCGATAAATCGCCTTTTCTAAAGTCTTGACTTACGGTATTCTCAAATTGTTTGAAATCATCGATATCGGACTGTAATAGGTAATTACGCCCTTGATCCATCGACTTCAATAGGTTTGCGAAAACGATCTGTGATAACGAATCCGTCATCGGTACTTTTTTATAACTATAGTTTTCAAGTAGATTGGCCACTTCGGCTGCAATCACTTCATGCTGTGCCGACGGTTTTAACTGTAACGCTTCTTCATCCAGACTCACACGGGGTTTTGATCCACAAGCTATAAATGAAATTAAAGCCAGACCAAATACGATATTCTTAAACATATAAGATATTTTTTTTAAATACATTTGCAATAATCCTTTTCAGTATCCAAAACTTACAACAAAATTTTGAATGCCATAAAAATACTGAAAACAAAGCATAAAATAATAGGGTCACTAAAATTAACGACCAGAAGCTACTAAGTTAAACATTAATTTACTTTTAAATAACTTAATAAGCGGCGAAATATTGTGTAAAGATTCTATGACGGGTGAGAAAAGACGCGCATTTGTGATTCTCCAAATTAGAACCTAACTTTGTAAAATAGGAAAGGAACGCATATGAAACTCTATCAAAAGAGTCTTTTTAACAATATATTAGGTGTATTCGCTTTGGGACTTAGCTTTACTTCTTCCCAGGCGCAACAGGTTGATGGCGCGTTGGATCCGGCGGGTTATGTTAATAAGTATGACACAGATTTTGACGGTGTAGGGCCTCGGGTATATGTGCTCCCTGCTCCTCGAACCCGAGAAGAGTTGCTCACGGATTCTTACAAAGAGAAAGCGTCTTTTCAAGATAGCATCGACAAGGCGCTTGATTTTCAGCAGTTAATTGCGGAATTTAAAACTACTATCGCTGAAAGAAATGTGCAGTACCTCCTGTCGCCTATGCCGAGTACTGCTTTAGCGTGGAACGAATTGGTGGAGCGGGAAGTGGAACGCGGTAATTACAACGCCGCTTACGGCTTATTACACACTTACGCTTCATTGTCTCTAAAAGAAGGGACTATCTCCCAAACGTTAGGCTTGTTGCAAAGTGCTCTTCAGCATGCACAGAAGACGTCAAACACATCCGATGTCGCCGTCATCCAATATAATCTTGCCAACATTTTTTTGTACGATAAAAATATTCAACAGGCAGGTTACTTTCAAGAAGCTTACTATAAAACGGCTGTTCAACAGAAGAGTATTATCGACCAGGCTAATTCCCTACTGAAAATAGCCTTTATCCAAGCACACGACAAAGATTACCGGTCTGCCGAGAACAACATCATCCGTAAAGCTATTCCATTACTAAATCGAGCGAAGGCTTACGAGCAAAAAATTGTTGCCTGGCAGACGTTGGCCCGGATTTACCAATTACAAAATAAACATACGGAAGCCCAGTGGTTTCTGATCCAAGCCCGCGACCTAGCAAATAGTAAAAACTTCAGTGGAGAGCTTGCTGAAATTGAATATATGCTGGCGTCCTCTAAATTTGTTCAGAAGAATTATAACGTTGCCAAAAAGGAGTTTCTTCAAGCCGATGAACTTGCTAAAACAGAAGATAACAAACTGCTGCAACTTGCTATTGTAGATAAGCTGGGGCAGATATACATGACGCAGAACGACTTCAATAATGCCGCAACCGCTCTGCATGATTATCAGGGATTGCGGGAAGAGCTTTTTGGCCCAAGGTGGTAGAATACCGTCTCCCAAGCAACAGGCCATTTCAATCTACATAATCGTTCACCTTAGGACGAAGAAAATATAATTGAATCAGCAGCGCGATCACGACAATTCCCGCGAGCGTGGCAAAATCTTTTCCTAGATGCCCCGCATCCGAAGACCTTCCGAGAAAATCCGTGATATATGCACCGGAGAAAACACCGACCATATTCATTAACCCATAGGCTGTTGCCCTATATTTTGAAGACACAAACTGGCATAAGATGGGCATATTATTCGCATCAAACATACCGAACCCTAGACCAAAACAAAGGGCTGCAGCGACAACATGAAAGAGCGAATGACCAAACCCTAATAGCAATAGCGATGGAATCGTTAATGCAATGCCGATAGCACTCGTGTAAATTCTACCCTTTATATTGCGTTGTACCCATCTATCAGATAAAATCCCGCCGCAAATAACCCCTATAAAGGATGAAACAGCAATTGTAATCGTCGACAATGGCCCCGCAGTAGACATAGGGATATCTAGATTTTGTGCAAAAAGTGTCGGAAGCCAGTTTTTTGTTGCCCACCCAGGTAAGCTTGGCACGGCAAAATAAAAAAGTATAACCCAAAAGGAGATATTGCTAAACAGTATACCCAACGCTTTAAAGGCGAAAGGACGTTGTTTCCCCACTTTTTCTTGCGCAGTCTTCATACTATTAACAGCAGATTTGGCTTCTCGTAAGAAAAATATCAAGATAATAGCATATACTATTCCTATAAGCCCAAAAGCACGAAATGCCGTATGCCATGTAAACGCCTCTGCTACCGTTGCACCAAAACCTCCAAGTGCCTGCCCCATATATAGCCCCGTCATATGAATACCAACAGCTAGGGATCTCGTTTTTTCCTGATGAAAATCCGCTATAAGAGAAAGTCCGGCAGGAATATACAGTGCCTCGCTCACCCCCATGACAGCTCTTAACCAATAAAGCTGCTGAAAAGTATTCGCATACCCCATGGCAAAAGTTACACCGGACCAAACAAATAAACTCCCCACAATAAGCCATTTGCGGTTAAATTTATCCGCTATACCTCCCGCGACAGGACTCATAAAACCATATATCCACAAGAAAATAGCCATTAAATGACCAAAGTTTGTAGCTGATTGCAATTCAACAATATCAGTTTCCATGCTGGGCCGCATTGTAGCCAACATCTGTCTATCCATATAATTGAGCAATGCAACAATCCACAAAAGGCCTACAACGACCCAAGGGTAATATTTTGAATTTTTCATCAGCGTATTTATTTAACCAGCAATACGCTACCATAGCGGATCGCCTTTTGTACCTTCGTTCCGAACGCACTTATTTAAAAGTTGTTTTAATGGGTTTCGCGACAACAACCTTCGTTGTTCTCACCGAAGGCTTTATCTCACCGCCTGGAATTATAGCGTTGTTATCCCATACCACTAATGGTGTAGTTACAGCTGCATCACTGGGTTGAATGCCAACCTCGGTCCAATTATTATATTTTGTATTGTACGACAAAACAGTTTTTGAAAATCCTGGATGTTTCTCCTTTTTAGGATCTATTCCAATCTGTGAACCGTCATCCCCCCCAAAAACAACCAAGTTATCATTACCTACAGCAAAAGCTGGACTAGGCGCCGCAACGATCGCATGTGGCAAATCGGCAATTCTTTCCCAGCCCCGCCCCACCGTGTACTTATAGGCATCTCTTAGATACTCACGGACGCCATTCTCCAAACGGGTTCCACCAAACAGATAAATTGCACCATCCAATGCACCTACAATCGCTAGCATACGCGAAGACCCTGGCCAAGGATCCAACACCTCCCATGTTGCAAGCGGCTTATTTAGATCTAAACACCAAAAGTTATGCAATGATTCTCGTGATGTAGGATCCATTGTGCCCCCTAATACATAGATTACGTTATGGAGAATCACACCACTTGAATTAGCAAGCGGCGTAGGTAAAGCCGGAAGGTTTTTAATTTCAACTGAATCGCTGTCATACTGCAATAATAACACCTTCGCGATATGTTTTTCTGATGTACTCCCTCCAATTAAAACCACCCCCTCATCGCAGGTAATCGATACACCATACCCCAAAACAGTAGGCAATTTTCCAATCAACTTCCATTCACCGTCCGGACTGTCTAGTGCGAAAACCCTATCATGCCATACTTTTTTTGCGCCCGTCCAAGGAGCGCCGCCATCAGGGAAATTTGCTCCGCCGGCGACAATCAGTGCATTATTCGATAACCCTGCAAAAGCGCCCGCAAAACCAATACTGTCCGGAATATTTGCCAATGAGTCCCACTTAAAGGAAATAGGTGTTTGCGCACAAACGGATGTTACTGCCATAAAGAAAGGTATATTAATGAAATAAAGTAAGAATCGCATCGACTTAGTGATTCGGTACAAAGTCGATTTCTTTGCATTGATCTACCAGATTAAAGAAATCCTTCGATTCCAAATCTTCCTTGAGCCTCTTTCTTTCGTCCGCAGTCAAGCTTATTAGTGGCAAACGACATGCCCCGAGTTTAAGAATGCTCATATCCACGATTGCACGCTGCGCCGGAATAGGAGAAAATTTACCAAGCGATTGGACCATTTTGATCGAAACCATCTGTAGTTTTCGAGCTTCTTCCATGTTTCCTTTCTCAAAGTTTTCAATAATCTTTTTATATAAAGGTGCTGCAAACGTATAGGTGCTTCCCACGGCTCCCTTTGCTCCCACAGCCAGCGCCCCCAGAAGCATCTCATCTAATCCATATAAGATATCATATTTCCCATCCTTGTAGTTTAAACACGCTTCATATTCATACAAAGTAGTGGCCGTATATTTGAGCCCCGCGAAGTTGGGTATCATCTCTTCTGCCAATTTTAATAATTCCAGCATATCCATTGACACACCAGTCAAATGAGGTATATTATAATAATAAAAAGGTGTATTGGGTGCAGCCGATGCAATTTCAGCCAAGCTTAAAACCAGTGCTCTAACTGAAGCAGGTTTGAAATAAAAAGCAGAAACGGAAGAGAAAGCATCAGCACCTACCTGTTCTGCATGTGCAGCTAGCTTACGGGCCTCTTTGACGGAACTATGCCCCACGTGGACTATCACTTTAATTCTCTTATTGGCAGCTTTCACATAGGCTTCAACAATTGCCTGTCTTTCGTCAATTGTAAGATTTGGCCCCTCCCCGTTTGTTCCACAGACAAACACTCCAGAGACGCCATCTTCAATCAATTTTTCAACTATCTGCGGAATAATTGCCAAATTAACTTCACCATTTTCATTGTAGGCCGCAAAAGTAGCAGCAACCAATCCTGTAATTTTTCCCATTATCATTCTATTTCGTTTGTTATTTCACAGCACGTAAAACGATTTTACGCCCTCTTTTCTTTATTTTTTTGTTTCTATTTTCAGGATATCCTTGAGCTTGATAGCCTGAAAAACCATATCCGCTTGACTACTCTCATAAAGAATTCCAACCGTTTCGTTATCTATACTGGCTAAGCATGAATACCCTCTACTGTTAAATTCGTCCAACAATAGAGAGGAGACCCCAGACCACTGCATTCCATCGTCATAACTGTGTTTAATAGTCATATTATGTCTCCCTGTCTTTGACGCGGGATTTGAAAATAAAAGGACAGATTTGTGCTTGTTACCCGCTTTATAGTCATGACGAATGATGCTTGCCATACACACAGGCTCAATTAAAGCACGATGCGAAGTGGGGTGCACAGACCAATTTTCACCTAAATCTTTGGTGACAGCAATAGCTCGTCCATTGGAATCATCTGTTCGTCCTTTATTTGAATTCGCTCTCATATTCAACATAATCGATCCGTCGGAAAGCTCTACGGCCATACATTCGGTAGTCGATTCGTCCATAGCGGGTGTGCTGGATTTCCAAGTTTTTCCACCGTCTTTACTATACGTGATATTTGAAAAAGCTTCTCCGCTTTTGTCTCTTCCCTGCGTTGGGAATACCAACGTACCATCTTTCAAGGTAATTCCTTGGCCCGGTGCCGGAGCCCACAACCACCATTCTTCCTTCTTTCCCATCTCCGTGATATTGATGGGATCCGACCAAGTTTTGCCGTCGTCGGTACTTTTTACAATCAGGAATTGCGAAGTTTGCTTCACCCCAAATCCGGGCTGAGAACCTTTCGTCCGCCATTGATGATTCCACTCATCACTTTGTTCATCCAAATTCTCGACCCATTTACCCTCCGCATTAATCACTCCGTGCATCCACAAACCAGCAATATAAATCGCGTCGGAATTTTTATCTACGAGAATACACGCATCCGAAACCCCATTAAACTTCTCCGGCAAACCACCCCATTCCCCCATATCCATAACGATCTGTATGGGCTCCCATGTATTTCCATTATCTTCACTTCGATGAATGCCAATGTCCATATGCCCCTGCAAATCACGTCCACTGTCATAACGGGCATCAAATATTGCTATCAACGTTCCTTTATTTGTTTTTGCCAAACCCGGAATTCTGGACGTATGTACCGCATCTTGCTTATGCTTCCGAACAGCTACGCCGATACGTTGACTCATGCCATTATCTTTTTTCTTATACACTATGGTCTGCCTGTCAATTTGAGCAGACAATAACTTCGCGTCGACAAAATTTAAAATGTTCGCATCCTCTTCCAATTCATAAGATAGCCAGAAATAATTGTTACCTTTTTCCAACACCCGATCGCTTTCGAAATATATTTCCTTCGCAATTGTATCAACAACCGATACCAACTTTGCCGTCGTTGTTTCCATATTTCCCGGCAGGGAATCTTTAGCATAATAATACAAACGCGCCCTTTTTATATCAGCAAGGTCGGTTGTACCTTTTGTCGAGAAACGAAGCTTTTTTAAAGCCTGCCCCCCAGAGGACGATATTACATTTACCCGGATAATCGGATTATTGTTTTTTTTCTTTAGTACGGGCAATTGAAATTGATCACTTTCAATGTTAATAGTAGCAGGAGTAGCTGCCCAAAGCGACCAAATAATACTAGATAAAGCTGTAATCACTATAGCAATAAATCTCATTTTTTCGATGTATTTGTTTTAATTTTTATAAAGGCTCTGTAGAACCATTCAAGATCCACGTCAAATTGAACTTATGAAAATCGATCGATCGATTGCTTGTCACTGAGTTTCCGGTATTTTCGTTAATTTCGATCAAAGCGCCAATCTCATTATCTTTAGTCTTTACCATACTAGAGTACCCACCTTTCCCTTGGCTTTGTGCGTGTTGTTCGGTTAGCGAATCGTAAACCCGTCTATCAATCGGCCACGTTTTACCCTCGTCATAACTTAATCTAACCAACATCCGACCTCTCGTCGTTGTACTCGCAGAATTCAAGAAAAGTATCCTATTTCGGTTCCACGTAAACCTCAGTATTGATGCCTGATTGGCCGGATCAGGAAGGGTTCCATCCGAAGTCCAGTTCGAAAAGTTCGATATCGTCCCAGTTGCTACCCTTCTTGTTTTGGAAAGCTCCCATTGGCTTCTGACCGGTCTATCGTTTCTAATTAAACCTCCATTGGCTTTTTCAATGATCGTTCCCTCACTCGTGCCGGAAGCCAAGAGTTGATATTTCCATGTCTGACCATAGTCATCGCTGTAAATATTTCTACCTATCGCCGGAATAATCAATCTTCCTACGGCCTCCACTTTTGTTTTCTGAATTCCAATACCCGGTCCCATGGCATCCCATGTGTAATTACGGGGTAACAATGTAGACGTTAAGTCCACAGGAAAAGACCAGCTATTACCGTCGTTGTCACTATATGCCGCGAATACTTTTCGTTCTCCCCAGCTATCGATTCTTTCAAAGCCATCCGTGCCGGACTGATTATGATAACCACTATTCCAAGACATAAACAACCAAACGCGTCCGTTGGATTCATCCACTACCGCAGTCGGATTTCCCCAAGTACCATCCCCTTCGCTAACAACAGTTTTTAGAGCTGACCACGTTTTTCCATTGTCGTTAGAAGTTTTATATACTAAATCAATATTTCCATAATCGCGATTATTTCCTTTCCTTCCCTCAGCAAAAGCGATCAATGTACCCGTTGCTGTCCGGATAAGTGATGGTATCCGATAAGAATGATATCCCTCTGTTCCTCCGTCGAAGAGTTTCAACTGGGTGTGTGTAGGCGGAGCTTCCAACAATTCTTTGTCCAGCGAATCACGGTTCGATGGGGGCCCTGGTTTCTCCTTTGGCACATCTTCTTTTTCACAGGAAGAAAAACCAGTCAACACACCTATTAGGATCAAGAAAAACTGTATAGGTATTTTATTCATTATAATGCATCCCTGTTTAAAAGCTGTCCGGAAGCAAGAACTCCCGGACAAAGCTATCTTGGCTAAAAATTATAAAGAGCTGCTACCTCAGCCGCAGTTAACGCCTTATTATAAATCACCAAATCATCCAACATACCGTCAAAGTAGTTACTATCGCTCGTAGCCCCTCGTTGCATTCCTATCTTAAAGTCCCCACCATTGGATACGTCCTTAATTCCTTTAGTAGAAGTAACCTCTTTCGCTTTTACGCCATCAATGTAAACGGTTGTTTTCAAGCCACTCCGCGTCGCAACCACATGATGCCATATATTATCATAGAGTTTACCTTTCTCTGCTTCACTCATACCGAGGAATGATCCCCCATTACTATCCTCCGTAGCAAATCCGACGAGCTGGCTAGTTGTGTTTGCGCCTAGACGTAGCCACGTCTGATTATCTCCACTACCTTGATCACCACTTTCCTGCCAGATCATCATGCGCCTAGTCAACGTTGTTTTCACCCAGACAGAGACAGAATAATCATTCGTTCCAAAATTCATAGCTGCATGATCCGCCACAACCAATCCACTGCTTCCATTAAACACAGCTGCATTATTCTCATGTGTTTTTCTATCAATCCCGGCGCTCGTAACCGTGCCCTTTACGGTAGGGACGAACTTATGGGGTCCCACATCATTCAAACTACCTCCGAATGGGAAATAAGCAGCTAGTTGATCGCCGGGTACAACCGAAATGTATCCTTCTCTGACCTTCTCTTTCGTTACGGCGATATTCGTTCCGCTTAACTTCACTTTATATCTACCAGGCCGAGAATACGTAACGGTAGGATTTTCTTCCGTACTTGTGGCTGGTGATCCGCCTTCAAACTCCCATAGCCAATTGTTTACTGACCCTACCGAAGAGGCTGTAAACGTTATGCTCTGACCCTCGTAGGTGCCCGTTGCACTCGATGTGAAATCCACACTTAAATTGCTGGCATCTAATACTTCGATAAAGTTCTCCTTAATTTCCACGTCCGAGAAATCAGGATTAGTTACCGTCAACTTTGCCTGATAGATGCCGACTTCTTTAAAATGAAGTTTCGGATGCTGTTCGGTCGATGTCACTACGACACCTTCGGCCGAAGTAAATTCCCATTTCCAGTTTTCAATCAATCCGACCGACAAATCCGTAAAGCTAACCTCGTCGCCCTGTATAATTATGGTTTGATCAGCTTCAAATAGGGCCTCAACGCTGTTGTAACCAACAGCAATCTCTTTCGTAAGAAGTGAAGTCCCTCTACCATCCGATATTTCTAGCGATACCTCGTAATTCCCGGGTTGTTCGAACACCACCGTTGGGCTCGAAAGAACAGATTCTCCGATGTTACCACCTTCAAACTTCCAGTTCCACTTGGTAATTTTCCCTGTCGAGATATCTGAAAAAGTAACAGGCTCTCCCACCCGAATCACCTCCGATTCGGCTACGAAGTCCGCCTGCAATCGCTCTATATCATTTTCTTTTTTACAGGAATAAAATATTCCCAGTAATGCAATATAGATAACTAGTGAAAATTTAGTTGTCATAGTCTATAATTGTTAATTAGTACATTTATTACTTAAAATCACTTAGTACCAACAGTTTAAACGCAATTCCTTCGTATGGTCTGCCAGTACCTCCTTCATAAACAAGCGCTAGGTTACCATCTTTTGTCCCCGTCATATCCGAGTAGGCTGAAGGGCCTGCGTGGACCTGTGCCTTTTTCGCCCAGCTTGATCCACCGTCAGTACTGAGTTTTACGGTCATATTTTTCCGTTCTACACTCGCTGCATTTGCAAAAAATAAATGATGCTTACCATCGAAGAGATCGGAAAAGAGGCTTCCTTGACAAATAGCATCTACTAAAGAGTAGTCGGTTTTCATCTCACCCCAAGTTTCCCCACCATCGTCACTTATACAATATTTCCGCACATTTCCTGAACTTACTCTATGATTCATGATCAGCCGTCCATCCGACAGTTCAGCCACGGTGCATTCGCCTACTTTATCCGTCGTTGTCCGAGCGCCCGGCTTCCAGGTAAGCCCGTTGTCATCCGAATAAATGGCGTGAGAATAGTCCTTCCGTTGACCATCCACGCGTACGGTATAATAATTAGGCGCTACCAATCGCCCCTTGTAGGTCCCTTTTGTAATCTGGATACCATGGACAGGACCGGTTCCGTACCAGTCCCATTCAGGGGCTTTGACACTCGATGTAATTTCTACAGGCGCGCTCCATGTCATTCCCTCATCGTCGGAAGACGTGTAATACGCCCTTCTAGTATCCTCACCCTGTCCGGTAGTCAGGTCACCCCAGTCATCACTACCATGGTTCCAAGTCATCAATAGATGGATCTTCCCCGTCACTTTGTCGACAATAGGAACCGGATTCCCACACGTATTCGTACCATCATCCCAGATCGTGATCATACTTCCCCATGTTTTACCGTTATCCTCCGATATCTTCAAAACCATATCAATATCACCCGTATCCCCGTTGCTTCGCAACTTTCTGGCTTCGGCGAAAACCAACAGCTTACCGCTGTTTGTTTTGACAATAGCAGGAATACGATATACCTGAAAACCACCTGTATTCTCTTTGAAAATATAATTAAACGTATCTTGCGGATCGTCATCGTCGTCTTCTCCTTTGTTATCGTCTGGTTTGACGACAGGCTGAGGTGTTTCCGATTTACAAGCGACAACCGCTCCGACCATCGTTAAACAAAATAATAGAATAATACTCGCTGCTAACTTTTTCCTTATAATCATCTTTTCTCGTTTTTATTTTTCGTAGCCATCCGTCTGTTTCAACTCAGGGTTCCTATCAATTTGTATTTTCGGAATAGGAGAATATAAAGGAACGGTCGTCCCGCCCAAATTAGGAACCTCACCATATACATCGATTGTACCACCAAAATGAAATCGCAATAAATCAGGCCAACGCTTGAGCTCCAGATAGAATTCCCTAAACCGTTCCCGAAGAATAGCTCTCTCCACCGCAATCTTATCCGTTGCACCGGTATAGTTTCCAATTTTGGCCCGGGCCCTTATTTTATCCAATTCAACTATCGCTTCGCCGGTACGATTCAAGGCAGCCAAAGCTTCAGCCTTAAATAGGATCATCTCGGCCAAACGATAAACCACGATGTCCGAATCATAGTAGCGGTTTCCTGCATTTACACTTCCTCGCATCTTGTTATCAAACCAACCGATAGATACGTCGCCGGGTGCAACAGCTTCTATAATAGATTTTGACCGACGGATATCCGAGGCATATTCTTTAAAAACGCTCTGCAATTTCGGAGACGGTGCATATTGGCTGCGGGCTCCACTTCTGGCAAAAGCAATATCACCTACATTGACAGCATTCTGTACAAACACATCTCGTGGTTTCAACTGACTACTGTAATGATCACCTTTCTCATCCCGATGCATATAGATCGAAAAGATAATCTCTCTCCCATTTTTACTCTCATTGTCAAATATTTTTTCAAAATCTTCTTCCAAACTTGTTCCAGCGCTTGCAGCATCCGCAGCCACAATTACCTCCAGTAGATCCGTATCCGTACCATTTAATACCTTCGCCTTCCACAATAGAACATCTGCTTTTAAGGCATAAGCAGCTGGTTTGGAAGCTCTGCTCTTATTTCTAAATCCGCTTTCCGGAAATAATTCAATCGCTCTGTTTATATCACTTAGCACCTGATCCATAACATCTTCCTTGGGTGCTCTGGGAAGTTGCGGCTTGCTGTCACTTTCTGTAGGTTCCAGTTCTAAAGGTACATCACCCCAGATACGCAGTAAACTAAAATAGGTATGCGCACGCATGAAGTAAGTTTCGGCTAAAATACGATCCTTATCTGCCTGTATTCCGAAATTAATTTGTTCGGAATACTTCAATAATAAATTGCAATGTTGGATAACACCATAAAAACTAAGCCAGTTGGGAGCATTTTGGTCGGTCAGATTTTGATTCCAAGCATTTGAAGGACCGCCCTCCATACCGGGGACGAAAGAATCCCCTCGATCCTCAAAATAATTGGTATTATTGTTCACATTTCTAAATTGATCGTAGATTCCAAAGAGATAACTTTCCATATCCCCTTGGCTTTGCCAATAGTCATTGTTCGTAATATCAGAGACGGTATCCACCTCTAATAAGCTATCACAGCTGGAGCACACTAAAATGCCGATAATAAGCGTGTATATGTTAATGTAATGTCTCATTTCAGTTGAATTAAATTATTTGATTTTTAAAAAGTAGCGCGCATTCCAAAGTTAATCTGTCTTGGTCTTGGATATGTACCATAATCAGCACCATCAAATATCTCCGGCATCATACCATCGTACTTCGTTATATAACCAAGATTATAAATCCCGCCAAAAACTTCTAACCCCTGCACTCTTGCTTTTTTCAAAAACTCATTTTTCATCCGGTAACTTAAAGACACTTCGCGAAAAGCGAGGTAATCTCCCTTGCCATAATAGCGACTGTTGTTGCTCCCCCCACTTGTATTTCCAAGCCCATTATCCCAACGCATATGATTCCTAAAGTTATAATCGTAGTCACTTTGCACCGTATATTTTGGGTACTTCGCATCATGCCCTTCTGTTTGCCAGCTTTCGGTCATCGCTTCCTTAAAAGCATTGTTATTGTTCCGACTACTTCCCATGACATTTCCTTTAAAACCGTTGTCGATAACGTGACCGACAGACCAGTCTACGACGAAACGTAACGACAACCCTTTATAAGAGAAATTATTGACCATACCTCCCATTTTATCCGGACGGATATACCCCATAAAGACCATATCGTTGTTGTCTAATACACCATCGCCATCCAAATCTTCGAAAATTGCGTCACCTGCTGTTTTCGTTCTTCCCGAAGCATTTCGATCCAGTGGCGCATTGGCAGCCTCCGCGTCCGATTGATAAACACCGAGGTAATGATACGCCCATCTTCCGCCAAAACGTTCCCCTTCCGCAAGACCACCTACCTTTTTATAGTCTCCTAAGACAGGATCGTAAACGAAGTTACCGTTTATCCTATTTTTATCCTCTTCATTTTCAGGTAGTTTGATCACGGAAGCGCGGTTAAAAGAGAACGTGGTGCTCAAATCCCATGTAAAATTCTCATTTCGGATCGGAGTGGCCTGCAATTCCACTTCGAAACCACGATTACGGATAGATCCATAATTACTTTTGATAGAACCAAAACCGAGCTGCGATGAAAGTGGCTTATCAAATAGTCGATGATCGGTTACTTTATTATAGTAGTCTACCAAGACCGAAACTCTGTCACCAAACAATCCTACATCCAAACCTGCGTCAAAAGATGTTGTACGCTCCCATACTAGGGTATTATTCATCAGAATAGTATTCAATATGCCCACATTACCCATATAACTGTATCCGGTCTGATAACGTCCACGAGAGTCCAATGGGTTGATATTGTTGTTCCCAGTTCTTCCCCAACTACTGCGAAGTTTTAAACGTGACACAGGTGTATTAGAAAGGGCTTGGAAGAAGTCTTCGCGATGCACGTTCCATGCGGCCGACATACCCGGGAAATAACCCCACAGTTTATCTTTGGCGAACCTAGAAGAACCGTCCATCCGCATACTAGCAGATAGTATATATTTGCGATCATAGTCATAGTTGACCCGGCCATAGTAACTCAACATGGCTTCGTATCCTTTGCTTGTAGTTACACGTTGTGTCAATTCCGAAGTCGCGTTTAATGTAGGAATATGGTCCGTCAATGCTTCTCGACCACTTCCAGTCATACGGTAGCTATAATCATGGTAATAACTTCCCCCTAAAATTGCACTGAAATTATGTAAACCAGCGAATTGTTTATCGTAAGATAGTAAGCCATCCGCCTGAAGATGTCTGTCTAAGTTATGTCGCGCCGAAGCCGGTCTGTTTGTTACGGTCTCGTTGTACGCCTCGAAGTAGTTTTCGACACCTTCTGCGCTAAAATAATATACGGAAGGTTTAAACGAGAGTCCAGGGATGATATCCCAGTTGGCACCCACTTGAAAACTCGTTCGGTATACCTCGGCATCGTTATATTTCGTTTTATAGTAAATCTCGTGCAGGCGATTTCTGAACGACGAAACACCTTCCCCTGGCGCCGGCAAACCATCCTCATAATAAAGGCGATAGGTAGGCGGCATCAATACACTTCTTGACAACACCCACTCATAGTTGTTAGGTGTATTGGCATCCCGCAGTTGATAAGTAAACTTCGTATTTACACTCCATTGGTCACTCAATTTAAAATCACCATTGAATAAAGCACTGTAATTTTTGTAATTGGTGCCCCGTACAATTCCGTCCTGATTTAAATACCCCAAACCAAAGTAATACCTTGCTTTCTCGGTACCCCCACTGATATCAAAATCGACTTCTTGCTTCCCTCCTACCTGAAAAGTAGCATCTTGAAAATCGTTATTTTGAAAAATCAATTTCTTGCCCGTAGCGGGGTCTATCATCGTTTCCCAACCTTGATTACCTAATAAGTCAGCTACATAATCCTGACCGTAATTTTGAAGGTATACGTCCAGAAACTCCAATGTATTTTTTGAATTTCTCGGATTACCTGTTGACATGCCATACCGGCCACCGGTAAGATAGAAATCTGGATTTGATTTATTAAAATCCATCGTATTCTTACGCGTCAGATATACGTAGTCCCGCGCATTCAACAACGGTAAACGACTCAGCTGTTCTTCAATCCCGTGTGTATATCGCACATTAATTGTTGGCTTGCCAATTTTACCCGTTTTCGTCGTCACGATAATAATCCCATTTGCTGCTCGTGCACCGTAAATAGCCGTCGAGGCTGCATCTTTTAAGACGGTAATCGACTCAATATCATCCGGATTCAGGTCACTTATGCTACGGGTACCCTGAGAGACCAGCCCATCCACAATAAATAAAGGAACGTCACTTTCGGGAGACGTCGAACTACCACCTCGTATAAAGATCTGCGGGCTAGAACCAGGTTGACCATCAGAAACTTGCAAAGACAGGCCAGCGACTTTACCCTGAAGTTGAAGCATCGGGTTTTGCCCAGGTGCCTTGTCAAACTCTTCTTCGCCGATGCGAGTCACCGAAGTAGCCACCGTTTCCCGGCTCTGCACGCCATAACCGATTACCACAACCTCGTCTAAAGATTCCGATTCCGGCTCTAAAGATACATCTACCCGACTCTCCTGAGTAACGGCTACTTCATAGGTATGGAAACCTATATAGGTAAAAACGAGCACGCCGCCATCTGATGGCACATCGATCGTATATTCTCCATTGCTATCGGTCGTCGAGCTCATCGACAGGTTTTTCAACCGAACACTGACTCCCGGTAACGCAAGCCCGCCATTCTTCGAAACGACTTTACCTGTAATCCTGAAATTAGTTTGTTGGCCAAATGCGACAGAAGAAAGCAAAAAAAACACAAGAAATAGGGTGCTTAAAACGTTTGTTTTCATCTTAATTTAGTTTATAATTTAATGTTTATATGTTCTACATATCAAATGTATGCATTTAAACCATTAAACAAAAAATTTTTTGATTAAATTTTCATTAAAATAGTTAGTAATTGGTTTTTTGGACTTAAAAATCCCTTAAGCGATCAAGATGGGGAGCAAGATGTTCCAACATACCTTTATTGAAATCTTCTTTGGAACCATGCTTTAGTATTTCAACTAAATCTAAATGACTAACTTTCCCTCTAAGTGGCTTATCCTCCATGGCTGTGACATAACCAAAAATAGGAAGTAGCATAATCTGAAAACGCTTTAATGTTTCGTTCCCAGTAATTTCATAAAGCTTTCCATGAAAGGCTATTTCTTGTTTAATCCGAAAAGTGTTGTCTTCAATGTCTTGGGTTTTAGCAATTCTTTCGAGTTCTTTAATATCTTTATCTGTCTTTTTTAGATACAATAGTTCGGCGAGCCCCATTTCTAATACGAGCCGAAGCTCAAATATATCCTTCAGTGTGGTATGATCCATAATAATGGGGTCTAGTACCTTCTCGAAAGAGCCCAAAATATCTGGATGCACAAATACCATTCCCCTCTTTTTCCGTGATTCGATCAAGCCAAGCATCTTCAAACGGCTAAGCCCTTCGCGAACTACATTTCGGCTCACGCCTAAAGCCTCGGCCATCTCAAGCTCTTTTGGCAAGGCATCGCCTGGCTGAAATGCTTTTTTCTTTAAAAATTCAATTAACTTAACCTCTACAATATCGGCCATGGTCGGCGTGGATATTTTTTGTAGATCACTATTTAAACCTCTAGTACTCATCTTACAAAGATATAGCAAAATTTTATATTGTTTATATGTAGAACAAGATAGATGAAAATTCTATGCTTGGATTAACAGATATAGGTATAAAAAAAAGCCGCTTTCGATGAAAGCAGCTTTTCGGTTTGTGGGAGATACTGGGTTCGAACCAGTGACCCCCTGCTTGTAAGGCAGGTGCTCTGAACCAGCTGAGCTAATCTCCCGAGGTTCTTATGTGGAGAATACTGGATTCGAACCAGTGACCCTCTGCTTGTAAGGCAGATGCTCTGAACCAGCTGAGCTAATTCTCCATGCCCTTTCGCTTATTGCGTGTGCAAATATAGGGGTAAAATCTGATTTGCAAAATTATTTTTTCATTTTTTTAAGCATGAAAGGACAACCCGTTAATTGTTAAGACCTCGCGTTTTCTGTTGCATAGCAGCCATAGCAACCGAAGCACGTTTATACATCGGTTCGACGAATTCAAACAGCCGTCGGTATGATTCAAATACTTCTTCTGCAAAATCTAAGTTCCTACGATACATGTCAAATAGCTCACCATAGACCTCCAAAAAATTTTGCTCGTCATCGTCGAGAGAAACGATATTAACCGAGAGCTCCTCATAGCGCGGGTACACCTCGTCGAATATGCCAAAATACCGACCATGCACCGGCCAATGTTCCTGGTATTCGTCCACCGGGTCCATCAGGTCTATTTCATAATTGTACCGTTGGGTTATGTCATCCACTAACGCATACAAATCCTGCACCGCTCTATTGTGCTGTTCCAGATCTTGAAATAAACCCGTCACATCGATGGTAAATTCCCCCGTTATTTCAGGCAGATTCTTGCCATCAGATAAACCGAGACTATCCTCCACAAATAACAGACTTTGATTTAAGCGGTGCCCTTCCATATCACTTTCGGCGGTTTGTTCCTGTATATCCAGCAGTCCTTTTGCCAAATACTCCAAGCGCTGCTTCAGATCCCAAACTACATCATGCGCCTCGTAGTAGCGCGCTAAAGCTTCTTTCTCAAAATCCGGCTGTTCCTTGGATTCATCAAATTCCAGGATAATATCTTTTAGCCGGTGTGGGCGGACGATTGTCTTCATATTATATTGTCTATTTATTTTCTAAAAAGTGGCTATCCCGCTCCGAGGAGGGCATCATATTCCGTGATGCGGGGATAGCCAATAGTACACCATTAATGATTAAAACACGTACGAACTCACAACATCGCTATACGTGATCTGTGGGTGCCTTCCGACATAAGCGACCCGGAACTCATATTCCTGTACCGATTCCAGCCCGGTGATCGTGACATTAGATCGGGTATTTGTGACCACTGTCCAGTCGACGTCGCTGTTTTTCTTTCGGTATTCAAACCGATAGGCCACGTTACCCTTCCAATAACCCGTCTTCAGCGTCGTTACGCCCGGTATACGGGCATTGACCTCTACCAATAGGAATTTCGGCTGTGGTGCCGGCTCTATGCTGATGGCACCTCGTGCAGACGGGCTAAAGCCTGCCGCTAAGATGATTGCTGCATCGCCATTTGCCTGACGCTCTACATAGAGCGACAGATGATAAACCATCGCCTTCAACGCCGCAAAAGCTTGGTTTTTGAGTACGACAAAACGCTTGTCTCGATAGGCCGCATCGGCCTGTGCCTGCTTGAGCTTAGCCAGTGCCTGTTCCAGATCCGCAATGCTCGGATCTGTATCCGTAAACAAATCTGCATTTTCGGTTAATTTAACAATGATGTTTTCAACGAATTTAACAAACTGTGCTTCTCCGTTACTGGTTCCCCCAGTTTTTAATGTTACTTTACTCATGATTTCTTTTTTTAAAATGTTAAAAATTAAACTTTTTGTTGATCAACGATACAAACATAACATGGAGGGCCACGAAACAGGGGGTCAAATTGCGACATTTTCTTCGCGATTTGCTGAAATTTTTGTCGCAATTTGACCCCCTATCCTAACAAAAACGGTTATTTTATGTGTTTACAACTTGGAAATGCATATTTTATCCAATCAAAAAAATTACTTTCTCCCAGAAAATCTTCTTATTTCACCGAAATAAATGCCTAAATCCCCAAAAACACATCGTATTCCAACAATACAAACTTCATGCGCCAACAAAAGTTCTCCATCCCCAAAAGACTACTTTCTCCCAAAAAACAACACTGTTGTACCATAAATAAGATTAAAATACAGGAATATAGCTATGATGCGCCAACAAAACATATATTCCCCTAAAAACAAGTCTCGCTGCACGCACTTATTCCTCTTCTTCGTTACCTTTTCGAAATTCTTCCATTTCTTTTTGAAAGGAACTCGGGGTTTGAAAAAAATACTTTTTAAATTCCCGGCTAAAGTATTTCCGGTTAGGGTAGTTCAACAGATTAGAAACCTGATCCACGGTCATCTCGCCTTCGTAGAGTAGGTTTTTTGCCTGGTTAAGTTTTATCCGTTGGATATACTCCGCTATTTTGACCGGCCGACCTTCAAAAGCGCGCTCCAGCGTGCGAGCGTTCACCCCTAGCCCTTTAACAACCATTTCCTTATTGATGGAATCCAATACGTTGTCATTAATATAAGCCAATGCCTTATGGTAAAGCCCCAGCCGGCTTCGTTCATTTTGATCTGCTTGACGATCCAATTGCCGGCAGTATTCTTCCAGTAACCGACAAATGTCCAACAGGAGTTCGCCTTTACCGCGGAAAGAGAGGTATTCCGGTCTGCTGAGACGGTTCCACGCGTCCCGTAGACTATGGTTGACACTGATATCCGGCTCCCAATAAGCGTTCGTTTTGGGCGATTCGTTCCGGTAGGCTAAACTCGCCAACATCGGAAACTCTTTGAGCAAATCGGTTACGGCATCAATCTTATAACCAATAAGCACGGTCCATTGCTTTCCCTGGTTCAGCAGCAACGGAACTTTTTGTGCTGCTGTAGAAAACGAGATACAGCGGTTATCGGTCAAAGGCAGACTATGGGGTAAATAAAGTTGGGAGGTGTTCATAAATTGGTACAATTGCCAGAAACCAATCTCGTCCATAGCGGGGTCAACGCGAAATCCAGCCGGGTCAACGGCTCCTTTTAATTCCAGAAGAACACATTCCTCCAGTTCCATAAAAATGGCCTCTAGGTTGTTACCTATACAATAGTGGTGGTTTAAGGGCAAAAAAGAAAGGTATCCGCCCTCGATCGTTCTTGTTGATGGGACAGCATGCTGTTGGAAACAGAAGAAATTAGATTGGAGCATGTTAGTATCTATATTTAGTTTACTTACTAAATATACTATTTTTCAGGAAATTGAAAAAACCTATTACGCTATATATTCAATACGGTCACTTCTGAGGAAGCCGTTCTTTGGTTTGAACTCCGCATAGCTCATTGTCTACAAAACACCTTTTTTCATTAACATCAATGCATGATTAACGGCTCTAGCTGTCAATGCCATGTAAGTCAGCGAGGGGTTCTGTGTAGCAGTGGACGTCATACAAGCTCCGTCTGTTACAAATACATTTTCACAGCTGTGTAGTTGGTTCCATTTATTGAGTAGGGAAGTTTTTGGATCATGCCCCATACGCACGCCGCCCATCTCGTGGATATCATTTCCAGGTCGGCGATCATCATTTCTTGTTTTGACATTCTGAAAGCCTGCCGCATCAAACATCGCCGTCATTTGCTCAAAATAGTCTGTTCGTATTTTCCAGTCATTGTCGTCGTATGCCACATCGATATGCAACAGTGGAACACCCCATTGATCCTTTTCTGCTGTATCGAGCCACACTTTATTGCTTTCTTTAGGAATAGTTTCGGCCATCATATGCGAACCTACCCGCCAATTTCCCAGTTTTGGATGTAGTAATTGATCTTTCAGTGATACGCCGACACCGGAAGTATCCGTAGATGGGGTCCTGCTAGCACTAAATGTCGCCGCCCAGCCCCTTAGAAAATCGGTTTCCTGCTTGTAGATGTTACGGAACCGAGGAATATACCCCCCCCCTGCCGGATTCCGCCCATCTGTACGATATTCCAACTCGCCGTCGTATTCACCGGTTATGACAGCGGTGTAACTATGGAACCCAATATACTTACCAAGCAATCCATTATCGTTGCCCAATCCGTTAGAAAAACGGCTTGAAGTCGAATTAAGAAGAATGAGGTTGCTGTTCAAGGCGGAGGCATTGACAAAAATTACCCGGCTGTAGAAATCGATTACTTCCTTGGTATTGGTGTCAATTACCCGCACACCTACCGCCTTGCCCTTCTGCTCATCATATATAATGGATTCCACGACAGAAAACGGTCTAAGCGTCATATTACCTGTTTTCTCTGCCCACGGCAATGTAGACGCGTTGCTACTAAAATATCCGCCAAAGGGGCAACCTCGCTGGCAAAGGACACGATTTTGACATTGGACACGTCCCTGTTCCAAATGGATCGGTGCTGGCTGAGATAGATGGGCACATCTCGCACTTATTACATAACGATTATCGTATTTTGATGCTACGATATTTTTAAAATGATTCTCTACAGCATTTAACGGATACGCAGGCAAAAACTCCCCGTCAGGAAGCTCAGCCACACCATCCCGGTTACCTGCGACACCAATGAAGCGTTCTACATGGTCATACCACGGGGCGAGATCACGATAGCGTATCGGCCAATCCACAGCGAACCCATCTCTGGCCGGCCCTTCAAAATCAAAATCACTCCACCGTTGCACTTGTCTTGCCCATAAAAGAGACTTTCCTCCTACCTGATATCCCCGAATCCAATCGAACTCTTTTTCCTGAATGTAGGGGTGTTCATCGTCCTTCACAAAAAAGTGTGCGGAATCTTCCCGATAAGCATAGCAGCGATTGGCAATCGGATTCTTTTGCTTATCTTCATAAGGCATTTCCAACCGATGCTCAAACTCATAGGGATACATGTTGGTTGTCGGATAGTCCTTTACATGCTTTACATCCCGTCCTCTTTCTAAAACGAGTGTCCGTAGTCCCTTTTCACAGAACTCCTTGGCCGCCCATCCGCCGCTAATTCCCGATCCGATGACAATAGCATCAAAAGTGCGTTCCTTTATGCTATCTATGTTGATATTTGCCATTCCTTAAATTAGTTCCTTTGTATTTATTCAAACTTTTGCATATCCATTATATCGTCCTGGAACTAGTTCGTATATCAGCTTGTTTTTCATTACATACGCTGAATTCAAATATCCCTGTATAACTCTCCTTTTTGTCATCATAAAAAAGTCGAATAGTGGATGTTCCTTGTCTTGTTCGATCTTCACCAAATAAGATTGCCCTAAAGAATTATTCATCTCCTGATCCCAATCCTTCAGCCCTTGGACAAAAACCTGCTGGTCTTCCTCGTTATGGCAATCGTCGATCATTTTTAGTACAAAAAGGTGTAGATGAAGTGCTTTTCCTCCCGGACTATCAGTTTCGGGTATAATGGATTCTACTATTTCGGCAAGGAGGTTTTCTTGCTCAGCATTAATATACAGTTTACGCAGGGCGATAGAAGCTTTATTCGCCCCTCCCCAACATGATGGAAACAGTACTATTCCCCCTGCTATGAAAAATAATTGCTTTAAAGCTGTTCTACGTTGCATATTTTGATTCTTTGAAAAACGCTACTTCTTTAATTCCAAAATTAGAACACAATCATCTGCCGCAGCAGGTGGAATAAACGCTACTGGCCCATTTGATATTACTTTTTCTTCATGTTGTATCTCACCATTACGAGGATCAAACCAACTGACTTTATAAACGGTATCGGCAGATAAAGACAAATTCAACACAATCACCTGACTAACTGGCGTGTATACATATATACAGGACTTATCGGCGTTCGTCGCTGCCCGGATATGCGAGGCACCGGACCTATTAACCCCATAAATCAATGATTGATCCGGAACCAAAGTAGAAAAATCCCAATTTTCCATAAAAAATCGAAGGTGCTTTATCTGCTCGGCGCCTGGTCTTGTGAGTGCTTCACGCCAGGTATACAAACTGGGCACTACGTATTCTTTTCCGGTATCTACAAATTGCCATACGGCATTATTTCCATAACTGAATCCCATTGCTCCCGACAAAAGTCCCCAATATGCCTGTTGGCGCACGTCTTTATCGGTAAAAAATCCTGCCTCGAAATAATCTCTGTCTATGATTATACCCGACGTATCGAATACCGATCCGATAAGTTCCTCTGATGGCCTTTTTGATAAGTATTCCCAGAACTTTATAGGAATATCTTCGTAGGCCGGCTCCGCATCAAGAAATGGTTTTTGTGGATCTAACAAACGGTGTGCCTCTGCGTATTGATAGCCGGGCATCGATCGGCGGGCGTGACCTGTTTGGTACATATTAAAATCCAACCAAGTAGATTTATGAAACCAATAAGCAGAACTGCTTTCGCCAGCCGGGTGGTAGCTCATCAATTGCTTATCATCATTGCCTGCCCGAATCCCTTCCGCTAGCTTATCCCAGATAAGCTTTGCTTGACCATTATCCACATTACGGTCTCCTCCGAGTACCCAGATAATTGATTTATCCTTATAGCGATCACCAAGAAAGTTACCGTATTGATAGGCATTTTGAGGGGTGAAGATATAGGGGCGCTTACCGTCCCTTGCATTTTGAACATTATTCCCCCAAGTAGGAAGTACTGCTAAACGAAGCCCCAAACTTTGTGCTTTATTGATGACATAATCCACATGTTCAAAGTATCGAAGATTAGGCTTAGCCGGATTCTGTCCATGCAAAGGAACTTCACCGTAAGCATTGGATACCGTTAATCCTTCATGTTCCGCTAATATTACCGTATAGATAACGGTGAATCCTTGTTTCATCCGCACCGTTAAATAGTGATCTACTTCTTCTCTATTTAATTTATGAAATAGCTCCCATGCCGTATCGCCAATCCATATAAACGGCTTTCCATCCGATGTTTGTAAATAGCTTTTCGATGGTGCCACAGTCAGTTGCTGCGCAATTCCTATTTGCAAGTGGATAAAGCTCAGCATCCAGATAAAGGTCCAAACCGATTTCATCATGAACATTATTTTTGATTCACTACCCGTCAATTATTACTTACTTGACCGCAACGTATTTATCGGCACCTGCGGAACCAACGATTTACTTACTTTTTCCGTTATCTGCGATTTCGCTAAGTGGAATTTGCCATTTGCTACTATAGTATCGGAGGATACCGCTATTTTCAAATCATAAATACCCTTTTCTGCCACCCAAGCAGAGGCGTCCGTATCAAAAGAAGAAAGCATACGGGGGCTAATTTCAAAACGAAGCGTTTCTCGTTCACCGGGTTGCAACAATCTCGTTTTCGCAAAAGCTTTCAGTTCCTTTTCGGGATGCTCCAATTTACCTGACGGTGCCGTGGCATATACCTGAACGACCTCTTTTCCCGGATATCGACCCGTATTCTCCACCGTAACCATTAGTGTTGCGTTTCCCCCTTTTCCTTTTTCAATTTTGAAATCAGTATAGGTAAACGACGTATACGAAAGCCCAAAACCAAAGGGAAACGATGTTGGGACACGAAATGTATCGTAGTACCGATATCCTACATAAATATCCTCTTCATAAACAACTGCTGTTGGATTCTCGGAAGGTGTTCCGGGGAAGTTTTTTGCAGACGGAGCATCGGCATAACGCACGGGAAATGTTGTGGGAAGTTTTCCCGAAGGGGTGAATTTACCACTGACCAAATCGGCAACAGCATGCCCGCCCTCCTGACCAGATTGCCAGGTCAACAATATACCATCTACCTTATCTTTCCACGATGCCGTTTCCACAACTCCGCCCACGTTTAGCAGAACAACTACCTTTTTCTGTTGCGCATGGTAAGCGTTTGATATGCGATCGATTAAAGTTAATTCCTCCGCTGTTAGATGAAAATGATCGACATGACGATCACCGCCTTCACCAAAGATGCGCATAATCGTGATAATGGCCATATCGGTTTCCCTGGCACTTCTTTCGATTTCACGATTATCCCACTCTAATTCACTTAAAATGCTATCCCTTGGGGGCATAGCCGTTATCAAACTATCCGCCTTATCCGACAGGGGCTTTCCTTTTTCCAGATGGGTCGTATATTTTCCTTCTAAAACCGGATCCAGTCCAAATCCCGCTGTTTTCAATCCTTCAGCAACAGACACGGCATGCTCATAATTGACCGCTCCGCTCCCTGTTCCACCGGGCAGATTTTTGTAGCTATAATTGCCAAACAATCCTATTGATGTAGATCTGGCTTGGATAGGCAACGTATTTCGTTCGTTTTTTAACAAAACCATACTCTCCCGCGCTACCCGTCGTGCAATTTCCTTACTCTTTTCAAAATCAGGCTTCTCCGTATAGGGATAATCTTTTACCGTACCTGTTTTTAATGCTACGTTGAGTATATTTTCTATATTTTGGTCGATCACGTCCATGCTTAGATTTCCCTTACGCAAAGCATCTGCAATCGTATCCGTCCATACCTGTAGCCCGGGCATCAGCAAATCATTATGCGCTTTCATCTGTTCGACCGGATCGTCGCCTCCATACCAGTCCGTTAGCACAAAACCATCGAATCCCCATTCTTTTCTCAAGATATCGACGAGCAATTCTTTACTTTGCGGCGTGTACACGCCATTTATCTTATTATAAGAGGACATGACCGTCCAAGGCTTTGCCTCCTTTACGGCAATACGATATCCCTCCAAATATATCTCCCGCAATGCGCGCTCTGATACAATGGTATTGATATACCGTCTGCTCGTTTCTTGATTATTGGCTGCAAAATGTTTTATAGAGGCTCCTACTCCTTTGGATTGTATTCCTTGAACGTACGCCGACGCCATCTTACCCGTCAGCAAGGGATCTTCGGAATAATATTCAAAACTCCTACCGCCTAGTGGATCCCTGTGAATATTCATGGCGGGAGCCAATAAGATATCCACGCCATATTCAAGTGCTTCATGTCCCATGGCTTCGCCTATTTCCCTAGAAAGCGAAGTATCCCACCCGGAAGCCACTAACGTGGCAACTGGAAAAGCCGTAGCGTAATACGTTTGGCCGTCACCTGAACGTCTTGGCGCAATACGTACACCTGCCGGCCCATCAGACAGATAAATAGGTGGTATACCTAAATGCAGAAAAGGATAGGTATATCCCCCGACAGCTACAATATTTTTTTGTCTTTTGCCCGGCAAAGCGGTGGGATAGATCTCCCGACGTTTTGCCCCCGTCACCATCAATGCTTTCTCGTCTATCGTCATCGCCGCGATGACATCTTTTAAGGGATCCACACCAAATTGCGGATACTTCTGTTGGGCGAAAAGCTTAAATATTTCATTTGCGATCAACTCGTGCCCCAAACGGTTGGGATGATTAACATGTGACATAAACGGTTCTATGGTTCCATTCTCTTTAAACACAGCTTCAAAAGCAGCGTAAGAATCTGCAACGGGCAGTCCATATTTTGCCGCCAGCTTTCTGATCTGCTGGGCATGCTTGCTCAGCAGATTTTCCGTATTCCCCATATCTTGTCGCTGGTCCGGAGACGGCGTTAACAGCACGACCGATATATTATTTAATTTCGCCTCCTCAATCATCTGCGCCCAAGCCGCTTCCGAGCGTTCCAACCCTAATCCTAAATCATTTAGAGCATAATCAATGAAGATAACATCTGGTTGGTGCGGCAATACATCTGTTGCGAATCTGGCGGCACCTTTTTCGGCATGTTCTCCACCAATCGCGGTAGTAATGATGTTAATGACCGCTTTCGGATATGCTTTTTTCAGTAAGCCAAGTAAGATGTAAGGATAAGAATCCAATGTACGTACCTCTTGATTTGACCAATAACCGGACGGAACGGAATGGCCGTGGAAAACGAGATTTATGGTTCGGTTATGCGGAAAGACCTTCGCCAGCTCTTGTTTCAATACCCCGAGATTATCTGCAGTATCTTTTTGTGCATTGGCATGGGTGGCCAAGCACATAAAGAGACAAAATGTATAAAAAAATATTTTCTTCAGCATTGTATGTTAATTTTTAATCACCATGCGACGGTAACATGCCCTGTCACATCTTTGATTACAAAATGGTGCCCGTATTTAGGGTCCCCCAATTCAAACGTTTGATGTCCTGTCTTCCACGGATAGCCTGCGTTGAGGTACGCTCTAAAATTTTCGGCAGTGATATTCTCTTCCGGATAAATTCGAAGCGTCGCGTTCTTCAATCCAGCTATCCGAATTCTCCTGCTGATTCCCAATTCGCCCGAATGCATCTCTTTGGATGATACGATGCCGTCCTCTTGTTCTACAAAAACACGAACTTCATGATGCCAAGCGGTCGGGAATTGATAGGTGGTCATACCATTTTCTATTTTGCTATCATACCCATGTAATATGGGCGCTCCTTGTGGAAATTTAAATTTCTGTACCACGGTTGTATTGGGCGCATACCCCGAAAAGAAAAAGCCGTTGTGACTGCGGGCAATACTGAGCATCGGGCTCTTGATCGAAAGATCGTCCTTTTCAAATGAAAACAAATAATCAAATTCTTTCAATGCGTGGCGCGCCAATTTTGGACTAATCGCCCATTTTTGTGGATCATCTGGGCGTAAAAGCATACCCCCTTGGAAACTACTCGAATTTGTTCCTCTTATATACACCACTTTACCACCCTTCCAATCCGGCAGTGATCTCGACCATACTTGGTCCCGCTCCTCATTTCCCTGTATAACATGCGCCAAACGCTTCGTATACGAATCTTTCGTATGGGCAATAACGGTGCGCATACTACCGCCGGAGAATAGCGGATTATGGTGGATATTCGTAGGTATATCGTGCTGTACCTTATCGAGTTCGATATGGCTAACCAAGCGAAAATTGCCTTCTAATCCGCTAATATTTTTAAGATTCAACAAGTCTTTGAAAGCATCACTGGCTCGATCTGCGGGTCCGTATACGATAACCCGTCCACCGTTTTTGATAAACGCTGTCAACGCATGCTCCTGTTCGGAACCAGCGTCAGGAACAATGGTCAGTATAATGGACTCGTGGTAATAGTTGGGATCCGTCTTCAACAATTTTGCAAAATTGGTTGTAGAAGTGATCGTGTTTAACGGCAAACCGTGGTTGATCGCCTGTCTGATAAACCAATCGCCATAGTATATTTCCGGCAACAGCTCTTGCTGCTCTTTTGCCCAATCGTGATATTCATCAAACGGATACACCCATACCAACGGTCCCGCAGCAGTTGGCGAATCTTCGCGTCCCCTTAAAATATGGGGAATGACTTCATTTGGAACGACATCCGGAATGTCTCCGAATGAATCATCGATCGTCAAAAAGTTCAAGGTAGTAGGAAGTCCGACTTGGCCTTTTTCGTCAATCCGGGCGACGGACATCGGCATATAGATATCGTGCGGAAAACGCCCATATCTGTCCAGCCAAGGACTATTTAGCCACCAAGGATCATGCGTATAAAACCGATAGACGTAACGATTGTCCGGCAGATCGGCAATATGGGACATATATCCTACCATCTCCAATCCAAAATCCCCATCAATGGCTGCCCAAGGAGAATTTGGCGGCGGTAAGATATCGAATCCAGACTTATATATGGCGCGCAAATCCACGCCATCCCGTGCCAAATCGATGCCGGTGGAAAGGTTGGAACCCCTAGTCTGGATTTCGAAATCAGGGCATTCTTTGCGGAATAGCGTCCAAAAATCAATAATCTTTTGGCGTGTATCTTCCAGTTTTTCTTCCAAAAAGCCTTCTCCCGTAAAAACCGCGCCAGTGGAAGACCACGGCTCTACACCAAATCCGAAACCATTACTTAACCAGAGGAAATCAAAGTTCAAATCTTGTAGGAAATGTTGGCTTTGCTTACCAAAAAAAGTTCCAAATGGCGTTTGATCTGGTATTCCATTGGGATACGCCGCGTACGAGACATCATCTGCATGTAATACCGCATAACAACTGACAAATGATTTGTGACCCATAGCGTTGCCTTCCAGTATTTCAGGATGTCGCACATATTTAAATTCAGATTTGGCAAATTCGGGACCGGGATCAAACGTCGCACCTATTTTTATCGCTTTACCCGTTAATTTTTCCCCTTTTTCGCGCAGGATCTCGATAATCAACTTCAGATCCGCATAGGAAAAATCGGGTGGATTTTCCATATAAAGGTATGCGCGCTCATGCAGAGAGAGCTCCTTGGGACCTGCACCTACTTCATGATTCGTGTTGGGATTTCCGATGTACTTCGCCCACTCCAAAGACTGCTCCAGATTTCCGGTATATTCCAATATTTCTGAACCATCGGATATCCATAGCATAATAGAAACGGTATCTGTATGAACCAATAAATTCCCCCATTGCCGGAACATGTGTTCTGCCACCTGTTCTATATATACTCGATCTTTCTGTTTAAATGGTTTCAACGATGTCTCCAATGTGATATTTTGAAACTTTACAGGCTCTTTGGGATACTTCTCCAGCCAGGAAACAAACAGCATGTAGAGCGGAAATAGTACCAACGTCAGATAAATTTTTGACCCCTTCATCTTATCTTATTTTACAAAAACAGTTTCTATATTAAGATATCTTCCGATCTTTAGGATGGTGTCTGCATGATGCCCTATGCCCAGCGCAAAATGATGCGTGGGCCCTTCGGCAACCCAATTTTTTAAAAATTGGCGTATATCATCTCCAAAGAATCCACGTGTATTGGTATTACCCGTCGGCGGTATAGGCCCTGCAACAGATTCACCTTCCGCTACAATGAATTTGAAGCGCCCATCAAATGTCGAGCTGATGCTTAACATCGTAATCGGCCCTTCTTTAATTTTAAATTCTACGCCTGCCCCAAACCCCGGTTTACCATGATATTTTTTTAGGCTTCTTAATACCGGCTTACCCTCTGCAATCGTAACATTGTGTGGTCCATCATGACCAACCAACACAAAATTTTCGTTGAAATCTACTGGATGAAATTCCGCAAAACTACCGCCAATACCCAATCGATCCATCACCATCATGGCTATACAGGTTTTAAGATCAGATTCGCCACACATCGGGAACCCTGCTGCAGTAAGAAGAGAGTTTCCGACAATCAAGTTTGACATGACGAGTTGCTCCGTACTTTGTGCTGCACCTTCATAATAATAAGCCAGGCCATCTAGTTTCTTCGTCGCCACAAAAGCTTTCAACGCTAACGATACTCTTGCTGCTACTTCCAGATCGGCAGGTTTAAGCTTATCCGATATCGGATCGGAAACCGGATCCGGGGTATCGAAGAAATCCAGTATAAATTCCTTTTCTCTTTCCAGATCAATCACATCGACCTCCTGATATTGCTGAATAATCTCATGCGATTCACATTGCACCACATGCAAGCCGAAATGGGCGGTCAGCATGGTGGAGTCTGTATGCATATCCAACATCGCTTCAATGGGATGTCCGATATGCCCAATCCGAGCGTTCTTCAAGCTATGCAATACATTGGCAATGCGACAGTATTTACCAATCTCTTCGACGGCTTCTGCATCATCATATAGCGTCCCGATAATGACATCAGGTACCGGACGCCCTAACCGCACGGCTACTCCTGTAAATTCCGGCAACGAACAAATATCGTCGTTAAAAAGCTGCTTATAGGTAGATGCCTGTTCGTAATTGAGTGCCTTATCCGGCTGTAGTGCCACCAAGATTAGTGGTACTTGGACGTTCTTTACTATTGCTCCGAAGGTACTCGAAGTAGCATAAGTAAGCATATCGCAAAAAATAAGATCCAGATCGGCGCCTAAGAGCCGGGGCACAAGATCATACGCCGATTGCGCATCGTCTACCATGCCGAAGTCGACAACTTCAACATCAAATTGTTCAACCATGTTCATAAACACGGCTTGCTTCTCCTGCATATCAGCAAGCAGCCCATCAAATTGTGCCCAATATTTAACATATCCTACACCAAAAACTCCGATACGCGCCTTGCCTACTTTCTTTGATAATGGTTTATAGAAGGCCGTACTTGAATCCAATTTTATTTCCATAATTACAGTTTATACTTAACGCACTAAGTTATTTCACTTCAAACATAATCATTAAATAACTATTTCACAAAAAAAATCAAACTAATTTATTCCTGCATTAAAACAATGCTTTTATCCGGGGTATAAATACCAAAAAGAGGAGAAAACCTAGGGGGTACATCAACCCTGCTGTAACCCATAATGGCGTATACGAATAACGTGTCACGATTTCTCCGATAAAAGGGTTTATCAACAAACTGGACAATGCACCGGCGGTGCCGGACAACCCCACGACGGTCGATGTCGCCCTACTTCCGAAAATATCGGAAATAGCGGTAATATAATTCGTGATCCAAAATCCATGCGCAAATAGCAATAATGTTAGTAGTGCTATGGCAAGCTGATAAGACCCAACAAACGCAATAAACGGTGCACAGAGGGTCAATCCTGCCGCTATTCCCATAACCCATTTCCTTGCTTTATTGATGGAAATACCTCGCTGTATCAATTTGTCAGATATCCAGCCGCCAAAGATGTTCGAAATTCCGAGTGCCAAAAAAGGAATCCAAAATAAATCGCCGATACGTTCAAACGACATCCCTCGGTATTCGCTTAGGTACTTAGGCACCCAAAACATTAAGAAATAAAGAACCGGATCAAGTAAGAAGCGGATACTGACAAAAACCCATAAATATTTGTTTTTCAAAATGCTTGCAAAAGGAACTGCGTTCGATATAATCTTTTCCTTTTGATTCCCCAGATACTTTTTCCAAGGGATCAGAAACCAGCTAACAACCCAAATCATCCCGACGATAGCCGGAATAATAAAGCTTGCCCGCCAACCAAAGCTAGAGGCTACATAGATGGTTAGAGGTGGCGCCAAAACGGCACCGATTGCTGATCCACCGATGGCGATACCGTTAGCCATACCCCGCTTCTTTTCGTCGAACCATTCATAAACGACCTTCGCCGCTCCGGGAAAACACCCGCCTTCTCCGAAGCCTAGGAGAAAACGGAAAGCAATTAACTGGTAGAAGTTCTGCATGACCCCATGCAGAAAACAAGCGATAGACCAGATCAATACCGCTAGTCCCAAACCAATTTTTCCACCGACGGTATCGATAATACGCCCCCCTACGGTAAACATTAATGCATAACTGACCAGAAAACTCGTGTTTATCCAACCATATTGTACATCTGTAATGTGGAATTCCTCCTGGATTTTAATTATCGTCATGGACAAGACTTGCCTATCCAAAAAATTTAACCCCGTCGCAATAAAGACCAGGACCAACACTAACCAAGCTATTTTATTCTTCATCTTGTTAACGCATTAAGTTGCGGACTACCAAACATAGTGAACACATTTGTTACACAAACTAATTATTTTATATTTGTAGCAAAATCGTTTTATATTATATATGGATCCCAAATTTATTCTCATCAGCGAAGAAATTATCAAACGAATCAAAGAAGGCGATTTAGCGCCCGGCGATAAGGTTCCTTCGGAAAATGAGTTAATCAAAACCTTCAAAGTCAGCAACACAACGGCACGGAAGAGCCTCTTAAATTTAGAGACACTTGGTTGGGTACGTCGAATTAAAGGCAAAGGCACATTTGTGCTTAATCGCACCGGTGACCATAAAATTGTTCGCACATTGGGTTCGGTCGAATCCACGCGGAGAGGATTCAATGAAAGTTTATCGCAAGAAGGGTTCGAGCCTAAAAATATTGTCATTGAAAAAACGATATTACAAGAGGGTATTTCTACCATGATTCAACATAAACAACTGACGCTCGAAGGTCCGGTTTTGAAGATCCGTATCCTTCGCTACGCTGACGACGATATCTTGAAAGACGAGACCCGATATATATCCCTTAAGCACTGTCCAAAAATTGAACGCATATCGCCCGAAATTTCTTTTTTCAAAACATACGAGCAAACCTATCATATTAAAATAAAGACGATAGAGCAAACACTTAAGACAACAATATTTGACACCAGCACACCGGATAACTACTTTGAGAACGACAAACCTCTCCCTATATTTATCCTGGATGGAGCTGTTATAGCGGAGGATGGAAACATTATTGAAATAGAACATTCTTTTTATAGCGGCGATAAGTACCAGTTTGGCATTATCGCGCACCCTAATTACTAAATCACTTACCATTGACTTTCAAGTATTTTAAGAGTACTTTTAGCTGCGGACGATCTATCCCATCTCTTGGTTCTATTGCTAATTTGTACTTATTCCACCAAGGTCCGGCAGCCCAGTATGTTCCATTCACGCCATTATCTTTGAGGTAGTTCAGCATATTATCAAGCGTTACCAACCAACGGGGATCATCATCCGGAACACCGTATTCCCCGACAAAGCCTTTTAAATTATTTTCTTTCAGCCATTCTACAAACGGGCGTGCCCGAACAATACCTGTTTCTGGCGTTGTCCCCTCCTCATCATAGGTGCCTTTATACGTTCCGGAAGCGTCTTTATCAAAATAAAGATGACCTTCAAAAATCAGATTAGCGGATGGGTCTACCAAGTCTTTTAGATTTCCACTGGCTTGTTGCCAACGGTATGTCGAACTCCAGCTATCACCTCCTACCATAATCGGTGTATTCATATCCATTTCCCGGATTTTAAAAATAGCCCGTTGCGCTATATTAAACCAAGGTATGGAATCTAACATGCCGTGTGGTTCGTTCATTAATCCGTATGCCCAAATATTTTCTTTCGTTCGAAATTGTTCTGCAAGTTTTCCCCAGACATCTTCAAAGTGTTTAATAGGCAGATTGGCTGAGCCGATAATTTCCCGGGTACCATTTACAAATCGACGTCCATAATTATGCATATCCAAGATAACCCAGAGGTTTCTCTCCCGTGCGGCGTCAACAAAAGCCATCATTCTTCCTAATTCTGCTTCGTCTAATGCGCCATCTAGCTCGTGTTGTATCCGTTCCCATAAAAATGGCAGACGGAAGAGGGTTAATCCTTTTGATTTGAAGTAATCCAGTTCAGCAACGGTGGGATATGTATAATCACGATTGTAAACACCAGGAGTTTTCTGATGCGCAAATTCAGCTCCTGCTAAATTTACCCCAAAAGGAGCTTCGTTACGATCTGGCATATCTAAGTCAGCCTTTGCCAACCGAAAGCGGTGCGATTGCGGCTGATTAAGCTGATATATTGCTTCTGGTAAAGTGTTCGCTTGCTTTTCCAAATCCATCTGTTGGGGTTTGTTTTTCAAATATGTCTCAAATATGCTATGGAATGTTTCGTAGCGGGCATCTTTTGACACCTGTAAAAAAGAAAGGTATTCCGAAATAAATGTTTTAATCGGCTCGAAATCTCCACCCCACAGTTCTTTGGGAAGATAACTAAATTCTACAAATTTAATTTCTCTCAACTGCCGCTGCACGTTACGATAAGCTACCGCTTCCTTAAAGACTTTTAACGCTTGTTGATACTGGGGCGTATTTTTTCTCTCTGCCAAGTTTATACCTTTCGCCAATTCCTCCTGTGTAAAATTGCTGATGAGGATATCATCGATCGTAAGCGCATACACGCCCTCCTCCAAATCTTTTACCTGTAGTAATTGTGTATTGAAATCGTCTACAAAAGGGACAAGGGTCAATGCTTTTTCTGCTTCGGGAGGTACGGGAAAAGGCAGCCTTTCTTCCAGATAATCAAATGTCAGCTCGTCTTCCTGCATGTTTAAATTACTGACTGTACCATATTTAACATCCGTTATGCTACCTTTATCAATTGTAAGTGATGACACGTTATTGAGGGTATCCATCGCTTTAAGGAAAGTATAGGCCATCACAAAATGTCCCGGCGGGCCCGGATGAACCCTATCTTGACCGACGATGGTGGATTTAACATCCGTTTGTTGAAGATTAGCGTTGACTTCATGCATAATCGTCCAGTAGTCGATTACCATGACCTTGTGTTTCTTGGCTAGCTTATCGATGATTTTACCGCATTTTTCCAACGCATCATTTACGCCCACCAAGTTGACAGCAGTCAAATCTCCGGTTTGATCATAGATACTCGGTTTCTGTAAGATAATATTCGTTTTTGTCCGTTTTAAACGCGTCAAAAATGAATCGTAATACGATTCAAAATCTTTCAACGCTCTCTCCTTCCGTTGCTGAATATCAGGTTCAGCTTGTTTCTCCGGCGTGTACAATCCACGGTTGACATCATTCATACCCGCCATTACGATAGACCAGCCTGCTTTATGTGGAATAATATCGGCATCCATCCTGCGTAGGAAACTATTGGCGTTGTCGCCTTTGATCCCCAGATTGTAAAATGTGACTTTCTTGTCTGGAAAACGGGTTGCATAATACAGCAGAATATAATGGTGAAAATCGCCATTATGGGTAATGCTGTTTCCGATAAACGCAATCTTATCACCCGATTTAAATAGGATGTCCTCCTTGTTTTGTGCATAAGCATTGCTGATAAAGGTTGTTAACAACACCCATAAGAACATCATATTAGAACCGTATTTTACATGCAAATGCTTCATTATTCAGACTCTATGGTGATTTCAAATTCCCGCACCACCGATTTGTAATCGTCGGCACTCGCATTGGAAGCCAAAAAAGCAACGTGATAGGTTCCGGGAGTCGTATATGTATATGAATAATCCGAAAGAAGATTGGAACCTATATTTTGAATAGGAATCCCTGTATCCGGTGGCACCTTTGTAAAATAGAGCGGCTTCGTAATCAACCAATCTTCACTAGGGTCCGTATTGGGGCCCCCACCGATAATCACAACATCGGCTGCCCGGATGGTCCATACAGTAGCCGGATTCAATACATCGATTATGCTCCAGCCGGCATTTAGACGATTGGCTACCGGGATTTCTGATCCATCAGGCAGTTCCGTAACAGCTTCTAATTCGCGGACAATCCAATTTCCCGGCGTAGTAGCGGGATCTTTTTTCCCTACAAATTTGAATGCTATAAAAAAGGGGGCTGCTGTATCGACCCATGGCGACAGATCCAGGTATCCTGATTCAACGACCGTGGCATTCGTCGCCATATCCACCTGTGAAGTGACATCTGTCCAGTTGGCCTGCGCCACGCCTTCTGCCGTATATTGCGCCAAGTCACTACTCACCATCAAACGGAGTGTTTCTATTTGATTACCGCCCCCACCGTACTGTGTGGTAATTTTAGCTTTGGGAATTCCTCCCTCCACTTGCGTACGCTCCCTAAAGCGATAGTCAGATCCAGGCAAGCCGGAATAGAAAGTGATATTATCGGGAGCTCCGGAAAATTCAAAACGAATGGTGTCTCCTACCTTATATGTAGTTTTACTTAGCCTCACCTCAAAATCGGGCTGATCTACATGCAGGTCCTTTTCACAGGATACCAAGCCTAAAAAAAAGACTATGGACAGGATTTGATATATATGTTTCATAATTAAGTCTTAAAAAATTAATAACCAGGGTTTTGTGTTAATGCTTTATTTAAAGACATATCATACGTAGGAATAGGCAACAACACGTTGCGGTCGGAGACATTTCGCGAACCGAGCACATGCCCCTCTACACCGCCATTGGCCAATGCCCATGTGATGTATGCTTTCATATCCCCTACAAAGTTGCCCCATCTGATCAAATCTGTACGCCGCGACGCTTCGAAACAAAATTCTCTGGCTCGTTCATCTTTTACAGCTTGTCTAAACTCATCTTTCGATAGTCCCATTAGATCGGCATTTACATTTGGGTTAGGCGGCTGAGGCAGTAGAAGCCCGTATGCGCGTCTTCTCACCTCGTTGATATAGGGATACGCATTAACCGGCCCGTTCAATTCATTTTCTGCTTCAGCAGCCATGAGCAAGACATCCGCGTAACGTAAAATCGGAAAATTCTGAGGTGAGGTAGAAATATCTTTAGGTGACACGACCTCATATTCGCGCCGCCATTTGCCCATGTTCCTTCTCCATCGATCGTTATTGGGTGTTTTTACGCCCGGCGTACCCACATAGGTATAAGGGGCTAGGTTCCAGTCACGTCTTAAATCATAGGAATCTTTCAGCGGTACGGTTGTGCTATTAGGATCAAGTTCGTAAAGATCGAACAGTTTACCGCTACCGTTGATTAACCCTCCACTACGTCCAAGTTCGGCATCCTGTGTACGTATCCCCCCTCTTGCACCTATATAATACGTGTACTCTTGCATGGCACCCTGCGTATTCCCATAAAATTCAACTTCCCAAATACTCTCACGGATATCGTATTCATCCCGTGCATATTTAATAAACACATCGGTATAATCGGGATTCAGGCTATGTAATCCTGAATTTTTTACAGCTAGCGCCCATTTTAGAGCATCAGCATACTTAGACTGGTCCATCAAAGGATACCCCGCCATCTTGAGATATACCCTCGCCAACACACCCTGTACAGCAGACCGCGAGACCCTTCCTCCAAAATTCACGGTCTTCTCGGTATTACCCCCTTCCACTTCGTCTACCAATTGCTCGGCCTCCAGCATATCCGCCACAACCAAGTTATAAACTTCTTTCATAGGCGTTCTCGGTACATCCATTTCATTGATGGAGGGTTTGGCGCTTAAATACAAAGGAATATCACCGTAGTTGCTTACTAACATGAAATAGTAATATGCCCGCAGAAACAAGGCCTGCCCCTTTATTCTGTTTTTAGAGTCCTCGTCCAAATCCGTACCGTCTACCACATCCAAGATAAGATTGGCACGATATACACCTGTATACAAGGCTTTCCAAAAATCAGTCACGTTTGCTTCCGCCGGGCCGTATATATATACAGTAGCATTGGCAGACCCGGTATTGGTGTATTCGATATCGGTACTTACATTGAGCCAATAAGGCCACACATCGCCATAAAATGTCCTGTTTCCAAGGATGTCATACACGCCTGCAAGTGCCAGTTCGAAATCGTTGACCGTCTCATAGGACGGCGTCACAAAATCAGTGGGTTTTGTGTCAAGAAAATCGTTGCACGAAGATGTTCCTATCAACAGTGCAATTAAAATATAAGTGAATCTCATCATCTTTTACGTTAAAAAGTTGTGGTCAAACCAAAAGTTATCGTCCGGGCCAAAGGATATGCAGAGAAATCAAATCCGGGAGTCAACGCAGAATGCCGTACAGATACCTCTGGATTTGAACCTGAATAGGTTGTCCAAGTATGCAGATTTTGTGCCGAAGCATATAATCTAAGCGAGTTTACCTTCAAACGGCTTAACACATGATCTTGGAAAGTGTATCCCAAGGAGACCGTTTTGAGACGCAAGAATGAACCATCCTCTACCGTCCGGCTTGAGTAGTAGGTATCCCGTTGTCCACCGGTCCTAAAAAGTTCATTGCTTGGATTTTCAGGTGTCCATCGATTCTCATAACTCGCATATTGATTTAAAGAACGATGTCTCTTTGCATTTCCCTCGAAAATCAATCTATTCGCATTGAGAATATCATTTCCATAAGACCATTGAAAGAATATATTCAAGTCAAAACCCTTATAATCAAAACGGTTGGTAAAACCTCCCACGTGGATAGGCAATCCTCTTCCGATTACAGTAAAATCCATCTCGTTGACGACCAAATCACCATTTATATCTTTATATTTGATATCTCCAGGTTGAATATTCTCCCGTGGTTGACCATTTGTAGTAATATAATCCTTTAATACATAGTTTCCCAGCACTTGATCAAAGTCATTATATTGGTAGACGCCATCCCATACCAATCCGTACATCTGTGCTAAAGGGCCGTCTACAACAGAAATGTAAGGGAACACATTTCTAAAATCGGTATCAAATGCTACCGGGCTCAGTAACGCTGTTTGGTTTTCGTTGAGAGCGATAATTTTATTTTGGTTAAAACTGATATTGAAATTTGTACTCCACTTAAATCTGCCATTATCGATATTGGTTGTATTTAACGTCAGTTCCAATCCTTGATTGCGCAGCTCTCCAATGTTCTTGTAAGCCGTAGCCAAATTGGTGGCGCTGCTCGTCAAACCCGTGGCATATGGAAGTGTCGCGTCTAACAATAGATCTTTTGTATTTCTTCTATAGACATCTGCTACAAATTCAATTCGTCCTTCCCAAAAAGAGAGATCGAGACCGATATTGCTTTGAACGGTAGTTTCCCATGTTAGATCGGGATTACCATATTGCAGAAGCAATGCTCCACGTGTAGGAGCGGCATTATTAAAGGAATACCCTCCAAATCTAGGAACACTCAACTGGGTAATATACGGAAAATCTGATACCCGGTTATTCCCAGTAGCCCCATAACTCGTTCTTATTTTGGCATTATGCAAGAAAGAAACGTCTTTTAAAAAATCTTCTTCTGACAAGGTCCAGGCAAATGCTGCTGACGGGAAAAAGGCCCAACGCTTACCCGGCGCAAATTTCGAGGAGCCATCGTACCTAAAGGAAGAGGTTAATCTATATTTATTTTTATATCCATAGTTGAATCTTCCTAAAAAAGACATCAAAGCCCATCTAGAAGATGATGAAAATCCAACATTCGTTCCCGCTTCATCCAAGCCGTCTATCCCGAGTGATTCATTTAACACATTCAATCCCTGGAAACCGTAATCTCCACTATCGTATTGCTGCAAAGAAAAACCACCGACAGCATTGAGCGTGTGTCCTTGTTTGAAGGACTTTTTGTAGGTAAGAATATTTTCATTCACCCAAGTCGTTCTCGGGCGAAACGCAATCGAGCCGTTTACGCCTTCGTTACGTCTTATGTTTCCGTTTGCTGTTAAAGAATTGAAAAACATATCTTGCCGAACCATCACATTGGTGTAAGCAGCCGAAGATCTGAAAACGAGATTCGGATGAAATGAATATTCACCGTATCCATTTAAAGTCAAGGTATTTACAAAAGTTTCCCGAAGTTCATTTTGAGTAGACAAGATGGGGTTTACCCTAAAGTCATTTTCTGGGGCTGTAGGGTCAAACAGATCTTCCAGAAGCGATTCATTCAGACCTTTTACCGGCCGGAATCCCCACACCGAAGCAAGCAAGCTTAAACCACTATACGTAATGCGCATCGAAGGTTCTCCGACGATGATACCATACGTTTTATTCGCGCTATAATTTGCGATCGTTCCGATCTTAAGTTTTTTACCCAATTGTTGGTCAAACTGAAATCGAAGCTGTTTTCTATCAAATCCCGAATTGGTGACCAATCCATTGTTTTTTAACAAATTTCCCGAAAGTGAATAGGTCGTACCGCCACTACCGCCCCGCACAGACAATTCATGGTTGTGCACAAATGCTTGTTTATAGATCTGATCCTGCAAATCTATACTAGGTTCGTCCCGATAACTTTCCAATGTACGCCCTGCCAAATAATAATCAGTCGTAAACTGAGGCTCGAGTTCATACTGATACTTTACGAATTCATAAGCCCCCATCAATTTAAGAGGCTTTGGATTTTCGGCGAAACCACCGTATGCGTTATAGTTTACCACCGGTTTTCCAGCTACCCCTTTTTTCGTCGTGATCATAATCACACCGTTTGCACCTCGCGCTCCATATATTGCGGTTGCTGACGCATCTTTGAGTATTTCAATAGATTCAATATCTCCTGGGTTGATACTGTTACTATTGGCATCTTCTAAAGGGAATCCATCAACCACATAAAGCGGTGCGGTGTTTTGCGTGATAGAACCTGAGCCACGTATGACGATGTTGGTATTTGATCCAGGTTGTCCGTCACTAGCCGTTACGGTTACACCTGCCACCCGACCGGCCAAGGCTTCATCAAAGGATTTAACAGGTGCCTGAGCGAGGTCTTTCATATTAACAGAGCCGACTGATCCCGTCACATCTCGTCGGGTCGTTTCTCCGTAACCGATGACCACCACATCATCCAGTGCGGTAGATTTGGTCGCTAGGATAATATTAAAAAAACGTTGCTTCCCTATCTTTATTTCGAGTCTATCATACCCCAATGAAGAAAATACTAAAACACCCTCCTCGCTATCTACGGACAGGGAAAATAAGCCTGCTGCATCAGTTTTCGTAGCGGTAGTCTGATCTTTCACAGAAACACTTACTCCTGCCAATACTTCATTTTGTTGATTGACGACTTTTCCGGAAATCGGAATTGAACCTGACGTTTGCTGGGCATACGCCAAACTGTTGCACAACAGACCACAAAGCATCAGTTTGCAACTTATTAATGATATTATTTTCTTCATCATTTAGCTATATTTGGTGTAATAAATTTATTTATAATCTCATAGGTTAACGTGTTATACAAGTTAATAACCATCATTTTGTCCTAACTCCGGATTGATATCGATCTCTCTGCGTGGAATAGGAAATATCAATTCATGGTTTTGCACCGTAAAAGTTAAGCCTTTGCCCACAAAAAATGAATTCATGGTTTCCTGGGTTCTTCCTGTTCGCAACAAATCGAACCAACGATGCGCCTCATATGCCAATTCCAGTCTTCTTTCTTTCGCGATGGATTCGCGCATATCTTCTTTATTACTGATTTCCAGCTCTTCCAGATCTGCACGGGAACGAACCATATTTAGGTAAGTTTGTGCCCCACCTATATCATCATCTTCATTCAATGCTTCAGCATACATGAGGAGAACATCCGCATAGCGTAAAACGGTAAAATGAACAGAGCCATCTCTCGGATTTTCTGCATTTAGATCCACAAACTTCAACCCATGGCGGCTGTATTCCTTTACTCCATTAGGTCTAATCGTATCGCCTACGGAAGCTTGCTTTCTAACATCGCCTTCTTCGTAGGCGTCCATAAGATCTAGAGACGGCGTAATTCGTCCGGAGCCCTGTTGATTATTAGCTAATAATCCTATTGAAGCCGGTGTAAATAACACCGAATATTCGTTACCTTGGTTAAAACCAGAGATAAACTTTAATTCGAATAGGGATTCCTTGGTATTATTATTTCCAGGGCTAAAAAGAGTTTTGTAATCCGGTTCTAAACTATATACGTTTCTTTCTATTAAACTCCCCAACGTATGTATTGCCTCCGTATACTGGTGACGTGTTAAATAGACCTTACCTAACAATCCCTGTATGGCGCCCAAAGAAACCCTTCCTTTATCTTCTTGGAAATCATCATCCGCTATTTCTTCGGCCTCTTTTAAATCTTTGATGATCTCAGCATATACTTCTTCCAGAGACTTCAAGGACAAGTCGGCATTGGCTATATCTTCTGGACTCCGAAATTCTCCGTGTGTGATAGGAGATCGTCCAAAAATTTGAACCATCAAAAAATAGCTGTAGGCTCGAATAAATTTTGTTTCACTGGCAATTCGGTCCTTGCTTTCCACGCTCACGTCGGATTGTTCTAATCGCTGAAGAAGGATGTTTGCACGTGCTATTGTAAACAATGCCTTTGTCCAAAAGCCTTGCACAATCGTATTGGAAGGTGTTATATTCATCTCATCAAATTCCATCTCGGCAACAGAAGAAGAAGATATAGATACCTCCGTATTATCAGATGTTAATTCGGCAAGATAGAAAATCTCATGCGTATATATTTCCCGAAAAGATGCGTAAACCCCTATTAATGCATTTTCAAAATCAGCTTCTGTTTTGTAGAAATTATTTTCATTGATTTGATGTTCGGGCGAAAGCGCTAAAAAGTTGTTGCAAGAGCTCAAAAAAAACAGAAACAATGCAACACAAACGATATATTTTTTCATGATCATAAGATTATTTGGTTAACGTATATTCATTCTGATGCCTAAAGTAAATGTCCGAGGTAGTGGATATGAAAAATAATCGATACCACTCGCAGCGATGTTATCTCCCGTAGAGCTTCCTTCGGGGTCATAACCAGGGTAGTCCGTAAATGTATACACATTCGAAACATCTGCAAAAACGTCGAGGGCGGGCAATCTTGAATGGAATATATTGGATGGCAACTTATATGCTAAATTAACATTTCGGATACGCACGAACGAAGCTTCGAACAAATACCTGGAATTAATACCAATCCCTCGGGCATAATCGTTACGGATAGCGCGTGGCACAAAACCGTTACCTGGATTTTCCTCCGATCTCCAGCGATCATTGACCAAAGCTAATTGATTTTGAACACCCGCTGAATTCATGATAATTTCTGCACCTTGAAAATACATTTTCTGACCATACGATCCGGTTAGGCTTACACCCAAAGAGAGATTTTTATAGGTAAACTGATTATTGAACCCAAAGGTATACTTAGGCCATGGGGTACCGACGAAGGTCTTGTCATCGTCTGTAATCCGTTTGTCACCATTCGCGTCATTAAATTTGAGATCTCCCGGTTGCGTGTTGGGATGCTGCAGTGGACTAGCACGCACTTCATCCCAGTTTTTAAATACACCCGTTGCTTCCAACAAGTAGAAACTAGAAATGGGCTGCCCTACCTCTGTAGCTTGGTAGGCCGAACTCAATATCCTTGCTGATGAAGTATTTAGAGCTAAAACCTTATTTCTATTGAAGCTTATATTAAAATTTGTGTTCCACTGAAAAGATTCATTCGTGATGTTCTGTGTATTTAATGCAATCTCTAAACCTTTATTTTCAAGTTCACCAATATTTTGGGTCACGGAACTGAATCCAGTGGCTGCTGGCAGCAAAGTGTTCAGTAACAAGTCTTTTTTCATATTGCGGTACGCGTCTAATGTCAAGACTATCCGATTATTAAATAGTGCCAGATCAAGCCCGATGTTGGTTTGTAAAGAACGCTCCCAAGTTAAATTTTGATTCCCGAGGGTTTCAGGCGATACGCCGAGCAGGGGTTGCCCATTTCCTACATAAGGAACAATACCCAATAGTCCGATATGCGCATAATTTCCGATCAAATTATTACCCGACGCCCCATAACTTGCCCGCAACTTCAGATCGTCTATAAAAGACAGTCTCTCCATAAATTCTTCATCTGATAATCTATAGCCAATAGAAGCAGACGGGAAAGTACCCCAACGATTGTTGATACCAAATCTCGAACTTCCATCCCGACGTACGGTACCGGTTAATAACCATTTCCCTTTAAAACTATAGTTAACTCGAGCTAGCCACGACAACATTGCCCATTCTGTAGTATAATCGGTTCCTGCATTCACATTTCCTCCCGCCAGGTAAGGTATTAAATCTGTTGGAAAGTCCATTGCTCCAGCCTGAAGCATATTTAGGCTTTCTCTTTGTGCGGTAAAGCCCACAACTGCATCTACTTTATGATCTTCTCCGAAATCTGTTGTGTAATTAATTGTATTTTCATTTAACCAATTTAATAAAGCACTGTTATGTGCTCCTGCTGTAGCAGGACTCGTTTTAGCGCCCCATTCGCCAATCTGGGAGGATTTCCAAAGGCGAGTTAATCCCGTAATATAATTCACCCCTATAGATGTCTTTATAGATAGACCGTCTAAAATATCATACTGAAGATAGTTATTGGTAAAAACATTTGCAGAATTTCGCCTATCACTAAATTCATCTAGGATCAAATAAGGATTTTCGACAGGTACACCTAATGGATCCAACAGCTCTGAACTATAGGAACCATCTGCCTGATAAATGGACATCGCAGGAGAGTTTGCTAATGCAGCGGCGATCAACCCTCTTGTTCCCAAATGCCCTTCGGCACGTGCAAAATTTCCATGCGTGTAGGAACCTGCCAAGGATACCCCAAGAGACAACCGATTAGATAACTTAATATCTATATTGGAACGCATATTATACTTATTGAAATCGGATTTTTTGATTATTCCTTGTTGATTATAATATCCCAACGAAACCATGTAATCTACCGACTCACCTCCGCCCGTGGTCGAAAGTTGATAATTCTGCAATGGCGCCGTTCTAAAAATCTGATCCTGCCAATCTATATTTGTAGTCAATGATTCGGGATGACGAAACTCGGGGCGTACGCGCATACCGCCATCACGTGCTTCATTTGGATCCGACGCGTTTCCTCCTGCATAAACCCAAGCATTATCCCGGCCTTCGGCGTGGAATTCTGCAAACTCTTGCGCATTCATCATCTCCAGCTTATTGGCCACGTTCTGAAAACCTCCCGCTGCTTCTATATGAACGGTAGGACTTCCTCTTTTTCCTTTCTTTGTGGTAATGATGATCACGCCGTTGGCTCCTCTTGATCCGTAAATAGCAGTCGCAGACGCATCCTTTAAAATTTCTATGGAAGCAATATCGGAAGGGTTGATACTGCTCAACGGATTAATTTTAGATGCGGTGTTATTGGCCATCCCCTCTGATGAATAGGAATTCCCGTTGAAATTAGACACATCCGATCCACTTCCGCCTGCACCGATGGCATAACCATCAATTACATACAAAGGCTGGTTACCTCCTGTAATCGAATTAATCCCCCGAATAACGATATTTACATTTCCTCCTGGAGCCCCTGTAGTCTGGGTAATTTGCGCTCCGGCTACTTTTCCCTGCATCATTTGGTCAAAACTAGCCGCCGGCCCTGGTTGTAAATCCTGTGGAGACAAACTAGTCACCGACCCCGTTATATCTCTTTTTCGCTGTGTACCATAACCCACGACAACCACAGAATCCAGACTCTCAGCAGATCCAATTAACTTTACATCGTAAACACTTTCTTTTCCAACAAGAATTTCAACAGGGTCGTAACCCAAGAAATTAAACCTTAGCAAATCGCCCGTCTTTGCTTCTAACGAATATTCTCCAGAATTATTCGTACTCGCTGCTTGACCACTGCCAACAACATTAATGGTTACACCCTGTAAAGGGATTAAGACACCAGCATCCACCACCTTCCCAGTAATTGTGCGCAACTGTGCTTTTGCAGCAAAACTAGAAAGAAGACATATTAAGAGGTATCCAAACAGCGATTTGATTAAATATTTTTTGTCCATAACAAATTTTATAACATGAATAGGTTTACGCACTATCTAGATTAAAAATATATTTAAGCTATCTTTTAAAGTTTATAATCTATATATAACAAAGACATTAACCTCACACAGCTTAACGCACTATGTTAACATAAAACAAACATATAGCTTTTTTTTAAAAAACAAAAATTTTTTAAAAAATATAATTTCAGACCATGTAGGCGATAAAAACACAAATAAGCGTATATCTTAACCTAACGCGTTATCATAAAATACTTAAAGGAAAAATTAATAGGAAATAATAACTTATCGGTTAATCATAAAACTTCCAGGACACGCCGAACCGTAGATTCGCGTCCTGCATAGGGTAACGCCGGACGGTATAATATCCTTTCGGATAAACAAACTGATTGGCAAAGTTATAGGAGATGAATAAGTTCACACGGTCGATATTACCGGTAAACCAAAAATCCACGATCGGGTAGGTGGAATATTCTATCCCGACGTTATCGTTGTAAAATTGTCCGACGTTGATCGCATAGGAAGGAGAACGGAAAGGTGTGTTGAAGCGCACATCAGTTCCTAATCGGAAATCCATCACGTTGTATAATTTATTAGCATAATAGAAGCTATGCCAAGTATACAGCTCCGGAATAGCCAATATATTTTGAGCATCCGTTTTCTGATACACGCCCATATTATCAAAATGGAAGCGTCCCAAACGAAATTTCTGACTGACAGAGACTTTCAATAAATTCATATTGCCGGATTGATCGGGGGTTATTTGTCGCAGATATAATTCGTCGTTATCGGGATTATCAACCTCGCGAAAATAAAGGTACTTATCCATTAAAAAGTAATCTACTTTACCCGAAAAACCTATTTTATTATTGGTATAAGCGAAAGAAAGGTTCTGTGTCTTGGTTTTTTCCCAACTATGGTCCCATTGATGATAGGTATAGTTCATTAAGTCAAACACCATTTCAGGAGATTTATTTTGTGAGTAGGCTCCAATACGTACCCTGCCCGCATTCTCACTCAATAAAACATCAGCATTGGCCTCATAGAGAAAGTCTCCTGCGTGACGCCCTACAACAATCTGGTTTACATTTCCCTGTAACTGAACACGATCGCTAAATTGATAACCTAGCGTACCCTTTAGCATACTGTTTTGAAAGAACTCATTCGTCAAACTATCCTTATACCAGATTAAATCGTTCTGAAACCCTAGATCGAGCTTAGCCTCATTTTTAAACACGCCTTTACCACGTAAATAGAAGCTATAGGTAAATTCGTTGGTAATATTCGTAACTATCGTGGTATCTTCTACGCGTGCAAAGTCGCCATAAGGGAATGCACCTTCCAAGTCTTCTTCATTTTTGAAAAAAGTGAACGTTCGCTGGCGCAACGAAGAATTATGGGCGACAGTATTCGTAGGACGCACCTCCATCTCCGGTGTTCCGCGATTTACGGTATCTAATCTACCTAGATAGTAGGACTGGCGCAAAAAGATACCATTGTCCTTCCATTTATGATGAGGTTGATTTGCCTGCTGTCCCCGCAACCTGACGGGATATCCCATGTTAGACATATCGGAAGTGTCCTTAAAGACATCCTGCATGTACACGTTCCGATCCACAACCGAGCCATTTTCGGGGGAGTTCAGGTTGTTGAACGTTGCATTCATCAACAGGTTATAGCGTAAGCTTTTTGACTCGTACCAAGTAAATACGGCTGCCTTGCGATCATTATAAGCTTGGTTGACATAGTATCCATCTGTATTTGTTGCATAGTACTCCGCACCGATATTCCATTGCGGATTAATATTTTGCGCCAGTCGTGCCCGGAAAACCTGATCGTTGAAAAAGAATCCCACGGCGTATAATTCAGAATAACGCGCCCTCGCTCGAAAATATTGGATAGAATCGGGCTGCAACAAATATCTTTCCAGAGCATGGAACCCGGGCTGAAAGCCAATCGTCTTATTCGGGTTGAACAAAAGGTCTCGGGAAGCTAGACCATAAGAACCCAAGTTTATTGTTGGATTCCACGGAACATTTTGCTTATTGTAATATTGAAAATTGACATGGGTAGTATCAATCTGTATGGTACGTGTACTCTGCTTGAGTATATCTAACGTTGCGTAGCGTACATATCTAGCGGTAAAGACGACAGAGTCTGTTTTATTGTCTTCTTTAGCACGAGCCGAATCCAACGCACTGCTAAATTCCTCTTCTACCTGCGCAGAAACATACGACGTGCCTACGAAGATAAAAACAAAAAAAAGTAGGAGTTGCCTCAAGTACCTATTCATCAATGCCAGTTTGCTCTGGAATAAAAATAAAAAATAAACCGTAGAAACAAAAAAGAGACTTTAACAGTCTCTTTTTGTGGGAAATACTGGGTTCGAACCAGTGACCCCTACCTTGTCGAGGTAGTGCTCTAAACCAGCTGAGCTAATTTCCCATTATCGACATATTGTTCGAGCGGCTCAAATATACCGAATGTAAAGTGAAAAAGAAAAAAGCCAAACTAAAAAATATAACAAATAGAATTTAAATGGCATTCTTCTCTTGTGGCAGCTTTCCTGGTGAAGTCACCCACATCATCAGGAATGTGGTCAACCCATTATAAACAATTAACTCAAAACCAATTCGATAGCTGGTATAAGGAACGATATAATAGGTATTTAGCAGATACCATATAATCGGCGACAAGATACAGAAATAAGGCACCAGATTATCGTTCACTCTATTTCGGGTCAAGATACCGAATGCAAATAAACCTAACAATGGGCCATACGTATAACTAGCCGCCGTAAAAATGGCAGTCACTACGGAATCATCGTTCAACAGCCGGAATACCAAGATAACTAATAGCATCACTACACTAAACGCGAAGTGCACTATATTTCGCTTTCTAACCAGCGCTTTTGCATTCGGATCCTCTGCCTTATTAAAACCAAGAAAATCTACGCAATACGATGTAGTCAATGCGGTGAGTGCAGAGTCGGTCGTTGCGAAAGTCGCAGCAGTCAGCCCCATCATAAAGATGACTCCCGCCGCTATAGACAAATGGTTTAGCGCTATCTCCGGATAGAGATAATCCGGTGTACGAAGCATACTGATATCAATTCCTTTTTCCGCCACATAAATGTAGAGCAATGCACCAACTGCCAAAAAGAATAAGTTGATAACAACAAATATCCCCGTAAAAGTAAGCATGTTTTTCTGTGCTTCGCCAATTGTTTTCATGCTTAGATTTTTCTGCATGAGATCCTGATCGAGCCCGGTCATGGCAATCGTCACAAATGCACCACCAATAATGTGCTTCCAGAAATGATTTCGATCTCCCAACAAATCTTCCCACACTACAATCTGCGAATAAGAGCTCTCTTTCACCCGCTCAAATGCATCTAAAACAGAAATACCTAAGCCGTCCGCCATAAAATAAATCGATAGGATTACCGCTAAGAGCAGACAGAATGTTTGGAACATATCTGTAATGATAATCGTTTTAAGCCCCCCTTTATTGGTATATAACCATATTAAAAGCAGACATCCGGCTACTGTTATCCCGAAAGGTATATTCCAAGCATCAAAGATGAATTGTTGAAGAATAATCGCGACCAAGTATAATCGAAAAGCAGATCCAATAGTCCTGGAAACCAAGAAAATCATAGCTCCTGTCTTGTAGCTCCTATGTCCTAATCTTTCTTCCAAATAGGTATAAATGGAAGTGAGGTTCATCCGATAATAAAGTGGCAACAAAACGTAAGCTATTACCAAAAATCCAAGTGCATTACCTAAAACAAATTGAAAATAGCTAAAATTCGAGACACCTACTGCGCCTGGAACAGAAATGAAAGTAACCCCCGACAGCGCCACACCGATCATCCCAAAGGCGACCATGTACCATTTCGAATTTTTATTTGCCACAAAAAATGTAGCATTATCGGCAGTTTTACGGGATGTGAAATAAGATACGCTTAGTAGTATACCGAAGTATACAAATAAAAACATCAATAGTGTAATTGGAGACATTTTTGAGTTTTAAGATTTTAAAGATTGATGACTTTCGATAGCCTTACGCACGTTGCCATAACGCTCCAGTAGCGCAGAGGCTTCATCTTGGTCGAGTCCGGTTTCCTCCATAACCATCCGCACCCCTCTAGCAACTAATTTGATATTCGACAATTGCATATCAACCATTTTATTTCCTTTTACGCGTCCCAGTTGAATCATGACGGAAGTACTCAACATATTGAGCACCAGCTTCTGTGCCGTGCCTGATTTCAGTCGTGTGGAACCCGTAACAAATTCAGGCCCAACAATAACTTCAACCGGGTATTGCGCTTCTTCCGCAATTGGTGAATTACTGTTGCAAACGACACAACCCGTTACCAACCCCTCCGCGTTTGCTCGTCTTAACCCACCGATGACATAAGGCGTTGTTCCGGAGGCAGCGATGCCTATTATCACGTCATTCTTATCGATATCGTATTCTTCCATATCTTTCCAAGCCTGTTCCATATCATCTTCTGCAAACTCCACAGCTTTACGAATGGCAGTATCTCCACCAGCTATTAACCCGATTACCCAATCAAACGGAACCCCGAAAGTTGGCGGACATTCCGAAGCATCCAAAATTCCTAAACGGCCACTAGTTCCTGCGCCTATATAAAATAAGCGCCCTCCTATTTTCATTTTCTCGACTGTAACCTTCACCAATGCTTCCAGTTGCGGGATAGCTTTCTCTACAGCTAATGGCACGGTTTTATCCTCTTTATTCATGTTGGTCAATAACGCATTGACTGACATTTTATCCAAGTCTTGATAGTTCGACTCCTTTTCCGTAACTCTTACCATTTAAATTATTCTATTACTTCCAACACAAAAATGCAAATTCTAAACCAAAACACGCACAAACATGCACAAATACTTTAAAATATCCAATTTGTCTATGTTTTTTATCTCTTGTTGAGGTAAAGTTTTAATGTCACACCATCCATCGTGGAGATAATTAGATGGTTAGATCCCAAAACAAATATAGGATTTATCATCGCATTTGAACATTTATACTGCCATAAAACTTCTCCGGTCTTCACATCAATACCGGAAAGAAGTCCCGAATGGCTCGGCACAAACACTTGCTTACCATTGGTAGCTATGCCAGAGGGCGTTAGCTCGTACGGCAGCTGTAACGCTGAACGCCAAGCAATATCCATACTATCCGCAGCAGTGGATATACCAAGCAGGTTTCCATCCATAGTTTTTACATACACATAACGTCCATCTTCCGAAAGCCCCATCGACTCTCGAACACGAATGGTGTCATTTTTTTCCCGCCAAACCACCTCTCCTGTCGCAGCATCCAAACAGGTCATATAACGATCTGGAGCGACAATAAAAATACGGTCATTCGTTGCTACTGGATAGCATGCTGCAGCCGAGAACATGCGGTTTTTATGCCCATTATCCCAAGACCATTGCAACTTGCCGCTCTTTTTGGACAATGCGTAGAATCCGTTTCCCCAGTCTCCAAATACCACGTTATCCTTATACAACGTCGGTTTCCCAGAAACATACCCTTGAAGTTTATTGAAAGTCCATTTGACTTTTCCTTTTTTCATATCTATTGCACGGAATGATCCATCAGAACCACCCACAAAAGCCACTCCTTTTTCGACTACCGCACTGCCCAGCACCGCCTTGTCCGTTTTTATCTGCCATTTCAAGTGCCCATTTTTCGCATTCAGACCGTATATCGTTCCATCTGAAGAACCAACAACCACCGTATTCTTCCAAACCGCGGGCGTAGCATAAACTTTACCTCCCGTTTGATAAGCCCACACTTTCTTTCCTGTGTTTATATCAAGCGCAAAGACCTGTCCCTCGGTATTACCTGTTAAGATCAAATCCCCATAGCTCGCCAATCCCGCTCCCAAATCAGCATCATCTTGAAATCGCCACATCTCTTGTACACGATTAGTATACTTATCATTTACAGAGAAGTCTGGCCGCTTATAGGAAACGGCAGTTTGATCAAAATGGTGGTTCTTCAATGGCACGTGCGTCCAACTTGCTTCGGTTTTCCATAGCGGCCTGCGCACGGTATACGTAGCCGTTCCATTTTCAATGGAAATAATATTGTAACCGCCAACAGAATCCTTTGCCCGCAAATTGGAACGCCCCATGACCCCTGGTATCCCCTCCCAATTGTATACACTGTTATTATGCCCATGTCCACACATTGCCAATTGCACATTCCTTTGTTTTAAACGGTCTATTGCTTCATACCAGTTATTCAAGGAAGAGTCTAACGGATAATGGTTAATAAAGATCAGTGGGGTTTCTTTATCCGGATTCGCCTTAAGTACCGAGTCCATCCACACTAAGTTCTCTCGAGGTATCTGCCCCGGACTCATGCGCATGTTAGGTCCTGATGTTGTTCCCATAAACATATAACCTTTGTGACGGAAGAAGAACGTCTCATCGCCAAATACCTTCCTAAATGAGTTGGCACCACTTTCTGACCAATTGCTGTCGTGGTTACCGGGCAATACGTATAAAGGTAACGAGAGGCTATCTAAAATCTGCTTTGCCAGGGCAAGTTCGTCATCCGACCCAAACTCTGTTACGTCTCCCGATAGGATGACAAAATCGATATCGCTTTGTTGGTTAAGATCCCGAACAGTACGCCTTAAATCCTCTGCACCGGTTGCCCCGCCTACGTGGGTATCCGTTACCTGTGCGAATTTAAAGGGTTGCTGGGCAACACAATACCCGCATACACTCCCAAATATGCAAACCAGAATAGTGATTATCCACCTCATTATCGGATGTCGTACTTTTGTTAATATTCCACGGTTTCAGATGCCGCACTTTCTTTATTATCCTTGTTCAACGCTGTGACACAATAATAGCCGTTCATGGATATCGTCAAGCTGTTTTGATCGGTAATAACGACCACTTGACCTGTTTTCTTCAGATCGTCCGTATAGTAAACGACAAAACGTTCATTATTATTTTTATCCCATTTCAATATATTACCTTCCACCTTCACATTGGCAACCACCGTTGGATCAGCAGCAGAACTCCTCCCTATAAAAGGCATCACGGCAGGATTACTGTATAAAGCGGCTATCTTATTCGTTATCCCGATTTTATTATCCATCACAGATTTAGCGCTATACAATACGCTACCCACTGCTTTTGTATCTTTCCGGGTCAGTTCGAACTGCCGTTCGAGTTCGTCAGCAGACTGAAAAGCTGCTGGTTGTGCTGCATCACCGAATTTATAAATAGCGTGACCAATGACCAACGCTGCGTCATAACTATTCTGCGACCAGTCTGCCAGGTTCGCCTTAAAATCGTTCGAGCTGTTTCCAATCTCTTGATACAGCTGTGGGATGAGCAGATCCAACCATCCCTGTTGACACCATTTTGCTACATCCGCATACAACGTATTGTAATTGTAGTTCTTACTGGCGGCAGGTGAAACAGAAAACACAACGGCCGGCTTTGTAGCGACAATAGCCTCGTGTACCTCCTGAATAGCCTTATCGACATTGCCTCGACGAAAAGCTTCTATCGAAGCATATTCCGATCCGTATTGCGCATAGTCGGCAACATCAGAAACCATCGTTCCGGCACTTGTAGGATCCGGGTAAAAGTAATCATCAAAGTGGATACCGTCGACATCGTATTTAGCCAGAATATCCCGGATAATATCCACCAAGCGTGTCCGTACTTCCGGTACAGCCGGGTTATATATCTGGATTTTTTCGTGATTCACGACCCAGTCTGCAGAAATGGAACTGTGCAATGTCGGATAATTTGCTCCGGCATTTGCTCTCGTGGCGATACGGTATGGATTCATCCATGCATGAAACTCCATTCCCCGATCGTGCGCTTCGTCAATTAGAAATTTCAGAACATCATAACCGGGATCTTGTCCGCGCGTACCCGTGATAGATGCTGCCCAAGGTTCGTAAGGTGAATTATAAAACGCATCGCCCATGGCTTTCACCTGAAAGAATATGGTGTTCACTTTTAGTTCCTGAAACTTATCCAACATGGTAGTGTAAGCCTGTTTCTGCTGGGCTTCTCCATAAACACCAATCGGCCAATCTAACCCCCACGCGGTAGCAATCCAAACTGCCCGCATTTCGTTTTTTGGCAATATTATTTCCGTTGCCGGATTATCGTCATCATCACCTGGTTTTGGGGTTGGTTTTGACGGCTCCGGACGGTCTTTGTTACAGCTGTGCAACAGCAGTGCAAAGCTCAAAGCCAAAATACTTAATATTTTATTCTTCTTCATTCGTATATTTTTAATAGCAAAGGAAACTTGCCTACCCACCGTAGACGAGCTCCTTTACACGTTTCTATTCTTCTTCCAATTGTTTTTTTGGCACCTCTATAATCACAAAACCGGCGTCCGTAGCAGCGGCGAATAATTGTAGCACACTGTCATTCCCTTCTCCATCTTTGATGACTTTAAATCCTGTTTGCGAAGCCGGAGCGCCATTGGGAATCGTCGACAAGTTGTACTGATATACGGGCTGCTTATCAGTCTGCTCAAAATTAGCCAATGCATCGGCGACACTGCTTCCTTTTGTAATATTATATAGATAGAGCGTGGAGACATCACCCGGACCACGCGCCACAGATATCATCATCAAGTAGCGTTCGCCGTTGAACTCAATCACGCGTGCATCCGAACCTTTTGGAATAGACGAAGCTCCCAAGGAGTAGGATATCGAACCCCCGGAGCTGATCACAGAAACCGGCTGCGTATTACTGGTAATGAGATAGGTCTCGGTATTCCCTATTTGAAGATAAGAAGACCATTGTCCATAGGTGAACGGGACCGAAAGTACCGTCGGTTCTGTAATCTGCGAATAATTAGAAACTTTCAGCCGTAAAACTGGACCGGTGTCACTGATGTAGAAAATATAGCCGTTTCCGTTCTGATCCAAATTGAATGACACATTGTCCCCATGTCTCGTGCCTGCTCCCGGAACGGTAGCCATGTTAATTTGCGTAACCTCCGGTAATTGGGTCGGATCCGTCCAATGATAAATCTTCAATGGCGAAGCAGCCGCACCAGAAATATTTGCTACATAGGTATGACCATTAATCTGCGCTCCTCCAGAAACGACAAGCGAACCGGCAGCAACATTCCCGACATTCAGATTAATCCGGTTAATAGTATTATTTTTCAGATCACTGACTTTCAATAAGTGTGCGTCGGTGACCGAGAAGCCTGACCTGCTGACGATGAGCACATGCTCTCCGTCAAAGCCGGTACCCCGGGTTAGCTGACCTGTAAATGTAGCGTATATCGGATTTCCTTGTGGATTTGAAGAATAGTCGTATATCGTTGGCGTGCTGAATTCAGCGCCAAATACCGGTACGTTTAAACGGAGTTTTACCAAGTATTCCCGATATCGTGGTTCGTTCTGAACTTTCACCACGATTACTTTTTCGGTTTTTCCCTCTTCAAACACAACCGAATATGTTTCTTGGTCTAGTTTTGCACCATCCGAAAGTGAAGCTTCAAAACGCAGATGTTCAAAATCCGTTAGCGTATCCAATCGTGGGAAAGAAACTTCTTTTGTTACCTCATTGATGGTTCCTTCCACAACCCCGTTACCAGCCTCGCCGACATTGACGATCTTAATTGCTTTCAGCTCCGTCATCTGCGATGTGGTATCCATCACACCGGGTAAATCATCCTCACAAGAGAACAAAACGCTCAGCAACAAGGAACACATTGACCCGATTGCTGCTATTTTATATAGTGATTTCATACGGTACATTTTTATTGATTAAACTTTAAAATTAGTTCTGTGGCCACCCTTCTGTCTGTTTCAGCACATAACCTTTTAATTCATATTCGTCCATTTGTACGAGCCCTACCGGAGTAAGATAGGGATTGATATTGGCTTGGTTCAAGAATGGTAAACGTGGGTTATTATTTTGATGTTTGTAGAAGCCTTTCATTTCAGCATCGTTAGTACCATTGTAGACCGTTTCTGTACCATCTTTATCCACAACCGCGAATACACCGATATTTTTTGCATCCAACTCGTTTGGAAGCTCCACTGGAAAATCAACCCAACCTCCAGACAACAAATCCGTATTTTGTTCGTTATCCATATACTCCAACTTCGACCAACGACGGAGATCAGCCAAACGATTTGTTTCGAAAACAAATTCCAGACGACGTTCCCGACGTATTTCCCACAGTAAAGGAGATACGCTTGGGTCTCGATCCGGATCAGTCGGTAAAGCATTGAGCAATAAATCCGGTAGATTTTCTACCCCTCGGGATTTCGCCTCCGCTGCCACCGGGCGCTGACGGATCTTGTTGATTGACTTATTAATATCATCCTGCGTTACTGCAGCGCCCCCCATACTAGCCAATTCCGCTTTCGCCTCGATCCAATTCAGCAATACCTCTGAATAACGCAATATCGGTGCATCGGTTTCATTCCTATTCGACGAAAACTCGGTAGGCAGCCCGTTACCTGTTACAACAGATTCTTCCGCCTCCCGTGAAAAATATTTGGTCACGTAAAACAGCGCAGATCTGTTCAGTAGATTAGGTTTGCTGAAAAAAGTAGCTTCAAAGCGAGGATCACGCGACTGGATCATACTGGTCAAATCAAATTCGGACGCATTCGCTACGGCCGAATTTCCCCAAGTCTTACCATCGGTACACAGATAGGCTTTCAATAAATCTGTCGTTGGGCCATTGTTGGTCGACTCCGACAGGTTGCATTGGGAGGCAATAGCATGCGTCACCCCCAAAGCTGCATCGTAACCTCTGTATAACACCATATCTTTATTACCTTTTAAATCTTTGGAGGTAAATAAAGATTTATAATCGGTCACGATATCGTATTTACCACTGCTGATATCGATCTGAGCCGCCTCTATCGCCAGTTCATAGAACTTTTTTGCTTGCCCGGGGTTATTGTAGTAATATTTCTGCCAGGAAGCCTCCGTTAGTGCCAGCCTGGAAATAAATCCTGCAGCGATATATTTATTCAGTTTTTGATCGTCTCCATCATTCGTTCGAATATTTTCCAGCACATATAGCCAGTCATCATAAACATGATTCATTACTTCATTGCGTGCTGTCCGAGGTTTATAAAGCTCCTCTAAATCGGTATCAAACAGCTCAAAATCATAATACGGCACATCACCATAACTCTGCACCAGTTCGCAATAACGGAAGGCCCGGAAAAACTTACCGACAGCTGTCCAGTGCGCCTTTGCTTCCTCGCTAAGGATACCGCTCATACGGGTTTCAATGCGATCCAACATAATATTCAAAGATCGAATATTTGTGTAGCTCCATATCCCCGAATTGGGCACGGATCTGGTAAAATTGGCTTGATTCCCCAGACTTACCACGTCATCTGTGTTAGTAGATGACGTCATGGGAGCCGTTCCGTAATTGAACGCAATACCATAACCATTAAAAAAATCAGCGTAATATTTATCGGCATACATCCGCAGCTTCTCTTCACTTGTCCAACCATTGGTATTATCATCCAGTGCGGTCAGCGGTGGTCGGTCTAAAAACTTATCGCAGCCAGAGAATAATAATATCAGGACTGCATATACCGCTATATAATTCGTTTTCATAACTTTCATCAATTTAAATCATTAAATACCTATTTGAACACCAAAAGAAGCCGATCTAAACGTTGGGTTTGACGTGCCTGTCCGACCTAGATTGTAGTTATTATTGCCATCATCTTTCAACATCGAATATCCCGATATCGCTTCCGGATCGATAGGTAACCCACGGAGTTTGTCGAACGTGAACATATTTTCCAGCGAAATAAACAGCCTCGCGCTAGATAGCTTTGCTTTTTGTAAGAAAGATTGCGGTACCGTATAACCAAAGGTGATGTTTTTGATACGGAAATAGGCCATATTCAGCATATAACGGGATTGTGCGCGCATCACATATCCTTCATTAGCACCGTTTAGGTTCCAGGCTCTCGGATAGAACGCATCCGTACGATCCGGCCGCCAGTAATCCTCTGCAATGGCTTTCGGCATAGCGCCCTCTTTAGCAAAATAACCCGGAATAGCTAACTGGCCGGAACCCCAAATCTTCCGTTGCCCTACACCTTGCGCAAATACCGAAAGATCGAAACCTTTCCAGTCGGCACCTACACGAAAGCCATACTGATAGCGCGGTGTAATATTGCCGATAACAACACGATCGCCAGGCTCACCGTTTGTATTCTTGCCTGCATCGATATAACCATCGCCATTTATATCTACAAATTTTATATCGCCGGGACTGATGAGCATTGTTTGGTTGCCATCTTCAAAGTAAGTCTGGTAAACCGGATTATCACCCGCCAACACATTGGTCATCTTACCGGTACCATTGTATATGATATTCGTCTGTACAAAATCACCGTTTCCATCATACACAAAATCCTCGGCCTGAAACAAGCGGTCGGTTACAAAACCGTAGACATCCCCGTAGCGTCTGCCGGTAGAAAAGGTCGTTCCCAACAATCGGTCTTCCCAAGCATCATTCCAATCCGCACCTTTTGTGGTAAACGATGTCGCATCCGATATATTTGCCATAACATTTAGTCCTATACCATTTGTAAAACGATGATTAAAATCCAATTCCAGTTCCCAGCCGCGGGTACGCAGATTGCCATAATTTCCTAGTGGTGATCCTGTACCTAATGTTGCAGGCGGAATCACCCCCGGTACGATCATATCCTTTGTCTCTCGCTGAAACCATTCAGCCGTAACGCCCAGTCTATTCTCAAAAAAACGTAAATCTGCACCGACGTTCAGATGCTCAATACGCTGCCAGGTCAGTCCACTACCTACCAGACGCGGGGTGCCAATGGTGGTCAGCTTATTTCCGCCAGCAAGCCAGTTCGATTGTCCAGGCAACATCTCTGGCATATATAGACCATTATCAATAGATTGATCCCCGATAGAACCCCAGGAAGCCCGAATCTTAGCGAAGCTCAAAACCGGATCAAGGGGCTGCATAAACTCTTCTTGCGATAGCACCCAGCCTCCCGAGAACGAGGGGTACCAGCTCCAACGCATGTAGTCTGGAAAAAGGGATGAGGCATCATAGCGAAGATTAGCCTCCAACAGGTATCTATCCCGGAAAGCATAGTTTATCCGACCGAACATGCCGATCTGCGAATCCCATCCACGGTCACCACCAGTTGTCATCACACCATTGGTATACGTGAAGTTCGGATTATCACTATTGAAGACACCAGTTCTATTAGACCAGTGAGATTTAAAATTGTAGGCAGTTAAATTCGTTCCTAACATAAACTTGAATTGATGATCCTCCGGAAGCTCCAAATTATAGGTAGAATAGGCATTCAGCGTATGTTTTCTGCGGAAATTAGAGTTCTGGTCAAAGTAACTGGCAGACGGCAGCACATAATCCGTCATCGGAAACTCATAAGCGATCATGCCATCGCCTGGATTAGCGACCGGATTTCCAGACTCATCTACATAGATCGTCCTGCCATCAGCGTCTTTCATTTCGTTTACACCGTACCAGTGTGTTCTGGCTTGAAGCGGTACCGTTGCAGATTCAAAATCATAGTTTTCCGTACTATGCGAATAATCTGCCTGTACATCCCAGTTCTTTGTCAGATTGATAGTTGTCCCTATATTAAGATTTAAGTACTTCTTATTATCAATGGCGTCTTTGGATGTTTTCGCCGTCCAGGCTGGATCGATCATATCATGACCGTCTTGCTGTACACCGATCGGGAACAGTAAGCTCCAACGATACAGATACAACCAAGGATCGGCACCGAATCCCGCCGAATTGTTGGAATTCGGATAACGTTTTGTTCCGTCGGAGTAAATCAGTCCACCACGCATCGTGATTGCCTCATTGACTTTAGTAGACACATTGAGTGTACCATTGTAGCGTCTAAAATCGTCGTGATTGGCGGGTTTCATCATTCCCTGCTGTCCGAGATACCCCATATTGATATTGTAATTGGTATTACCTGTTTTACCACTCAAGCCCAAATTATGTAAATTCGAAAACGGATTGTCTTTGACCATGGCCGCCACTGGATCATAAATTCGGTAACCGAATTTCTGGGTTCCATCCCACCACCAATCGCGACCATACACCACGGGATCATCGTTACCGACGACACCACCATATTTCGTTTGCCACTCGCGGATTTTTTCGAGACTGTTACGGTCCACACGCCAGAAACCACCTGCAGCACCGGCTGCATTCATGTTTTCGTGGGCATCCACGGTATATTCCAATCCGGCTATTCCAGCCATTTCAATATCCTTAAAAGGCTTCTGCCACGAAAGGTTATTGGAATAGGTTATGGTGTTCCTATCGGTTTTTGCACCTTTCTTCATGGTAATCAAAATGACCCCAAAGGCTGCTTTTGCTCCATAAATCGAGGCCGAAGCCGCGTCTTTGAGCACCGATATGCTTTCGATATCGCTGGGATTAATCATTTGGATACTGGGTACCTCGACGTTATCCACTAAAATCAATGGATTGCTTCCACCATATTGGGACCCCACTTGTCCGCGGATTTTCATGATTGGGTCAGAACCTACCTCGCCACTGGGAACAACCACCGAAAGACCAGGAACAACCCCCTGCAACCCCCGACCAGCATCTGAAATCGGACGTCCACCCATAGCTTTTTCCACATCAACAGAAGAAACTGCACCGGTCAAATGTGCTTTCTTCTGTTGACCATACCCCACCACCACGACTTCTTCCAGAGAATTATCCTCCACCTGCAGTACCACATTCACGGTACCGCTTGACACGACAATGTCTCTGGATTGATACCCTACATAGCTGAAACGCAATGTTGCACCTATTGGAGCCTTGATTGAAAAATTTCCGTTGTCGTCCGTAAAAACAGAGGTCGTTCCACCTACTATGCTTACGGTAGCTCCACTGATTGCTCCATCAGCACCCGTGACCCTTCCCTTAACGATGTCTTGAACCACATTGTCCAATAGCAAGGGAGTTGCTCTCGCAGTCAGATATCCTTCCCCTGCAACGGCCCCTGTCGTCGCAATCAACCCTAAAGCAACAGAAAATAATAGAGATTTTCTCATAGCTAGTTAGTTAGTTTGTTTTAATAATGATTACTTCATAAGGTTTACATATTGCGTATTTTTATATAAACTAAAATAAAAAACGCTAAAACCTGCACTAATATAAATAACAATATTAAAAAAACAAATTTTTATGCATCTTTTGTTTTGTTTTTGTCAGAATAAAAAAAAACACGCACAAAGGCGTGTTTTTATTATAGCATGCAAAGTTTGACTTAACACTTGCTTAATGAAGCTATTCTTCCGTCCATCCCGGGTTTTGCTTCAACTCAACACCATTACTTTCATAAAGTGAAATTTGATCTAAAGGTATCGGATCGAGATAAAATTTATCCTCCACCGTTCTTTTAATAGAGGCTGACGGTATTATATACCCCTCATTTGCACCATCTATTGTGATACCGTTCAACTGTTCAGACGTATAATCTGCTTTTACAATATAAGCTCCTCTATTGTTCGTTGGATTTTTATCTGTATCGGCGTATTCCAGCTTTTTCCATCGGCGCAAATCGTTCAGCCGAAGCCCTTCGAATACGAGTTCGGATCGACGTTCACGTCTTATTTCCCAGAGAAGGCTTGGAACACTTGGGTCACGGGCGGGATCGTCATACGGCGTCCCATTCACAGCAGGACGTCCGCCAGACAATTCTAAGCGCGGTAGGCCTACTCCGTTTCTATTTCGAAGAACATTGATACTTTTGTCCAGATCGTCCTGTGTTAATATCCCGAGTTCCGCCGCTGCCTCCACGTAATTCATAAGTACCTCGCCGTAACGGATAATGGGTGCATCGGTAATATTCAAGGAGCCGGTTCCCACGGTTTGATTCCGGAGGCTTTCATTCAGAAATTTCTGTACGGCATACCCGGAAAGGGCGAAGTTGCTCACCACATTCATCATGCGGAGTTGTGGCGCAATGGTTTGCTGTAAACGTCCGTCACGATCACGCAGCGCATTGGCTACCGTCCGGTCGTTTTCGTAAAGCGGCGATAGGCCAATAGGCAGTCCATCTGACAACAGGTAGCTATCTATTGCATTTTTGGACATCCCGGCCTGCGGTTCCAGGTTATTGTACGACATCGCGCTGTGCGACAAAATGCCTTCCGCATATTCTTTAAACAGGATAACTTCTTGGTTTCCTTTAAGTGACTCCGAAGCAAAGAGTCCGCGATAATTGTTGGAAACTGAAAAAGCACCACTCGTGATCACTTGCTCAGCAGCCCATTTCGCTGCTTCTAAATACTCCGTTGCTTTCGCTTCATCTATACCATGGTATTTCAACCAGGTTCCTTCAAATAGAAATACCCGGGACATAAAAGCCAACACCACATATTTGTTCACTGCCTGCTGTGTCGGCCCATCGCTGGCTCGTACATGTTCGGCAGCAAATTTAAAATCTTCCAACACTCGGTCCATGACATAAACCCTGGAGTCCCGCGGCCGATACAAATCAGGATCATCTTCCGTCAAAACCCGATCAATATACGGCACATCACCGAAAGCATTGACAAAATTCGCGTATTCTAAGCCACGGAAGAATCGTCCTATACCCAGCCAGTGGTTCTGTACTTCTTCATCGAGCTCTGCAATCGGCACACTATTGATGAAGTGATTAGCTTTACGGATACGGGAGTAATAAGAGCTTGCGCCTGTGGGGGTTTGGTTTGCAGGTACAACCGGCGACCAGCCTCCACCCGAGGTCGGCACGTTGATCACAAACTCGTCTACAACGATCTCATTCGGGCTTATCGATATAAAATCATCGTTGATAAACTGCCCGTCATAGAAAGTTCCCCTACCAAAACCACTGCCATATCCTTTGAAATAGGAGTTATAAAAACCAAAGGTATAGGTGCGGATGTTGTTTTCGGACGACCAGAATGCTGGATCCGTCAATTGATCTAGCGGATCTTTTGTCAAAAAATCATCGCCCAAAAAATCTTTAGAGCAGGATGTCATCGATAAAACACCTGCTATGGCTATATATTTAAGTAGTTTCATCTCTAAAAAGTTAATTGAAGCCCTAATGAAAATGTTCTGCGGTACGGGTAGGAGCGACCGAATGTATTCGGGTCGGCAGCTCCCTGCTCGGTATAATCTACTTCCGGATCGACCGGAACGTCTAAATTATCAAATTCCAACAGGTTCTCGCCTGAGAAGAATACCCTTAGTTTCGAAATTTTTGCCTTATCCATCACCGATGAAGGTAACGTATAACCAAATGTTAGATTTTTCAATCTTAGGTAGGACATATCCATGAGGTACCTCGTTTGGGGCATATGATTCAACGTGGTGTTGCTTTGCGCTTGGTCAGTTGGCCGATAGTAGAACGCTCCGGTGTTCTCCGGTGTCCAATAGTCCATTTGATGCGTATACCAAGCTTCAGCAGGTCTCCAACCAGGAACGATAAAATCTCCCCCCACCCAAATGTCGCGTGAGCCGACTCCTTGTAGAAAGAATCCTAGATCAAATCCCTTATAATCGAAATCTGCACGGAAACCGTACTGATAACGAGGATTGGAATTACCGATAATTCTTCGATCACCCGGATTTTGTACTGTACCATCTCCTACACCAATCACACCATCTCCATTCAAGTCTCTATATTTGATATCTCCCGGACCAAATTTAAACGTAGTCGTCTCGTAAAAAGATTGTGAAGGAATTCCTTCTTTTAAAGTATATGTTCCATCTGGATTTGCAATGAAGTCGTCCAACTGGAACAGTCGATCCGTTTCGTAACCCCAAATTTCGCCGATAAGCTTACCTGCATAGTTTGTGGATGTACCATTGGCATTTATTTGAGCTTGTCCATCGAACTTGGTGATTGTTTCTTTGAAATCAGACAGCTGACCCGCCAGCCGCATATTCAACCCGTTGCTGAAGCTATGGTTGTATGCCAACTCCAATTCCCAACCGTTGGTTTGCATCTCACCGAAATTACGCAAAGGAGAAGGCGCTCCAAAGCTCGATGGTAGAACCACGCCTCCGGTAATCAAGTCAGATACTGTTCTTCTGAAGCGATTGAATGTCACATTAAATTTATTTTGGAAAAATGCTGCATCGATCCCGATCTCTTGTGTGGTCACTGTTTCCCATGTTAAATTTTGGGATACAACAGTAGGTGTGGCCATCGTATTCTGGTTCACCCCGTCTATCACCCAGCCCGTTGCTGCCTGACTCAACGTAGATAGGTATAATCCCGGCGGCACCGTCTGATTGCCGACACTACCCCAGGAAGCTCTTACTTTTAAGAAATCCAGATAGGGTTTGGACCAATCCATAAACTCTTCCTGAGAAACCACATAACCGGCAGACATCGCAGGGAAAAAGCCCCAAACATTTTCTTTATTAAATCGAGAGGAACCATCATACCGAGCCAGTACTTCGAAAAGATATTTATTTTGATAATCATAGTTGATACGCCCGAAAAAGCCCAGCGTAGACCAATGCGATGCGCCCGAACTTGCCGTCTGATCGCCAGTTGCCAAACCTAGTTGTGGATAATTCTGATCCAGCAGCCCGAGCCGTTGCCCCCATACGTTGTCCGATTCGGCTAGCTCGGCATTCGCTCCTGCCATAAACTTAAAGTTGTGTGCGTCGTCAAAGCTTTTATCGTAGGTCGCATACATATTCGCGACATGCCGGGTACTCATGCTACGGTCTTTTCGAGCCCGGTTATGTGCTGCACCGGTATATGTTATATAATCAAAATCTGTTTTGTTCCAAAAGTCCCAACCCGTTACGCTACCACCATTGATATCAAACCGGTTGAGATACTGTGAATAGGTATAGTCGGCATCCAAGGTTAAGCCCTCCATGATGGTTGCTTGCCCCCCAAAAGAAATACGGGTCATGTTCAGCATTCTGGAATTCATACTTGCCTGCTGCACATCGGTAATCGCATTTCGCATGGGCAATCCGTCTATCGTTCCGTAAGGGAAATTTCGTGGCCAACGATACATGTAAAATATGGGCTCGTACACATCGCCATTAAAAGAATAGGGCTTGCTCACATCCGAAGCCGAATACAATACTTTCGCAAAACCTGTCAGCCAGTCATTGATATCAGCATTTATTCCGAGATTAAAATTATATCGGTTGTATTTATCCGGGTTTACTTTCAATATACCCGATTGGGAGACCAATCCAAACCCCGCGTTGTAGTTTACTTTATCCGATCCACCGTTAATGCTCAGATTATGGTTTTGTTGGGGCGTAAAATCGCGCATAAACATACTTTCTGCATCCCATGGCCGGTGGAAGTAAAGAAATCCATCTTTCACTTCCCAATCTCGTCCTTCCACCATCTCCAAGCCTAGATTTTGCCCTCCGTATAGCCGCTCCCATTCTTCCATTTTCTCGATGGCATAGTCATCGTAACGGGTACCTAAATTGTTATAACCCGTTAGCGACGGATTTGTCCGTTGCTGCGCGAGCAATCCTGCCCTCGCCCCCTCTGCTCCACCGGCAATAATAGGCGTAGTGGTTGGTTTCTGAAGTGCAATGTTATTGGAGTAATTGATGGAGGTCTTGGTATTTCGTTTTCCCGACTTTGTTTTGATCAAGATGACACCCCATGCGGCCCTAGAACCATAAATAGCTGCAGACGCATCTTTGATTACCGACATGGTCTCAATATCTGTTGGATTAATCATAGACAGACTAGGCACTTCAACTCCATCGACCAATATCAACGGCGACGCACCTCCTTGTGTCTGTAACGATCCGCTTACACCGCGTAACCGAATAGTGGGATCTCCTCCAAGATCTCCGCTCGGCGTAGACACTGACAAACCGGAGACTGCACCTTGCAAGGCTCGCCCCACATCCGTAATCGGACGTGTTTCAAAAGTCTTCTCCGTATCAACGGTCGATACTGCACCAGTAATATTAGAACGTCTCTGCGAGCCATACCCTACAACAACTACTTCGTCTAAAGCAGTGTCGTCAGAGTCCAGTACCACATCCAATGTGGTGCTGGAAACCACGACATCTTTCGCAAGATATCCCAAGAAAGTAAAACGCAAGGAAGCTCCTATTGGAGCATTGATCGAGTAGGATCCTGTTTCATCGGTACTCGTCGCTGTTTGTCCTCCAATTACCGCGACAGTCACGCCCGCTAAAGGTCCGTTAGCATCCCTAACCACACCTTGCACCGTATTTTGCTTTTTAGAGATGTCTCCCCTCACTCCGTCTTTGGGTACAAACACATTTATGTCTTTCCCGTTTATCGAAACACCAAAAACAGTGGACATGTTGGTGAGTGAGAACGTCGCTAAAGCAACAGAAAATAGTAAAGATTTTCTCATAGCTAGCCAGTTTGTTTTCATAACGATTGTTTACTTAATAGGATTATTCACTGCGCGTTTATTCCCACACAAAGAATAAAAAACGCTAAAACCTGCACTAAGTTAAATAACAATATTAAAAAAGCAAACTTTTTTGCGCATTCTATAGTGTTTTTATTTAAAAACAAAAAAAACACGCACAAAGGCGTGTTTTTCCAATTTGTTAACGATAATTATTCAAAGTCGGGGTAGAGAAGATATTTTTTACGCATTTCTTTGTAAGCTTTCAACTCTTCTGCCCAACTATTACGAATTTCGTTTTCCGTTTTTCCGGCAATTATTTGTTTTCGTAACTCATCTGTTCCCGCAAGCTTATCGAAAAACTCCGGGCGGGCAAAAAACTTGCTTTTATCAGGCATTTTATTATAGAAATCCAATAAGTATTTCAAGGTGAATTTTTCATTAATGGCATCTACATTCCGCAAATCAATTCCATAGCACAAGTTATCTTGCTGTTCTACGTGTGCTGCCATCCCCGGCCGTGTACCCGGTGTAAAGGTAAATTCTCCAAATACGGGATCTGGATAACCCACGACTTGGAACGGCCAGTCCGTACCTCGGCCTATACTGATATCGGTTCCTTCAAAAAGGCAGAGCGACATATATAATCTTACAGACGCATAATTTGGTAAGCTAGGTGATGGTACCACCGGCAATTCATAAGGTGTGCCGTGGTCCCAGTTCCTTACCGGAATCACTTCTAAATCACATGTCGCACCGCCGTCTAGCCATCCTTCTCCGTTAATCATTTTCGCCAACTCACCAACGGTTAAACCGTGAATCATCGCTATTTTATGATAACTAATGTTCGCCTTAAATTTGTCGTCTTTCCGAACCGGGCCATCTACTTGGTCTCCATTGGGATTTGGTCTATCCAACACAATTACCTTTTTGCCTTGATTTGCACATAGTTGCATAACGCGGTGCATAGAAGCCACATAAGTATAAAACCGTGCGCCTACATCTTGTAAATCGAAAAGCATAACATCCACAGAGCCCACGATGGAATCCGCTTTCGCATTTTCACCATACAATGTGTGTAGCGTAAGTCCGGTCTTTTTGTCAACCGTATTATCCACTTTTTCACCACGTTCAATATCACCTCGAAACCCATGCTCGGGCGCAAAGGCAAATTTTAAGTCTACATTTTCCCGTAGCAATACATCTACCAAATGTTCCTTTTTTTCTCCCACTATCGAAGTCTGGTTCCCCATCAAACCGACCTTCTTCCCTTTTAGTAGAGGCAGATAAGCCTCCAGTTGATCCGCAGCAGGTATTATTCGACTATCTTCTGAAGGCGTGTTTGCTTTTTCGTTTTCTCTGCTGTTTTGCGTGTTTCCTCCGGCACATGCCGTGAAAGTTATCGTCAAAACAAATAATAGACAAGCAAGTCTTTTCATATTTATGCGTTTTTGTTTCTACAACAAACATAAACAAGAAATTTCAAAACAAGAAAAAAGACGCTATCTTTTTATAACAGCGCCTTTTTCTGATAAACCTTTATGTTTATTTTTCACATTATCATATTACTTTTTTAGCTATATAATCACTTTCATTACTTAACCGATCAATAGCTTTTACTGCAACGGTTTTCAGCGATTTTCCATTTTTGAGTTTCGGAAAACTTTTCTCTGTCTGCTGTCCATCCAATATCTCATACTCCCATACATCGCCATATTGCGCATAGACAATCCATTGAAAAACCTCATTGGGCTGTTTATGAAGCCACTTAGCAAATATACTGCTCGTTTCTTTTGTCAGCAATAAGCTGGGTGTTAACAACGGGTTAGCATTGAGCCACGGCGACCGCGGAATCAAAGCTTGTTTGTTATACGGACCGGATTTAACCGCCTGTACCATGCCCGGACTATTCGTCAATCCGGCGATACTCCAATGTATAGCCCCCACACTGTTAGGGATCAGCTTCCGAGTCTCTTCGATCTGTTTAACAATTTCTTGTGTTCGGTTTGGTGTCCTTACGGCAACGGTATTCAATCCTGGCCAAAGATGCCGCTTATGCGTATTCTCAGATTCCCACCACCGTAAAAGTGCTGTAAAACTTTGCCGAGGGGGATCAATAGGCCAGTATAATTGTGGTGCAAAATAATCTATCCATCCTTTATTCAACCATAGTTTGGCATCTGCATAGAGCTCATCGTATTGGGAAGAACCGGTTACACCCGCGGGATAACCCGGCTTCCATATTCCAAATGGGCTCAAACCAAACTTCACAAAATTCTTTTCAGCTTTTATTTCATTATACACGCGTTCTATAAAACGATTCACGTTATCCCGACGCCAGTCTGGACGCGATAATGTTCCTCCCGATCTGCGATAAGCGTTCCAAGAAGCATCATCAGGAAAATCTGCTCCTCCATTATAACTCGCATATGGATAAAAATAGTCATCAAAATGGACGCCGTCGATATCATAGCGTTTTACAATATCCAGCACAACTCTGGCAGCATGGTCTTGTGTTTTCGGATTTGCCGGATCAAACCAATACATGCCATTTTTTAGACGAACGACCATATCGGATGCTTTGCGCACCATAGACGCATTGGTTACCGCCCCACCCGTGGAGTGATGGGCACGATAGGGGTTTAGCCAAACATGAAGTTCCAATCCACGTTTGTGTGCTTCCTCCACCCAAAAAGTTAGTGGATCATAGTAGGGATTGGGACGTTTGCCAATTTCCCCTGTCAGAAAATAAGACCATGGTTCATGCGGACTCTCGTACAACGCATCCGCAGAAGGTCTAACTTGAAAAATCACTGCATTAAAATTGTTCTCTTTTAACAAATCCAACAGCTGTATGGCTTCTCGCTTTTGTGCTTCGGTCGAATAATTTCCCTTAGTTGGCCAGTTTATATTAGCGACCGTTGCAATCCAAGCCCCCCTAAATTCGCGGTCGATATCTGGTAAATCAACTCGCAGAGGAACTTCCACGACAGGTTTCTTTTCCGCGACAACAGGCTTTTCTGCTGGAATAGGTTTTGCATCCGTTTGTGCAGCCGCTGCTTCCTCTTTCTTTGCCGCCTTCGCCTCTTCACTTTCCGCTACGACAACTTCTACCGACGGCGATTTCAATTCCTTCGCGGCTCTTTTATTTTTGCGGGAAGCACAAGAAAACAATACGGTAGACAAAATCAATGCGACTATTGCTGTATTTTTTATCGGTCTCCATTTCATAGGGTACAAAACTAATGTTTTTATGTATATGAAAATGTTAAATCAACCTTTTCACCTTTGCAATACACGGAATGAACATTAAAATCGGTATCGAACACCAAAACATTTGCCCATGATCCTTCGTCGAGATTGCCTATATCGGATCGTCCGATTAAATTTGCCGGATAACAGGTTGCCATCCGGATAGCCTCCTCCAATGGTATATCAACATACTGTACACAATTTCGTATGGCATCGAGTAGGGAAAGGGCAGACCCGCTAAGGGTCCCGTCAGGTAAGGCATAGTGATCGCCATGGAGAACGTGCTGATAAATTCCTTTATCACATGCTGCCACTGCATCTGTAATCAAAAACAAACGTCTATCCATCAACTCTTTAGCAATTTTAACGGCTTGAAAATCCACATGTATGCCGTCTACGATAATCGATGCTGAAACTTCCGGATGCCGAAATACCGCCCCGGGAAGACCGATGTCGCGATGATGAAAGGACGACATAGCGTTCCAAAGGTGTGTTGCCGCTTTTATACCATTATCAAAACCCTGTATACCTTGTTCAAAGCTGGCGGCACTGTGTCCTGCACTGAGCAATATCGATCGTTGCAAAAGCAAATTCATACTTTCTGCATCAAATTGCTCAGGGGCAATCGTCATCATCACAACAGCTCCCTCATCAGCATCTAGCAAATCTGCTATTAACCCAACAGATGGTGATACGATAAGTTCGGCAGGATGTGCCCCTCTTTTTAGAGGATTGAGAAATGGGCCTTCCAGATGCAACCCTATGGCGGATTGAGGTTGATAGCTATTAAATATACGTATCGCCTCTTTAAACACCTCCATCGTATTCGTTGCTAAAGTCAATACAAAAGAAGTACATCCTTGCACAAGCAGCCGACGCTCAATCCGAGCTATACTTTCCGTTGACAATTCAGCTGAAAAAAGGTCGTCACCGGCACCATATATCTGCAAGTCAACAAGCCCGGGACAGATATTGGCCCCCTTTACATCGATCCGCTCGGTTTCTGCAGGAACGGCAGATACAGGGCATATTCCGACAATCTTCTCTCCTTGCATAACCAAGGCATGATCTAAATAATTATTATCTCCATTGAAAATATGTCCGTTCACCAATGCAATTTCCTTTTTTTCCATTTGAATATCTTTTGTGCTAAGTTATCGAAGATGTAAACTTACACAAAGTTTAAAATGGATTAACACGTCTACTTTTGATTTTTTAGATTTTCCATTGTAAATTAGCGTAATGAAAACACATGAAACCCAACCGGAGCTATCCAAGTCCTCCCGGTTCAACAGAAAAGCCATGCGCATCATGAATATCACAGCCATTACGATATTTATTATTGAGGTTATCTACCTTGTGTTTTTCCGTAATTAACACATAAGCAACACATCATGTCAAACAAACAAATATTAAATACCGGAGAAGCTCCGGCAGCGATCGGGCCTTATAACCAAGCTATCCAAGCAGGAAACACATTATATGTCTCCGGACAAATCCCGTTGATTCCCGAAACGATGGAATTAATTGATAGCGGTGTGGCAGATGAAACCCATCAAGTATTGAAAAACGTGCAAGCGATCTTATCCTATGCAGGGTATACATTTAGCGACGTCGTAAAAGCAAGTATTTTCATAGCCGATATGAATGATTTCGCTACTATTAACGAGGTATATGCGCAATATTTCAAAGAGAACCAGCCTGCACGCGAATGTGTAGCCGTTAAGACACTTCCTAAAAACGTCAATGTCGAAATATCCGTTATTGCTTGGAAAGCTTAGTGTGTGGAACAACAACCAGAGAAAACAGAAAGTCGCAGGAATTATTTTCTTGCGGCTTTTTTGGCTCCCTTGATATGGGGGTTCATGGCCATTTCGGTACGATGGGTAAAGGAATATCCGGCAGAAGACATTTTATACTACCGGATCCTGGTTGCACTCATCGTTTTATGGTTATTTATCTTTCTATTCCGATTCAAGTTCTTAAAACGTGATATAATCGCTTTTAAGCAGTTATCACGCCGGCAACAGAATCAAACATTTGGTCTCACCACGCTGGCTTCCGTACTGATTTTTGGCAATTGGTTTACCTATATTTATGCAGTTAACCACATTAGTGTACAATCTGCTGCGTTTGCCTATCTCATTTGCCCACTTATCACAGCCATTGCAGCATTTTTCATTCTTAAAGAACAATTAAGCCCCTTAAAAAGAATTGCGCTCGGCATCGCACTGATCAGCGCAGTTACACTAGCAACCGGTTCATTTATAGACGTACTCTGGTCAATGAGCATTGCTTCGCTATATGCACTATATTTAATCGTTCAACGAGCATCGCAGGGATTCGACAAGCTAAATACACTAGCTGTTCAATTGTCCCTTTGTTCTCTGTTTGTGATTCCGAAGCTTTTTATTAATCAACATTCTTTTCCTACAGCACCTTTTTTTTGGTTTAGCATACTGACGATAGCTGTTATTTTCACAATCATCCCCTTATTTTTTAGCATGTATGCACTGACGCGCATATCCTCTTCTACTACAGGTGTTCTCCTCTATATCAATCCACTGATTGCATTCACTTTGGCGATCACCTACTTTCACGAAACCGTCGCACCATATAAATACCTGGCCTACACGTTTATTTTATTCGCTATTATTCTTTTTAATTGGGAGACATTAAAAAAAATTAGAAAAAAGCGGGGATAAATATTATAAACTGTTATGGCATAAAAATTGGTTTAACTTGTAAAACGACAGAACGAAACGTAGCATTTCATACCAAATGCACGTTCTTTTTTATAATGTGATAAACTAAATATGTATATGCCATGAAAAGATTTTTAATGTTATTGATGACGCTGGGAATTGTAGTAGCTTGTGAAAAATCAGAAACCACCAACCAAGAGGCTGACCGTGAAAGACTGAATAAGATGAGACAGGAGATAATGGATAGGATCGATGCAATACCTTGTGAAAATGCGGAAGACTGGCGTCCGGAAGCTTTGGGAAGCAAAGCTTGTGGCGGTCCAAAGGAATATATTCCTTACCCACAGGCTGCCGATGAATCGGGTGAACTGCTTGATTCAATTAAAGCATATAACGCGGCGGAAGCTGAGTTCAACAAAAAGTATAAAATCGTCTCCGACTGTATGGCTATCATGCCACCAAAAGGCGTACGTTGTGAGGACGGCAAACCTGTCTTATACGGTTCTCCTATAACGGGTGACGAAACAAAATAATATTTTGTAAATTAGCCATTCTTAGGAATGGCTAATTTATCTGTAATAACTCCCATAGAATACCTAAAAGGTGTGGGGCCGCAAAAGGCGGACGTGCTCAAAAAAGAGCTACAGATTTTTACTATCGGTGACCTACTATCCTATTACCCTTTTCGGTATATCGACCGCACACAGTTTCACAAAATCCGGCAGTTACATCCCGATATGATCGGTGCGCAGGTTTTGGGACGTCTTATTTCCATTCAAGAAGCTGGAGAAAAAAGAGCACGAAGACTGGTTGGACAGTTCCGAGATGATACCGGCAGTATTGAACTCGTCTGGTTTCAAAGTATCACTTGGTTAAAAAAAAGCTTAAAAGTAGGGTCTGCCTATATTATTTATGGCAAACCTTCCGAATTTAATGGTCAGATTTCTATCACACATCCCGAGATGGAGCTGTTCAATGCACAAGAAAAGAAAATCGGTAACTTAACGATGCAGCCGGTATATTCATCTACCGAAAAACTTAAAAAATTTAATCTCGACACCAGAGGTATACAGCGATTACAACAGACGGCATTAGAAACGGTTTTTAATACACTGCAAGAACCTCTTCCTTCCTATTTGTTGGAACAGCACCAATTGATGGATTATGCAAAGTCAATGCTTTCCATCCATTTCCCTCAGAATACGCAGGACTTAAACGCCGCCATCCGTCGATTGAAATTTGAAGAACTGTTTTTTATCCAGCTTCGGTTGCTGCGCAATAAGCAACTAAATACCCAAAAATATAAGGGGCATCTGTTTGACAAAGTAGGCGATAAATTCAACACCTTTTTTAACGAGCATCTTCCTTTCCCGTTGACTAACGCTCAAAAACGCGTTATTAAAGAAATCCGGCAAGATACCAATACGGGAGCTCAAATGAACCGGCTTGTACAGGGGGACGTAGGGTCAGGCAAAACAGTCGTCGCCCTCATGTCCATGCTCATAGCCATTGACAACGGTTATCAAGCTTGTATGATGGCACCTACGGAAATACTAGCGCAGCAGCATTTTGCCGGAATTCGCGCGTTGCTTGGTGACGAGCTTTGTTCTGTTAAACTGTTAACGGGCTCTACACCCATCAAGCAAAGACGATTGATCCATCAACAATTGGAAGACGGCACATTGGACATCCTCATTGGCACACACGCCCTCATTGAGGACAAGGTCAAGTTTAAAAACATTGGTTTTGTGGTCATTGACGAACAACACCGCTTTGGTGTAGAACAACGGGCAAAACTATGGCGCAAAAATGTCATCCCTCCGCATATGCTGGTCATGACAGCAACACCTATCCCCCGCACGCTGGCCATGACCATGTATGGCGACCTGGACATTTCGGTTATCGATGAGCTTCCCGCTGGGCGTAAACCTATCAAAACCGTGCACTTCTACGAGAATCAACGTCTGAGGGTGTTTGGTTTTATGCGCGAGGAAATTGCCAAAGGAAGGCAGATCTATGTCGTATATCCGTTAATTAAGGAAAGTGAAAAAATGGATCTACTATACCTCGAAGCCGGTTTGGAGAACCTGCAGCGGGAGTTTCCGTTACCGCAATACAAAATCAGTATCGTGCACGGTAAGATGCCCGTCAAGGACAAGGATTTTGAAATGCAGCGCTTCGTAAAAGGTGAAACACAAATTATGGTCGCCACGACTGTTATTGAGGTGGGTGTCAATGTACCTAATGCTTCCGTCATGATCATCGAAAATGCAGAGCGCTTCGGATTATCGCAGCTACATCAACTCCGCGGGCGCGTAGGGCGGGGGGCAGAGCAATCTTTCTGTATCTTGTTGACAACGCATAAGCTGAGCAAAGAAGGGAAAACCCGACTGGAAACCATGGTACGTACTTCGGATGGATTTGAGATTGCCGAGGTCGACTTACAGCTACGTGGCCCCGGCGACATTTCCGGCACGCAACAATCCGGTGTTCTTGAGATGAAAATTGCTAATCTTGCGTCCGATCAAGCCATCCTAGTGGAGGCTCGCCGTAGTGTTATGGAGATATTCAAGGAAGATCCGTCTCTTTCCGCTGAGAAAAACACACTGCTGACCCACTACCTTTCCCAACGATCACCCGGTATTTCGTGGGATAAGATTTCTTGATATATTATTCTTCTTCGCTGACTAGTTGTAGGTGACCATATAACCTATTGAGCACCTCACAAGGATCGGCATCGATTGCTTTTGCGATAAGGTATAATTCTTCTGCCCTCAAATGTGACGAGGTATTTAATGAAAGTTCATTTATACGGGCTTTACTCAGCCCCGTCCGTCTGGCTACCATCGATTTATTTACGGATCGCTTTGCTAAAAATTCTCCTAACGCTGTCATGATATCTATCTAGTGGTTTGCTTAAAGCTACTGAACGTATAGAAAAAATGTACAAATAATTTTATTATTGAAAGTTTATTTATACATTTGTATAGACAAGCTATACAATTAGTAGTTTTTATAAATCAAATTATGGCAATAGATACACAACTTTTGGTAGAACGCCTAATCCAGCGGATGGATCTGGATCGTATTTTTCTTTTCTCTTATTCCTTTTTAGGCAAGGAACAACAACACTTAATTTTAGTCATGAAACCGGAGGACGGTGTTTCTCCGAAAGTGATGAAACCCGTCATTGAGCTTTGCCTTATCGATACGAAGGAGTTATCTTTTGAACTGATTCCGTTTGGTGAATGGCGTAACAAAGTTCGCCATGGAGGACTTTACTATGCTTACGCTTCGCTGCCACAGCATGAAATATACCGGTCACCTCGTAAGGCCACAAAATCGCTGACTGCCAATGAGATTGGTGGTGTTATTGAATTGGCTGATCAATGGCAAATGAAGATGAAAAAAGAAGGGGAAGAATTTCGGGAAGGGGCGCTGAAGTTTGCGGAGCATGGCAGTTATTTGAAAGCGACATTTATGGTGCATCAGAGTTTAGAATCTTTTCTGCGTCTACCACAGGCTATGATACAGGGCAATGCTAATAATCAGCACAACCTGGAGAACAGAATGCGGGCGCTAAGCACCCATATTCCTGCATTCAAAACGGTTTTGTTGAGCGAAGCTTTTATGAGTATAGAAACATTTCGACTGCTGGACAAGGGCTATCACGCAGTGAAGCAGAATAGGGATTTGGAGATAACCGCTTTTGATGCTTCTTATCTATACGATAAATGTTGTGAAATCTCGAAAGCAATAGAGATGCTCTATCAGTTCTTCTTGGATGCATTGAAGACCGAACAGCAAACTCGTTTGGAACAGACCGCACAGCAGGCAGCGTTAGCAGAAGAAAAGAAAAACGCAGCACCAGTTACGGCAAATGCCGGCGGCACGACACACATAAGGTGCGAAGACTTTTCCGGTTTTCCTTGGCCGAAAGAATATAAGGATGACGTCAATGCACTGTTGGATAAGATTCGTGGCAACCACAACCCCGAACAGATGAGTCTATTGAATTACCATACCGGTGGTTTTTCGGGCAGTAGTCCATTCCGCTTGGAAGGCGGCGAAGAACGAGCGGGTGTGAAGGTAGAGCTTTATCTCGTCGTACTGATGAAGAATACGGGGCCTTTTACCTTTAAAACCATGCAGGTGGGTGTCGCGAGTGCGATGGTGGTTTTTCTAGATATCAAGTATGTGGAAAAAGGCTTGGCTGAGGGGAACAGATTTGTACATACGGTATGGACGAAGGGGCTTGTCCTGCGTAGGAAGTCGACTTTTGAACCTGCTTTTGAATTAGGGGATATCGATTGGCAACAGGAATGGGAACGTGCGGATAAGCTATGGAAAAGAGCGAAAACGGTGCTGGATAATATCGTGGTTACAGCTAGAGATGCACAGCCGTTGTTTGTGGACGCCGGCCTTTTGATGCTACGTAATATGCTGGAAATTGGTGTACATAGCTTTCTACGGGTAGCCGTTAGGTATATACCAAAAACGAAGAATCTAGACGAGCTACTGGATTGGACGGCTGTGGTCGATGGTCAGGTAGTAGACTACTTGTTAGATAAAAGTGGGATTCGAGGCCAAATGCTGCATCTCATATTTCATCCCAAAATCCTGTGGTGGGATCAAGATCTACTGGATTCTTTGGACGAAGTAACACCAGACCTTTGTCGTCTGCAGGCTGAGAAATTGGTTGATCTATTTGATCGGCTCTGCTGTGGTGCTATTGAAAAAATTAAAAAGCAAGCGATCAGCGTGACGGAGCGTGATTCCCTGTTACCTTCGGCAATGGGGGAAGCACAGGATAATAGTTAAAAAGCTATTCAAATAAAAGTCCGCAGGATGCCGTATTCTCACGGTACCTGGTACGGTATTCCTGTCGGACTTATAGTAATAAGTAAAACAAGAAAGAAGAAAGCTACCTGTTCGGCAGATCCTTCGGAGCCCAAGGTGCCCACGCAGGTATGCTTTTTAAAAGCCTAAAAAATGGAAAACAAAGACTTGATGACCCCTGAACCGGAGGCAAAAGCTACGGCTTTGCCCAAACGCAAAGCTGAGGAACCTTATTTGATTCCTTGGGAGGATGGAGAACCCTTTAAATGTTCTAAGGAATACATACTCCAATTTTATAAAGGACGGAAAAATGTGAAGGACTCGATATTCTCTGGGAGATTTAATGATTTTTACGCCTTTGATGAGTACAGTGTTTCCGTTAGGGAAAAAGGCGATGAAAAATATACGCTGTATCTTTCGTTGAGCAAAACACATCTATCGATTCGATGTAGTTGTGCAAAACAGGCCGAAGGTCTGTGTGAACATGCTGCTGCGGTGTTTTACGATAAGATACCATCTCACAAACCTTTCTATTTTAAAGGTCTATATAATGAAGATCTGTTGTCTCTATCACAGAAATTCCGTTCGATGCTGAGCATTAAACTGGAAGCAAACTGGAACTCCTTGGAATTGCAATTGCAGAATAATTCCACTTTCGGCCGTATCTACAACTTTAGCATCACAGAAAGATACGATCAGGAGGCTTGGTCTTATCGTGCCTCGTCTTATCGGGGAATGGATTTCCCTGCGGCAAAATTTGAGGAAGTAGCTTTTTTGGTTGTCACAGATGGCTTATACTGTGGTCTCCCTTATGTTTTGCCCTATATGGAAAAAAACAAACAAGGTCGTAATCTGTCAAAAAGTTACCTATTTTATGAAGGCGAGGAACCAGAGTTATTGTCTCCGCATGACCTGTTTAAAGAAAGGATCTGCAAAAAGATGCTGGAGATTGCCGATGATGACAACTATCAAATAAACGGCATAACGCTAGACGGGGATTCCAATCGTAATAATCACAGCAAGGCGCTGGGGATATTAGGGGAATGGCGTACACTTATCGCGTCATTACAAAACAATGAAACGTTGTGCTTTACCGAACTTTGGGGACATACATACTCTCCTTATCGGGCAAAATTAAAAAATACATATCGCAAAAAGGATATACCTGTATCTTTAAGTAATGGAGACGTGAAACTGCAGATTACTCTAGAAGACAACCCATCCTATCTCCGTCTAACATTCAACATTTCCTATAAAGAAGAGCCTATAGAAAATCCACAATTTATGTCTGATGATCATTGCTTCTTTATGATCGCCGAGGAGAACCGTGTTGTTTTCGTAGATGATCTTGATCTGGAAAAAGTCATCCGGGAGGCACGGAAGTCGGATTTTATCTTAACTGTCTTCGGGCATGATCGAGGGAAGTTTTTGGAAGAAAGTCTTATTCCGCTTTCCCAACGGTATGCGATGCAAGTCGTACTTAAAGGGAAAAGAGCAAATCTTATCGTGCAGGCTAAAAAGCCGAAGAGAATCGTTGACATTGACGTCACGAATGAGACGCTTGTGGTTCGAGCAAGTGTTTGCTATAATCGTTTTGGCGAACACCCTTTGGCGCCATTTGCCAATATGTTGGTAAAGACGAACGAGGATGGGCAGTATGTGTATGCACAACGCCATGCCGAGATCGAACAAGCATTTTATGCTTTCCTCCAACAGCAACATAAAGCTTGGTCCGAGCAACAGCACGAAATTATGTTCTCCTTACCAATGGATAAGATTGACCATACACAATGGCTGTCCCTTTTTTGTGAACGGTGCAAGCAGGAAGGTATCGAATTGCAAATGGATACGGTTCAACAGGGATCGTCCTATTATCCGCACCCCTTGCATTGGGAAGTGAAAAATGTGCATTTTCAGGATAATAAATGTAGGATTTTATTTGCGCCCAAATTCCGAAATAAAGTCATTCCCCTAGCCGATTTTGAAAATATGATTACGAAAGCGACAACCGTATATGACTTAGGAAAGAACCAGTATGGTGTTATCCGTTCCTCCGATATCGCACTATTTAGACCTATCTTTCTAAGCGCGGAAATTGACGGCGATTATATTATTCTTAATTCGTTACAGATGCTCTCTTTCCAGACCATACTGGAGAAGATTGACAGCAAGATTGTGAACGATACTATACGGGAGCGTCGTGAGCGACTAGCTAGACTGGAAGAAATTCCACAGTTAGCGGTTCCTTCGACAGTCCAGGCAACGTTGCGTCCGTACCAGATTGCCGGATTCAGTTGGATGAGCTTTCTCAACGAATTTCAATGGGGTGGTTTGTTGGCCGATGATATGGGATTGGGTAAGACATTACAAGTTATTACTCTCTTGGAGCATTATTATCAAGTTCATCCACTTGCTTCTGCGTCGTTGGTGGTTGTTCCCAATTCCCTCCTATTCAATTGGCAAAATGAATACCAAAAGTTCGCACCAAACCGAGAGACCGTTGTTTACTACGGTATTACTCGTCAGGATATGACCGACTTTGACACAGGTGTTGCTGTCTTGACCACCTATGGGACACTTTTGTCCGATAGTGATTTTTTTGCCGAAAAATCCTTTTCTTACTTGATTATGGATGAATCCCAAAATGTGAAAAATCGCAACTCGAAGCGTTTCGAGAGTTTATCACGAGTTAATGCGCAATACCGGATTGCCACGACGGGAACACCAATTGAAAACGGAATTCAAGATATCTATTCGCAAATGAGTTTGGTTAATCCCGGATTTTTTGGAAATTACCGGGCTTTCAATAAGCTATACAAAGGTGGAACGGATGCTGATACTATGAACGAAACGCTTAGTAACCTCCAGAAGGTCATACAACCGTTTATCTTACGACGTACCAAAAAACAGGTGGCTTTGGATCTACCGGAAAAAACAGAAACCATCCTATATATGGATATGACACCAGCGCAACGTCAGGTGTATCAGAAATACCGGAAGACATTTCAGGGAGAGGTACAACGTAGCCTAGAAAGCAAAGATTCTGGAAAATCCAAGTTTATAGCCATCGAGGCATTGATCAAACTGCGGCAGATCTGCAATTCTCCGAGTTTACTAAAAGGTGAGTCGCTTGATAAAAATGCGGTCAAGTTGGATTATATCGACGAGATTATGGATAATGTGACGCCTGGACATAAGGTTTTGTTGTTCTCATCTTTTACGGGAATGCTGAAGTTAGTTGCAGAACGTATCGAAGAGCGAGGAATAGAATTCGCTTATCTTGACGGAAAGATGTCGCAGGATCAAAGGCAAAATGCGGTACAGACTTTTCAGGAAAAAGAAAGCTGTCGGGTTTTTCTGATCAGCCTTAAAGCAGGTGGCACAGGGCTCAACCTTACTGCAGCGGATTATGTGTATATCCTTGATCCGTGGTGGAATCCGGCTGCCGAAGCGCAAGCCATCGATCGTTGCTATCGTATCGGCCAGGATAAGCATGTAAACGCTTACAAAATAGTATGCAGAGATAGTGTAGAAGAAAAGATCTTGGCATTACAGGAACATAAGAAGAAATTGGCCGACGGTCTGATTTTGGATGAGACCAATACCATGAAGTCACTTACTAAGGACGAGTTGCTGAAATTGTTCGAATAAATCTGATTAACATTCCCGTACCCCCCCTCTATCATATATCTCCTGCAGAACCTGGGGTAGTTTGACAAGAAGTTCCCGTACGGGAATATATTCCAGATCTAAAGGTAATTCATCCATATTATCTTCGCTGTAATCTCTACGTCGAAGAAGATCGTCCAGCACGGCAAGCCATTCATTGAGATTTTTAAACCCAAAGAATGTACGGAGTGCCTTCTCGGGAAATATTTTGCCTTCTTCAATTTCTGCTTCGAAAATTTCCTTGCAGCTGTATTGAAACAGTCGATCGCTTGGTGTGGGTTTTAATGCAGATTTCTTTAGAATCACATAGGCTATTTCGATCATCTGACCTAATTGGTGATGCATAAACCCATACTCAAAGGCTGTATTTATGCGCATAGGTGGATAGATAGAGCTAGTGATAAGATAATTGAAATTACTCGACCAATTCAACCCCCATTGCTGGACGACTTCTTTCAAAAAACGGTCGGGATCCTTAACATACTCTTTGCTTAAGTAGCGAAAATGTTTTGCTTTTAGTTTCTTTTGCGTATTTTTCATCATAAATCAGTTTACAAAGGTGTTTAGATATTTTTCTATATTGACAGAACAAATATAAGATAATAAAATATCTTACTAAAATTTTTAGATAAAAAAATGTCGAATATTAAAGAACGGGTATTACAGATAGCAGAAAGTAAGAAAATAAGCAAAACAGATTTCTTCAAGAACTTAGGACTTTCCTATGCTAATTTTAAAGGCATACAAAAGAATACCGGATTAAATTCCGACGCAGTAGCTATTATTCTATCCAAACATTCCGACATCAACCCTGCATGGTTAATTATCGGAGAAGGATCCATGTACCGTCATAAAGATGCGATCGTTCGAGAAGAGGAGGTGCGTTATAACGAACCGGTCGTTGTGAACGAGATCGAACATACACTGATCGATGCCCTTAAGCTCGTGATATCCTCTCAGGAAAAAACGATATCTTCCCTTGAAAAGCAGGTGACTATTTTGGAAAGGGAGCTCCAAACGCTAAAAAATAAGTAGCGAAAGATACTCATTGCATACCTTCCCTGCTGGTCACGGTCGCTTTCGCCATTGTGAAAGCAGTCAAGCGATATGATGTTCTCAAAAAATCGTCCTATTTATGTAACATATTCCTCTCATTTTCGACATATAAGATATCATGACCGAAAAATTGGAACACTGTTTTGTCAGCCTCTTGGAGGAACACCAGAATATACTCCATAAAATATGCTCCCTCTACACGGAGGACAATGAAACGCATAAGGATCTTTTCCAAGAAATGACCATCCAGTTATGGCAATCTTTTCCGAAGTTCAAAGGCGATTCTAAATTTTCGACCTGGGCCTATCGGGTCTGTTTGAATACCGCTATCTCCTTATACCGACACAACAAGAAAAACATAGTCACTGTAGAATGGGACACCTCCCTGTATCAGCTACGTCAGGAAGAGTACAATCCAGAACATGAAGAGCGCCTCAAGGTACTCTACGCTTCTGTCCGACAGCTCAATGATATTGAAAAGGCGCTTGTATATATGTACCTGGAGAACAAGGATTATGAGGAAATCGCGATCACCCTCGGCATCAGCGAAGGAAATGCGCGGGTAAAAATGAATCGGATAAAAACAAAACTAAAAAACATACTAAATAAACAAGGAGGGTTATAATGGACGGATTAGATTTATTAAAACAGCATTGGAACAGGAACGACAGTTTCCCAAAACTTAACAAAATGGAATTACAGCAGATGATTCACCGACGATCTTCTTCCATTATCAAATGGATTTTTGTCATCAGCATTCTTGAGCTGTCCGTTGGCGTAGGACTCGCTTTTTTATTACCTATAGAGGAAAAGCAGACGTCTTCTTTCGAACAATACACCTCGCTGCTACTGGGTATTATTTTTAGGGCTACTATCTTTTTCTTTATCTACATTTTCTTTAAGCATTATAGAAAAATAAGAAATAACACGAACACTAGAACACTTTTGGAAACAATCTTGAAAACCCGTCAAGCGGTAGATCATTATATCAAATTCAACATCTACTTTGTTATCGCTTATACCGTATGGTCAGGATTGCAACATATTGTTAAAGCCTTTGACCACAAATCGATAGGAGAAGGCATTCTGGTGACCTTACTGGTTATTATTGTTTCCACTCCTATTATTTTAATAACTACTTATTTGATGAAACATTATTATCGAATCCTGTACCGCCGGTTGATCCATAAACTCCATGATAATTACGAAGAGCTCATCCGTATCGAAGGATAGCCCCTTACGTTAGAACAAAAACCATTATCTTTGTAAGCTTGTTCTATTTGTACAAGTTATTAGAGAAGTAATAATACATGGGAAAAACAAAAATATTCGATACAGCACTTAAACCCGAAACAGCATTACTTGTTTCGGTGATAACACCAGACATTTCAGAACAAAACGCAAAAGATTACCTTCAAGAATTGGAATTTCTCGTGCAAACAGCGGGAGGAGAAGTACAAGGTGTTTTCACCCAAAAATTAGCTAAGCCTGAACACGCCACTTTCGTGGGATCCGGTAAGCTGGAAGAAATCCGGCAGTATGCGGATGCCGAAGATATTGATATGATTGTGTTTGACGATGAACTATCCCCTTCACAGCTCCGCAACGTGGAACGCGAGCTCAAACGTAAAATCTTGGATCGTTCCAACCTCATTCTGGATATTTTCGCCAAGCACGCACAAACTGCACAGGCAAAAACACAGGTAGAGCTGGCACAATTGCAGTACCTGTTACCACGGTTAACCCGCATGTGGACTCACTTGGAGCGCCAACGTGGGGGTATCGGTATGCGCGGACCGGGAGAGTCCCAAATTGAAACAGATAGACGGATTATCCTCAACAAAATATCGCTGCTGAAAGAACGACTAAGAGTCATCGACAAACAGAATGAAACCCAGCGTAAAAACCGGGGTGAGCTCATACGCGTTGCTCTTGTAGGCTATACCAATGTCGGGAAGTCCACCATATTGAACATGATTTCCAAGTCGGATGTGCTCATGGAGAACAAACTGTTCGCTACGTTGGATACAACCGTACGGAAGGTAGTCATTGACAATCTACCGTTCCTGCTTTCGGACACGGTAGGATTCATCCGCAAGTTGCCACACCATTTGGTAGAGTCCTTTAAATCCACACTGGATGAGGTTCGCGAAGCAGATGTACTTATACATGTAGTGGATATCTCTCACCCTAACTTTGAAGACCATATTGCTGCGGTAAATGAAACGCTAAAGGACATTGACGCACTAGACAAGCCCGTTATTACCGTTTTCAATAAGATAGATGCTTATAAAGCTCCGGTAGAGGTCGATGAGAACGGTGAAGAAATTAAAGTTACGCTTGATGAGTTCAGAAACTCCTGGATGGCAAAAAACTCAGACCCCGCAATTTTCTTGTCCGCTACAGAGAAAACCAATGTCGAGGAATTCAAACAAAAATTATACGAGATCGTCTCCAAAATGCATACCGCGCGTTATCCGTATAATAACTTGCTTTATTAGCGATATTACATGAACAAACAGGTACACTTTATAGACTGGGGGCTGGTCGATTATCAAGATGCGTGGGATCGTCAGGAAGAAATATTTACCAGAACGGTGGCAGTCAAGAACGACAACCGGATAAATGGTACGTCCCACCCTACCCCCAATCATCTGATCTTCACGGAACATCCTCACGTATACACCTTGGGCAAAAGTGGTCATGAAGAATATTTATTGCTGGATGAAATAGGATTGAAAGAGAAAAATGCGACCTTTTATAAAATTAACCGCGGTGGGGATATCACTTATCATGGACCGGGACAGATTGTAGGATATCCCATATTGGATTTGGATAATTTTTTTACCGATATCCATCTCTACCTGCGCACATTGGAAGAGTCCATTATCCGAACATGCGGCGAATATGGAATACAAGCTGGACGCTACGAAGGGTATACCGGTGTCTGGCTGGATGCCGACAACGATAAAGCGCGTAAAATATGTGCACTGGGTGTTCGTGCCTCCCGCTGGGTCACGATGCATGGGTTCGCTTTCAACGTCAATGCAGACCTCAATTATTTCGGCAATATCATCCCTTGCGGCATAGACGATAAGGATGTTACCTCGCTTGAGCGGGAACTTGGACGCAAACTAGATATGGACGAGGTTAAAAGCAAACTAAAAGGTCATATCGCTGATTTATTCCAAATGGAACTGTTGTAAATATTATCTTTGTATAATGATTCTTGCAGAAAGATACCATGATATATCTTGTGGACACCGCGTGGTTGGACATGAGGGGAAATGCCGGTTTTTACACGGTCACAACTATCGTATACATTTTACGGTGACTGCTGACCAATTGGACGAAGTAGGTCGGGTAGTTGATTTCTCTGTGATCAAAACCGCACTTTGCGAATGGCTGGAAGAACATTTTGACCACAAATTTTTAATTTGGGAGAAAGATGAATTATTGCCTCAATTGCATGAAGTTTCTGGCGAAAGTCTCGTGGTCGTCCCATTTAATCCTACAGCCGAAAACATCGCACAATATCTAGTAGAACGTATCGGGCCGCAACAATTGAAAGATTATCCCGTTCGTTTGATCTCTTGCAAAGTAGAAGAAACGGCGAAGTGCTCTGCTACTTATAGTTTATAACAATCCTCTCGCTTTAATTTCCAGATATTTGTTGATGGCATTAATGGTTAGGTTTTCCGGCGACGTATAAATGGTCTGGATTCCCTGTCTATGTAATTCTTGGATAACCAGATGCTTTTCGTATACAAATTTCTGCGCAATGATTTGGTTATACACGTCAATGGTTTTCTTACCTTCTTCTTTCGCCATATCGATCAACTCTGTATTCTTGAATACAACCACAACTACAATATGCGTCTTGGCGAGCATACGCAAATAAGCCATTTGCCGTGACAAAGCATCTATCGTCTCGAAATTGGTATACAACATCAATAAGGAGCGCTTATTGATGTGTTTATTGCAGAAAGCATACAGGTTACCAAACTCCGTTTCTTCGAAAGCGGTTGTTATATTATAGAGTTTTTCGGAAATCAGTTGCATCTGATTATTACGCTTCTCCGCGGGAATATGGTTGGATACTGTTTTGGAAAATGTTAGCATGCCTGCACGATCCTGTTTTAGGATCGCCGCATTCGCCAGAACCAATGTCGAATTAATGGCGTAATCCAATAATGTCAAACCATTGAAAGGCATGCGCATTACTCTACCAGCATCTATGAGTGCGTAAATAGGTTGTGATTTTTCTTCCTGATATTGGTTAACCAATAGTTTCTTATGCTTGGCCGTTGCTTTCCAGTTGAGATGACGATATTCATCTCCTCGAACGTATTCCCGTATATGATCAAATTCCAATGTAGCCCCAATTTTTCGGATACGCTTAATTCCCAATTCCATTAGCCTATCCGTCGTGGCCAATAATTGATATTTCCGCATTTGGATAAAAGAGGCGTAGCAAGCCAGTTCGAGCGGCTCATTCAACGTGAACTTCCTTGCAAACAAACCAAGTCTCTGGACTAAAGCGTGACATCTCCCAAAAGCATACACCCCCCGGGAGGTTGGACGGATTTGATAACTGACCACTTTGGTTTCCCGCGGTAAAATATCCGATTCCAATTCAACGTTCCGCAGTTGCAGCTGTATCGGAAACTCTTCCAATAGACGGATATGGACTTTGGCAGGATAACTGCTGGTCAACTGAATCTCCATATCATTCTCATCACCATTCGATAGCTTCTCCGGATAATTTCGCTGTATAATTATTTTACTTTTTTGATAGTAAAGAAACAGCATATCCCATGCACATGCCGCCACAAACAGCCAAAGAAGCGCAATCACAAAAGAAAATAACACTTTAATAAAAAAAGACAACACAAAGCATGTCGCTAATAAGAGTAGCGCATAGAAGAATTTATTGGTCACATACAGACTACGGATAAAACGCATTATCTCGGAATTTCGATACTGTCTACAATTTGTTTGATGATATAATCACTTGTGAATCCTTCCATTTCCTTCTCTGGAGTCAATAGCACGCGGTGACCCAATATAGCCGGAGCGACATACTTCACATCATCCGGCGTAATAAAGTCCCTTCCTTGAAGTGCCGCACTTGCTTTTGAAGCTTCCAACAAGGCAATCGAAGCACGCGGCGAAGCGCCCAATGTAAGGTTAGGGTTTGAACGCGTATGATAAACCACTTGTGTGATATAACTCAACACGTCTTCATGTACATAAATAGACTTGATCAACTGTTGAAAGCGGATCAACTCGTCGATACCCAATACAGGGTACACTAAATCTTCCTTATTATTTGCTTTTTGTGCATGATGCTCACGCAATATATCCAACTCCTGTTCAATTGCAGGATAATCTACATTAATCTTGAAGAGAAAACGATCCAATTGGGCTTCAGGCAAGCGATAGGTTCCTTCGTGCTCTATAGGATTCTGTGTAGCAAATACTACGAACGGTGTTGGTACGGGATAGGTGATACCATCCACCGTAACCTGTCGCTCGGACATACACTCGAACAAAGAGGATTGCGTTTTTGCCGGGGCACGGTTTATTTCGTCAATCAAGACGATATTCCCAAAAATTGGACCTTTCTTAAATTCAAATTCGTTGGTCTTCAAATCTAGCACAGAAGACCCCGTAACATCTGAAGGCATTAAATCGGGAGTAAACTGGATACGTCTAAATTCACCCTTCACTGCCTTTGCTATCAACTTTGCTGTTAATGTTTTTGCGACACCCGGCATTCCTTCTATAAGCGAATGCCCTGTTGCCAGAATAGCAATCAAAAGTTTATGGATGACCTCGTCTTGACCTATAATAACTTTCTTAACCTCCTGCTTCACTCCTCCCATCTTCTCTCTTAGCTCGGTCAGGTCTATTCTGTTTTCAAAACTGGGCTCGTATTTATTTCCTAGTTCACTCATAGCATATTCGCTTTATGTTTAAAATCTTCTATTCTTTTATTTAACTCTACCAATTCGGCATCCGTCGACGTACGTACTTTTCTATATCTCAGAAGGAGCCTTATCAAATTTTCACACTCCTCCAGCGGGACACCGGTTTTAAGCGACAATTGCTTTGCAAAAACTTCATCCTCCAACTGCAGAATATCCAGTTGGAAATGTGTCCTTATATCATATAGAAAATATTCTACTTTCTTTTGTATAAGATTACCTGGATTCCCACTTTCATAATATAAAGTAGCGATTGTACGTGCAAATTCTTTGGATAGATTTGGTTCTGGTTCCACGACATGGACAGCCTTTTGTTCCCGTTTACTTTTGAACAATAAAAACAGAATAAGCCCAAAAAGTAAAATATACCATGCCTGACGCAATCCGTCGTTTTGCAACAATACACGTAAGGGTGTTTTTGCTTCCATCGTTCCTTTAAAGGTACTATCAAACCAATAGACCTCCTTATTGGAAAGCAATTTCAATACAGCCGCTCCGTATATAAAGTTCTCCTCTTTTAACATGTAGTAATTCGTAAACATCAACGGTTCCAAATGCAAAAGAAAGCGGCCTTTTCCTCTTTTTAACTCGATAAAATTAGGTATTTCCCTGTCTTCCACGTCATAATAACCGATTATACGCGTATTAACCGTATCCAAATCGCAAAACAACCCGGGATAGTCCAAATCCTTATAATGGGCTGTCTTGCCATCCACTAACGAGAAGGGACGATCCTCCACATTTATGACCTCATTAAAATTGTGGGGATAGTGATATTGTTGCTTTATCCCCAACGTATCAAGTAAGTAAAGCGGAAAACCATTGGCAGAAATAAAAACTTCTCCTCCCCTTTCTACAAATTTCAGTAGTTCGCCCGTCACCTCTTTACCTTCGTAGAACCCATTTACGATATAAACTAAACTACTTTGTTCTTTCTCCGGTAAAAATGTTTTTAGAAAATCATAGTTTGTCGATGTGAAATCTTCTATCTGTACCTGTTTTTCCAAAATTTCGGGCAATTCTTCCCGCGTTACATATAAACCATAAGGAATTTTATCCCGCTGGTCGTATGTTTTCGACCAATCGATCTGCTTATCGCTTGCCAAATCAATAAAAGCAATGATCAGGACGGTGATACCGAGTAACATAAGACCAAATTTCCCAGAGTTCTTCATCGCCACTTTGATTGAAAGGTTAAGAAATAAGGTGCATACTCCTCATATTTAACTTTGTCTATAGTCACATTTCCGTACCACACGCGGTTATATATATTTACATTTCTCGCAAAATCCCTCTTCAATTCCTCGTTTTCTATTTCCTCAATAAGCTCCACATGGGTTTTGGTGTGTTTCCAATGGATCAGTTCCCGCTTTGCTAATAATTGTATGTTCAAAAGATTGAGGTAACGTATAGCTAATGCGAAATCACCGTCTTTTTGCGCCTTATCAATAAAACTAGTTAGATCAATATCCAGCAGGTTTTTCTCTACGAACTTTACTTCGTCAGACACATCCCCATCATCTTTATCTGTAGCTAACAAACGCTTACCGGAAAATAGCACGCGATAGATGATCCAAAGAAAAATAACCAACGCCACCACAGCCAGCAACTTATACACCACATCGGCAAATTGGAAATACTCTCTCGCGGGAAATAGATTGTCCAACATTCGCCCTAGCCTATCCAATATTTTCTTGAATAGACCGATACGATTGGGACTATTCTTGTCATAATCAAACTCCTCACCTTGATAGCGTGCAATCAATTTGGTAAATGTTGCTGTATCCACCTGCGGAATCTGGCTCATACGGGGAATGGTGTCATAATAGCCTTCCTCCATATAATCTACCCAATCCGGTGGGGTATATTCCTGCGCTTTCATGGAGACACTATCTTCTAGCACCGGAGGTAGAGATTCAGTAGTATCTTGCGCATGAGAATAAAAGAAACCCCAAAGCAAAAGTGACATTACCAAAATTCTATTGCCCATCTTCCTCCTTTCCCAAATTTTGTATCTTTTCATAGACGTCTTCGCCGTATGTCACTTCTTTTGCTGTCTCATAAATAATTCCCGACACCAAAACCGTAAACATATAATACACGATATAAAGCAAGACCAGCAACGTAGCGCCAATAGAGGTGAACATGCGGCCAGCTATACTATCAAAAAATGTGGTCTCAAATCCAATCGTGTTATACGCTATAATCCCGATAATCAGCGATGGTATTAACGTGAGCATCACCAGTAGTGTCTGGAACACCAAACTTACGACATAAGCGGAAACACTATAATCGATAATTTTCTTCTTTAAGATAGAAAAGCTTTGTTGTATGGCATTGCTGGCGGGCATATATCCCTCCCGATAAAACAAAAATGCGCAAAAGAACCAAACGCCTAGAAAAGCACCCAAAATTCCAACGGCAAAACTTCCGACCAGCGGAATAAACATCAGGATAATCATAGCGAACATAATGGGGATAAACAGAATAACGGAAGCTATAATACTGACAAGTAAAAATTTAAAATATTTGCCTAGGTTCGCTACAAAAGCCCGCCAAACGTCATTAGAATTGAAATCAGTTCCCCTCTTATTCTTCAGCAAGATAAAATATTCAATGGCTAGCCCAAAGAATACCATACTTACCAACAAAAGTGTAAATAACGCCGCAATCGCAATAAATACCAAATCCAACGATTCTGTCCAGCTTTGAGTTGTCGTTAAATTAATCTTGGTCGTTCCGTAATAGATAAGAATCAACATGAGACATAATGGGACAATAGCAAGTTTCAAGATAGTTTGAAAGAAATGCCGTAACACCAGTCGCAAGAGGTTAATGAAATCTTGGACAATTTCACTAAGTTTTCGTTCTTTCCGAAATTCGAAGTCTATTTCCATCCGTTAATTCTTGCCAGTTGATAAGGTTTGATTATATAGAAATAGATAATAGCCATAAACGAGGCTATAATGATACTAATACATAACCAAATAGAGACCTGATAATGTCTGGTCACAAAGCCCTCTAAAAAGCCCGCTACGATAAAGAACGGAACAGTACTTATTAAGACCTTGGAAGCGGTTTTCATCGCTCTTTTGAACGATTCAAGCCTTGTATAGGATTTCGGGAACAATATACTGTTTCCGATAGCAAGACCGCACCCCCCAGCAATGACAATTACCGACAGTTCAATAGCTCCGTGAATCCAAATAGCCGACATGGCTTCCTGCATGACGCCGTATCGAAAAAATAAATGATGAAAAGCGCCGACCATGATGCCGTTACTGAATAAGATATAACCTGTACCTATACTGTAAAATAAGCCTAGTACAAAAGCTAGGAAAGCGACCCGAACATTATTAATCGTGATCGCCAAAGCGGAGCCTACCTCACTCCCTCCTTGATAAACGCCGGCAGGGTTTCCATCTTCGATGTTCGCTATGCTCATGTCTACGTAATAATCGCCTAAAATTAAACGTACGAAATCCAAGTCGTATTGAGCTGAAATAAATCCGATAGCGATAGCTAGGCAGAAAATCAGTAAAGAATAGAGCAGCGGACGGCGCAATTGCCATATTGCTTCTGGAATCTCCTGCTGTACAAAACGCTTGAACTGGTTCTCCGATGATTTCTGATCGCGATACAATTGCTGATGGGCCAGTATCGCCAGCTCATTCAGATAATCTTTTGTCTTTGATCGCGGATAAAATGTCTGTGCATACGCCAGATCGTTAGTTAATTCAATATAATCGGAGGCTAGGATATCGGGATCTACATTGATCTTATTTCTCAAATTATTTTCAATCAGGATCCATTTTTCTTTATTTCGTTCAATAAAGGATGCTTCTCTCATTATATCTTTCTAATTTTCTATATTTAAATAAAATAAACAAAGTAAATAGGAGAAGCTAAAAGTAGCACCTACTCGAAGCTAATATAGGAAATATTAACGTTTTAATAAAATGCACAAACTCTCTATTAATACGCCACAGAACGTAAAATTTGAATACAACTTGGCTTCGCTTGGTTCCCGTATCATCGCGTTTGCAATTGACTATTTCATTATTACGTGTTATGCCATCATGGTCTATTACATGGTCTCCAGACTTGGCCTTTTTAATACCAGTGATCCTTGGTTGACAACAGGTGTTTATATGCTTATTTTGCTTCCTGCTTTTTTTTATCCTTTTCTCATGGAGACCTTTTTTAACGGACAGACCATCGGAAAAATGATTATGCGTACTAAAGTTGTAAAGGTTGACGGCACACGCGCATCGGTATATCAATATTTTATCCGTTGGATATGTTCTATCGTGGATATCTTTTTATGCGCAGGTGCTTTGGGGATCAGCAGTATCATCGCCACAAAACATGCGCAACGGATCGGTGATATTGCTGCCGACACGACTGTCATTAGCACTAAACAAAATATGGCACTGCAACAAACGCTATTTGCAGAGATTACACAAGAATATACAGTTACCTTTCCACAAGTAATGCGTTTGTCCGATAAAGATGCCAATACCATTAAAGATATATACAAAAAGGGATATGAACGTAAAGATTATAATATCATACTAGCACTAAGCAATAAACTTGTAGAACTTCTGGACGTCAAACCACAGATGCGCCCCGAAGAATTTATTGATGTAGTAATTAAGGACTATTACTACACGTTTAGGGATCGATAACACTTAAAACCGCCACTGTACATAATTAATGTTTTTATTATCTGCGAGATACTTGCGTTCATAGTATGTTTTGATGGAAAGCACATCGTCAACTATATCTGAGTGGTACAAATCAGCGGTTTCTTTTACTTTAGGAAGATTTAACAACGTAATCTGTTCTAAGGTATAAGCATAGAAGCCGTCGTTGTCCGTTTTCAGATGCATAATACCATCATCTTCCAGAATTGTTTTATACTTTTCCAAAAACGTAGGATTAGTCAAGCGCTTTTTCTCGCGGCTATCTTGTGGCTGTGGATCCGGAAAAGTAATCCATATTTCCGCTATTTCGCTTTCTGCAAAATATTCCAATATAGTTTCAATCTGAATCCGTAGAAAACCCACGTTATCAATTCTCTCTTCCAAAGCTGTTTTCGCCCCTCTCCAGATTCGGTTCCCTTTATAATCGATACCTATAAAATTGATATGGGGAAACATTTTCGCTAAGTTAACGGTATATTCTCCCTTGCCACATGCAAGTTCCAATACAACGGGGTTATCATTTGCAAAGAACTTCGTTGCCCATTTTCCTTTATAGTCTTTTCCGGCATCCAATTGAATAACATTCTTAAATGTGGCCACTTCGGCAAATCTCCGTAACTTATCCTTACCCATTTCTAATAATTTGTCCGCAAAAATAATCTTATATTTGCAGGAATCAATAGTTTAACGTGGAAAAAGAAGCCAAAATATTTGTTGCGGGTCATCGCGGAATGGTGGGTTCGGCGATTGTCAGAGCATTAGAAAAAGAAGGATACCATCGCCTTATCAAACGCACCTCAAAAGAGCTCGATTTACGAAACCAATCTGCGGTGGCAGACTTTTTCGCTGAAGAACAACCGGAATATGTATTCTTAGCGGCGGCAAAAGTCGGCGGTATTGTCGCAAACAACACCTATCGCGCCGATTTTCTCTACGAGAACCTCATGATCCAAACAAACGTAATCCATCAGGCGTATATTCAAAATATCAAAAAACTATTATTCTTAGGCTCCAGCTGTATTTATCCAAAACTTGCCCCACAGCCTCTCCAAGAGGATTATTTATTGACGGGCACATTGGAACCTACCAACGAGCCTTATGCCATTGCAAAGATTGCTGGAATTAAAATGTGTGAAGCTTATCGTTCGCAATATGGATGCAATTTCATCTCGGCAATGCCCACCAATCTATATGGTATTAATGACAACTACCATCCCCAAAACTCCCATGTATTGCCTGCTCTAATCCGTCGTTTCCATGAGGCGAAGATAGTAGGATCAAGCGAAGTGAGTATCTGGGGAACTGGTTCGCCACTTCGGGAATTTCTATATGCAGACGACTTAGGCGAGGCCTGCGTTTTTCTAATGCAAAACTATGACGAGGAACAATTTATTAACGTAGGTGTTGGTGAGGATATGAGTATACGCGATCTTGCTTATCTCGTGCGTGAGATCGTAGGATATCATGGCGAACTCCGCTTCGATACAAGTAAGCCAGACGGCACCCCCCGCAAATTAATGGATGTTAACAAACTACATGCCTTAGGTTGGCGGCACAAAACATCTCTACGCGAGGGTATTGCCTTAGCTTATGAAGATTTTAAAAAAAAGGAAATTTAATTATTAAGTTTTATCGGTAAAACGTTCGTCTTCTAAAATAGCAGCTTGCTGTTCCATAACCGCTATTTTTTCTATTTCAGCATCTATTTTTTTCTTCTTCTTTTTCTTTTTAGGCTTTATAAAAGAGGTTATTTTACTTACTAAACCACTAATTTTATCTTGATTAACCTGCCCAATAGCAGTTTCTGAAGCTAATAAAACCATAGCCTTTTTAAACCAACCAGCTCTTTTAAGTACAGTTGAATTCAACACGATGGGTGCACCCAATTGTAAAACCCTTGTCAACCAATCTGCGTCTTTACGCTGCGCAGCTTTACTGATACTTGATGTAAGATCTTTTACTAGATTTACTCCCGGTACATGAGAAGTGACAAGTCGAAAAAATCGGATCGGTGCACTTATCTTTATTTTCAACAGATTATATTGATCTGTCAAATAGGCTTCCTGTTCCCTCCGTCTTAAATTGAGCCGAGCGATCTCTGCTTGTAAATCATGTAAGTTATTTATTTTCGGTGAATTCTTCATTTACGCTTGATTTGATTTTCTCTTCTATAATATCCTCATCCTCTTCTCCTTGCCATTTTCCTGCCACCTTACGAATAGTCAGATTCATAAATATCTTTTCCAGTCCAGGTTCAAAAGCACGAATAAGCAATACAAGCACAAAAAATATAACGCCTGTCAATAAAAAGCCTAATGCATTGCTATCCAGCACTTCGCCAAGATAAAAACCTAACGCCAACGAACAGAAAAAAACGATGAATAAAGTAAATACGATCCTAACAACATCCAAGGCCAAAGAGGCAATTATTCGCGAGCCTTTAGCTAGCCCTTTGAGTTGCAATAACTTAATTTGAGTATCTACGTATTCCTTACCTTTTTGAAAGGTACCACTAAGTGAAAATTTTTCCTCTTCCATCAAATGTCTATTTTTTATGGTACGCAGTAGAGACGCAGGATGCTTTGCCTCTACTGCGTTGTGTTAAGCGTGTTCTTCTATTTCATCATCTACGATGTCCTCAACATTGGAAACTTTTGACTTCACCAAGCTTACTAGCCTGTCTTTAAGTTCACTAAGTTGATCAAATTGTTCCTCCGCGCGCTCCTTGATTGCATCGCCTAAATCAGACAATGACTCATTTATCTTATCCCTTGTTTCTGATCCTTTATCGGGAGCAAACAATAATCCTACTACAGCTCCCGCTGCTAACCCTGCTAATAACGCAGTTACTATTTTACTGTTCTCATTCATATTTTTTGTCATTTAAATAATTCTCCATTACCGGATTGAAGATTAATTAAGTTATAGAATTAACAAATAATCTTCTTAAACGTTTTAAAAATACAAAAGTATTTTGGGCTTCGGCTTCCATTCAAAAAAGAAAACAAAAATCTTGCTAAAAAGTAACATACCACCAACCTTTTTTTGTTTTCCCGTTTTCTTTAGCTACTTTTAGGCAACCATTCTAACATACAGCTATGCTCGTCAAAACCTTTAGTAGTGCCGTATACGGCATAAATGCAACCACTGTTACTGTCGAAACTCTTGTTTGTCCTGGTATACATTACCATATTGTTGGACTACCCGACAGCACTATCAAGGAAAGCCTGCACCGTATTGAAAGTGCGATTGTGTCCGCGGGATACCGTATGCCTCGTCAAAAGATAGTCGTCAATCTGGCTCCTGCAGATATACGCAAAGGAGGTTCCGCCTACGATTTATCTATCGCGTTAGGCATTTTGGCGGCGTCGGGCCAAATACACGAGCCCTTGCTTACAGATTATATTATGCTGGGAGAATTATCCTTGGATGGCAATATTCAACCCGTCAAAGGAGCTCTGCCAGTAGCTCTGCAGGCTAAACAGGATGGCCTAAAAGGTATTATTCTACCAATAGCAAATGCCCGGGAGGCTGCGGTCGTTCAAGACTTAGACGTATTGGCGGCGAGCAACTTACAAGATGTCATTGATTTTTTTAACGAACAACAAAAGCTACAACAAATTCGAATTGACATTGAAGATGAATTTCTACATCATATAAATAATTATGAAGTAGATTTCGCTGATGTAAAAGGGCAGGAGAATATAAAAAGGGCGTTAGAAATCGCCGCAGCGGGTGGACATAATGTTATTCTAATCGGCCCTCCAGGAGCGGGTAAAACCATGCTAGCCAAACGTCTTCCCACCATTCTCCCTCCACTTCATTTAGATGAATCGCTTGAAACCACCAAAATACATTCCGTCGCGGGACAGCTTAGCGCCCTCTCTTCGCTGATGACCGTCCGCCCTTTTCGGGCTCCACACCATACAACGTCTGATGTTGCCCTTGTTGGTGGTGGTTCCTCGCCGCAGCCGGGTGAAATTTCACTCGCTCATCACGGCGTATTGTTTTTGGATGAGTTACCCGAATTCAAGAGATCTGTATTAGAAGTCATGCGGCAGCCATTAGAATCCCGTAGCATTACGATTTCACGCGCCAAGTTTTCAGTCGATTACCCGGCGAGCTTTATGCTGATTGCTGCTATGAATCCGTGTCCATGTGGATATTATAACCATCCAGAAAAAGAATGTATATGTGGGAGCGCTGTCGTACACCGCTATCTTAGTAGAATATCAGGCCCCCTATTGGATCGTATCGATTTACACGTCGAAGTAACTCCCGTCGACTTTAACGAACTTTCTAGTGTGAAAAATGCCGAGAAAAGCGAAATTATCCGGGAAAGAGTCATACAAGCGCGTAAAATTCAAGCGAAACGCTTCGTCAACTTCGCTGATATTCACAATAACGCTCAAATGAATACGCCCACCGTACGGCAAATATGTCAAGTCAATCGCTCGGGCAAGCAGCTCTTACAAACCGCAATGGAACGACTTGGGCTTTCTGCACGAGCGTACGACCGTATATTAAAAGTATCACGTACTATAGCCGATATGGACGGCTCAGAAGAAATTGAAACCCAACACCTAGCAGAAGCTATCCATTTTAGAAGTTTGGATCGAGAAAACTGGGCAGGGTAATGAGACCTAAAAAAACTGACTGATAAGATGGCTAATGGACCAAGGGTAAAGCAATATCGTCAACCCTATGCCCGCAAGCGCACCAAATAAATGGGCATCATGATTGACATTATCGTACGCCTTTTTAGAAGCCCAGATACAATACCCTAGAAATAGGAAAGCAAACAAATAAGCCGGTATCGGGATAACCATAAAGAGTCCAAGCATAGCCTTCGGCTGAAACATGATAAAGCTGAAGAGTACGGCACAAATAGCACCCGACGCACCTAAACTATAATAACTAGGATTGTTTTTTTGTCGAATCAATGTGGGTATATCGCTAAGGATTAAACTAACCAGATAAAGCCCTGCAAAAAGCACATGCCCCATTGCACCACTAAATTGAACAAACATACTCTCCAGACCAAACCCAAAATAGTAGAAAGTCATCATATTAAAAATAAGATGCATCCAATCCTTATGAATTAAGCCACTTGTAAAAATCATATACCATTTTGACTTATCTCTATGAACCGTATATGGATGCAGCATTAACTTTGTATACCATTGTGGATTGGAAAAAACATATAAGCTCAATCCTATTGTCAAGACAAAAATCACAGAGGCGACAGGAGTAGCGTAAAGGTAGTATAACATAAAGTCTGTAGGTTAAAATCTGTCTTCTATCAAAAAGACGTATAGTTCTTTTGGACCATGTGCACCTAACACCAACATTTTCTCCATGTCTGCTGTCCGGCTGGGTCCGGTAATCGTTGAAACCATAGAAGGGATCTTATCGCCATATTTTTCTTTCACGCGCTGTAATCCATGTTTAATATCCATAACTAATTGGGAGGCTTTGGCGACCACAATGTGAATAGGCGGATAGATACTTAGCCGGCGACCAGCCTCATTTCCATTGGTTAACATGATGCTTCCGTTGCGCGCGATAAGAGCTTCACATGTTGTAATTCCTGCGTCTGCAGCTTCAAGTTGCTGATCGGTTGTATAAATCGGGAAACCATATTGTCCTAACAGCTTCTGTATTTCAAGTTCCCAGGCTAAAATCTTTTTTATTTCCAGTTTCTCAGCTAACAGTATTAAGTTTTCAATAAGCGAGATTTCACCATCGCAGTAGATAAAATTACCTGCAACTTGTGTAAATTCCCGTGCAAAGGTGACATCCAATGGTTCTTCCTCATCTTTATAAAGTGGAGAATCTTCAAAGTCAGCATGTGGATTCTCACGCTTCTGTAACAAAGCTTGACGAATCTTCTTTAGCATCCGTTCTTTAGCCGTAGTATTTCGAATGTTCATGTACGCAACCCGCCGCCCTACTCTTCTGACTTTGTATCGTTGTTATTACTGTCCTGTGGAAGATCCAACGGCAGATCAGTTTGTGGAACACCACCTCCGTCAACTCCACCATTTACAAACTCGTCATACGTAGTACGGTTTTCAAACGGACGTTTTCCCAAAATTTGTTCTAAATCACTTTGAAACAGAATTTCTTTCTCCAACAGCTTCTCTGCGATTTTGATGAGACCATCTTGTTTATCCAATAGAAGCTGTTTGGTCCGATCATATACCGCATTAATTAAGTTTCTTACCTCTTGGTCAATCAACTCCGCCGTTTGATCGGAATATGGTTTATGGAATTGCGTTTCTCCCGAGCTATCACGGAAAGATACATTTCCCACTTTATCATTCATACCATACACCGAAGTCATTGCATAAGCCAATTTTGTGATTCGCTCTAAGTCATTTTGTGCACCGGTACTGATGCGGCCGAAAGTGATATCTTCCGCAACACGTCCCCCCATCGTCATACACATGCTATCCAGCAGTTGCTCCGTGGTATATAAAAATTGCTCTTTTGGTAAGTACTGCGCATACCCCAACGCTGCCACACCACGCGGAACGATAGACACTTTAACCAAGGGATCAGCAAACTCCAAAAACCAACCAGCAATAGCGTGACCGGCTTCATGATAAGCCACAATCTTCTTCTCTTCAGGAGAAATAATTTTGTTTTTCTTTTCAAGCCCTCCGATCACCCTGTCAATCGCATCTTGGAAATCCTGCATAGAAATAGAGGCTTTATTTTTCCGCGCTGCAATCAACGCTGCTTCATTACACACGTTAGCGATCTCTGCTCCCGCAAAACCCGGTGTTTGTGCCGAAAGTTTTTTTGCATCTACTTCCTCCGACAGTTTCAACGGCTTTAAATGCACATTAAATATTTGCTCACGTCCAATCAAATCTGGTTTATCGATAGAAATTTGTCTATCAAATCGTCCCGGACGCAACAATGCTTGATCCAGTACATCTAAGCGGTTGGTCGCGGCCAAAAGAATGACGCCTAAATTGGTACCGAACCCATCCATCTCAACCAATAATTGATTCAATGTATTTTCACGTTCGTCATTTCCTCCCATAACGGAGTTTTTACCACGGGCACGTCCAATCGCATCGATTTCGTCGATAAATATGATACAAGGTGCTTTTTCTTTAGCCTGTTTGAACAAATCCCGTACACGCGAAGCACCGACACCCACAAACATTTCTACGAAATCTGATCCCGACAAAGAGAAGAAGGGCACTTGAGCCTCTCCTGCGACCGCTTTTGCCAACAATGTTTTACCTGTACCCGGAGGGCCTACAAGTAAAGCTCCCTTCGGAATTTTACCTCCTAAATCCGTGTATTTTTTCGGATTTTTCAGAAAATCCACGATTTCCATGACTTCCGTCTTCGCCTCTTCCAATCCAGCCACATCATTAAACGTGATGTTTATTTGGGACTCCTTATCAAAAAGTTGGGCTTTAGATTTTCCGATATTGAAAATCGCACCGCCTCCAGTACCAGCACCTCCGCCCATACGGCGCATCAGCAACATCCATATTGCCACGATAATTAATAACGGAAGCATAAACGAAATAAACCAACCCGCCCATGGGTTAGATCTGTTTTCGTAAAGTGGCTCAATACGTGTTTGTCCTTCCGGTAATTCCGTTTGTGAATTTTTCAGCTTCTCACTCAAAATTTCTGCGGAAGGTTCCGTAAATGTATATTGAGGCCCTACATCAGGAGATAACAACAGGGCATTCGGACTAGGAGCTACATTTTTATACTTATCTTCTTTAAGTCTATCTTTTTTTATGTATACCTCAACCTCAACCAAGTCATTGCTCTTAAAAGCAACAAGCTTTTCTACATCGCCAGGCAATAATATTTCCTTCTCAAACTTTGAATAGGTAATCTCTTCGGTTTTATCGCTACTAAAAAAGTACTGCAGTCCAAAGAACCCTAGGATAATCAATATCCACAACCACATCATATTAAATTTGGGTGGAACAGGAGTTACTTTTTTACTTGGAATTTTCTTCATTACAATCTATTATATCTATTTCTCTTACTTTCTAAACTTTTACGCACTTTGGTACGTCTCAACCTGAGCGTCGCCCCACAAATCCTCTATGCCATAATGGCTTCTTTTTTCCGTCTTAAAGATATGAACAACGACATCTACAAAATCCAACAGGATCCATTCACCATTATTATGCCCTTCTTTCCGCCACGGTTCCTGTCCAAAGGCTTTAAAAACTTCTTCTTCTACACTATTTGCTATGGCATTGATTTGTGTTGCGGAATCCGCATGACAGATAACGAAATAATCGGATAAGGTGGCATTCACGTTCCTCATATCCATCCGCACTATATCATTGCCTTTTTTTTCTTGCATGCCGTGTACTACCACTTCCGCAAGTCTACCCGACAATTCCTTTTTTGTATCTTTATTCATTAAAAAATGTTAGTTTTGAACGATATTTATGTCTTTAAATATTTTTCCCTTGCAAAATAATACATTTTCCCGACTTTACCTTAGACAAAATTTAATTGTACTAGAGGAGGTAACGTCTACTAACGATTATTTGAAAGAACTTTTGTCAAATATTACGCCACTTCCCGAAGCAACTGCCATTATGGCAATACACCAAGTAAAGGGAAAAGGTCAACGGGGAAATTCTTGGCTTAGCCAGCCCGCCGAAACACTGGCCATAAGTTTTGCCCTATATCCAAAAGACTTCTCCATACAGCAATCGTTTAATTTAAATATGTTAATTTGTCTAGGCATCCAACGATGGGCATCGACACTACTTCCCAATGTACAGATCAAATGGCCTAATGATATCTATGTCAATGATAAGAAGTTAGGGGGCGTATTGATCGAAAACCAACTATCAGGTTCTCATATCCGTTCAAGCGTAATTGGTATCGGTATCAATATAAAGCAAGCAACCTTCCCTATAGCGATACAAGACAAAGCAACTTCGCTTTATATCGAAAATCCGAAAGTATCAGCGCAATCCCTTGAGTATTACGCGCTATCTCTTCTTTCAACGATAATAGAATGCTATGAAAGTATTGATTTACAAGATACACAGCGGCTTCTGGATGCCTATAATGAATGCCTGTTTAGAAAAGGGATCCCCACACATTATGAAATTGAAGGAAAAACCTTTTTAGGCATGATTCAGGGCGTCGAAAGTAATGGCAAATTAAAATTATTAATCAACGAACAAGAGCAGTTATTTGACCTCAAAGAGATCAGCTTTAAGTTGTAATTACAAAATTTACTTGTATATCGCTTATATGCTCCCTAAATTTGGAAATATTTTCTCCATTAGGTTAGATTAAACCTTACAAGGTCGAAATAGTCCTATATCAAGGAAAGTATTCATAAAAACAATTTATTAGAATGAAGAAATTAAGTTTACTAATTGTCGCTGTGTTATTTACCATGGCAGGTGCGGTAGCCCAAATATACAACCCTGTAAAATGGAGCGTGGCGTCTAAAAAATTAAATGATAAAGAAGCTGTTGTATTTATTCGAGCGACTATCGATAAAGGGTGGCATATATACGGAATGAATGTCCCTGACGGCGGACCGATTGCCACCTCGTTTGCATTTGCATCTTCTAAAGATTACAGCCTAAATGGTAAGGTTGCTGCTCCTGCACCGCAGACAAAATTTGAAAAAGCTTTTGACATGAATGTTACCTATTATGCGAAAGAAGTTACTTTTCAGCAAAAAGTAAAATTAAACAAAGGTCAGGCGACTATAAAAGGAACAGTGGAATTTATGGCTTGTGATGCTGAAAGATGTTTACCTCCAGATGAATACGCTTTTAACGTCACAATTAAGTAGTATTTACGAATATAAAAAATCATAAGGCGGTAAGTTTACTGCCTTTTTTTTATTTTAGCGACTTATCTAAATAAGCTATGCGTTCATTATTTAAGTATTTTGTAGTCTTACAAATTTTAACTTTTTCCTTATATAATTCGTCATTTGCACAGCAAGATAGCTTAATTTCATTTGATGATGTAGAGTTTACGGATGGCTCTGTTGACGCGGGGGAAGATACTCTGTTGGAGATTCCGGACGATCTCGTCTTTGAGGAAGGAACAGCCAGTGGAGAGGATGAAGAGGGACAGGCCGGTGCACCTGTACAACCAGTTGATGCCAGTGATACGGAACAACAATCCCTCTGGGGGATTTTCATTGCCGGGTTACTAGGCGGTTTCGCAGCTTTTATCATGCCCTGCATATTCCCCATGGTACCGCTTACTGTCAGCTTCTTCACCAAGAAAGGCGGTTCCCGTGCAAAGGGTATATCACAGGCACTTTTATACGGGCTCTTTATCATTGTCATATACGTTGCGCTGGGTATGCTCATCACCATCGCCTTCGGCTCCGATGCCCTGAATGCCCTTTCTACGAACGGCATATTTAACTTTCTGTTCTTTTTGATATTGGTCGTTTTTGCAGCCTCCTTCTTTGGAGCTTTCGAACTCACGCTGCCGAGCTCCTTTGTCAATAAAATAGATGCGCAGTCAGATAGAGGTGGATTATTGGGATTGTTCTTCATGGCGTTCAGTTTGGCATTGGTGTCCTTTTCCTGCACTGGGCCGATCATCGGCACGTTGTTGGTAGAAGCCGCGTCCAAGGGTGAGCGTCTGGGCCCTGCTATCGGCATGCTCGGGTTCTCCATTGCCCTCGCTATACCCTTCGTGCTTTTCGCTTTCTTCCCCTCGATGCTTAAGTCCCTACCTAAGTCAGGTGGATGGCTCAATAGCGTTAAAGTGGTGCTAGGTTTCCTTGAACTGGCATTGGCATTGAAGTTCCTATCCAACGTAGACCTTGCCTACCATTGGAATTGGCTGGATAGGGAAGTTTTTCTGGCCCTTTGGATAGCGATCTTCGGACTGCTGGGACTGTACCTGATCGGCAAGATACGTTTTGCGCACGACAGCCCATTACAGCATCTGTCCGTTCCGCGCACTATGTTAGCAGTCATCGTATTTGCCTTCGTGGTGTACATGGTCCCAGGCATGTGGGGAGCACCGCTGAAGTCGATATCGGCATTCCTGCCACCGTCGGCAACACAGGACTTTGACCTTTCCACAGTGAATTTTGGCACTACGGCAACTGGAACATCCAGCACGGGAAAGCAAAAGAAATACTATGAGATTTTCCACGAGCGCGGCACACCCAAAGGGTTTGATCCGTACTACGACTACGAAGAGGGGCTTGCCGCAGCAAAAGAGTTAGGCAAACCGGTACTCATCGACTTCACGGGCTGGAACTGCGTGAACTGCCGCAAAATGGAGGCCAACGTATGGACAGACCCAAAGGTGGCGACACTGCTTCGAGAAGAGTTCGTAATGGTGGAACTATTCGTAGATGACAGAACCGAGTTATCGCCTGAGGAGCAGTATGTTTCAGAATACTCGGGCAAACGCATCCGAACGATAGGTGCAAAGAACAGCGATTTCCAGGCCTCCGTATTCAACAGCAACTCACAACCGCTTTATGTAATTGTAGACGCAGAAGGCAACGTGCTGATACCGCCCAGCGGCGCGGACTACAACGTAAACAGCTATGCAGCCTACCTAAAAAGTGGTATTGATGCGTTTAATAGCAAGGAATAGAGATAAAAAGAATAAACAATCAATCTAACATGAGAACTATAAAAAATATTGCAGTTTTGACATCCGGAGGAGATTCTCCGGGAATGAATGCAGGTATCCGTGCAGTAGTACGTACGGGGATATACAACGACTTAAATGTATTCGGCGTACGTAGAGGCTATGATGGCCTGGTAAAAGGCGAAATTGTCCCTATGGACGCTAAATCGGTTGCCAATATCATCCAACGTGGCGGAACCATTCTCAAAACTGCTAGAAGTGAAGAATTTAAAACTTACGAGGGACGTAAACAGGCGTATGAGAATATTAAAACGTTAGGAATTGACGCTTTAATTGTGATCGGTGGGGATGGAACGTTTACAGGAGCGTCTAAGTTTATAGAAGAATTTGATATTCCTATCATTGGGATGCCGGGCACTATCGATAACGATTTAGCCGGAACAGATTTCACCATCGGATATGACACCGCTATTAATACCGTAGTGGATGCTGTGGACAAGATAAGAGACACAGCTGAGTCTCATGACCGTGTATTTGTTATCGAAGTTATGGGACGTGACTCCGGCCTGATTGCATTGCGTTCCGGTATCAGCACAGGCGCTGAAGCCGTATTAATCCCTGAACTGAACGTAGACTATGATGCTATTATGAAACGTCTGGACAAATCGCGTAAAAATAAATCTTCCCGTATCATCATTGTAGCGGAAGGCGATAAAGAGGGCGGTGAAGTCGTTGCGGATAAAATCAAAGAGAATTTTCCGCATTACGATGTTCGTCTTTCTATATTAGGGCATATCCAACGTGGCGGCAGACCAAGCTGTATGGATAGAGTTTTGGCAAGTAGATTAGGCGTAGCTTCAGTCGAAGGTCTATTAGAAGGAAGAAGAGGAGAAATGGCGGGACTTATCTGCGGGCAGGTGCAATTTACTCCGTTTAACAAAGCGATTAAACATATTGATAAGATAAACGAGAACTTAACTCGAATCGTGGAAATTCTATCATTATAAAATAAGGGGGCGCAGTTGATGCGCCCCTTCTAACTTACCAGTAATTTATATCCTTTTCCGTGTACATTGACAATCTCCACGTTAGGATCTTCCTTAAGATATTTACGTAATTTGCTCAAAAATACATCCATACTACGACCAGTAAAGTAATTGTCGTCGTGCCATATTTTCACTAATGCTTCCTCGCGCGTAAGCACATCGTTTTTGTTCAGGCACAATAACCGTAACAATTCAGCTTCTTTAGTGGACAACTTTTGCTGCTGACCTTTAAAGGAGATAATCTGGCTCGTGTAATCGAAGAAATAATCCCCAATTTCAAATTTGTCTGCCAATTCTTCCTCTTTATCCTTGGATACACGCTTCAACAATGCATTTATGCGAAGTAATAATTCTTCTACACGGAATGGTTTCGTAATGTAGTCATCTCCTCCCAATTCGAATGCCTGTGTTTTGTCTTCCATCATACCTTTCGCCGTAGCGTAGATAATAGGTATAGTTTTGTCCATTTTACGAACGTCTTTGCCCAAAGAAAAACCATCTTTTTTCGGCATCATTACATCAAAAATACACAGGTCATATTTGTCTTTACGAAAAGCTGTAAGCGCTTCATCGCCATCTTGGGCTAGTGTAACATCAAATTTTCCTTTTAATTCCAAGTAGTCTTTTAGAAGCTCGCCTAAGTTCGGGTCGTCTTCAGCCAGTAATATTTTTTGCATACGAATGTCAGTTTTTATGCTTCTCGATCAGGTGTAATACCTTTCAAAGGAAAAGTTAACTCAAAGATTGTGCCTTTGTCTTTTTCACTTTTTACCTGAATTTCACCGTTAAGCCGTTTTACAATATCATTAACATAACTTAGCCCTAATCCAAATCCCTTGACATTATGTACATTCCCTGTCGGAATTCGGTAGAACTGGTCAAATATCTTTTCCTTCTGATCTTTCGTCATCCCCATCCCTTTATCCGCGATCGTAACGATAACATGATGTTTCGTGGTATACGTTTTTACAGTAATCTCGGGAGCATCTCTGCTATATTTGATCGCGTTGTCCACTAAGTTAAAAAATACATTGGATAAATGGAGTTCATCTCCAATGACCAAATCGTTCGGAGCAGATATATCTGTATGGAGTACACCATTTGCACGTTGGAGTTGTAGGTTCATACTGTCCAAAACACCGGAAACAACTGCATTGATATGGACATCCACCTTCTCTATTTTTAAGTTCTCCTTTTCTAAACGAGCAATATTTAATACCCGTTCGATATGATTACCAAGCCGAACATTTTCATCATAAATAATATTGGCCAATCTATTTACACGCTTGCCATCCGCAGCGATTTCAGGATCACGGAGGGATTCACTGGCTATCATAATCGTTGCCACGGGTGTTTTAAATTCATGGGTCATGTTATTCATGAAATCCGTTTTCATCTCCGAAATCTTCTTTTGCTTAAAGATAATACTTAGTGTATAAGCGAAAGCACCGATGAGCAACGCCAACAATGCAATCATAGGCAACAGCATATAACTCATGGTGTCCCGGATAACCGAGGATTTATTTGGAAAATAAATGGACAAAAGACCCGGCGAACTGTTCAAATCATTTTCAAATAACTTTGTACTGTATTTCGCGAATTGTTTTTTTGCATTCGGATTGTTGCTTTGTAGGGTCTCATAAATAATATAACTTTGATCATCCCTCACTTCGATATTAAAAGGCACATAAATATCACGTTTATTTAATTCCGTATCCAGCTCCTTTTTTAAATATTTGATGTTCAATCGTTCACGAAAGGGTTTTTTCGCAAGTAATATACTCGACTCTATATCTTTTAAAATGTGTTCGCTTTTGCCCCCTATAATAGCTAGCGTATCAAAAAGCGTGGTTGCTTGCTGCAGTTTCTTTGCGTTCAGTACGAGTAGCTCGTTCTCCAATTCCTGCAATTGGTCCGCGATTTCCCGATTTATTCGCGGGATCAACGTAGCCGTCTGCATAGCCTCTACCCTATTATTTCTGAAATACGGAATAATAAAACGCGTACTATCGTCTTTCGCCGGAACTAAAGGCACTTCACGCTTCGCAGATAATTGTATATCGGTATCAATATACCCCTCACCCAAGTATTTATTGACGACATTAAAGTCTATATAGGTCTGGTATCGCTTCCTTCTTATATATGTTTCGAAAAACGCATTGTTAACATAGATCGCATTCGGAACAAGAGCTTTTAGATTCTCCTCCTCTTCCCGGTAGCGCTGCTGATAATCAAATTGCTGTCGTTGCAGTTTTTTTATCCTCTCTTGAATTTGCAATTGGCTTGCCAAAAGCTGCTCATTACGCTCCCGCATAGCTTGGTCGGCCTTAAACTTCTCTTGATTAATACGATCCTGCTCGCGAGCAAATTCAAAGATCTCCTGCTTTTCAATCTTACTAGCAACCGAAGCAAGTGCCGCGCTAACCGCTTCATCAAAAAGTTGGGATTTTTGTTTAAAGGACTCCCTGATAAAATAATATTGCATAGCCATTACCCCTATAAGGGCAACAGACATTAACCATATAATCAGTGTGATACTTCGCTTCTTCATCCTTACTGTCTACAAAAATAGGCAGGGCTTTGCGTTAAAGCTCAGCCTTTAACACTATTTAACAGCAAATAGCCTATAAATCAACTTTTTTACGTAACTTTAGTCTTATAAAGAAGCATAAAAAACATGAAATTATTGCTAACCATGTTCTTCTTAAAATAAAATCTTATACATACGCTCAGACAAGTAAAAGCAATTTTATCTACATTTGGTTATGGCATTGGTATACCTTCGGGAATTAGATAGCGATACAAAATTTGCTATATGGAAAATAGAGGAAACAGCGGAAGAACTATTAGACCGTCTGCAGCTTGATGAACAAGAGAAATCTGTATTGGAACGTTTCAGCAAAGGGAAACGAACATTACACTGGTTGGCATCACGCGTCCTCCTCCGTTACCTCCTTAAAACGGACGAGTTTATTTTCTGTCCATCTGATGAAAACGGAAAGCCCTATCTACCAAATTATCCATATGAAATATCGTTTACGCATTCCTACGACTATGCCGGGCTGATCATGAGCCAGAAAGGCCCTTGCGGCATCGATCTCGAAATTGTTAAAGACAAAGTATTGCGTATCAAAGAAAAATTCATGAAACCTAATGAATTGGCTTTCATACAGAACGATAATATCGAACAATTATACGCCTGTTGGTGCGCCAAAGAAGCGGTGTATAAACTTCAGGGCAACAAAGGCATCTCTTTTCTAGAAAACATGACTATTTTACCTTTCCAATATAAACCGCAGGGTGTCATGACAGTTATGCTCCGTAAAGGTAGATTAGTGAAGTCTTTTCAAGTCTATTACGAAAAATTTCAAGACTATATGCTCGGTTACGTGGTTGAACCCAAATTGTGAACGGCATGAAGAGAAGAATTTGATAATTTGTTAATTCTCAGCACATCTTAGGTTAACAAAAAAAGGTTTTCTTTGGAAAAACGAATATGAAGCGAAATGTTGAATTAGTCGTTATTTCCGATGTCCATCTAGGAACGTACGGTTGTCGAGCAAAAGAGTTGCTTAGATATCTGTCCTCTATAGCACCCAAAAAGCTCATTCTCAATGGAGATATCATCGACATCTGGCAATTTAGAAAAAGCTATTTCCCCGAATCCCATTTACAAGTATTAAAATACATCTTAGACTTGGCCTATACCGACTGTGAGGTCGTGTACATCACCGGCAATCACGATGAGATGTTGAGAAAGTTCGGGAAAATGCAGTTCGGGCGAATTGAACTGACCAACCGAAAACTCTTGAATATCGACAACAAAAAAGTTTGGGTTTTCCATGGAGACGTTTTCGACGCTTCCATCCAACACACAAAATGGCTTGCCAAACTTGGTGGCTGGGGGTACGATCGTTTAATCCAACTAAATAATATCATCAATTTAATCTTGGTTAAACTCGGTTATGAAAAATACTCCCTTTCCAAGAAAATCAAAAACTCGGTAAAAAAAGCGGTAAAGTTCATATCTGATTTCGAAGAAACGGCCTCCCATTTAGCCATTGAAAATCATTACGACTATGTCGTCTGCGGGCACATTCATCATCCACAGATTCGGCAGGTAGAAACAAAACGCGGGAGCTGCACCTACATGAATTCCGGTGATTGGATCGAGAATCTCACCGCTTTAGAGTATAATCAAGGTAGCTGGGAACTATTTAACTACGAAAATCACAAAAATATACTTGAACAGCAACCTATGGAAACTACACCATTTAATAACAATGTAGAAGAGCTGTTAAATAGCATTGTTAACGGGCCTATCTAACTAAAAACGTGCGATTTCATCAATTTGCTCCTGCACAAACTTCGTTGTCAACTCATCAATGAGCTGATCATCACCTCCTAATTCATCGTGAACTTTTGACAGATGGATTTTCAGTGGTAATACATGCATACGCATGTAGTTACACACTCCCGTGAAATGGTCAACACCACGTATATTCCCATATTTTCCAGTAGAAACACCGACAAGCGCCGCTTTTTTATGAAAAAAAGAAGCAGGAAAAGAACAGGCATCTATAAACACCTTTAATATCCCCGGAAAACTCCCGTTGTATTCGGGAATAATAAAGACAAATTTATGTGCTGCGGACACTAACGCCTGTATAGGCTTAAAAGCTTCGCTACGTTTCCCATATAGATCCGTAACCGTGATATCACTTGGTAAGTCCGACAGCGAGAGCAATTCCCACGATTCCCCCTTCCGCTGTAGCTCCTGTTGATAATATTTAGCTATTTTTAAAGAGTTACTCCGTTCGCGATTTGTTCCCGATATAATTAAGTTCATATTATAAAATAGTGCTGTTATAAAAAGCCCTCATTCTATATAAAAGGGTAATGCTATTTTTTTGTATCTTAGCAACCTTAGCCGTTGGGTAAGAGCTTTTGCCAAAAATACGATTTTTAACATCATTTAAGCATTTGCTTTATCGTAGGAATGTAAATTTGGCAGTAACTTTGGGAAAGTTTTATTCGGTCGGCGTTTAGATAAAAAAGGGGTTGAATCTCATGGGAAAAATAATAGCGATAGCCAATCAGAAAGGCGGTGTAGGAAAAACAACAACTTCCATCAATTTGGCGGCAAGTTTGGCTGTTTTGGAGCATAAGACATTGTTGGTAGATGCCGATCCTCAAGCAAATTCCACTTCGGGAATTGGTTTTGACCCTCGGGTGATCAAGGCGAGTGTATATGAATGTTTAGTAAACGACCTGCCTCCACGCGAGGCTATCCAGCAAACAGATACGCCTAACCTTGACTTACTACCGGCACATATTGATCTCGTAGGTGCAGAAATCGAAATGATCAACATGCATGAACGAGAGTTCAAAATGAAGAAAATGTTAGATGAAGTGAAAGACGACTACGACTTCATCATTATAGACTGTTCACCTTCACTGGGACTAATTACTATAAATGCGCTGACCGCATCCGATTCGGTTATCATCCCGGTACAATGCGAATACTTTGCATTAGAAGGCTTGGGGAAACTATTGAACACCATTAAAATCGTTCAAACACGGTTGAATACCAGTTTAGAAATCGAAGGTATCCTATTAACGATGTATGATGTACGTTTACGCCTGTCAAACCAAGTGGTAGAAGAGGTTCGTACACATTTCAGCGATCTAGTTTTTGACACCATCATTCAACGAAATACCCGGTTAAGCGAAGCGCCTAGCTTTGGTATTTCCGTTATTATGCACGATGCATCGTGTAAAGGCGCTATCAACTACCTTAATCTCGCCCGTGAAATATTACAAAAAAACGGTTTAGTTACAGAAAATTCGCAAACAGCAACAGTATAGTATGGCATTACAAAGAAAAACAGGATTAGGAAAGGGTTTGGGTGCACTATTGCAAGGTGACGATGTGCAAGTGACAAAGAACGCGGGTAAAGCAGATTCTGTAGCGAAAGAAAATACCAATACGGCTGCCGGCAGTATCAATTTCATCAAGGTTAGCCAAGTCGCCGTTAACCCGTTCCAACCCCGTACGGATTTCGACGAACAGGCTTTGCAGGAGCTTTCCGAATCTATTAAAGTACAAGGGCTAATCCAGCCCATCACCGTACGCCAAGTAGGAAAAAATGAATATCAATTAATTAGTGGAGAGCGTCGCTTACGGGCAGCGAAATTAGCGGGTATTGATGACATCCCCGCATACGTGCGTACAGCCAATGATCAGCAGATGCTGGAAATGGCACTTATCGAGAATATCCAGCGTGAGAACCTCAACGCCATTGAAGTCGCATTGAGTTTCCAACGCATGATTGAAGAGTGTAACCTTAAACAAGAAGAACTTGGCGAACGGGTAAGTAAAAACCGCTCTACGGTAACAAACTATCTTCGTTTGTTGAAATTACCTCCTGTCATTCAAGCAGGTATCCGTGATGGAAAGATTTCTATGGGTCATGCGCGCGCCCTGATCAATGTAGGCGAAGTAGAAAAACAGCTGTATGTCTATCAGGAAATTATCGACAAAGGACTTTCTGTACGGATGGCTGAAATTTTAGTACGTAATATACAGCAACAGAACAAACCGAAGAAAGCTCCGGTAGGAAAGCAACTAGACTTCCAGTATCAGAAAATCGAGGACGATCTGGCTTCCAGATTCTCTACCCGCGTAAAGTTAAACATGAAAAACAGCAGGGGTAAAGGAGCTATTGAGATTCCTTTTGAGAGTGAAGACGACCTAAGTCGTATCTTGGAATTATTGGACTGGTAATGCGCTATATATCGATACTGTTCTTAATTATTTCTGCGACGTTAAACATATACGCGCAGGAGCGGGACACGACAATTAAAACCATAGATACTACGGTAACAGATACCGTTAAAACGAAGATTGCGCTTCAAGATACGGTAGATATGCCTCCAGATACACTCGGAGCTGTACAGGACAGCGTGAGAAAGGAAACCCGGAAAGAGAGAAGAGAAAGAGAGAAGGCAGAGAAAGAAAGAGAAAAATACTATTATAAGGACATCAAAAAAGATTCTACCCGACTAGAAATCGAATACCTATCAAGGGTAGCTTGGAAACGTTCTTTGATTTTGCCCGGCTGGGGACAATACACCAATAAAGGGCTGTGGTGGGTCAAAGTGCCTATTATATATGGTGGTTTGGTCACAGGATATGTGGTGTTTGATTACTGGCAGTGGTATTATAAAAAATTCTTGGATGAATTGGATTATCGAATTACAACTAATGGCGATAAACAGGATCCCGACCTGATATACTGGGAAACGGAGGGTTTAGTTCGACAAAAAGACTACGGACGGCGGAATCGGGATCTAACCGTTCTGATTACAGCCGGTTTCTGGGGGCTGAACGTTGTCGAAGCCTACGTGGATTCTATGTTAAAATACAGATGGAATATCGGTTCCGACATGACGATGCGAATTCGTCCTACGCTTATGCCCAATGTGAATACAGGGTTAGCAAGTTCACACGCTTTGGGAGGTTTTGGAGTGACGCCGGGCATCAAACTTACAATGAATTTAAAATAAATTAACCAGTTATCAGATATGAGAGTAGTAATTTTAGGTTACGGAAAAATGGGCCAGCTTATTGAAAAATTTGCGACGAAGCGTGGTCACGAAATTTTTCTCATTATTGACAAAGACAACCGTGAATCTATTTCAGCAAGTGATATCGCTGACGCAGACGTCGCCATAGATTTCAGTGAACCTGCAGCGGCACTGGACAATATCCATTTATGCTTTGAAGCTAATTTACCCATCGTCGTAGGCACCACGGGTTGGTACGCCCATTTAGATGAAGTAAAATCGATATGCGAAGATGAAAACCAAACGATGCTCTATGGTTCTAACTTCAGCATCGGCGTAAACGTTTTTTTCCATATTAATAAGCTGTTGGCAAAAACAATGAGTCCTTACAAACAATATGATGTACAGGTAGAAGAAATCCACCATATCCACAAGCTTGATGCTCCGAGCGGGACCGCAATTACCATTGCGGAAGGAATTTTGGAAAACACAATAAGTAAAACAAAGTGGATCAATGACGTTATTGGCGAGGGAGAGGAAGTGATTCCGAAACCAGACGAATTACTGATTGAAAGCCACCGTATCGAAGAGGTTCCGGGTACACACACCGTTTTATACAGTTCCGAAGTTGACCAAATCGAATTTAAACATACGGCACATAGCCGCGCTGGTTTCGCTTTGGGTGCGGTAGTCGCAGCCGAATGGGTACAAGATAAAAAAGGGTTTTATCAGGTAACAGAGATGTTTGATTTTATTTAACAACAAATATGTACTATATCATTTTCGCCATATTAACTATTGCCACTTTATACGGCTTGTGGTTGCTTTTCAGAAAGGCTGGAAAGCAGGGTTGGGAAGCCATTATCCCGTTTTATAGGGAATACGTTATGGCACAATTGACCGCTCGTCCCACATGGTGGGTCACCCTCCTTTTGGTACCAATCGTCAATATATTTATTTTTTACGCGTTATATCTCGACTTTCTAAAAAGTTTCGGGAAACGCCGATTCTGGGAAACCGTTGTAGCGGTATTATTGCCGTTTATATTTTTGCCATTGTGGGGAAGAGATCCGAACGTGAAATATTTAGGACAATCGAATACGGAAGAATTCAATAAAAAATACCCGTACAAAAAATCTGTCGCACGTGAATGGGCGGATGCCATTATTTTTGCGACGGTAGCAGCCTCTTTGATTAGAGGTTTTCTTATCGAAGCCTACATGATTCCAACCGGGTCGATGGAACGCAGCCTATTGGTTGGTGACTTCTTATTCGTGAGTAAACTCAATTATGGCCCTCGTATACCGATGACCCCTATTGCCTTTCCATTTGCACACCACACGATGCCAATAACAGGTGGAAAAGCCTATTCTGAGGTTATACAGCTACCGTACAAGCGGTTGCCCGGTTTCCAGGAAATTAAGCGAAATGATGTCGTCGTGTTCAATTTCCCTGCGGGAGATACCGTAGCTTTGGAATATCAAGAAACTACGTATGCAGATCTGGTTCGCAGTATGGGCAAAGACGTAGTGCACAATCAATTTACAATCGCAACCCGCCCTATTGATAAACGCGAAAACTATATCAAGCGCTGCGTCGGCATGCCCGGTGATGTGGTGTCCCTTGAACGAGCAAAACTCATGATTAACGGGGAACCTGCCTTTACTCCTCCGGAGATGCAAACTAACTATTTGGTTTATACGGATGGGTCTGGGCTTAATAGAGAAAGAATGCATGATTTGCGAATCGACTTCCGACAAATACCCGAAGATCCCAGCATTTTTGAGATGCACATGACTGTAAAACAAGCAGAAATGATTAAGTCGTGGGGAAATGTAAAAGACGTGGAAATGATCATTTACGAAGACGACATAGCCTTTCCTCAGGATAAACATTACAATTGGAGTATTGATAACTTTGGCCCCCTCACCATTCCTGCTAAAGGCTGGACCGTAACACTGGATTCTCTGACAATCCCATTATACGGGCGTGCCATACGCGATTACGAAGGTAATACATTAGAGAAAAAAGCTGACAGCTATTACATCAACGGAGAAAAAGCAACAAGCTATACGTTCAAACAAAACTATTATTGGATGATGGGAGATAACAGACATAACTCGTTAGACTCCCGCTCATGGGGTTTTGTACCAGAAGACCATATTGTCGGCAAGGCCCTGTTTACATGGATGAGCTGGGATAAAAAAGGAACGTTCCTTTCTAAAATACGATGGAACAGAATATTTAAAGGGATTAATTAATGATGAGTGACCAGTAATGATTACTGGTCACTGATTACTCTCCTACGCTTTCAAACAAGCCAAATAGCGTTTTATTGTTTCTTCTAATCCTAGATACAATGCATCGGCAATAAGTGCATGGCCAATACTTACCTCGAGGAGTCCCGGTATACGTTCATTAAAATATTTTAGGTTATGAAGATCCAGATCGTGGCCGGCATTTACCCCAAGCCCCACTTCCTGTGCCTTTCGGGCCGCCTTTATATACGGCGCTATAGCTTTTTGATCATCGTAACCAAATTCCGCTGCATATGCTTCGGTGTAAAGTTCTATTCTATCCGTACCGGTCTCTGCCGCCCCCTCAACCATCTCCTCATCGGGATCAACAAAAATAGACACCCGGATTCCACTATCTTGAAATAGTTTCACCATATCTTTTAAATAATCTCGATGTTTGACGGTATCCCACCCGTGGTTGGAGGTAATCTGATTAAGCGCATCCGGAACCAATGTCACCTGCGTCGGCTTGTTTGCTAACACCAGATCTACAAATTTTTGTTCCTGACAATTTCCCTCTATATTGAATTCTGTCGTAATCTCCGCTTTAAGATCATAGACATCCTGGTAACGGATATGTCTTTCATCCGGGCGCGGATGTACCGTTATCCCTTGTGCCCCAAAACGTTCACACGCTAATGCGGCAGCCACTACATTAGGAACATTCCCTCCTCTGGAGTTTCGCAGTGTAGCAATCTTATTAATATTTACAGATAGTTTTGTCATGGTATTTACTTTTCAGACAGATAAAATTAGGCTTGAAGATTCGGAAGGGAAGAAGCCGCTCCATTATCTAATACAAATTCAACATGTTCCGTAGTCTTCAAAAAGGTGGCAGGTATTTCTTCGGTAATTTCACTTTCCAAGGTCTTTTTAACAATTTCCGCTTTCCCTTTGCCCCAAGCCATCAGAATAATTTTTCTCGCGGCCAATATGGTATCAATTCCCATGGTAATGGCCTCTGTTGGCACATATTCTTTCCCTCCAAAGGTTGCTGCAGCATCCCTAAGCGTCACATCATTTAGTTCAACCAAACGCGTTTTGGAATCGCGTGTCGCACCAGGCTCATTAAAGCCTATATGTCCGGTACGGCCGATACCCAGAAGCTGGATATCAATCCCTCCTAACGTCGCGATCTTATTTTCGTACGCTACACAATAACTCTCTATATTTTCCTTCGGCAAGGTACCATCCGGGATATGGACATTCTCAGGGTCGATATCGATGTGGTCAAATAAATGTTCCTTCATGAAAGCAACATAACTCTGCCGTGAATCCGGTTGCATTGGAAAATATTCATCCAGATTAAAAGAAACAACATTCCGAAAGCTAAGCCCTTCTTCTCGATGCAAACGTACAAGTTCTTCATATACGTAAATAGGTGTCGATCCGGTGGCAAGTCCCAATACGACCTGTCCACCTTCTCGCTGCTTTGCCCTAATTAAAGACGCAATACGCTGTGCAACATCAACAGATGCTATTTTAGCATCTGGATAAACAGAAATGACCGGCTGTTCAGGATTGGATTCCTCTAAAGGAAATGTGTGTGACATAATAAATACGTTGATTAAATTCTCTTTCTAAAGATAAGAAGCAAAGTAACAGAAAACAAACTAACAACATATAAATGCACGTGTGACGTTTCTAAGAAAATCCAAAAAAAACCTTAAATTGCAAACAGATAATGAATAATCTTGACCCAAATATTCTCAGCGGCTTCCGCCTATTGGACATCATTGACATTTTACTGGTGGCCATTATCATTTATTACATCTATAGTTTGATAAAAGGTACTATTGCCGTTAATATCTTGATAGGAGTAGGCCTTTTCTATGGTATCTATCTGGTCGTGAAGCAAATGGAAATGCGCCTACTTACCGAGATTTTCGGAGGGTTCATATCCGTTGGTTCCATCGCATTAATCGTCGTTTTCCAACAGGAGATACGACGATTTTTAATCCACATTGGAAAGAATATTTCGCTACGGCGGAAAAAGTTCTTTTGGTCTTTCCTGAATAATAAAAAAACATCCCAGATTGACAATGGTGAACAGCTAAAGCCTATTATTGATGCCTGTCGTAGCATGTCTCGCTCCCGCACCGGAGCCTTACTTGTATTCTCCCGCTATTTTGACGAAGAGTACTATCAATCGAGCGGCGAATACATCGATGCCCCGGTATCCAAGCGTCTATTGGAAAGCATTTTTTTCAAAAACAGCCCGCTACATGATGGTGCTGTCGTTATTGTCGACTTTCGCGTCATGACGGCGAGCTGTGTATTACCGTTATCTGATAGTGAGGATCTGCCACCGCAGTTTGGCTTACGCCACCGAGCAGCCATTGGCGTTACCGAAGTGTCAGAAGCCGTTGCGGTTATTGTTTCAGAAGAAACAGGTGAAATATCTTTTGCCAAAGATGGAAATATCAATATGAACCTCAGTCCCGAGGAACTCGAAAAAATCTTGAGGGAGGAGCTATAGCTCTCCTACTGCCACCCTCCTCCAAGCGCCTTATATATGACGATTTCGTTTAACAATTCTTCTTTCTGTATCTCCACCTCATCCAGTTCGGCGGCTACCGCATCTTTTTGTGCCGTAATAATATCCAGATAGGAAACCCGACCGGCAATAAACAACTCATTCGCGGCGTCCACAGCGCCTTTGAGCGCTTCTACCTCCTCTTGGATATATTGCTGTCGCTGTTCGATATGATCCTGGGTTTTCACCGCGTTTGATACCTCATTATAAGCATTAAGTACCCGTTTTTCATACTCCAAAAAGCTCAACCCATACATCGCCTTATACGTCTCGTACTGGCTTTTTAGCTGACGTTGATTGAAAATCGGCGCTGTCAGCCCGCCGGCTAAACCATAAGTCAACGATTTGTCGATATTGACAAGCTTGTTAAAGCTAAATGCCTGCAAGCCCATAAAAGGAGACAATACAACGCTAGGTAGGAAAGCAGCTTTAGCAAATTTTACATCTTGCTCGGCGCCGATAAGCTGGAAAGAAGCCTCCCGAATATCAGGTCGCAGGGCCAACATTTGAAAAGGTGCTCCTATATCCAGCTTTTCGAACAGAGGCTGGTCACCAAATCCGGCTTCCGCTCGTTGAACTTGGGTATCGAAACTTCCGGTCAAATAGTTAATATGATGCTCTAACAATGTGATTTCCTGTTTGGTTCGTTCCCGTTCCGCCCTCGAGTTAGCCAAAAAAGCCTTAAATTGTTGTACACCAAGCTGTGTAGCACGACCCGCTTCTTTCTGCAATTCCGTGATTTCCAAAGCTTGCTCATTCAACACGATGTTGTTGTCAAAAACCCTAATTTTTGCGTCTAAGCTGAGCAATTCATAATATGCAGAAGCGATATTAGTCACCAGTTCCGTCTCCACCAGTCGTCTCGCCTCATTCTCTGCCAGCAAACTATTAAACGCCGCATTTTTCTGTGCGCGTAGCTTGCCCCATAAATCCAATTCCCAAGAGGCTCGGACGCCTACAAAATAGTCTGGAATGGCCGGCTCAGGTATCTTTTCATCATCTTTCAAATTTTCCGAAAAATTAGAATCGTAGTTGCCAATACCCTCTTCAGTATAGAAACCATATTTCCTTAAACCAGCTTCCGCCGCTACATCCAAACTAGGCAATAAGGCTGCTTTTCGCTGTTTAAAACTCGCCTGCGCGATTTCTATACGCTGAACAGCTTGCTGCAAATCGTAATTATAGACCAACGCGGAATCGATCAATTCTTTCAGATAAGGATCTGTAAATACCTCCTTCCAAGGTCGGTAAGCGATATTTGTCGTATCGGCATTTACCGATGCCAAACTATCTTCATCAAACTGTGTCGGTAATGCTGCATGGCTTTCTTTTTCCAGTTGCTTCGGTACACTACACGATACTATTAATCCCGTAGCGACCAGTAATGTCACGACTTTGGGTATCATTTTATTCTTCTTTTCTTTCTTTCCCTTTTTCTTACGCGAACAAATCACATATAATCCTGGAATAATAATCACGCCGAACAAAGTTCCGATAAGCATACCGCCAACGGAAGCTGTACCTATCGTCCGGTTTCCGATCGCTCCTGCACCTGTTGCCAGCATCAACGGTATTAATCCCGCGATGATCGCAAACGATGTCATCAATATTGGGCGTAACCTAACATAAGCGCCTTCGATCGCTGCCTGTAATACACTCATTCCTTGTTTTTGTTTCAACACGGCATATTCAACGATCAAAATCGCGTTCTTTCCGAGAAGACCGATCAACATGACCAATGCTACCTGTGCATAAATATCATTTTCAAGTCCCAGCAACTTCAAGAATAAGAAAGAGCCAAAAATACCCGGCGGCAATCCGAGAATAACCGGTAGCGGTAACAAGAAGCTCTCGTATTGTGCCGACAGTAATAAATACACAAACACCAGACACAAGGCAAAAATATAAATGGCTTGGTTTCCGGAAATAACTTGCTCCCGTGTCATACCTGCCCATTCTATAGCATATCCCTGTGGTAGTTGCTCCGCGAGTTGTTGAACAGTTTCAATAGCCTGTCCTGTACTGAAGCCTGGTGCTGGTTGTCCGTTTAACATGGCAGATGTAAACATATTATACCGGGTTATCTGCTCTGGCCCATATATACGTTTCATTTGGATGAACGAAGAATAGCGCACCATTTCTCCATCTGCTGTTTTTACAAACAATTCCAATACATCCTCCGGACGTTGACGGTAATGTGGGTCGGCTTGTACCATCACCTTATACATCTGTCCATAACGGATGAAGTTGGTTGCGTAAAAACTTCCCATCAATGTTTGCAAAGTCGTCATCGCATTTTCGACAGAAATTCCTCGCTTGGCTGCCATATCATAATCTACCTCCAACATATATTGTGGAAAGTTTACATCAAAACTTGAAGAGACCCCTTCAATAGCTTCCGAATTGTTGAGCGCAGTTATAAACTCCTCGACGACTTCTGCTGTTTGATTTAAGTCTTCATTTCCACTACGATCCAACAGGCGCAATTCAAAACCTGAAGCATTACCAAATCCTGGAACTGTGGGTGGCGGAAAAAACTCAATCTCTGCATCTGCGATGTGGGTGGTCTTTTCCTGCAATTCCCGCATTACGTCATCTACTGTCACATCCCGATCGTCCCAGGATTTAAGATTGATCATGCCCATACCATAGGAAGCGCCCGAAACCTCCGTTAACAAGCTGTACCCAGCAAGCGTGGATACCGTCTCCACTGATTCCAAATTCCGCGCTATTTCATCTACCTCATTCAATACCCTTTCCGTACGATCCACGGTAGCTCCCGGTGGCGTCGTCACATTGACATACACCATGCCTTGGTCTTCCGTTGGAATAAAGCCAGACGGCAATATGCTACTCGCTCCCCATGTCGCAACGAAAAAGAAAATAAGCATGCCCACCGTCACCATTCTGCGTCCGGCAATACGGGTCAACAAGCTTCGGTAACCATTCGCTGTTTTATCATACGATGAATTGAATTTCTTGAAGAATTTATTTAGCCAGCCTTTGGATTCTTTCTTTTCATGCGGTGATTTCAAAATCAGCGCACATAATGCCGGTGTTAACGTTAATGCGTTAATTCCCGAAATTACGATCGCAGCAGCCAGTGTCAGCGAAAATTGACGATAGAAAATACCTACAGGACCGGAAAGAAAGGCCACGGGTATAAATACAGCTGACATCACTAACGTGATGGCAATAACAGCAGATCCTACTTCCTTCATTGCCGCTAGAGTAGCTTCCATTGGTGGTAAATGTTCTTCCTCCATCTTGGCATACACCGCTTCGACCACGACTATCCCGTTATCCACAACAATACCGATTGCTAGGACGAGGGCAAATAACGTCAGCAAGTTGATCGAAAACCCCATCATCAGCATAAAAAACAATGCTCCGATCAAACTTACCGGAACAGCAAGAATAGGAATAATCGTTGCCCTAATATCCTGTAAAAAGATAAAGACGACTAAAAACACCAATATAAAGGCTTCCAAGAGCGTTTTTATTACGCTGGACATAGAAGCATCGAGGAATCGCGAAACATCATACCCCATACTGTACTCCATTCCCGGAGGGAAGGTCATGACTTTCAGTTCCTCCATACGCTCTTTAACGCTTTGAATAACATCCTGCGCATTCGATCCTGGAAGTTGCTTCATCATAATGGATGCCGATGGCCGACCATCCGTTTTAGAAGCCATTTCATATTCCAGTGAACCAAACTCCACCTCCGCTATATCGCGAATCCGGATAATAGAACCATCTGCCCTTGCACGAATAGGGACGTTAGCGTACTCCTCCGGTTCAGAGAATTTACCTGGATAGCGTAATACATATTGCTGCATGTTCACCGTTTTATCCGATCCAATACCCGTTTGTCCTGGAGCCGCCTCAATATTCTGGCGGCGAAGCGATTCGATAACCTCCTCCGTCGAAATTTGGTAAGCAGCCAGGCGGTCGGGCTTCAACCACACCCGCATCGCGTAATCCTTAAAGCCCATGATTTCGGCAAAACCGACCCCGTCAATCCGCTTTAACTCTTTCAGAATATTGATATCCGTAAAGTTATAGATAAACCGTTCGTCTGCCGTTTCATCCGTTGTATAGATGTTGAGGTACATCAACATACTGTTTACCTCTTTTTCGGTGGTTACCCCCGCACGGATAACTTCCTCCGGAAGCTCATCCAGTACCGTGGTCACCCTATTTTGGACGTTGACGGCGGCGATATCCGGATCCACGCCGACATTAAAAGAAACTTGTATAAGTGTTGTACCGTTATTTGTACTGACGGTATTCATCGAGGTCATCCCTGCTACACCATTAATGGCGCGCTCAAGCGGAATTGCAACCGCATCGGTACTCACCTCAGCATTCGCTCCCATATAGTTAGCCGTGACGACTACTGATGGAGGAACGATATCGGGAAATTGTGTAATCGGCAATGTAAATAAGGCCAATAATCCCAATAAGGTAATAAATATGGATATTACCAACGAAAGAACAGGCCGTTTTATGTAGGTTTCAAACATGAATTTATTTGCTAAAATTTAATATCTATCGATCTCCTTATTGCTGATGTGTTATTGCATTTACTTTCATACCATTACGAAGTCCTTGCACACCTTCAAAGACAATTTTCTGATCCTCATCGAGGCCACTTTCCACGATATAATAATGCCCTACACGCTGTCCTGCCTCAAAAGGTTGCATTTTGACGGTCGAGTCGTCATTCAACACGTAGACATATGCTTTATCTTGAATTTCGACAACAGATTTCTGATGTACAAATGGTGTATTTCCAGTAGATACAGGCACAGCAATTTTCCCCGATGCGCCGTGTTTAAGCAATCCCTCCGCATTTGGAAATTTGGCCCGTAAAGAAATAGAGCCCGTATTCCGCTCGAATTCACTTTCCACAATTTGTGCCTTGCCTGTATGTGGATATTCCAGCCCATTCGCCAAGATAAGCTTAACCTCTTTATTGAACGTATTGCTGCTAAAATTAGAATCAGTCGCCAAATCTAAATACTCCGATTCCGAAATATCGAAATAGACATTTAAAGAATTCAAATCAGAGATATTCGTAATCAAGGAACCTTCTTCCAATAACGATCCTTCCTTTAAGAGTATGCGGTCAATACGACCGTTGAAAGGCGCCCTGATTAACGTTTGGCCTAATTTGGTCCGTGCCTGGCTTAACACTGCTTTAGCTTCCTCTACTTTGGAAAGTGCCGCTTTATATTGTACGGTAATCAAGTCAGCTTCTGTCGTCGAAACGATGTTCTTCTCCACTAATTTCTTTGTCCGCTCCTTTTCCAACTCCACTTTTTTTGCTTCAGAGATGGCGATATTAAGAGCCGCGTCGGCTTTTGCGTAGTCGGCCTTGTATTCTTCATTATTTAGCTGAAAAAGAACCTGGCCGGCTTTGACAACCGCTCCTTCGTCTACATAAATCTTCTCCAGAAAGCCGCTTAAGCGCGATCGCAACTCCACATTTTTGGTCGCCTGGATGTCCGCGATATACTCTTTGTAAACCGTGGTATCCATTACGGTAAGACTTACCACAGGTACCTGTTTCGTCGCCTCGACCTTATTTTCTGTACTCTTAACCGTGCAACTAGCAGCGAAAAACGCTAACCCCACTACCGGGAATACCAATGAAAGTGTCTTCATATAAAGTTTTTATTATTAAAAAAATGAATAAGTACATGACATTATTACTGCAATTATATCGCAATTGTCACAACATCCTCGTTGTAAACGAGCATGAAATAGGGAATTTCGCCCACTTTTTGAATATCCTCTGCCGCGAAAATATTCAAAGAATTAGGAAACTATTGGGAAAGAAAAAAGCTAAAAGGGTTGTAACCTATATAAGTGTGTGTAGTAGCCCGGTACAATCCGCCGTTTCTTGTTGTCGTATACCGGATGTTTTATGTACGATGCCAGTTGTTTAAAAGAGAACAACACCGCCAACACCAATACAAAGAGTGATAATGATAGGGCTTGGTGTTCATGGGCCCTATATTCATCGTAGAGGATTTCCACATCAGCAGCATCTTTGTCGATCGGAAGCGCCAATACGTCGTCCAAAACAATCTCCAGAAGTGACTCTCCATTCAGAAGCGAATCATCATACCGCATAGCGAAACCTGTCTCCGGCTGATAAGCCAGAATATTCAGGTAACACAACAACACTAGAGAGTGAATGATTTTAAACCACATTTCGGGCAAAAATACTAAGCTTATGTGAAAGTACCCTATCCACCATTGTAAAAAATGTGTTAATTATTTACGAACAGGAACAAAACAACACGGCCCGAAGAATTCTTCGGGCCGCATCTACTTTTATAATACTAATTACCGTAAATATTATTCTTCGCGTAATATTTTGGCTGCTTCTACCATAGATTCCAACGCCGCCTTCGTTTCCGGCCATGCACGCGTTTTCAAGCCACAGTCAGGGTTTACCCATAACTGTTCAGCAGGCACAACTGCTTTCGCTTTACGAAGCAAGTGCACCATCTCCTCGGTGCTAGGCACACGTGGCGAGTGAATATCGTACACACCCGGACCAATATCATTTGGATATTTGAAATCTCCGGCAAACGCGTCAAGCAATTCCATTTGTGAGCGTGATGTTTCTATCGTGATTACATCAGCATCCATTGCCGCGATGTCTTCAATGATATCATTGAATTCAGAGTAACACATGTGTGTATGGATTTGTGTATCATCTTCCACATTGGACGAAGAAACACGAAACGCACGAACAGCCCAGTTCAAATAATCTTGCTGATCTGCCTTACGTAACGGAAGCCCTTCACGGATAGCCGGCTCATCGATTTGAATGATTTTGATACCCGCTTTTTCCAATGCCTGTACCTCATCCAAAATCGCCAAAGCAATTTGGTAAGTCGTTGTTGACCGTGGTTGGTCGTTACGTACAAATGACCATTGTAAAATTGTAACCGGACCCGTCAACATCCCTTTTACCGGGCGGTTTGTCAAGGATTGTGCATAAGCAGACCAACGAACCGTCATGTCTGCAGGACGATAAACATCACCATAGATAATTGGAGGTTTTACGCAACGGGATCCATAAGACTGTACCCATCCGTTTTTAGTGAACGCGTAACCTGCCAATTGCTCGCCGAAGTATTCCACCATGTCATTGCGCTCAAACTCGCCGTGCACCAACACATCGATATCCAACTCCTCTTGCAAACGGATTGTTCTTTCGGTTTCTTCCGCAATCTCTTTGTCGTATTGCTCCTGTGTAATCGTACCTTTTTTCAAGTCTGCTCTCCACTTACGGACATCTTTCGTTTGTGGGAAAGAACCGATCGTGGTCGTAGCAAAAGCCGGCAAATTAAATTTAGCCTGTTGTGCCTCTTTACGAGCGGAGAACGGAGAAGTACGTGTTGCGTCGTCATCCGTAATATTTGCCGTACGCTCTTTTACTTCCGGTCTGTGGATCAATGGTGATGTACGACGGCTTTCCGCAGCCGCTTTGTTCGCTTCAAAACGTTCAGCCGTTTCTGCATCCACCTCACCATCAGCCAATACCGCCAAGTCCTTCACTTCTGCTAACTTTTGTTTAGCAAAAGCCAACCAGTTTTTCACCTCAGCCGGCAAAGATTCTTCATTATCTTCGTTGTCCAAATCAAACGGAACATGTAGCAACGATGAAGAAGGAGCAACCCACACACGGTCAGCACCTAGTGCATCCACTGCCTGTTTGATTTTTACCAATGATTTCTCATAGTCGTTTTTCCAAATGTTTCGACCTTCGACCACCCCTAAAGAAAGTGTCAAAGATGCAGGAACTTTTGATAAAACAGTATCCAGTTGATTTTCTCCACGAACAAGATCAAGATGAAGCGCGTGAACCGGCAAGTTCACCGCTGTTTCCTCATTGTCACGGAGAGCTTCGAAATAAGTTGCAACAATCAATTTGATGCCTTTTGCCGCAGCAGCCAGTTTGTCAAACACCTGGCCGTATAGCGCACGTGTAGCATCGTCAATATCCAACGCTAAGAACGGCTCATCAATCTGCACGTATTGTGCACCTGCATCAGCCAACTTCGCTAAGATCTCTTCATAAACAGGCAATAATCTATCGATTAAATCAATACGATTAAAGCCCTCTTCTTTTTCTTTACCTATTAAAAGATAAGTTATCGGGCCAATCAATACAGGCTTCGTTTCTATACCCAATGATTTAGCCTCGTTGTATTCGTTCAAGAATTTCTCCGACGTCAATTTAAATGCTTGGTCTTTCGTAAATTCTGGAACAAGATAGTGATAGTTCGTATCGAACCATTTGGTCATTTCCATTGCGGTGACATCCACACCCTCCTCTTGGAATCCGCGTGCCATCGCAAAATATAGGTCCAAATTATATTGGCGATCAATTTTGTTTAACAACGAGCTGTAACGAGCTGGAATAGCTCCTACTGTTAAAGATAAATCCAATACTTGGTCATAAAAAGAAAAGTCATTGGATGGAATCAAGTCGATACCTGCTTCTTTCTGTGTCTTCCAGTTGCCTTCACGGATTTTAAGTCCAGCTTGCAATAACTCTTCCGCGCTGATTTTCTTAGCCCAATACGCTTCATTGGCCTTTTTCAATTCGCGGAACGCACCCACCCTCGGGTATCCTAAATTGTTTGTTAATAACATAAATATGTACGTGTTGTGTTAAAATTTCTTTTTACCATTTGCTTTTGGAGAAAAGGACACCAGAACGAGTGTGCTCAGCTTATCTTTCTCCCGAAGGAGTAGAATGTAGCACCTTGTCAAGAGACAGGTTGCTAAGGCTTCACCGGGTCTACTCCCTCGGCCTTTCTCTATAAGCGGGGCTAAGATAAGAATAAAACGGGATTTAACAAAATTTTATTATGTTCCTTTTCTTAAGAGCGACACACAGCAGGACAGTAAGTAATAAAATAGTGTGTATATTCGCTCCGCTATAATTTAAACATTATTTCAATGAGCAAAAAGATTGTATACCGATATAACCCGAAATATCCGTCCATTGCTGATTTAAGGGCAAAAGCGAAATCGAGGATTCCCAAATTTGCATTCGATTATCTCGAAGGTGGCTGCAATGAAGAATGGAACTTAGCAAAAAATGAAAGTGATTTCGACGACATTGTGCTTAAACCGCAATACCTTCGTGTATCTGGCGATATCGATATGTCCGTAGAACTTTTTGGAAGACGGTACAGCGCACCTTTTGGCATTTCACCTATTGGGCTCCAAGGACTGATGTGGCCCAATGCACCGGAAATTTTAGCCAAAGCGGCAGCCAAAAATGATATTCCATATACGTTAAGCACCGTTTCTACCAGTAGTATCGAACGTATCGCTGAAGTCTCTGAAGGAAAGGCTTGGTTTCAACTTTACCATCCAACTGAAAACAGGCTTCGCGACGATATTTTACGCCGTTTGGCGGCAGTAGAATGCCCTGTATTGGTTGTTTTGGTCGATGTTCCGTCTTTTGGGCTTCGCTACCGTGAAATCAAAGCCGGTTTGTCCATGCCACCCAAGATGAATATCGCCAATATCACCCAAGCTATGATGCGCCCACTTTGGGGTATCAAAACTTTGCAGCACGGCATACCTTCTTTCGCCACGCTAAAACCTTATATGGAAAAGGGACTCGATCTTGCGCAACTAGGTAAGTTTATGGATCGTACTTTTACCGGCAAGGTTGATATTGAAAAAGTAAAAACTATCCGTGATATTTGGAAAGGCGCACTCGTTGTAAAAGGTGTTACAAGCGATGAAGATATGGAAGCTGTTATCAGTATCGGTGCTGACGGTGTAATTGTATCCAACCATGGCGGGCGCCAAATAGATGCGGGGGAGTCTTCCATCAATTCGCTGATACATCTTGCGAGCAACCCCATTTATAAGGAGAAAATAAAAATTATGCTGGACGGCGGTATACGCTCCGGTGTCGATCTCGCCCGCGCTCATGCCGTAGGTTCTGAATTTAATTTTATGGGGCGACCGTTTATGTACGGTGTAGGCGCTTTAGGCGACGAAGGTGGAGAGCATACCATTAGTTTGTTCAAAGCACAGCTATATCAGGTGATGCAACAGCTCACGTTAGAAAATGTGAGTCAGTTCCCCGAAAGACTACTGAAAAGATAAAATCAAAAAAACAACCCGCCAATGGCGGGTTGTTTTTTTATTCTTTTTTCCCCTCCAGTTGCTCTCGTTGTAGTGACAGACGCTTATTCGCCTTATATATTTTCACTGCAATCAGGAAATACGCCAACAGCAGCGGACCATATACCAGTCCGATAAGCCCAAACAGCGGAAGTCCGATAATAACGCCTATTACGGTAATCAACGGGTGGATATTCCCGATCTTTTTACTAATAATAAAGCGGAGCACATTATCAATATTGATAACCAGGCCAAAGCCCCAAATAAGCAATCCCAAACCCTGCCAAGTTTGCCCTTGAGAAAGCAGTACTAACACTGCCGGCACAAAAATCAACGGTGGGCCCAAAAGCGGGATAAAAGACAGGATCGCACAAATAACACCCCAAAACAAGGGGTCGCCAACACCAAAAAACCAAAAACCAATCGCTAAACATCCGCCTTGGACAATAGCAATAACTGTCTGCCCCACGATATTGGAATAGGTAATATTTTTCAGCTCCGACCCAAATACAATTGCCTGCTCCTCGTCGAAAGGTAAATAAAATAATATCCCATTTTCAAACCCCCGGTAGTTAACAAACAAAAAATATAAAATGAAATACATCACCGTTACTTCCAGAAATATGTTTGCCGCACCTCCCAGGACAGCTGTCAGCAATGTCCCAAAATAAGCAGCACTTGATTCAAGCTGTTCTTGCAACAAATCAGGTTTCCCCAACTTATCGCCGGCAAATTGGTTTACCGCATCGATAACCTGCTTAATCCAGGCTGGGTTTTCCTGCAGCTCAATCGCTTTCCTCACAAGCATACTGCCAATACCCACAAAAGGAAGAACAATAATAAAAATAGAAAGGATGATAATAACCACGGCCGACAAAGGCCTCGGCCATCTCCATTTCTCGATAAAGAAAATATTTAGCGTCCGGAAGAGCGTATACATAACCAACGTTCCGAGAAATGCGCTAAATATCCCACGCGTGGCGTATAAAAGTATACCGCCCAAAGCCAGGACAATCAAGAGAATAATAATGTTTCTCTCTTTTTGGGAAAAAACAGGATTGTTCATACAGTTAATAGTGTCTATAACTGATGAACAACGATATTAAAAGTTTGGTTTTCGCTTTTCCAAGAAAGCCGCTACCCCCTCTTTAAAATCCGGCGTATCAAAAGCATCTGCAAACCCATCCATTTCTTCTTCATAGCCTTTTTCTGGCTGCATAAGCCCTATATTCACGACACGGATAGCGGCGGCGATTGCCGTTTGCGAACGTAGATACATTTTCTCCAAAAGTTTTTCACAAGTAGAAATCAATTTCTCTGGGGGCACTACGTGATTAACCAGACCCCATTGCAACGCATCTTGTGCGTCGATCATATCGCCTGTCATAATCATTTCTAACGCTTTTCCACGTCCTACAAGCTGCGGCAGCCGCTGTGTACCGCCGTATCCCGGAATAATACCCAAAGAGACTTCAGGAAGCCCCATTTTCGCCTGCTCACTCGCTACACGGATGTGGCACGCCATAGCTAGTTCCAATCCTCCTCCAAGCGCAAATCCATTAATAGCCGCAATCACTGGTTTCGGAAATGTATACAATTCATCCATTACATCTTCCTGTCCGGCTTTTGATAACTGCCAAGCATCATCAGGTGAAAACTCCTGAAATTCTTTAATATCGGCACCGGCCACAAAAGCTTTATCTCCCGCACCCGTTAAGATGATACCCCGCACATCATCATTCGCTTCAAGTGTCGCCAATATTTCCGCAAGTTCTTTTAAGACAAGCGTATTCAGCGCGTTCAACTTATCCGGTCTATTTACCGTGATATATGCCGTTTTTTCTTTGATGTCCAACAGAAAATAAGTAGGTGTCTCTTGTTGCATAGCATTAGAAATTTAAATGAAGGCTTACCCGATATCTGTCCTTGTCGACGTTTGGTAGCCCCGTATAATTTAACCGACGTATATACTCAACGCGCAGTAGACGGAAAATATTATCAATACCTACTTTTCCCTCCCAATATGGAATCTTATTATCGAGAACGTGTGTCATGATATGGCCATCGGCATCTCTGTCAAAATGAACCACATCTTTACTGATATACGGGTTATTAGCATTGCTCAGCCGTCCATAAAACATTTTACCCCCCCAAATCTCCCGTAATTTAAGCTTCTTGATTAACGGAATCTTATTCAATATAAATCCTTCCAGTTGATGTTCAAATGCGAAACGGATATATTCGTCTGCTACAAACTCCATACTGCGCATCATCGAGAAGTCTATTTCATGGCGTGTGTCCTCATCCCGGAATATATTCGGCATTTCTAACAATGGATAAGGTAATGTGCCCCAGATTTTCCCTCCGCTCAACGTGGCATCGGCGAACCCCAATTGATTCAAAAAGAAGCGTTTTGACACAGAAGCACGTACAGCGTCAAATGCATAATCACCGTTCCAAAAACCTTTTAAGCCTCGGTTATATTGAAGGTTAAACACCGGATATTTCTCTATAATCGTATTTCGTGTCAAATTACGGTAGTAGAATTTTTCCTTCGGAGCCCATCGTAGTACAAATTCCACTTCATTGGTATTTATATTGGAAATATCGTAGGGGTCATCACCAGACGAAATAAACTCCAAGTCACCTATTGCTCTCCTACGATGGTGGATAAAAGAACTTTGCAAGCTCACATGGTTGCCGAATTCTATTAAATGTTTAAGTTGATAGGCGTATGCATCCATCCACTTGGTCGGACGATTGCTTCGTATAGACTGAAAAAAGCTATCTCCCTTTTTAAAGCCAAGCGATCTACCCGGATCAAAAATATCATGCTGCACAGCCACTTGCAGGTAGTGGGCTGGAAAAGTAGCGACAGATTTACCATTTAACGAAAATGTCGGTCGGACAAAATATTTCATTTCGCCATCTTGCGTTCCATACGCCAAATAACCCTCAATAAACAATTTCTCCGAAAAACCAAGCGTCGTCCGTCCGCTAAGCCGTATACGATTGCCCTCTATATTATTCCGTGAATACAAATATTCCAATGGTCCAAATTCAACAGGTCCAGCCGGATAGAATCCTTGTGCCAATAGATATCCGACAGCGAGCATTGTCCTAAATGTACGGTTGTTGTTCAGTGAATCGACATTTGCATACACCCTATTTTCAACGGGCGACAACTGTACCGGGCGTTGTTGATGGACAAGTTTTTCATTTTCTTTTGCCGACGTCAATATCTCAGTAGGCGCTCCTTTAAAAACATCATCCGAAAAAGAAGGAGAAAAATCGTAATCGTAATTGTGTGTAGTCTTACGGCCATATACCGCATCGTTTCGGTTGGTACCAAACATGATGTCGACATCGCTACGAACCAAAAACATGTATTGTTCATCGTTGGGCCGGAATTGCAAATCAATCGTTATGTCATTGACCCAGTTTAAATTTGCCTCCTTGTTTGCGCGCAAGGTAGCACCTTGTACCGCAAACCGGCCATCTGTTGTAACCCGAAGCTTTCCACTAAGTAGGAGGTCCGTCTTGTTCCTCGGCTCAAAATTCAATTCTATTAAACGGCCGTCTTCCGTATCAATAGTGTCCGCGATATAATACTTATAAAAAACTGTTGCGTTGTTGGCTATCGGACTTAGGAATAATTTATTGATCAGAAAGATGTTTTCATCATAGATCTCGATATCCTGAAAGAGATAGGATAGATACGATTGAATATTATGGTTATTTACATATCGGTCATCAAAATCCGTTTGTTTGATAGATTTTACTCTTTTTTTAAAGCTTTTGGGATCATTCTTCGAATAGACATCACTAAGCTGCTCCTGCATAAATATCGTTAGCAATTTATTTCCAGGTGATGTTAATGTGTCTACATTATCGAAGAAAAACCTCAAGCTTCCCATCCGTTTATTATACTGCTCCGATGGATTTACGAGGCCAAATTGGAGTTTGTCATACTGCTGGAAGGATAGTCTAGGTTGGTTTTCCAAGCGGTTGGAGCGCTTATTCTTGATCACCTGATGAATAAGATCTACTGCTGGATTACGATTTCGATATTTCTGTCGGCGGGAGATTTCCACCGCGTCAATAACATGTTTATCGTTTTCCAGCGCAATTTGCAAATGCTCCTGTGCAGAGTCAACGTGCACAAGCATTTCTCTATAGCCAACAGCCGACACGACGAGTCGCAGCGGAAGCTGACTCGTTGTCGTTAGGAGAAATTGCCCTGAAGCATCACAGGATGTACCGTCGGATGTACCACGCACCTGTATACTCGCCTGCGGAATGCCTTTCCCTGTTGCATCATCTATAACTGTTCCACTGATTTTTTGCTGAGCCACGCCTTGCTGTACAGCAACGCTAAGGGTAAATATCAACATCAACAATTTCAGCAAGCTTATTCTACTCATATCCAAAATGGCACTGCCATAAAGATAGGATTTGTTTTCTTTTTTTCTTGACAAAAAAAGAAACAAAAAAGTCAAGGCTGAGAACGTTTCCGCAATTGTACTGCCTTCTATTAACATTGAATGTCACATCCGGATATTTGAGGTCTGTAGAAACTCATATTAGCACTACCCTCTTTCGCAAATATCCGAAGTGACGATTTTTTGGTTCTTTTTTCTAAAAAAAGAATCCTAAAATACTATCCGGATAAACACCGATAATCAGCGTCAGTACGGCGGCAACAACCAATACTACCTTATAGCTAGTTGGCACATGTTGCTCTGTTACTTCCTCTTCCGGTTTACGGAAATACATATTGACGACCACATGTAAATAATAGTATACCCCAATTGCAGCATTAATAACAGCTAAAATTAACAACGTGATGTTATATGTTCCCATCACATTATTGAACATCATAAATTTACCCATAAAACCGGCCGTCAACGGTATACCAGCAAGCGAAAGCATGGCTAGGGTAAGTATCAGGGCCAACATCGGTTGCTTTTTCGCTAAGCCGTTGAACGACTCAAAGTTCTCTGAGCCAGTGCTACGTTTCACCAGAATAAGCACACCAAAAGCAATCACTGAAGCCAACGAATACGCCGTTGCGTATACCAGCATACCCGACGCAGAAGTTGCGCCGACAGATACGATGGCAAACAGCATATACCCTGCATGCGAAATACTCGAATAAGCCATCATTCGCTTAAAGCTAGACTGTAGCAATGCGGTGATATTTCCTACAAAGAGGGTAATAATGATAATCGTAAGCAATACCGGTGTCCAAAAGTCATGCAACGGAACCAATACTGTGCTGAACAGCCGTAAGAACCCGACAAAAGAAGCGACTTTTACAACCGTACTCATAAAGCTGGTAATCAATATCGGTGCACCATCATACACATCCGGTGTCCAGAAGTGAAAAGGAGCCGCACCGACCTTAAAGCATAAACCACAAAGCAACAGCAATACGCCGCCGTAAAATAAGGGAGAAATCTCAGAAGATGTCTGTACGTAGGCCTGCAATTCCGTTAGGTCAAATGTACCCGAAGCGCCATACAAAAGCGTGATACCAAAAAGAAGAAAACCTGTAGAGAAGGCTCCCATCAAAAAGTACTTAAGTGCCGCTTCGTTCGAAGCAAGATCCGTTTTCCGAATCCCCACCAAGATATACAAGGCAACCGACATCACCTCAATGCCGATGAACAGCATGGCAAAATTATGATAGGAATTGACCAACAACGCGCCGGTCAACGAAAAGATAATCAAACAAAAATATTCCGAGAGATAGGTGCTGATGTTCTTAAAATATTCTTTAGAAAGCAAAATAACCAATCCCGTAATCACCACGCATAAAATAGAAAAAGACAATGCTAAGCGATCAAAAATCACCATTCCATGAAATTGCGGCAGTGCTTCGCTGTTCCATCCCGCCACTAGAAAGCCTAGTGTCACGACCAATCCCAGCAGTGTTACAGGAAGCAGTGCGTTCTTTGCTTTGAACAAGCCCAGATATAACACCACCATCCCCAAGATACACAATGTAATAATTGCCCCCATAATATTCTACAATCGCTAATTAAAATTTAATTTGATTCAATAAGTTCGTTACCGATGCCTCTGACAGCTGTAAAATTGCTTTCGGCCATACACCTAAAAATAAGGTAAAAAACACGATAACCGCCAACACCAATACTTCGTATCCTTTTATATCCAATACATTTACATAACGTTCTGGCAAAGCGCCCAACATCGATTTTTGATACAAGCGCAACATATAGACCGCCCCCAAAATTAAGGTCAACCCGCCGAACACAGCATACCATACGCCGTAATCAAACACACCTTTCAATAGTAGAAACTCACCGATAAAGCCATTCGTCAACGGTAAACCTACCGCACCCATCAGAATAATAAGAAAGACCGCTGCCAAACGAGGGGTCTTGCTCGCCATTCCTCCCCATTCCGCCAATGTGCGTGTTCCTGTACGCTCCTGTAAGATATCAATGATAAAAAATATCCCCACTACACTCAAGCCATGGTTCACCATCTGGATGATCGCTCCTTGCAACCCTTCGAGGTTCCACGAAAATACGCCAGCTGAAATAAGTCCGACATGTGCAATAGAAGAATAAGCGATCAGACGTTTAGCATCCTGCTGTTTAAAAGCGATTATAGAAGCATACACGATCCCAATAACACAGAGAACCATCACCACTTGGCTATAAGCCAATGCACCAAGCGGGGCAATCGGTAATAGCCAACGAATCAATCCGTATACTCCCATTTTAAGCATAATACCTGCCAATAGCATTGTTCCCGCTGCTGGTGCATGCGTATAGGTATCAGGTTGCCAGGTATGGAACGGGAAGATTGGAATCTTGATGGCAAACGCCAGAAAGAATGCCCAGAATATCCAGCGCTGTGCAGACTCCGATAAGTCCAATGCCACGAATGCACTCCATTCAAAGCTTGGCGTTACACTTTGATTGTACAGATAAATCAGCGCCACCAACATCAACAAGCTTCCAAAGAATGTGTAAACAAAAAATTTAAGATTAATACGAATGCGGTCGCCATCGCCCCACAACGCACAGATAAAATAGATAGGAATCAAAGCCACTTCCCACCCAACATAGAATGTGAAAGCGTCTAACGCCAAAAATACAAGCAATAATCCGGCTTGCATAAAAGAGATCAACGCGAAGAAATTACCTTTATGCGCTTTACGAAACGAAGACAATACAATGAGTGGAATTAACCCATTTGTCAACAATAACATGGGTAGGCTGATACCATCTAAGCCAATATGAAACTGAATTCCCAAGGACTCCACCCACATCCAGCGCTGCTCGTACTGTATACTCGCATCCGGTATGAATCCGCACAAAAAAGGGATAGAAAGCCCCAATTCAAGCAACGCAGCAATTAATGCTATCCATTTTGCCCGTACTGCATCCTTTACAAAACATAATACTATTGCTGAAATAACAGGTACTAATAGTAATATAAATAGGTTACTCATTGTTTAATTGTCAAAATTATATACTAAATACGGCATAAAGTAAGATCGCAATCACACTGATCACCATCATCATGATATAAAAGCCCACATGGCCGCTTTGCCACTGCCTTACTCCTTTTCCAGCTCCAATAAAGAAGTTGCCCACCCCATTTACAAATCCATCTATTCCCGAGCGATCCACGTATTTATAAAAGCCAACCGATAATCTGTTCAATGGCTGCACAACAAGCGCATCATAAAACTCGTCCACATATAATTTGCGAAAGGATAGCTTATGCAATCCTTTTGAAGCTTGTGTATCCGCCGTAGGGAGCGTTTCTTTTCTTACATACCGGTTGTAAGCAACAAAGGCCATGATCAAAGCACCACCGGCAGAAACGCCCATCAACAGGTACTCTGTACTATGACTTAACGACAACGTTTCTGCATGCGCACTCCCCGCCTCAAAAATCGGTGCCAAGAATGCCGCTAAACTATGGTGTCCACCCAATGCTTCCGGGATATTGATAAAACCACCAATTACAGAAAGCGCTGCCAAAACAACCAGCGGCACAGTCATTTGCCAAGGGGATTCATGCAAATGCTTTTTCTGTTCTTCCGTTCCTCGGAACTTACCGAAAAATGTCAGGTACAACAAACGGAACATATAGAACGCTGTACATAAGGCAGTCAAAAAACCTATCGCCCACAAAACAGGTTGGTGCTGAAACGCATGCGCCAATATCTCGTCCTTGGAAAAGAATCCAGCAAACGGCGGAATACCACTAATTGCAATCGTTCCGATAAACATCGTGATGAACGTGACGGGCAGCGCTTTTCTTAAACCACCCATTTGGCGCATATCCTGCTCATCGTGCATGGCGTGGATGACCGATCCTGCTCCAAGAAACAGCAATGCTTTAAAAAATGCGTGCGTCAGAACATGGAAAAAAGCCCCGGTGAACGCACCTACCCCGAGGCCCAGAAACATGTATCCCAATTGGGATACCGTAGAATATGCCAATACCTTTTTAATATCAGTTTGTGTAATCGCTATGAACGCAGCTAATAACGCGGTTGCCAACCCGACAACAGCCATTATTTCCATGGTCACCGGAGAAAGCGTGAATAAGATATTCGAACGAACAACCATATAGATACCTGCTGTTACCATGGTGGCCGCGTGGATTAAGGCAGATACCGGCGTAGGACCTGCCATCGCGTCGGGTAGCCAAGTAAACAACGGAATCTGGGCAGACTTACCCGTTGCGGCTACAAATAACAAGAGCGTAATGATGAGTAGCATAGAACTTCCCACCGGCATGCTTGCTGCAGCGGCAAATACCGTTCCGTACTCCAAGCTGCCAAAAGTCTCCAAGATAAAGAACATCGTGATAAGAAAGCCCAAATCCCCAATACGGTTCATGACGAAAGCTTTCTTGGCAGCCGAGGCATAAGAAGCGTTTTTAAACCAAAATCCAATCAACAGGTAGGAGCAAAGCCCTACACCTTCCCATCCAATAAACATCACTAGGTAATTAGAACCTAACACCAGAATGGTCATGAAGAAGATGAATAGATTGAGGTAGGCGAAAAATTTTCCAAATCCCGCATCGCTAGCCATATAGCTGCACGAATATAAGTGAATCAAAAAACCTACACCCGTAATAATCAAGAGCATAATAGCACTCAGCGGATCCGCTAAGAAAGAAAGAGCTACATGCAGTTTACCGACCGTAAACCAGTCGAAGAGATGCACATATATTTCTCCGGAAGCACCGGCTTCGCGTGCTGCGGCGATTTCGAAGTAAACGAACAAGCTTAATACAAAGGAAGCGAGTACCACCCCACAGCCGATTATAGCCGTAAGCGCTTTCGGCACACGATTACCCATTAATCCATTTATTACAAAACCTATAAAAGGTATCAATGGGATCAGCCAAATTAATTCAGACATACAATTTCTTACTAAAAATTCTCCTATTCAATTACCAACGCAATTTACTCAACGATTCAATATCCACCGATTTGGTATTTCGGTATACCATGATGATAATCGCCAGGCCGACAGCCACCTCTGCTGCCGCCAACGCCATGATGAAAAATACGAATACCTGTCCTGTCGGATCGCCCCGATAGGCGGAAAAAGCCGCCAACAACAAATTGACAGCATTCAGCATCAATTCGATGGACATCATAATGATGATCACATTCCGACGGATAAGTACGCCCGTAACACCGATAGCGAAAATGATACTACAAAAAATAATGTAGTGGTTGAGTGGAACACCCTGAATCTGCGTTACAATATTCTCCATTATGCTTTTTTAATCTCTTTAACTTCCTTTTTTGCCAATAATACCGCTCCGATCATCGCTATCAGCAATAAAATCGCCGAAATCTCAAAAGGCAGCAAGAACTCATTAAACAACACGTTACCCAAATGTTTCACGAGTCCGATATCCGTATTGCCTGTTACGATCTCGTTGGATGGTTCGATTACACGCAAAGCCCCCAAAAGTGTTGCGAACAGGCACATCCCCGCGATAACGCCCATAACCTTCACTAAGTTGGACTTCATGGGTTCCGTATCTTCATTGAGATTCAGTAGCATGAGGACAAATAAAAAGAGCACCATAATTGCGCCCATATATACAATAAAATTGACGACTGCCAAAAACTGCGCGTTCAGTAAAATATAATGAACCGTCAGCGTAAAAAACGTAACCACCAAATACAGCACGCTGTGTACTGGATTTTTGGTGAAGATCGTCATCAACGCGAAAAAAATAGCAACAAAGGCAACAAAATAAAATAGGGACATGCTAGTTTGTTTTTTCCGGGTTTAGTTTCGTAATATCAAATACAGGCTCGACTAATTTGTCTTTCCCGTAAATAAAGTCCTTTCTCACATAATCTGCCGTCACATGTGGGCCATCCAGATAAATTGCTTCTTTCGGACATGCCTCTTCACATAGACCACAAAAAATACAACGCAGCATATTGATTTCATAAACCGCCGCGTATTTTTCCTCACGGTATAGGTGCTCTTCTTCTTTTGTGCGCTCTGCAGCTATCATCGTAATCGCCTCTGCCGGGCAAGAAAGTGCACAAAGTCCACAAGCTGTACAGCGCTCCCGTCCCTCCTCATCACGCTTCAACGAATGCAACCCACGGAAATTTTTCGAATAAGGTCGCTGCTCCTCCGGATATTTTACCGTTGGAATTTTCTTAAAAAAATGTCGTATCGTAATACCTAATCCCTTTGCAATAGCAGGCAGATACATGCGCTCCCAAAAATTCATGGGTTTCTGCTCGATAACTTTCTTTCTATTTGAT
>PJTZ01000039.1_pt1 | contig 180952 bp, 163 predicted proteins | sample 1512131 | NCBI WGS metagenome assembly PJTZ01 (sample SAMN08177679, study PRJNA422409) | Soil metagenome, whole genome shotgun sequencing project. | reverse complement strand
GGGCCACAAGACCGAGGTTTATCTCGATAGCGGTATCCGCTCGGGACAGGACGTGATCAAGGCGCTGGCCTATGGCGCGAAATCGACCTTTATCGGTCGACCCATGCTTTATGGGCTGGGCGCGGGGGGCGAGGCGGGCGTGTCCCGTGTGCTCGAAATCATGCGCAAGGAGCTCGATACGACCATGGCTTTGTGCGGGGAGCGCGACATTGCCAATGTGGGGCTGCACAATATTTATTCCAACGATCTGCCGCCCCGGAATGCGCCGAAGCCGCGCGGCTAAAGATCGGGATAGGTTCGCGGTGGGGTTTGCGGATCGAGCTGGCTGAAGACGCTTGCGGCGATGACTTGCAGCGCTTCGGGTGTCTGGCTGCCGACAATGGTGCAGGTGAACGTGGTATTGGCCCAATAGAGCGCGTTGTCGGTGCCGAAACTGGCATTTTCGAGCGTGGGGCCATCCACGCCCGTCGCGGGCGTTATGTAGAGCGTCAGGCGTTCGCCGCCCGCGTCCTCATACATGAGCTGGGCGGCGCGCCCGCCGGGAATGGCGGAGGCGGGGAGCAGACGACCGCCGAGGAAGGTGAGGCCGTTCGCTGACAGGTCTGGCATGGCGAGGCTGGTGTCGAGCCGGTTGGACAGCCAGGTGGAGAGATGCTCGGCATCGGTTCCGGGCACTTCGACGGCGTGGCGGTTTTCAGCGACATAGACGGCATGGGCGCTGACGGCGTCGGCGATGAGGCGGTCGTAAATTTGTGGTGTGGCAGGATCGGGGCGATTGAGCCAACCGGTGATTATGCCGATGCCCAGAAACACCAGCAGCACGGCGACCTGTCGCATACTGGCCCAGCGGCGGCGCTGGGCGACGAGCGCCAGACGATGCGGATCGAGACGGGCCGGCACAGGTTCGGTGCCTGCTGGGGCGTAGAGGGTGCGGATGGCGTCGGACTGGCGCTGGAGCGCGGCGATTTCGGCCATGGCGCTGGCGTCGGCTTCCACGGCGGCGCGTGTCGCTGTGTCGAGCTGGCCATCGATATAGGCCATGATCTGGTCTTTATCGGTGAGGCTCATTTGACGGTCCTTAAATGCGGCTCGGCCGGTGTTCCGGTCAAGGTGCGCAGGGCGGTGCGGGCGCGGCCGAGGCGGCTCATCAATGTGCCGAGCGGGATTTGCAGGATAGTGGCGGCTTCCTGATAGGGCAGGCCTTCGAGTGTCACCAGCAGCAGGGCCTCCTTCTGGTCGAGCGGCAGGGTTTCGATGGCGCGGGCGAGTTCGGCAAGCGCCAGATGGGCCGGTTGCGGCGGTGGCGTGGCTATATCGGGAACAGTGTCGATGTCTATTTCCTCACCATGGCGGCGTTCGGCGCGGCGGGCGTTGCGGTGGAGATTGGTGAGGATGGTGAAGAGCCAGGGGCGCAGATCGCCGCGCGGCTGAAACAGGCCGCGCCGGGAAATGGCGCGTTCGAGGCAATCCTGCACCAGATCGTCGGCGCGGTCGATATTGCGGGTGAGCGCGCGGGCGTAGCGGCGCAGGGCCGGTACGTTGGCTTCGAGCTCATCGAGAAAATCGACCACGCCAGCGGTCCTTTTATTCTATCGCAAGATGCCAGACGCCACCGACGCCGTCACCCTTGACGTCGCCCGCGGCCATGTCTTCATACCAATAGTAAAGCGGCCAGCCCTTATAGGCCCACATCTTGGAGGCGTCGTCGCGGGTAACGATGGTAAAATCGCCTTCGGCCTTAGCTGCATCGTCGGCGAAAAGCGGTGGCCATTTGGCGGCGCAATCGTCGTTGCAGACGCTCTTGCCGTCGCCCTTGGTGTCCTTGTCGAAGGTGTAGAGGGTCATGCCATTGGCGTCGGTCAGCACCTGCTTGCCGCCGATATCGGTGGACTTGACGGTGCCGCCGAGAAAATCGGTGGCGAAGGCGGGAAGAGCGAATAGTGCCAGAGCTGCAGCGCCGGCCAGAAGGGAACGAACATGCATGGAATTTACTCCTGTTGCGGGGCCGCGTTTGCGGCCTCCACAGAGACGAACACCGTGACGGGTGGTTTCATCCCACAGAACAAAAAAATATTCGGGCATGGGGGACCGGATCGCACAAGGCGCTGGACAGGAAAGGCCGCGATTGCTTTCTTGTGGTGAACCGGCGCGGCCTTGGGAGAGGGTATCGCGCTGGCCCATGCGTCAAGCGGCGCATCCTCAGGAGGAAATGAATGAAAAGACGCGACTTCTTCAAGCAGGCTTCTGTCGCCACGATCGGTGCAGCCGCAGCAGCAACGCTGGCCACGCCTGCCATTGCGCAGGGTAATATTACCTGGCGCATGGTGACGACCTGGCCGAAAAACTTTCCGGGTCTGGGCGTCGGCGCACAGAACCTAGCTGATCGCATCACCCGCGCTTCGGGCGGTCGCCTGACCGTGCAGCTTTTTGCCGCCGGTGAAATGGTGCCGGGCCTGCAAGCGCTGGATGCGGTGATCGACGGCTCTGCGGAAATGAGCCACGGCACGCCCTATTACTGGCAGAACAAGAGCCAGGGCCTGAGCTTTTTTACCGGCGTGCCGTTCGGCATGACCAGCCGCGAACTGACGGCCTGGGTGCGCTATCTCGGCGGGCAGGAATTGTGGGACAAGATCTACGATCAGTTCGGCCTGCAGGGTTTTCTCTCGGGCGATACCGGCACGCAGGCCGGAGGCTGGTTCCGCAATGAATTGACGGGTGTCGCTGACATTCAGGGCCTGCGTTTCCGCACGCCGGGTCTGGGTGGGCAGGTCTGGGCCAAGCTGGGCGCATCGGTGACCAATCTTGCCGCGGGCGAGATTTTTGCCGCACTGCAATCGGGCACGCTCGATGCCGCCGAATTCGTCGGGCCCTATAACGATCTGGCGCTGGGCTTTTATCAGATCGCCAAGAACTACTATTTCCCGAGCTTTGTTGAGCCGGGTCTGGCCACCGAAATCGTGGTCGATAAGGCCAAGTTCCAGGAACTGCCGGAAGACCTGCAGGAAATCGTCAAGATGTGCGCTCAGGCATCCTATGACGACGTGGCCTCGGACATGTATGCCAACGATCCGCGCGCGCTCAATGCGCTGGTCAGCGAGCATGGCGTCAATATCCGCCAGTTCCCCGAGGAAATTCTGGAAGCCGGGGCCAAGGCGTCGATGGAGCTGATCCAGGAAATCCGTGATGGCGGCGATGCCACCACCAAGGAAGTTGCCGAGAGCTTCGTGTCCGCTTTCAATCTGCTGCGCGAGCGGACCGAGGGCACGGATATGCCGTTCCTGGCTGCCCGCGAGAAGTACATCAAATACGAATAAGCTCGGGTCTCTGAGCGACCAAAATTGGAGCCCTGCGACAGATGTCGCAGGGCTTTTTGCTGGCATCTAAACAAAAGGCCGGCGGTTGAACCGCCGGCCTTTCGATTTTGAACCTGCCCGCTATCAGTAAAGGATGCTGGGAAGCCAGGTGATGAGTTGTGGGAAGGCGAAGAGCAAGGCCAGCGCAATGATCTGGAGGATCACGAAGGGTATGGCACCCCGATAGATCATTCCGGTGGAAACGCTCTTTGGGGCAACGCCGCGCAGATAGAACAGCGAGAAGCCGAAGGGCGGCGTGAGGAAGCTGGTCTGCAAGTTAACACCCACCATGACGCCCAGCCAGATCGGGTTCACGTCGAGCGCCAGCAGCACGGGGGCGGTGATCGGGATGACGATGAAAATGATCTCGAACGTATCGAGGATGAAGCCGAGCAGGAACATGATCAGCATGACGATGAGCATGGCCCCGATGGCACCACCGGGCATGGATGAGAGGAATTCGTGCACCAGATTGTCGCCGCCCATCATGCGGAACACGATGGAGAATACCGCCGCGCCAAAGAGGATGATGAACACCATGGAGGTGATGGTGGCGGTGGAAATGACGGCCTGACGCAGCACGCCGAAATCGAGGCGACGGCGCAGAAGCGCCAGCAGCAGAGCGCCGACCGAGCCGACTGAAGCCGCTTCGGTGGGCGTTGCCACGCCGCCCAGAATGGAGCCCAGCACAGCAACAATAAGCAGCAGGGGCGGGATGAGCGCCACCACCACTTCGCGGGCGAGGTCTTTCTTTTCGGCTTCCGGCACCGGTGTCGCAGGGCAGGATTGGGGATCGGTGATGGCCTTGAAAATCATGAACAGGACGTAGAGGCCGACCAGCAGCAGGCCCGGAATGATGGCGCCTGCAAACAATGCGCCCACCGAAACCGGCTCGGGCGCAAAATTGCCCTTGGACATCTGCACCTGGGCATTGATGCCCGAGAGCATGTCGCCCATGAAAATCAGCACCGTGGAGGGCGGGATGATCTGCCCCAATGTGCCCGAGGCGCAGATCACACCTGTTGCGAGCTTGGGATCATAGCCAGCGCGCAGCATGGCGGGCAGGGAAATGAGGCCCATAGTAACCACGGTGGCGCCAACGACGCCGGTGGAGGCGGCGAGCAAAGCCCCCACAAGAATAACCGAGAGGCCCAGTCCGCCGCGCAGATTGCCGAAGAGCTTGCCCATGGTGAGCAGCAATTGCTCGGCAATGCCTGAGCGTTCGAGCACCACGCCCATGAAGATGAAGAGGGGCACGGCGACCAGAACTTCATTGGTCATCAGCCCGATATAGCGACCGGCAAGCGAGCCGAAATTGGAGGGGTCATAGACACCCAGCCACATGCCGACAAGGCCGAAAATCAGCGCCGTTCCCGCCAATGAGAACGCGACCGGGAAGCCCAGCATCAGCACGCCGATGACGCCGAAGAACATAAGGGCGGCGAGAATTTCGCCAATCAATACTGGATCCATCAGGCGGTCCCCCCCGCAGGCTGCGTCTTTTCTTCTTCGGGCTCATAGCGCAGATGCGGTGGGAGCAGATCTTCGCGATTGGCCAGGACCAGAATGGAGCGCGCCGCCATGGCAATGCCCTGAATGCCGACCAGCACGGCGAAGACCAGAATGAAACTCTTGAGGACGAACAGGCCTGGCATGCCACCAATATTGGAGGATGCTTCGTAAAAGCCCCAGGAGCGCCGGACTGCCGGGAACACATAGGTCCACACAACGTAAACGAAGGGCAGCAGAAACAGGATAACGCCGATCAGATCGGAAATGGCTTTGCGGCGCACCGAGGCGGGACGGTAGAAAATGTCGACGCGAACATGGTCATTGCGCAGCAGCGCAAAACCCGCCACGCCTGTGAACATGGCGCCGGAAATCCAGACATAGAGATCCTGCACCCAAAGGGTGGAGGTATGGAAAAAATAGCGTTGAACGACGACGGTGAAGCAGATCAGGACGCAAGCTAATGCGAGCCATGACAGAATCTGGCCCACAAGCCAGTTGATGGCGCTGATCCCTTTGACCAGCGCGGCGAGTGCTTGCAATTGATGTGCCTCCTCGTTTCCTGAGTGGCGCAGCCTCTCCCTGACGCGCCAGTTCCCTGAAACGATTGAGCATTATCCAGCCCTTATGGTCAACGGAAACTGGCGGCGGCCAGCGTTCAATTCCGGTGCGTGCCCCCAGCTTTCCGTCTATCAGCCCTGTTGCGGCTGCGGTGCTTCGGTCTGGCGCAGAATGGGATAGGCGACGCTGGCGAGAAGCGAATTGATGGTTTTGAGGGCGCGGATGGTTTCGAGGTGCAGATCACTGGTGGCGATGGATTGCTGCGCGCCTTCACGCAGACGCGCCAGATGTTCGGCGGCGCTGGCGCGTCCGGCCATGCCAAGCGATGCCTTTTCTTCGAGCAGCATTTTGGCTGCGGCGCGATCTTCGGACATCAACACATTGAGCGCCAAATGGAGATTGTCGACGACGCGGTGGTGCAGGTCATTGAGTTCGCGCCAGCCGGCGGGGGAGAATTTGACCTTCTGTTCGGCGCGGCTTTCGGCGAGCTTGACCAAAGTTTTGACCACGGCGTCGCCCACATATTCGAGATTGATGGCCAATTGCGCCAGTTCCTGCCCGCGCAGGGCTTCGGCGCTTGCCGGGTCCGTATAGTGAATGCGCGAGAGGTAGAGTTTGATGTCGGACTGGGCGGCGTTGACCGCCTGTTCGAGCTGTTTGATCTCGCGGATTTTTTCGGGATCGGCGTTTTCGTAGAGGTCCATGACCGGCTGGAGCATGCGCTCGACGATTTCGGCCATGCGCAAGAGTTCGCGCTTGGCGCTGGCGAGGGCGAGCGCGGGATTGGCAATCAGCTTATCGTCCAGCCGCATGGGGGAAACCAGCGCATGGCTGGGCTGGGGCGCGCTGCGGACAAGTCTTGTCGTGAGCTTGGCCATGGGATTGGTCAGCGGCAGGGCGATGAGCAGCAGGACCACATTGAAGGCGAGGTGGAAATTTATGATTTGCCGCGCAGCGTCGGGGCCGAGCAGTGTGCCCGGCAGATGGCTGAGCCAGAGGAGGCCGAGCCCCACCACCGCGAGCACAGCGCGGAAGATGAAATTGCCAAGGGTGATCCGGCGTGCAGCCGCCGAGCCGCCACGGGTCAGCATGAAGGCAATAATGGAGGAGCCCATATTGGCGCCAAGCACCAGAGCTGCGCCCAGCTCGAACGGAACGAGGCCCTGCGCGGCAAAGGTTGCGACCAGCAGGATGAAGGCGACCGAGGAATGGATGACCCAGGTAAAGGCTGCGGCAAGGAGGAAGGCTGTCAGCGGATCGCCAGCGAGATAGGCGACGATTTCGGGCAGCACTTCGGCTTCGCGCAGCGGCATGGTGGCTTCGCCGATGAGACGCAGCGACATAAGAATGAGCGCAATGCCGATAACGATGCGGCCGGCCTGGCGAATGTCGCGATTTTGGCCGCGAAAGAACAGCGCGCCACCGACAATCAACAGGATGGGCATAAGCCATGCTGGATTGACGCTGAGCAATTGCACCACGATTGCCGAGCCCAGATCGGCGCCGAGCATGGTGGCCAGACCGGCAGAAAGCGTGAGCTTGCCGCTGGCGGCAAACCCGGCGGCAATGAGTGCCACGGCGGTGGAGCTTTGCAGCAGGATCGCGACGAAGCCGCCCAAGGCAGCAGACTTGATCTGGCCGCGCTTGCCCTGGCTCAGAAGACGATGAAGGACGGCCTTTTGTGACCGCTCCATCCCTGTACGCACCATCCGCGTGGCCCACAAAAGCAGGGTGACCGCACCGGCAATGTTGATGAGCACGAGATAGATGTTCATGACGTCCTTTCGGGGAGGGGGGAGGTAAACATGACCTTGGATCATCGGCCTGTTTGGGCACGTGTGCAATGGCCTTTTGGTATAGTGAGATAATGTGGTCCGCTCGTGGTGTGGTTCCCTGGCACTTGCCAGTTTGAACCCTGAATGCTTTAGGAGCGCACTCCCCTCCCGACGCGCATCCCCAAAGGCATTTTTCCGCATGATCAGGCTCGAAAGTATCGGCAAGCAGAATGGCAAGCAGATCGTCTTCATCGAAGCCTCGGCAGCGCTGAACCGGGGCGAGAAGATCGGTCTGGTTGGGCCGAATGGAGCGGGCAAGACCACGCTGTTTCGCATGATTACCGGCGAGGAAAGCCCCGACGAGGGCCAAGTCTCGGTCGATCGCGGCACCTCGATCGGCTATTTCAGCCAGGATGTGGGCGACATGGCGGGCAAGCCGGTGGTTGCCGAGGTGATGAACGGGGCCGGGCCTGTCAGCGAGATGATGGCCGAAATGGCTGTGCTGGAAGCGGCGATGGCCGACCCTGACAAAGCCGACGAGATGGACGCGATCATCGAGCGCTATGGCGAAGTGCAGGGGCGGTTTCAGGAGCTGGACGGCTATTCGCTGGATGGGCGAGCGCGCGAAGTGCTCGCGGGCCTCGGTTTTTCAGCTGAAATGATGGATGGCGATGTCGGCGCGCTTTCGGGCGGCTGGAAGATGCGTGTTGCGCTGGCTCGCATTCTTCTGATGAAGCCAGACGTGCTGCTGCTCGACGAACCCTCCAACCATCTTGATCTCGAAAGCCTGATCTGGCTCGAGAATTTCCTCAAGACCTATACCGGCGCGCTGTTGATGACGTCGCATGACCGCGAGTTCATGAACCGGATCGTCAACAAGGTGCTGGAAATCGATGCGGGCACGCTGACGTCCTATACCGGCGACTATGATTTTTATCAGAGTCAGCGCGAGATTTCGGACAAGAACCAGCAGGCCCAGTTTGAGCGGCAGCAGGCTATGCTGGCCAAGGAAGTGGCCTTTATCGAGCGGTTCAAGGCGCGGGCCAGCCACGCCGCGCAGGTGCAGAGCCGGGTGAAAAAGCTCGACAAGATCGACCGGGTGGAGCCGCCTAAGCGCCGGCAGGTGGTGGCGTTTGAATTCCGTCCGGCGCCGCGGTCGGGCGAGGACATTGTGCGGGTGGAGGGCGTGCACAAGGCCTATGGCAGCCGGACGATTTATGAGGGGCTGGACTTTCATGTGCGGCGGCGCGAGCGCTGGTGCATTCTGGGCGTCAATGGCGCGGGCAAGTCGACGCTGCTCAAGCTGGTCGTTGGGGCTTCGCAGCCCGATGTGGGCAATATTTCGCGCGGGCCGAGTGTGAAGCTGGGCTATTTCGCCCAGCACGCCATGGACGTGATCGACGGCGACCAGACGATCTTTCAGATGCTGGAAAGCACATTTCCGCAGGCGGGACAGGCACCATTGCGGGCGCTGGCCGGGTGTTTCGGCTTTTCGGGCGACGATATTGAAAAGAAATGCCGGGTGCTGTCGGGCGGTGAAAAGGCGCGATTGGCCATGGCGCTTATCCTGTTCGATCCGCCCAATTTCCTCGTGCTGGACGAGCCGACCAACCATCTCGACATCCAGACCAAGCAGATGCTGATCGAAGCGCTGGCCAATTTCGAAGGCACGATGCTGTTCGTTTCCCACGATCGGCATTTCCTCGCCGCACTGTCCAACCGCGTGCTGGAACTGACGCCGGAAGGCCCGCATATCTATGGCGGTGGCTATACCGAATATGTCGCGGCGACCGGGCAGGAAGCGCCGGGGCTGCGGAGCTGACACAAGAGCGCTGGTGATATTGGGGGCGAAAATGCTATGGCACGCCCCGGATGGGTTTGAGGAGTAAGCCATGTTCGTTGTCGGCGGCGAAAGCCTGATTGATCTGGTGCCGGTTTCATCTGGTGCCGATGCGGAGCGCGTGGCTCTGGCTGGCGGCTCGCCGTTCAATTGTGCGCTGGCCATGGCCAAGTTGGGCAATGACACCGGCTTCCTGTGCCCGATCAGCTCTGACCAATATGGCGATCTGCTACTGACGCCGCTGAATGAAGCGGGCGTCAATGTGCTGCTGAGCGAGCGTGTCGATGCACCGACGACCAAGGCTATCGTCACCTTTAACGACAGGATGCAGGCGAGCTACGTGTTCGAACGCGGGGCCGATCATGCCTTTACGCGTGAGGGGCTTTTGGCAGCGCTGCCGGAAAAGCTCGATCTCTACCAGATCGGCGGATTCTGCCCGATCCTGCCGGAAGATGCCGCGATCTGGACGGCTGTGGTGGCTGAAGCCATTGCGCGGGGCGCGACTATCTCCATCGATATCAATGTGCGCGAAAAGCTGGTGGATGATGAGGCGGGCTATCGCGCCCGGCTGTCGGGTTTTCTCGATAGCGCGCATATCATCAAGCTCTCGGAAGAAGACCATGAATGGCTCGCGCCTGGCACCAGCATTGCCGATTTTGCGGGTGAGTTGCTGAAGCGCCCCAATTGCGAACTGGTGGTGGTGACGCTGGGCGAAGGCGGGTCGCGGGCGTTTTCGCGGGTCGCCGAGGGGCAGGCAGCGATCTACGCGCCGCCGGTTTTTGGCGACACGGTAGGGGCGGGCGATAGTTTGATGGCCGGTATTCTGACCTGGCTGAGCGAAGCTGGTGCGCTCGATGCGGGCGGCATGGCTGAGCTGCCCACGGAAAAACTCACCGAAATGCTGCGCTTTGGCGCGGTGGTGGCTGGGATCAATTGCGGGCGCAAGGGTTGCCAGCCGCCGACCCGCGCCGAAGTGGATGCCGTACTTCAGGGCTTTGCTGGGTAAAAAGCCTAACATTTCCGTTAGTTGCCAGCGGGCCGTTGCTCTGCTCTCATTGTCGTGTTCCTGCGGAGGCTAAGCGATGCGGCGTCGATTTATGGCTTTGGGTGTCGTGGCCGTGTTGGGCGTCGCGGCAGGGATTTATTTCCTCAAGCCGGTGACGGGCCCCGCGCGCGACCTGACGCTGGTGGGGGATGCCGAGCGCGGCAATTACCTGATCCGGCTGGGCGGCTGTGTTGCCTGTCATACTAATAATGAGGCTGGCACGGGCATCCTGGCCGGCGGCTTTGGGCTCGAAACGCAGTTCGGCACTTTCGTGCCCCCCAATATCACCTCCGATCCGGAGGCCGGAATCGGCCGCTGGACGGTACAGCAATTTTCCGACGCCATGAGCAACGGGATGGGCCCGCAGGGGCACCTTTACCCCACCTTTCCCTATGAGAATTACACGCTGATGAGCGATCAGGAGATCGTTGATCTCTATGCGGCGCTGATGGCGACCGAGCCGGTGAGCGATCCGGCTCCGGCAAGCCAGGTGCCGTTTCCGTTCAATGTCCGGTTGATCATTGCCGGTTGGCAGAACCTGTTCTTTGCGCCGGGGCGGTTCCAGCCAGAGGCGGGGCAGTCCGACTTCTATAATCGCGGCAAATATCTGGCCTATGGCCCCGGCCATTGTGTTGCCTGCCACACGCCGCGCAACGCGCTGGGCGCGCTGGAATGGGATCAGGCTTTTGCCGGCTCGCCGGGCGGCACTGGTGGGCGCGCCCCGGCCATTACGGCGGCGTCTCTGGCCGATGACGGCTATGACGTCGAAACGCTGGTGCAGACGCTCAAGGATGGCTTTACGCCGGGCTTTGATGTGTTGGGTGGCTCGATGGGCGAGGTGATTGCCGATTCAACGTCCTATTGGACGGATGAGGATTTGACGGCTTTGGCGACGTATCTGCTGACGGAATAGTCAGCCGCGCAGGCGGGAAAAGAATTGCTCTCGGTGCCAGGCGAGGGCGGTACGGTCGAGTGTGGTGATGGCTTTATCGGTGATGGCGAGCATGCCGGAGCGGTTGACCGTATCGGCGATGTCGGGGGTTACGGCATAGGCATCGATCAAAATTTCGAGCCGGGGACCGACTGTCCAGGCGAAGCTGGAGAAGAGTTTTCCTGGCTCGGGATCAAGAAACAGGAAATTGCCAATCTGCCAGATGCCCCCTTGATCGAGTGGGCGGATAATAACGGCCTGTCCCTTGTGGGTCGTTACATCGGAAAAGCTGCAACGGCGCTGTTGCTGGCGTGACAAATGCTCCGAGAAAAGATCGACCGATCCGGTTGTATCGTAGGCGAAGCCAGCCTCATCAGCACTCATCAAAGACGCGGTGGCGATACGATCAAGGGCCGCCTCGTCGATTTCTGCCATGCCGATAGTGTCTGGCCGTTCTTCTGGGAACGGAATCTCTGGCTGGAAGATGGTGAGATTGTCGACCTGCACCATACTGGCGTCGGTTTGTCGCGAACCGAACGTGCCTAATATGCCAAGAGCCACATAGCCCCCAAGAACGTTCGGGCTGATGTCTGCGACGACGATCTTTTCGCCTAGCCGTGCGCCAAATTGCGATGCGTCGCCTGGCGCGCAGCGGAATTGGGCAGAACGACCCGAACGCAAAATCTGGTCGGCATGGGTAAAGACAATCAGTCTTGGCACGCTTTATCCCCGGATGTGTCCGGACGATAAAACTACGTAAGTGAAAATACTACCCAGCTCGCAAAACGCCGATCAGGCTTCGGCGCGAATGCGCAATGCCTCTTCCAGCGTCATCTCGGTGTGATGCTCCCATGCCTCGTTCGACTCGGGGAAGTCGGTGCGGAAATGGCCGCCGCGGCTTTCGGTGCGTTTTAGCGCTGCGGCGGCGACGAGGGTGGCCGAGGTGGTCATGTTGAGATAGGCGCTGGTAACGCGCTCGGCGCTTGCTTCGAGATGGGCAATGTCGCGCAGGGCTTTCTTGAGGCCTTCTGCATTGCGCTCGACGCCGACGAGGTCGGTCATGATCTGGCGCAGGTCCTGCACGGCGATGGTGTTGCGCAGCACTTCCTCGGCGCGGTTGCCCTCTTCCTCATCCCATTCGATACCCTTGAACGGGGCAAGCTCGCGGGCGGGTTCGAGGCCACCGATGTCCTCGGCAATGCGGGCGCCATAGACCACGGCTTCCAGCAGGGAATTGGAGGCGAGGCGGTTGGCGCCGTGCAGGCCGGTGCAGCTCGCCTCGCCACAGACCCAAAGGCCGGGCAGGGAGGAGCGGCCATTGTCGTTGACCTTGACGCCGCCCATGTGAAAATGCGCGGCGGGGGTAACGGGAATGGCGTCTTTGACCGGATCGATGCCCGCGTCGAGGCAATATTTGCTGACGGTCGGGAAACGGGTGAGGATCGTCTCGCCCAAAACCTGCCGTGTATCGAGGAAGACTTTGCGGCCCGCCCTGATCTGGCGGAAATTGGCGCGGGCGACGATGTCGCGCGGGGCCAGTTCAGCATCGGGGTGAATGGCGGGCATGAAGCGGGTGCCCAGATCATTGACGAGAATTGCGCCTTCGCCGCGCAGGGCTTCTGTGGCGAGGGGCGCCGGATCGGCATTGGTCAGAATGGCGGTGGGGTGGAATTGCACGAATTCGGGATCGGCAATGATTGCACCGGCTCGCGCAGCCATGCCCATAGCGTGGCCGCGCACGCCGGGCGGATTGGTGGTGATGGCATAGAGCCCGCCCAGCCCGCCTGCGGCCAGCACGGTGGCGCGGGCGCGGATGAAGACGGGTTCGGAATAGCGGTCGCCCAATCGGCGGCAATAAACGCCGACGACGCGGCCATTTTCGCGGGCGAGGCTGAGGGCAGTGATGCCTTCGACCACGCGGATGGAGGGCGTTTTGCGCACCTGCGCGATGATGGCCTGCATGATGGCCCAACCGGCGCGGTCGCCCTCAACCTTAACTATGCGATTGGCGGAGTGGGCGGCTTCGCGGCCCAGCTCGAAATTGCCGAAATCATCACGATCAAAAGGCGTGCCCCAGCGGGCGAGATCCTCGATGCGAGCAACGGCTTCGGCGGTGACGCTTTCGGCAATGCCATGATCGACGATGCCCGCGCCGGCCATTTCGGTGTCGAGCGCATGGGCATGGGACGAGTCACCCTTGCCGATGGCGGCGGCAACGCCGCCTTGTGCCCATGCGGAGGATGCGCCGACGCCCAGCGGTTTGGGGGAGAGAACGGTGACGGGGCGCGGGGCGAGTTTTAGGGCGGTGAAGAGGCCAGCGAGACCCGCGCCGACAATGAGCGCACCGTCAGCATAGAGCGTGTTGTCGAAGGTGTTCATGGTGTCCCTCCCCAGGGTGTGAAGGGAATACGCCTTGGCGGGGAGGAGGGCAAGCAAGGATGACAGGTGCCTCGGCTTCATCACCTTCTCCCCTTGAGGGAGAAGGTGATGAAGGGCGGATGAGAGGTTCAGGACTATCCGCAGCAATGAATGGGTGGATGGGCCGGAACCCCTCACCCTGGAAATTCTTCTGAACGAAGAATTTCTTGTCCCTCTCCCTCAAGGGGAGAGGGACAGAAGAAAGATCAGGCGCTGTAGGCCTTGACGTTCTGGGTCTGCTCGCCGAGGCCGTCGATGCCGAGACGCATGACATTGCCGGGCTTGAGCCAGACGGGTTCGGGCTTGATGCCCATGCCGACGCCCGGAGGGGTGCCGGTGGAAATGATATCGCCGGGCTGCAGGCTCATGAACTGGCTGACATAGGAGACAATGGTTTCGACGCCGAAAATCATCGTGGCGGTCGAGCCGTCCTGATAGCGCTTGCCATCGACTTCCAGCCACATTTTGAGGTTTTTCGGATCGGCAACTTCGTCCTTGGTGACGACCCAGGGGCCGATGGGGCCGAAGGTGTCGCAGCCCTTGCCCTTGTCCCAGGTGCCGCCGCGCTCGGTCTGAAAATGGCGTTCGGAGACGTCATTGATCAGGCAATAGCCGGCAACGTGGTTGAGAGCGTCAGCTTCGTCCACGTAACGGGCTTCCGCGCCGATGACGATGCCGAGTTCGACTTCCCAATCCGGCTTGATAGCGTTCTTGGGAATGATCACATCGTCATTGGGGCCGATGATGGCGCTGGTGGCCTTCATGAAAATGATCGGCTCGTCGGGGATTTTCGCGCCGGTTTCGGCGGCGTGGTCGGCATAGTTGAGCCCGATACAGATGAACTTGCCGACATTGCCCACGCAGGGGCCGATGCGCTGATTGTCGTCGAGCTTGGGCAGCGCATTGATGTCGGCGGCGGCGATCTTGGCGAGGCCCGCCGGGGTCAGTGTTTCGCCAGCAATGTCGTTGACCACGCCGGACAGGTCGCGGATGGAGCCGTCTTCGGCAAGGATGGCGGGCTTTTCAGCGCCCTTGGCGCCGACGCGAAGCAGTTTCATGGCGGGGTCTCCAGTAGAGTTTCGAGGCCGGTCATAGAGCTAACATGTTAGTCTGTCGAGGCCGACCTTTGGGCAATGCGTTCGCCTTGTCTTAGCCGAATGGGAAATCGTCCTTTTCGGGGGCGAATTCGGCGCCATCGGCAAAGAGATCGGGTTGTTCGGCGGCAAAAGCGAAGAGTTCGACCATGACGGCATCAATGTGGGCGCGGATGGCGGCGATGGCCTTTGGCGCATCGGCGGCCAGAATGCCATCGAAAATGGCCTGATGCTCGGCAATGGTGTGATTGAGGCGGCGGGGGGTGATGATCAACCGCCGGGCGCGGTCGAGATTGGCGCGGGCGCGGTCGATGATGGCCTTGACCTTACTCAGCCGCATGGTGCGGAAAATGATGTCGTGAAATTCGACGTCGATCTGGTGGAAGGTTTCGGCATCGTCGCGGGAAGCGGCTTCGCGCTGGGCTGCCATATTGGCATGAAGCGCCGCGATCACCTCTTCATCGTGCTTGCCGATGAGGACGCGCAGGGCTTCGCTTTCGAGCCCCTTGCGGATGAGCATATATTCCCGGACGTCAGCGATTTTGACGAGTGATACGGTGGAGCCGCGTTGCGGGGCGATGTCGACCAGACCTTCCTCAGCGAGCCGCGCGAAAGCTTCGCTTACGGGAAAGCGCGAGACCCCGAGCTGGGCACAGATAGCGGCTTTATCGAGATTGGCGCCCGGCGGAAAAGCCATGGTGACAATGGCCTGCCGCAGCGCCTGCGTGACCTCAACGGTCACATTGCCGCGCGCCAGTGTGGCGGGCCGCGTTAAAAAGGAATAAGAACTTGTATGGTTGTTCATGCTAACATGTTAGTTAGTGTGCCGCCGCCCCGCAATGGCCCAATCTGACCGCGATGCCGGCCCGCGTAAAGCACCAGTTGAGACCCTATCCCCGGAACAGCCCATGTCTGACACTATGACCCGCCCGAGCCTGGGCAAGACACTTGTGCTCAATGGCACTGACAATATTGCGGTGGCTCTGGCTAATCTCGATGTCGGGACCGATACGGCGCAGGGCGTGTCCATCATCAATCGCGTGCCGCGCGGGCATAAATTCGCCACGCGCCCGATTGCTGCGGGCGAGGCCATTCTTAAATTCGGGCAGATTATCGGTTTCGCCAAGGAAGGCATTGCGCCGGGCGACTGGGTGCATGAGCACAATTGCGGCATGGGCGGGCCCGACGGCACGCTGAGCCATGATTATGCCTTTGCCGAAGGCGCTGTCCCGGTGGACTTTCTGCCGTTGGAGCAGCGGGCGACGTTTCAGGGGTTCAAACGCGCCAATGGATCGGTGGGCACGCGCAATTATATCGGCATTCTGACATCGGTGAATTGCTCGGCGACGGTGGCCAAATTTGTGGCCGAGGCGATCAACCGTTCCGGACTTCTCGATGATTATCCCGAGATCGACGGTGTCGTGCCCTTCGTCCACGGCACCGGCTGCGGCATGGAAAGCCGGGGCGAGGGTTTTGACATTCTGAAGCGCACGCAATGGGGCTATACGTCTAACCCAAATCTGGGCGCGGCTTTGCTGGTCGGGCTCGGCTGCGAAGTGTTCCAGATCGGCCGGATGAAGGAGCTTTATGGCATTGAGGAAGGCGAGACCTTCCAGACCATGACCATTCAAGAGCGCGGCGGCACGCGCAAGATGATCGAATGGGGTGTCGGACGCGTCAAGGAAATGCTGCCCATCGCGGCAGCGGCAAAGCGTGAAACAGTGGATGCAAGCCATCTGACGCTGGCGCTGCAATGTGGCGGATCGGACGGCTATTCGGGGATCACGGCCAATCCGGCTTTGGGTGTCGCGGCGGATATTCTGGTGCGCAATGGCGGCACGGCGATCCTCAGCGAAACACCGGAAATTTATGGAGCCGAGCACCTGCTGACGCGCCGCGCAGCATCGCGCGAGGTGGGTGAGAAACTGATCGAGCGCATTCACTGGTGGGAGGATTATACGCAGCGCAATCGCGGTGAGATGAATAATAATCCTTCGCCGGGCAACAAGCTGGGTGGGCTGACCACTATTCTCGAAAAATCGCTGGGCGCGGCGGCCAAGGGCGGGACGAGCCCTCTCACCGCTGTCTATGAATATGCCGAAAAGGTCACCGAGAAAGGTTTTGTGTTCATGGACACGCCGGGCTTCGATCCGGTTTCGGCGACGGGTCAGGTCGCAGGTGGCGCGAACATTCTCGCTTTCACCACCGGGCGCGGCTCGGCCTATGGCTGCAAGCCGGTGCCGTCCATAAAGCTTGCGACCAATTCCGAGCTTTATGCGCGGATGACAGACGACATGGATATCAATTGCGGCGACATTGTCGAGGGTGTGAGCATCGAGGCCAAGGGGCAGGAGATTTTTGATCTCATGCTCAAGGTCGCGTCGGGGGAAGAGACCAAGTCCGAGGCGCTGGGCTATGGGGACAATGAGTTTGTGCCCTGGCAGGTTGGGGCGGTGATGTAGGGGGGCTAGTGTCCACCATAACTCCCTCTCAAGAAGTGGTAGGACGATCGTATCTGTCAGGATCTGTCCTCCATCGTCACCACCCGGCTTGACCGGGTGGTCCATGCTGCAGCATGCGCCTAGCGTCCGGAGGTGGATTGCCCGGTCAAGCCGTTCAATGACGATGGAGATGAGGGAGTGGCGGTTGGGGCCGTGCCGTCAGCTTTCTACGAACCGCACCTTGCCGATATGGGGCAGGTTGCGGTTTCGCTGGCCGTAGTCGATGCCGTAGCCGACGACGAATTCGTCGGGGATGTCGAAGCCGATCCAGCGGGCGGGGACTTCGGCCTCGCGGCGGCTGGGCTTGTTGAGCAGGGCGCAGACTTCCATGCGGCGGGGGTGGCGCGTAGCGAGGATTTCGAGCACGTGGCTGAGGGTGTGGCCGGTGTCGATAATGTCTTCCACCACCAGCACATCGCGGCCCGCGATTTCGCCGCGCAGGTCCTTGAGGATGCGCACTTCGCGCGAGGATTCCATGCCATCGCCATAAGAGGAGGCTTCGAGAAAATCCACCTCGAGCGGCAGGTCGATCTCGCGCACCAGATCGGCGATGAAGATGAAGGAGCCGCGCAAGAGGCCGACGACGACCAGCTTTTCGGTGTCCTTGAAGGTTTCGGTGATTTCGGCGGCCAGAGCCTCGACGCGGGCGGCGACGGCCTTGGCGGAAATCAGCTGGTCGACGACATAGGGGGCTTGGGGCATGGGGCGCTCCGGGGAATCGCGTTTGGGGGACCATACCCCCACCTAGCCTCCCCCTGATAGGGGGAGGGAACTGCCGGTGATCGCCTCGATGTCGCGACAAACTCGATGCGCTCCTCCCCCCTTTTACAGGGGGAGGGTGGATGGGGGTTACCGCGGCAGTGCCGTCTTGCCCATGAGATCGAAATCTATGGAGCGGGCGGCCTGGCGGCCTTCGCGGATGGCCCAGACGACGAGGGACTGGCCACGGCGCATGTCGCCGGCGGCATAGACCTTGGGAACCGAGGTCTTGTAGCTCATCGTGTCGGCGAAAAGATTGCCGCGCTTGTCGTAATCGGCACCGAGTTCGGTCAGCATGCCGTCCTGCACCGGACCGGCAAAACCGATGGCGAAGAGGACGAGGTCGGCCTTGATGATGAATTCGCTGCCGGGGATGGGCTGGCGGCTGCGGTCCACGCGGGCGCATTCGACGCCGGTGACCTGCCCCTTGGCATTGCCGATGATCTTCATTGTGCCAGCGGAAAACTCGCGGATGGCGCCTTCGGCCTGCGAAGAGGACGTGCGCATCTTGACCGCCCAATTTGGCCAGTTGGTCAGCTTGTTTTCGAGCTCGGGCGGCATGGGGCGGACGTCGAGCTGGGTGACGGCGATGGCGCCCTGACGGAAGGAGGTGCCGACGCAGTCCGACGCGGTATCGCCACCACCTACGACCACGACATGTTTGCCCGCAGCAGAAAGCTGGAACTCGCCCGAAACGTCTTCGCCACCGACGCGGCGGTTTTGCTGGACGAGGAAGGGCATGGCGTAGTGAACGCCGGCAAATTCCTTGCCTTCGACATCGACAGCGCGCGGCTTTTCCGCGCCGCCGGCGAGAAGCACCGCATCGTGGTCGCGCTGGAGATCGGAGAGCGGCGTGGTCACGCCGACATTGACGCCATAATGGAAAGTAACGCCTTCGGCTTCCATCTGCGAGACGCGAAAGTCGATATGGTCCTTTTCCATCTTGAAGTCTGGAATGCCATAGCGCATGAGGCCGCCTGCCTTGGGCTCGCGCTCATAGACATGGACGTCGTGACCGGCGCGGGCCAGTTGCTGTGCGGCGGCAAGACCGGCAGGGCCGGAGCCGACGACGGCGACCTTCTTGCCTGTCTTGACGGCAGGAACCTGCGGCTTGATCCAGCCGGCCTTAATGGCCTTATCGGCAATGGCCTGTTCCACCGTCTTGATGGCGACGGGCGTGTCTTCGAGGTTGAGCGTGCAGGCTTCCTCGCAGGGCGCGGGGCAGATGCGGCCGGTAAATTCGGGGAAATTATTGGTCGAGTGCAGATTGCGTGCGGCCTCTTCCCAATCGTCGTTGAAGACCAGATCGTTCCAGTCCGGAATCTGATTGTGCACCGGGCAACCGGTATCGCCATGGCAGAAGGGCACGCCACAATCCATGCAGCGCGCGGCCTGATCCACCACCTGCGCTTCGCGCAGAGGAATGGTGAACTCGCCCCAGTGGCGCACCCGGTCGGATGCCGGTTCGTAGCGGGGTTCTTCGCGATCGATTTCGAGAAAGCCTGTTACCTTACCCATGCTTTCCTCCTAATTTTCCGTCTGGAAGGACGGCAGTCCAAGTTCTTGTTCACAGGCGCCCATCCAGCGCAAAAGCGCTGGCCGCCCCGAAAAATCAAATCCGGCCTCTGGCGACTGGCGCGTATAGGGCAGGAGCGCGATGTCGGCGATGGTGATTGTGTCGCCGACCAGAAATTTTCGGCCCGTCAGCGCCTGTTCCATCAGGTCGAGCGCCTTATTAGCCTTTTCGACCAGAACCGGATCGAGATCGGCAATGGCCTGCTTGTCATAGACGACGCGGGCGCGGGCGACCGCGACGGTGGGCTCGTGGCTATATTGTTCCCAGAACAGCCATTCATCCACCTTTGCCGCTTGGTAGCGGTCGGTCGGGATGAAGCGGGTGCCATGGGCCAGATAACGCAGGATGGCGTTGGACTGGGCCAGCGGACGGCCATCGTCGAGGACGATGACCGGCATCTGCGCTGCCGGATTGAGCTTTAAAAATTCGGGCGTCGACGTCCCGCCGGAGCGGGACGCAACTTCGTGCAGTTCAAAAGGCGTGCCGGTGGCGTCGGCGATATATTTGACCTTGAGAACGTTGCCGGACCCAAGATTTCCGTAGAGCTGGATCATCACTCAGCCGCCACGTGAGCGCCCGAAGCGCGCTTCTTTTCCATTTCCAGGATGGCGCGGCGATATTCGACAGGCATGACCTTGACGAATTTGCCACGCATCTCGGCCCAGTTGTCCAGAATCTGCTTGGCCTTGGTCGAGCCGGTATAGTGCAGATGATTGGAAATGAGCTGGTGCAGGCGCTCGTCGTCATGCTTGGTCATGTCGCCGGAAATATCGACGCGGCCATGCCATTCGAGGTCACCACCATGGTGGTGGAGCTTCTGCATCAAGTCTTCTTCTTCCTGAACAGGCTCCAGATCGACCATGGCGAGGTTGCAACGGCTGCGGAAAGTCTCGTCTTCGTCGAGCACGTAAGCAACGCCGCCAGACATGCCCGCCGCGAAGTTGCGACCGGTTGGACCCATAACGACGACGAGGCCGCCGGTCATGTATTCGCAGCCATGGTCGCCCGTGCCTTCGACAACGGCGATGGCCCCGGAATTGCGCACGGCGAAACGTTCACCGGCAACGCCACGGAAGTAGCATTCGCCCGAGGTCGCGCCATAAAGCACAGTATTGCCGACGATGATCGCCTTGTTGGGATCGAAGGACACCTTATCGGACGGGCGCACGACGATGCGGCCACCGCTGAGGCCCTTGCCGACATAGTCATTGGCATCACCGATCATGTCGATGGAAATGCCCTTGCCGAGGAAGGCGCCGAAGGCCTGACCGGCAGTGCCGCGCAGGGTGATGGAGATCGTGTCTTCGGGTAGACCCTCATTGCCATACTTCTTGGCCAGCGCACCGGACAGCATGGCGCCAGCCGAGCGGTCGCGACTGCGGATCGGCAGATCGATCTGCACAGGCTTGCCGCTGTCGAGCGCGGGCTGGGCCAGTTCGATCAACTTGCGGTCGAGCACGTTTTCCAAATGATGATCCTGACGCTCGGAATGATAGAGCGTGTCGCCACCGATGGGCTCGGGCTTGTAGAAAATCTTCGCCAGATCAATGCCGTGGCTCTTCCAGTGGCTGTCGGCGCGGCGCTGATCGAGCAGATCGGAGCGCCCGATCAGTTCATCGAGGCTCTTCGCACCAAGCTCGGCCATGAGCGCGCGCAATTCTTCGGCCACATAGAAGAAGAAGTTGATGACATGCTCGGGCGTGCCCTTGAAGCGCTTGCGCAGCACCGGGTCCTGGGTGGCGACGCCAACCGGGCAGGTGTTGAGATGGCACTTGCGCATCATGATACAGCCCGCCGCGATCAGCGGGGCGGTGGAGAAGCCGAATTCGTCGGCACCCAGCAGGGCGCCGATCAGCACGTCGCGACCGGTCTTGAGACCGCCATCGACCTGCAGGCGAACGCGGGACCGTAGCCGGTTGAGCACCAGCGTCTGATGGGTTTCGGCCAGGCCGATTTCCCAGGGGCCGCCGGCATGCTTGAGCGAGGTCAGGGGCGACGCGCCCGTGCCGCCATCGAAGCCGGAGATGACAATATGGTCGGCGCGCGCCTTGGCGACGCCAGCGGCAACCGTGCCGACGCCCACTTCGGAGACGAGCTTGACCGAGATGTCGGCCTGCTCATTGACGTTCTTGAGATCGTAAATGAGCTGGGCGAGGTCCTCGATGGAATAGATGTCGTGGTGCGGCGGGGGCGAAATCAGGCCGACGCCGGGGGTCGAGTGACGGGTCTTGGCGACGATCCAGTCGACCTTGTGGCCGGGCAATTGCCCGCCTTCGCCGGGCTTTGCACCCTGCGCCACCTTGATCTGGATCTGATCGGAATTGACCAGATATTCGCCAGTGACGCCGAAGCGGCCAGAGGCCACCTGCTTGATGGCGGATCGCAGCGGGTTGCGCGAGCCATCGGGCAGGGGCTTATAGCGATCGGGCTCTTCCCCGCCTTCGCCGGTATTCGACTTGCCGCCGATGCGGTTCATGGCGATGGCGAGCGTGGTATGCGCCTCGCGGCTGATGGAGCCAAAGCTCATGGCGCCGGTGACGAAGCGACGGACGATTTTGTTTGCAGGCTCCACATCATCGAGCGCGACCGAGGGACCGAGCGGGCGGATGTCGAACAGGTGGCGGATGGCGAGATAGCCGTCGGCGCCTGTATTTGCGCGCTCAGCATAGCTGTCATAGCGCGCCTGAGCGACTTCGGGCGCTTCTTCGGCGGTGCGCACGGCATGCTGAAGATCGGCTACAAGATCGGGCGACCAAGCATGCTTTTCGCCACGGATGCGGTACGCATATTCGCCACCGACATCGAGCGACTTGCGCAAGACGGCGTCGTCGCCAAAGGCGTCGGCGTGACGGCGCACGGTTTCTTCGGCGACTTCGGCCAGGCCCACACCTTCGATGGAGGTGGCAGTGCCGAAGAAATATTTCTTCACGAATTCGGAATTGAGGCCGACCGCGTCGAAAATCTGCGCGCCGCAATAGGACTGGTAGGTGGAAATGCCCATCTTGGACATGACCTTGAGGAGCCCCTTACCCACCGACTTGATATAGCGATAGACGACTTCGTCTGCTGAGACTTCCTCGGGGTAGTTGCCTTCGGCATGCAGCGCCTGCAGGGCCTCAAAGGCGAGGTAGGGGTTGATGGCTTCGGCGCCATAGCCGGCCAGCATGGCGAAGTGGTGGATTTCGCGGGCTTCGCCGGTTTCGACGACAAGGCCTGTCGAGGTGCGCAGACCCTTGCGGATCAGGTGATGGTGCACGGCGGCGAGCGCCAGCAGGGTTGGAATATCCAGCCGGTCGGCGGAAACCAGCCGGTCGGATAGGATGATGATGTTGTATTCGCCACGCACGGCTTCTTCTGCTGCCTGACACAGGGCATCGATTGCCGCTTCCATGCCTGCCGCGCCTTCAGTGACGGGGTAGGTGATGTCGAGCGTAATGGTCTTGAACTGATTGCTCTCGATGTCGCCAATGCCACGGATTTTTTCGAGATCCTCATTGGTGAGGATGGGCTGGCGCACTTCGAGGCGCTTGACGGTGGACAGGCCCTCAAGATCGAACAGGTTGGGGCGCGGACCGATGAAGGAGACCAGGCTCATCACCGATTCCTCGCGGATCGGATCGATGGGCGGGTTGGTCACCTGCGCGAAGTTCTGCTTGAAATATGTATAGAGCAGCTTGGACTTGTTGGAGAGCGCCGAAATCGGCGTGTCCGTGCCCATCGAGCCGACGGCTTCCTGGCCCGTCGTGGCCATGGGTGCCATCAGCAGCTTCACGTCTTCCTGGGTGTAGCCAAAGACCTGGAGGCGATCGAGCAGGGCATCGGTCGGCTCGGGCGCCTTGGCGGCCACGGGGGGCAGGTCTTCGAGCACGATCTGGGTGCGAGCGAGCCAATCGGCATAGGGGTTGGCAGTCGCCAGCGTCGACTTGATTTCGTCGTCCGAGATGATGCGGCCCTGTTCGAGATCGATCAGCAGCATGCGGCCGGGCTGGAGGCGCCAGCGTTCGACGATGTCCTCGTCGGGAATGTCGAGCACGCCGGATTCCGAGGCGAGCACGACATGGCCTTCCTTGGTGAGGAGATAGCGCGCCGGGCGGAGGCCATTGCGGTCGAGCGTGGCCACGACATAGCGACCGTCCGACAGCGACATGGCGGCAGGGCCGTCCCATGGCTCCATGAGCGCGGCGTGGTACTGATAGAAAGCGCGGCGCTTTTCATCCATCAGCGGATTGCCGGCCCAGGCTTCGGGGATCAGCATCATGGCCGCGTGCGGCAGCGGATAGCCGCCACGCACGAGGAATTCGAGCGCATTGTCGAAACAGGCGGTGTCGGACTGGCCTTCATAGGAAATTGGCCAGATCTTGGAAATGTCGTCGGCGAAATACTTGGAATGCACCGAGGCCTGGCGGGCCGCCATCCAGTTGACGTTGCCGCGAATGGTGTTGATTTCACCATTGTGGGTGGTCATGCGGTAGGGATGGGCCAGCTTCCAGCTCGGGAAGGTGTTGGTCGAAAAGCGCTGGTGGACAAGCGCGATGGCGCTTTCGAAGGCCTCGTCATGCAGGTCGAGATAGAAGGAGCCGAGCTGGTCGGCCAGGAACATGCCCTTATAGACCAGCGTGCGGGCCGACATGGAGACGACATAGAAGCCGTTGTCGCTGTCGCTTTCGGGCACTTCCTTATAGACGGTGTTGGAAATGACCTTGCGCACGATCAGCAGCTTGCGCTCGAATTCGTCCAGCGTCAGGCCTTCGGGGCGGGCGACGATCATCTGCTCGATGGCCGGCTGGGTTTCGATAACGCCGCGGCTGAGCTTGCCATTGTTGGTGGGCACGACGCGTTCGCCGAGCAGGGCAAGGCCTTCTGCTTCGAGGCAGCGACGGACGACATCGGCGCAGCGGTCGCGCAGGCCTTCGATGTTGGGATAGAAGATCATGACCACGGCGTAGTGGTGCTTTTCGGGCAGATCGAAGGGCAGAACCTTCTTGAAGAAGGCATGCGGGGTCTGCACCAGAATGCCGGCGCCATCGCCCATCAGGGGGTCAGCACCCACGGCGCCGCGATGCTCGAGGTTCTCGAGGATTTCGAGACCCTTCTGCACCACTTCGTGGCTGGGCTTGTTCTTGATGTTGGCGATCATGCCGATGCCGCAGGCGTCGTGCTCGTTGGCGGGGCTGTAGAGACCCTGCGCCTGTGGGCGGCCATCAACGCGCTTGCCATCGAGAATGAGGGTTTTGGTATTGGCTTTGCTCGACGCAGCGGAAATTCCGGTTCGTTCGTTTGCCATGGCTCAACCTCATTCTGTTCGGCGCCCTGCGGGGGCTAATTAAAGTCGCGTGTGCATCCTGTTGTTGCCGGTGGGGCCGGCCCGCTGGATGCATGTTTCCTCAGGGGCGCGGCTTTCATGTCGGGTCGTACTTTGTCGGTACGGCTCGGATGAGCACTCACGTCCATGTTCTTGGGGAGCGGCACTGCATCCAAATGGCCGCTCAGAATTCGGGCTTCATTTTAGCCCCGCCTGTTCGTTTCCGCTATCCTGTAGCGGGCCAGCCGAACCAGCGTGCGCGCTTGCCGCGGAGAGCGGGGCGACGCATCAGATAGGACAGACATACTGCCCTAACCCCTGCACATTTGCATAATTCAAAACTACGGGCAAGCCAGAAAGTTGGACTTCGTCGAAAAAGAATAGGAAAGGCAGGATTTAAGAATAGGAATGATAGGAAATTCCGACACAAAATTTGCCTTAACTGCCTAAATCATGAGCGCTATGCGTTTGTTTTGTGCAAATGTCCTATATTTGCCACTGTGGCGCTCATGTTTGCCTATTGTGCTGCGAAAGAGTTCATAGGGTTTGGTGTTCGCCACTTCGACGGCGGCGGCGGGTTTTGCACATCAAACGCGGTCAGAGCGCGCGTGGCGCCCTGACCCCGCGAAGGCTTATTCGAGGTGAGACTTGATGAACCAAAGGTTCTTGTCGAGATCGCGGGAAAAGGCGGTGAGGATGTCCGCACTATCTGCGTCGCCGGCTTCATCGGTCGCGTCGATATCCTCGCGGACCTGATTGGCCAGCTTGGCATAGCGATCGGCCAATGCGCTCAGATGATCGGTCACCTTTCGGATGTCGGTTGGATAGGCGTCAAGGTTTGTGGCCTTGGCGACTACCTGGCTCGTGCCCAGAGCGATGCCATCGAGCTGGGCGACGCGCTCGGCGATCGTGTCGGCATGATTGTCGAGGCTGGCCCGCATCGGGTCGAGCATTTCATGCACGGCGATGAAGTTGGGGCCTTTGAGGTTCCAGTGGGCCTGTTTTGTGATCAGGGCGAGATCAATGGCGTCGGCGAGACGGGCATTGAGCACGTCGATGACGGCGGATTTGGCATTGGCCTTAAGGGCGATGGATGGGGTTTTCATGAGAGAATGCGTCCTGACGCTGGGTTGATGAGGAGAGGCAGGGCCTGTGCTTCTTCAACCTCTGCGTGGGGCGAAATGTTCCAAATCGCTTCCTTCGGGCCAAACAAAAAGCGCGGCCCTTATGGACCGCGCCCTTCTTCGCTTTAGCGCCGCTATTCGAGCTAAGCTCTCACGGACTTCACTCCTCCTGTCGCGCCACTGGCGCAGGGACGGATCGGAGTTAGTTGACGGACTTGTCCTCTATTGCTGCGCTGCCGCCATTGATCTGAATGGTGCGCGCTTTCTTGCTTTCGGGCAGTTCGCGCTTCAGTTCCAGATGGAGCAGGCCGTTTTCGAGATTGGCCGCGACGACCTCGACATAGTCGGCAAGCTGGAAACGCAGCTCGAAGGCACGTTCGGCAATGCCGCGATGCAGGAATTCGCGCTTGTCGCCATTTTCGACGGGCTTTGCACCCTTGACCACGAGGCTGTTCTCCTTGGTTTCGACGGCAATGTCGCCATTGGAGAAGCCAGCTACAGCGATGGAGATGCGATAGGCATCATCGCCAGTGCGCTCGATATTGTAGGGAGGATAGGTCTTGGTTTCCTGACCCACGAGGGAATCGAGGCGGTTGAACACGCGGTCAAAACCGACGGTCGAACGATAGAAGGGGGAAAAATCATAGGTCTGCATTTGTCACATTCTCCTTGAGCAACGTGTGATCTCGGCGACTGGCAGAAACGGCTCCCGAAAGCGGCGAGCGTGGTGATCTGCAAGGGCCAAAGTCCCCGGATATCCGGCGGACAGACATGATGTAGGTGGCGATTGGAGCGGTTCAAGAGGCGAAGAGAGTGGACACGGCGCGATGCCCTATTAGGCTCTGGCAAAAGGAGGACGACGTGGATCAGGACGAGATTATCGCAGGCGCGAGCCGGGCGGCGGCTGAAAGCGGATTGCTGGACGGGCTGTTTCTTGTTGGGTCGTTGGGCCGGGACAGTGCGGACGAGTGGAGCGATGTCGATTTTGTCGGTCTCGCGCAGAGTGAGCGCCACGAGGCTGTCATGGCGTGGTGGCGCAGTTGGCTGGAGACGCAGGAAAAGCTGATCTATTTCAAAGTGCTCAATCGTGGCGGAACTCTCGCCAATGCCATTACCGAGAGCTGGTTGCGGGTGGACATTCACTTGCCACCAGATGGCCGACTGGGCCTGCGGGCGCAGGATGGCGTCAAGGCGCTTTATGACCCGCACGATCACTATTCCGACCTCCCACCCCGTCTGCCGGATCACCGGCCTGATCCGCAGAGGATCGAGGACATGATCCTTGAATTCATCCGTATTCTGGGGCTGACGCCAGTAACGCTGGGGCGGCGCGAATATGTGGTTATGGTGATGGGGACGGGGCTGTTGCGGGATATGCTGACGCAGCTGATGCAGGAAGAATTGCCGTTGGCCGACAGGGGCGGCATTTTGCACCTCAACACGCTGTTGCCGCCTGGAGATATTGCTGCGCTTGAGAGCCTGCCCTATCCGCGCGCTGAGCCGGTTTCCATCGTTGAGGCGCAGTTGGCTCTGGCGCGGCTATTTTTCCCGCGAGTGCGAAAAATGGCGGAAAAGCTCGGCATTATCTGGCCTGAGGCATTTGAGGCCAGTGCGCGGCGACACATGGCCAGTGCGATCGGGCGGCATGAGGCGGACCTCTGGCCTATGTCGATGAATGACGGATGAATACGCCGGAGCAGTTCTGTTCAGCTCGCGGGTTTTAGAAAGGGGCATGTGGACGGGGCCGGAATGAGCTGGTCAGTTGTTCACGAGACTGACGGCGTCTTCATCCGCCCCCCGCAAGGCGCCGCAGATACGGAAAAGCCAGTGGCCCTTGGGTCGCTGGCTTTTCTTTTACCGATAGGGGCTAAGATGAGCGGACGATTTTCTGAGAGGCCGAGCGTGACCGCCCAAGTCGATCCCAATGGACCAAAACTGACTTCCATTGCATCCAATCCGGTGCCTGAAGGGGCGCGGGTGGGCTATTTTACCACGCCGGACAAGGTGCGCCTGCGCTATGCGCATTGGCGGGCGAAAGGGGTTGCTGCGCCCAAGGGCACGATTTGTCTCGTGCAGGGGCGGACCGAATATATCGAGAAATATTTTGAGACCATCGAGGACTTCCGCCAGCGCGGCTTTGCGGTCGCGACCTTCGACTGGCGTGGGCAGGGTGGGTCGGATCGTCTGATCGGCGACAGGCATCTGGGCTATGTCGATCATTTCGACGATTACTGGACCGATCTTAGATCATTTCATGCCGATATTCTGCTGCCTGACTGTCCTCTGCCATTCTATCTCGTCGGTCATTCCATGGGCGGGCTGGCCAGTCTCTATGCGGCGACCCGCGACCGGATGATGTTTGATCGGGTGTTTCTGTCTGCTCCCATGGTTGGGCTTCATGGAATGGAAGAGAGTCTGAAACGTACGGCTATGCTGGCGAGAACGGTGAGCTTTGTGGGTCTGGGGCGTTTGCCGATGGCGCGCAAGGGGGATAATCGGCCCGATGAGTCCATGTATCCGGATAATCCTTTGACCTCGGACCAAAGACGATACAACCGCATGGTGGAAACGATCCGGGCCGATGATGAACTCTATCTCGGCGCGCCCACCTTCCAGTGGCTGGCTGCCTCGATGCGGGCCATGGTCGATGCTGGAAAGGACAGTTTTCCCGCCGGGGTCAAAATTCCGTTGCTGATGCTTGCTGCGGGCAATGACCGGATCGTATCGACCCCGACAATCGAAAAGCTGGGGCTGGCGTTGCGGACCGGGCGGCACATGGTCATTCCCGGCGGGCGGCACGAATTGTTCATGGAAAGGGATGTCATACGTGCGCAGGTTCTCGCCGCATTCGACGCCTTCATCACGCAGCAGAGTGCCTGATTGAGACAGCGTTATTGCTGTTCAATCGGCACCAGAACCACTGAGTTCAGAGTGATTTCCTGCGGCAGCGGGATCGGGCCGGGCGCCTGGTACAAATAGTCCAGTGAGAGTTCGACATGGGTGTAAGGCGCTGTCTGATCGTTCATTCGAATGGTCAATTGGCCCGGATCGAGCGCCGTGCCGGCCATTTCATCTAGAATGGCCTGTCGTGCTGCGGGCCGGTCATCGGACGCGAATAACAGTTGGCGCGCCCCCTTTTCGGCAATCTGTGCGAGGGTCGCCTGCGCATAAATGCCAAAGCCGACCTGAAAAAGCGCATAGGCAGTGATAAGAAAAACAGGTCCGACCAGCGCGAATTCCACTGCCATCGCCCCGCGCTGATTGCGACGAAAGTGCTTAACGGCAAGAAGAAACCACTTCATTTGACCTGCCCCACATAAAGCTCGAAATGAGCTTCCAAAAGCATGTCCCTGTCGAAAAGCATGGTCTTGTAGGGGAGGGAAACACTGGCGAGCGCAAACTTGTCCAAACCACTGGAGCAGCTTGTAGAGCAGGATGTTGTTGTTCCCTGGCAACGGCAAAGCGTGCTGGCTTCGACCGTGGCACCCGTGTCGGGGCCAAGGCCGTGCAGAATGACATTGCGGGTGGTGGCGATGTTGTCACCCTGCGTCTGCATGACATGCTGAAGACCGGAATTGAGTGCCGATTGCACCCTCACCTTCTCCTGAAATCCCAGACCGAGATCGACTGTAGCGGTGATCAGCAGCAATAGAATCGGCAGAAGAATCGCAAATTCGACAGCCGCATTGCCGTCGCGGTCGCGCAGGAAATCGTTGAGTGCCGAACGGAGCCAGATGATCATGCCGGCCCCCGCGCCAGTCGCACGCGGCCGATGCTGGCGCTATTGCCGCCGGTGCGGGATTCGCAATCGTTGTTGATGATGCCACTGCCGCGAATGTCGACGGTGCTTGCGACGATCTGCGTGCAACGAACTGTGCCCAGATTAGGGCCGCTTTCGGTGAGCAATTGCTGATTTGGGAAATAAATTGCGCCTTCGACATTACCGATAACACCGATGAGACGGACCTGACCGCCGGTGCGCGCGGGATTGCCCATAATGGCCATGCCCTGCGTGGGCCCCGATGTGGGTGCCTTTAAGTCCCAGGCCACATTCTGGGCGATGTCGAGCACTTTGCTTTGATCGACGTAAATGGTCACGCCATCGCCAGTGATCCTGGCGCCGGAAGTCGCCCTGAAGCCCGCGGAGAAGTAATAGATGCCGGGCAGAAGGGTAACCGGACCAGCGATTTCGACCTGCTTGCCGTATCTGCCAGGCTTGAGCACGTTGCCGCCGGGCATGCCAGGGCCATAGCGACCCTGCGAAATGGCCTGATCGACATTGAAGCCGGTATCGGGGACGGCGGGGCTGCCCCAGTAAGGCGTGGAAGCCAAAGTGTCCTCGCTGGTCTCGCGAGGGTATGTGCCATTGGTGCAGTCTTTTAACGTGACCACGGCGCCGCCATTGGTGCCGATAGTGCCCGGGGTTCTGACGCAGGTGGCGTTTAGGCTGGCCTGACCTTCCACCCAGATGGCGTCATTGGTGGCCGAATTGGTGGCGACCACGCAATTCATGTTCACCTTGACGCTGGCCGCGATCAGAATGGAGCGGCTCTGGCCGGGCTTGAGCGCCAGCATGCAGGGGCCATTTTCCAGCACCTCATCCATACTGGCATAGGACGAGACACCAATGTCCATAGATGCCGCATCGAGAAACAGAGTGGAGAGGAAAAGGCGGGTGTTCACCTCAAGAACTGCGCGCGACGAATTTGGGCCTAGCGTGCCATCTGGGGATGGGATCTGGATATTGATCTGTTCGTCCGTTCCCGAAAATCCGGATGAGCGGGCCTGCGCGACACCCACGGCCAGAGCTTTATCCAGATCCTTGTCCGCAGCGTAGGACACAAGCGCACTATAGGCGGCAGTGTCTGCGGCGATCTGCAGTTTGTCCTTCTCGCTATACCAATAGCCCACTTCGATGGCCAAGGCGGCGATGCCCAGCAAAGCCGGGAGCAAAAGGCCGAAGATGACGGCAACCGCGCCGCGCTCGTCGCGAAGGAAGGGCATTGCTGATTTCATCGTTATGACGCGGGACGTACGCGCAGCAGTCATACCGACCAGGACGTTAAGCCTTTATGTCCTGAATGCCGGCATTTAAAACGATTTCAGCCTGTCCTGAACGGCTTTACTGGCTGTTGATCAACTCCAGAGCATTCTGCAGCAATTCAGGCGTGGCCGCAGCCACTACATTGCCGCCGCCGGTTGGTTCGGAGCTATCCCAGCAGGCAATGGCGCCACCTGCCTCGCGGATGATCGGCACTAGGGCGGCGATGTCGTAGGTGTTGAGATAGGGCTCGATCACCAGATCGGCGTGACCGGCGGCAAGTAGTGCATAGCCATAGCAATCCATGCCGAAACGCTGCAGGCGTGTGGCCTGCTCGATGGCGGCCCATTTGCTCCAATGTTCGCCCTTAAACAGGTTGGGCGTGGTGGTGAACACGCGGGCGGCGGCAAGTTCGGTCTGGCCGCTGGTCCTGTTGGCTGATTGCTGCCCGCCTCTGCGATAGGTGGAACTGCCCGGTGCAGCCAGAAAACTCTCGCCGATAAAGGGCTGGCTTATCAGGCCCGCCACCGCGACACCATCAATGGCAAAACCGATCAGCGTGCCCCAGACCGGGGCTCCAGAGATGAAGGCGCGGGTGCCATCTACGGGATCGATGATCCAGCTATAGCGGCTTTGTCCGGTCGTGCCCCATTCTTCACCGATAATGGCATGGTCCGGGAAGGCGTCTGAAATGACAGCGCGGATGGCGGTTTCGGCGCCCTTGTCGGCTTCGGTGACAGGGTCGAACCCGGCTTCGAGCTTGTTGTCGATGGCGAGCGAGGTGCGGAAAAGGGGGAGGGTCTTGGTTGCGGCGGCATCGGCAGCCGCAAGCAAAACGGACTGGACCTGAGCAAAATCGATTGAGGTGGACATGGTTGTCAGGTTTTCCGTTTGTCGTAAATCGTTGATGATGTTGTAGGTTGCGTTGTTAAGTCAGGAAATAATCGGCTTAAAATAATGCTTGATCTTCGGGAATAAATTTTGGGCTCATGAGTCTTTGATGCAACACATCTGTGATGATCTGCTGTGTATTTCCGTCGCGTTTATTGCGCGGCTTTGCAAATCGGTTCATGCAAGGCAGGCATGGTGAGTTGTCGGCCTGCTGCGGTGGAGGCCCCGCGCGACCGACATCATCGTTCCTCCCTTGACTGGGGCCGTCTTTGGGGGCGGCCCCTTTTTAATTTCTCGATTGCGTTCGCGGATGGTTGGCGGTGTTCCGCGCCGTTTTATTCGGCTGCTTCGCGCTCGACAATGGCGCCGTGGCCAGCAAGGGCGACAAGATCGATACCGATCAATGTCTGGATCAGCCGGTCTAGCAGGGTCTTTATGCCTTCAAAGCCAGCATTTTTCTCCAGCGTTGTTTCGTTCATGTAGAGATGGCGGCTGATCTCGATCTGCAGCGCATGGACGCCGTGTTGCGGACGTCCATAGGAGCGCGTGCAGAAGCCGCCCGCATAGGGCCTGTTGCGCGCAACGCGCAGCCCCGCTGCGGTGAAGATGGTTTCCACCAGATCGACAAGCGGGCCGGCGCAGGTGGTGCCATAACGATCGCCGAGCACGATATCGGGTGTGGCGCGCTCGCCGTGGCGCCCGATGCGCGGCATGGAATGGCAGTCGATCAGCACTGCAAGGCCGAAACTTTCAAGCGACTCGCCCAAAAGTCTCTGCAAAGTTGCATGATAGGGGTGATAAATTCCTTCAATGCGCATGCGGGCATCATCGAGCGTCAGGCGCTCGCGATAGATGGGTTTGTTTTCAGCGACGACGCGGGCCAGCGTGCCCAGCCCTGCCGCAACGCGGGGGGACGTGGTGTTGAAGCGGTCCGAGAGCGGTTCGGCGAACATGGTGGGATCGAGTTCCCACGGCTCGCGATTGACGTCGAGATAGGCGCGGGGGAAATGGGCGCGCAGCAAAGGCGCCCCCAGATGAGGCGCGCGTGCAAACAATTCATCGACAAAAGCGTCTTCGGACTGGCGGATCGACAGGTGATCGAGCCGCGTCATGGCGAGAAAACGCGGTGGATAGACCCTGCCGGAATGGGGCGAATTGAACACGACAGGCGAGAGGACGCGCCTTGGCCTGATGGTTTCGAATGCCGGTTGATCCCAATAGTCGGACCGCACGCCGTTTCCCCGGTGATTTGCCTTGCCCGACAGTGTGACGGCGCGCGGCAGACTTGTCCAGTTGGCCAAACCGCCACAAAGCGCGGAAAACCCAAGCGATGTGACGGGCGAACGGTTGCGAAAGCGCGCAAGTGGCTTAAACATCGCGGTGTACCGACTCACATGCGCCGACCGGCACCGAGGTTTATTGATGAAGCGAATCCTGCTCGCCGAAGACGACAACGACATGCGCCAGTTTCTGACGCGGGCGTTGAAAAATGCCGGCTATGAAGTGGTTTCGTTCGACAATGGGCTTTCGGCTTATGAGCGTTTGCGCGAAGAGCCGTTTTCGCTGCTGCTGAGTGACATTGTGATGCCGGAAATGGACGGAATCGAGCTGGCGCGGCGCGCCACCGAACTCGATCCTGATCTCAAGGTCATGTTCATCACCGGCTTTGCCGCCGTGGCGCTGAACCCCGACAGCGACGCGCCCAAGGATGCGTCGGTTCTGTCCAAGCCATTCCATCTCAAAGACCTCGTCAACGAGGTCGAGCGGCTGCTTGCGGCCTGATCGGAACCGATAATTTCCACAAGTGTGCAGGAAGTTTGATTTGAGCACTTGACCCCCAAAGGGGTTTTATGGTCTATCCGCGCCACTGGAACTGCTCAGGCGGTTCTGGCCCGGAGAGATGGGCGTATAGCTCAGCGGGAGAGCACTACGTTGACATCGTAGGGGTCACAAGTTCGATCCTTGTTACGCCCACCATCTCTTTCCGGCCGCTGTCTTGTTTGGCAAGTATAAGCGGGATGGGAGTATAGCTCAGCGGGAGAGCATTCGCTTCACACGCGAAGGGTCACAAGTTCAATCCTTGTTACTCCCACCATTTTCTTCACACCGCCGCGCATATATCCTGATTGACGTCAGCAATATTGCTGCGCGCAAAGAAAACCCGGCTGAGCCGGGTTTTCTTTTTATCAGTGGTGGTGATGCTCAGGCATTTCCTTGAGCTGGTCCTTGGTCCAGCCGGTTACTGCGTGCACATCGCCGTTTTCATCACGCATGAATTGCAGATCGCTCAGAGGCACGGCAACCGGCTTAGCGCCAATGCCGAGGAAGCCGCCCACATCAATGACGGCTGAATTGTTGCCGTGAACATGGTCGATCTTGCCAATCTTGTGATCGTCAGCACCGTAAATAGTGGCGCCCTCGAGGATGGCAGGTGTGAGCTCGGCCTGGGTCAGTCGAATGTGATTGGTGTGGTCCATCTCATTACTCCTTTGAATGTGATGGACCAATTCGCGAGAGCCGCTCTGCGTTCCAAGATGAGAAAATTGTGAGCGGGACGTCACCACATGGTGGCTTTGGCGCGCTCGGGCCATGCCTTGTCATAGGCTTCGCCGCCAACCTGATTTTCAGTCATCGCTGCGAGAATTTCGCCGGGGGTGGGGAGGCTGGCTGGGTCGATATGGCGGTCCGGATTCCAGAGTTCGGAGCGAATAATGGCGCGGGCACACTGGAAATAAAGCTCATCGATTTCGAGCACGATGACCGAGCGTGGGGCTTTTTCATCGACAGCGAAGCTCTCGAGCAGATCCGGATCGACGGAGAGATGGGCGCGGCCATTGGCGCGCATGGTCGTGCCTGAGCCGGGAATGAGGAATAAAAAGGCGCAGCGAGGGTCGCGCACGATATTGCGCAGGCTGTCGATGCGATTATTACCGCGCCGATCCGGCATCATCAGTGTCTTGTCCTCATGGATGCGCACAAAGCCGGGTTTGTCGCCGCGCGGGGAGCAATCGATACCTTCCGGTCCGACCGTAGCAAGGGCAGCGAAGGGGCTGGCTTGGATCAACTGTCGGTAATGGGGCGTTATCGCATGGGCAACCTTGGTGGTCGACGCGGGCGCGGGGGCCGGTAAATAGAGCGCTTCGAGCTGTTCGATGGAGGTGATAGTGGTCATGGACTGTTTGTGAAGCCTCCGCGCTGGGAATGAATTGCTACAGAGCCTATATCTGTGTCCAACACCAGACCGACAAAGGATTGATGTCATGGATGCCCATGCCTATCCCGTGACCCGAAGCGAAGCCGAATGGCGCAAGAAACTGACGCCAGAACAATATCAGGTGATGCGTGAGCACGGCACCGAGCGGCCGGGCTCCTGCGCGCTGCTGCATGAAGAGCGGCAGGGGACGTTTTCCTGCGCTGGCTGCGATAGCCCGCTTTTTGCCTCGACCCTGAAATTTGAAAGCGGCACTGGCTGGCCGAGCTTTAACGATCCGGTGCCGGGATCGGTCGAAAGCACGACTGACCGGAGCTATGGCATGGTGCGCACGGAAGTGCATTGCGCGACATGCGGCAGCCATCTGGGCCATGTGTTTCCCGATGGCCCACCGCCCACCGGGTTGCGCTATTGTATCAATGGTGTGGCGCTGAACTTTACGCCGAATGAATAAGAACAGGCCCGGATGAAAGTCCGGGCTTTTTGTTTGGTGGGCATTTTGCGATCCATCAATCGCCGTTGTCGCCTTCGGGCCTGACCCGAGGGCTGTTATCCCAGAGCACCGCTCTGAGGGCGGTGCCTTGCCAAGTGGCCCTCGGGTCGAGCCCGAGGGCAGCGCGGTGTTTGCGGAGCGTTTGCGCTCAGGTGCCCCGGGGCTTTGCCCTGCTAGTGGCACTGGCGGCTATGGGGTCGTCGGGCCAGGGATGGCGGGGGTAGCGGCCCTTGAGGTCTTTGGCGACGTCTTTCCAGCTTCCGCGCCAGAAGCCGGGGAGGTCGCGCGTGGTCTGAATAGGACGGTGGGCGGGAGAGAGCAGGACCAACAGGAGCGGTATTTTGCCATTGGCAATTGAGGGGTGGCGATCAAGACCGAAGAGTTCCTGCACGCGGATTTCGAGCGCCGGGCCGTTTTCGGCAGAGTAATCGATAGGCAGGTGGGAGCCGGAGGGCGCATGGAAATGGCTGGGCAGGAGCTTTTCGATGTCCTGCTTCTTTGACCAGGGCAGAAGCGTATCGAGCGCCATGCCGAGATGATCGGCGCTTATGGCGGACAAACGGGTTTCACCCACGAGATGGGGCGCAAGCCATGAGGGATCGGCGGCGAGGGCTGTGTCCGAAAGGTCCGGCCAGCCGCTGCCCAACGTCTGATTCAGGAAGCTAGCGCGGGCGCGAATAGCCTTTTGATCTTTTGACCAAGGAAGGGTTTCGGGACGTTTGAGCGCGGCCTCTGCCAGCAGCTCGGCGGCTTTTTCAAGATCGGTGACAGAGGCGGTGTCATCGCTGAGGCGCAGGGCGTCGAGGCGGCGCTGGCGGCGGGCGCGGACGGATTGGGTCGCTGGATCGAAGGCGAGACTGGTTTCGCTTTTGATATGGGATGCGAAGAGGGTTTCGAAATCGGCGGCATTGAGCGCTGCCGCAGAGCGGATGCGGCCTTGGGTTGCGGAGCCGGTGAGGTCGGCAACCACGATATAGGGGGCGCTGGCCAGCGAATGGGTCTCGTCCAGCTGTGCCTGTCGCCCATTGGCGAGGCGAAAGCGGCCGCGTGGACCTGCCGATTGTGCGACCCGATCCGGGAAGGCCCGGGCGAGGTGGTGGCCGGGCGCAAGATTTTCACCGGAGGCGCCACCAGCCTGTTTGGCCCAGCGCCGTGCCAGAGAGCGGGCGTCTTCGGCGCGTTTTGAGCGGTCGGTGCGAAAGCGATCAAGCCTGCGGGCTAGGTCGGTGTCGTCGCCACCCAGCCCGCGTTCGCCGATGAGCACGGCCAGTTCGGCGGCGCGCTCGGCATCGCCATCTTCGGCTCCGGTGATGACCATATGAGCAAGGCGCGGATGGAGCGGCAGGCGCGCAAGGGCTTTGCCTGCGGCGGTGAGGGCGCCGGATGCGTCGATGGCGTCGAGGCGCGTCAGCAGGGCTTTGGCTTCGGCCCATGCGGGAGCAGGTGGAGGGTCGAGAAAGGCCAGTGATTTGGGGTCGCTGACGCCCCATGCCGCCAGATCGAGCATGAGGCCCGACAGATCAGCGGCGAGGATTTCAGGCGTTTCAAAGGGCGCGAGGGCGGCGGTCTGGCCCTCATTCCAGAGGCGGATGCAGATGCCGGGGCTGGTGCGTCCGGCGCGGCCTCGGCGCTGATCGGCCCCGGCGCGAGAGACGCGGGTGGTCGCGAGCATGGTGAGGCCGGTTGCCGGTTCATAGACTGGTATGCGTCGGAAGCCACTATCGACGACGATGCGGATGCCCTCGATGGTCAGTGAGGTTTCGGCAATCGAGGTGGCGAGCACTACCTTGCGGCGGCCTTCTGGCGCTGGCTGGATGGCGCGATCCTGCTCGGCGGGCGTGAGTTGACCATAGAGCGGGGCGAGATCGACATTGGCGGGCAGGCGAGTGGCGAGGCGTTCGGCGGTGCGGGTGATTTCGCCCTGGCCGGGCAGGAAAACGAGGGCGGAGCCGTCGTGTTCGCGCAGGGCTTTGAGCGTGGCGGCAGCGACCTGATCTTCGAGGCGCTGCAGGGGATCGGGCTCCGCATAATGGGTTTCGACCGGGAAGGTGCGGCCGGGGCTGTCGATTACGGGAGCATGATCAAGCAGGCTTGAGACGCGGGCGCCATCGATGGTTGCCGACATAACAAGAATGCGCAGGTCGGGCCGGAGGGCGCGGGCATCGAGGGCAAGCGCAAGGCCCAGATCGGCATCGAGGCTGCGCTCGTGGAATTCGTCGAAGAGCACGGCGGCGATGCCGGTCAATTCAGGATCATCGAGGATCATGCGGGTGAAGACGCCTTCGGTGACGACTTCAATCCGGGTTCTGGTCGAGATTTTCGATTCCATACGGACGCGATAGCCCACAGTCTGACCGACATCTTCGCCCAACAGTTTGGCCATTTGCCGTGCGGCGGCGCGGGCCGCGAGGCGGCGGGGCTCAAGCACGATGATGCGACCATCCTGCCGCCATGACGCATCAAGCAATGCAAGGGGCACGCGGGTGGTCTTGCCAGCGCCGGGCTGAGCGACGAGCACAGCACTGGTGCCCTTTGCCAAGGCTTCGGCAAGGGCCGGGAGAGCGGCGTCGATGGGGAGCGGAGGCAGGGCAGACAGAACCATATGTAACGCGATAACGCGTTGGGACGGTTGGCGGCAAGACGCGCGCATTCAGGGGCTGTTCACCGCAAGCGTACTCTGCGGTTCTCATGCGGCCGTCTCGCGAATAGGGTACGTGCATCAAAAAGCCGAATCGAGCGGAGATTGGCATGCAGCTCACCCGGATCAGCAATGGAGAGATCAGCGTCGATGTCGCCGCGTTGGGCGCTGAAATGCAATCCATCCAGACGCGCGATGGCCGCAACTGGATGTGGCATGGCGATGCTGCTTATTGGACCGGGCGCTCGCCGATCCTTTTTCCGATGGTCGGGCGCGCGCCCAACGATACGATCAGCATTGATGGCGTGCGCTATCAGATGAGCCAGCATGGCTTTGCGCGGCGCAGCAATTTTGCTCTGGTGGTGGAAGAGTCAGATCGCTGCGTCTATCGGCTGGAGACGTCTGAAGCCAGCGCGGCCATGTATCCCTTCAATTTCCGGCTCGATGTGGAACACCGGCTGGAAGGTCGGGCCGTGACGGTGAGTGCCGAGGTGACCAATCTCGGACATGGCATTATGCCATACGGTATCGGGTTTCACCCTGCCTTTGCCTGGCCACTGCCGGGGGCTGCGGGGCAAAGGCATATGGTGGTGCTGGAGGGCGGTGCAGAGCCGAAGGTGCAGCGGCTTTCCGGTGGGCTGGTGGACACGGAAAAGCGCCCTTCGCCTTTTTCCCGAGGCAGGCTGGAACTGAACCATGATCAGTTTGCCAATGACGCGATGATCTTTAGCGAAGGTGCCGGCGCAGGGTTGGTCTATGGACCGGACAACGGCCCCAATGTGCGGTTCACGTGGGAAAATCTGCCAAATTTTGCACTTTGGACTAAGCCGGGCGCGGGCTTTATCTGCCTTGAACCCTGGCATGGCACAGGCGCGGAAATGGGCGGCTCGGACGATCTGGCAGAACGGCCTTATTCGGAACTGCTGGGGCCGGGTTCTGTGGCGCGCTATAGTTTTACTGCGGAAGTGCGCGGCTGATTATTCGGCAGCGCCGCGTTCGTCGGCCAGAGCATCTGGACCATTGGGATCGCCGGGGGCGGTTTCGACGCCAAGATCAGGGAAGGCGGCGATGCGCTGATTGCGGAAATCCGTGCGCAGCACGATGAGGCCGCGCTCTTCAAACCATGTCAGCAGACGCCGTGCTCGGCTGGATGAATGGGTGCCGTAGAGACGGGCGAGCGTGGCGTCGGACGGGCAAGGCGCGCCGGTGAGCGCGGCCTGGGCGATGACGAGGAAAACGCCCTGCACGTCATCGGTCAACGTCTCGGACAGGGTCAGCGCCTGTTGCCAGCCATCGGAGCTGATGGTTTCCTCGTCGGGTGCCACGCGAGCAACCGCGAGCAGGCGCTTGAAGGCAGGCAAAGCGGGTGGTTCGCCCGGCACGCGGCGGATGCGGCAGCGGACGAGAAAGTCCTGATAGAGCTGGGCCGTGTTGCGGAAACCAGCATCGGGATCGCTCATCAACTCGGCCATGACTGTCTTGATGGTCTGTTCGCGCTCGGCCTCGTCGATTTCGGGGAAAAGCGAGGTCGGCTCGGGTTCGCGCTCGGCTCGGGCACGCGCGACCTGGGCAAGAAGCTCATTGGTAGAAGGCGGAGGCGGCGGGGCCGGGCGGCGGACCACGGGGCGGCTAAGCTCTTCTGGATCCATGGTAAAAATGAGATCGGCGGCATCGGCAGGCGCTTCGGGGAGCGGCGTCAGCTTGGGGCTGGTGGAGCGGGCCGAGGTCTCGACGGGGCCGATGACGATGGGCAGCGGACGGCGCGAGACGGCGGGGCCGAGGGCGACGAAATGGCCGCGGGCCAGATCGCGGAATTGCTCGGCCTGACGGCGATCCATGCCCAGAAGGTCGGCGGCGCGGGCCATGTCGATGTCGAGAAAAGTACGGCCCATCAGGAAGTTAGAGGCTTCGGCAGCGACGTTCTTGGCCAGCTTGGCGAGGCGCTGGGTGGCGATGACGCCGGCAAGGCCGCGTTTGCGGCCGCGGCACATGAGGTTTGTCATGGCGCCGAGCGATAATTTGCGTGCTTCATCAGACACTTCGCCTGCTGCGGCGGGGGCAAAGAGCTGGGCCTCGTCGACGACGACGAGCACAGGATACCAGTAATCGCGATCGGCATCGAACATGCCACCGAGAAAGGCGGCAGCGGCGCGCATCTGCTGCTCGGCGTCCAACCCTTCGAGGTTAAGGACCACCGAGACGCGGTGCTGGCGGACGCGGGCGGCGATGCGGGTCAGCTCGGCTTCGGTGCGGGTCGCGTCGACGACGAGGTGCCCGTAACGCTCTGACAGCGTTACGAAATCGCCTTCAGGGTCGATGACGCATTGCTGCACCCAGGGGGCGGACTGTTCGAGCAGGCGGCGGAGCAGGTGGGATTTGCCGGAGCCGGAATTGCCCTGCACCAGAAGGCGCGTCGCGAGCAATTCCTCAAGGTCCATATTGGCAGCGCCGCTTCCGCGGCTTTCTCCCATATCGATGGCGACTTGCATTGCTTCTCCGGCTGGCTGCGTCACAGTTCCAGCGGGAGACTGACGCACGGCGACTTGGTGTTAGCAGACTGTTAGCACACAGCGTCCCCGATTCGGGTCTAGTGTGAAAGCCCGGTTCCACAAAATGATCAAAGACGGATAGGCCGGGCACCATGTCATAGCTGGCGGGTCGGATGGACATGCTGGAGATGTCGCCCTCTTCGAAAGTGACATTGGTGACGCCGGACGTGGTGGTGGCAGTGCCCAGCATTGCGCCTATTCCGGTGCCGGTGTGACTGGTGACGCATCGGGAATTGCATACCAGCCGGAGGATCAGGCTGGTGTTTGATATGCTGGCGGAGGCATTTTCGTGAGGCTTTAGGCTGAATCGACGTTCAAGATTTGTATTTGAGATCGAAAGCCCTGATGCAATTGAGAATTTCGGCTTGCTACGCTGTCGAAACGAACGCGATGGGGCACCCTCCCCTTGACGGGGAGGGATGGGGAGGGGTGCTTCATACGCTCAAATATGGGGGCTCTCGCACCCCCTCCCAACCTCCCCCGTCAAGGGGGAGGTGCCCAACGGGGCTCTCCAAATCCGGTGAAAACACTGAACGTCGATTGGCGCTAAAGATCGCGGAGCAGTCTGGCGGGGCGGGCGGAGGCGGCCCGGAGGATGGTCATGGCGCCGAGGAGGGCGGTGATGATGATGGCGGCGAGGAGGACCACGGCGATGACATCGGGGCGCCAGGTGAATTCGACTTCAAGCATCAGCATTGTGACGAGCCGCCCGACGCCCAGCCCGATGATGAGGGCCGGGATGACGGCGAAAAGAGCGAGAAGGCCGTATTGCAGGGCTGAGGTGGCGATCAGCTCGAAGCGTGTTGCGCCCAGAACCTTGGTGATGATGGTGTCGGCTTCGCGCTGGCGGCGTCCGGTGGAGAGGGAGCCGATCAGCACAAGGAGGCCATTGCCAACGGCGAGCCCCCCGACAAGGGCGGCAGCGAAGGACAGTTGGCTGAGCGCGTCAGTGACTTGCTTGAGCGTATCGCCGACCGAGATGAAGCGGATGTCGGGGAGTTCGCTGGCGAGAAGCCTTGTGACGTGTTCTTCCTGTCCCGGCAGCGCGGTGACGGCGGCAAAGAGCGTCGTCGGATAGGCGTCGAGCACGCCGGGCGAGAAGGTGGCGAGGAAGTCGATACCGCCCTGCCACGAATAATCGCGGAAGCTGGTAATGGTGACTGTGACGGGCTCGCCAAAGAGCGAGAAGGTGAGCGTATCGCCCAGATTGACGCCGAGCCCGTTGCGCAGGCTCTGGTGCAGGCTGACAAGGGCGGGCCCGGAATAATCGGCGGGCCACCATTCGCCTGCCGTTACGCGCGAAGACGAGGGCAGGACCGAACGCCATGTCAGCGGCACGTCGCCCGAAAGCAGGAAAGTGGCTTCGGGGCCCCTGGTGCGCAGATTTGCGGCGGGGGTTCCGGCGACCTCGATGAGTGAGCCGCGCAGCATGGGGGTCGAAACAAAACGGCTCATGCCGCTGCCGGAAGCGGCTAGAGTTTCGAGGTCTGCCACTTCATCGGGGAAGAGATCGGAGCCGACAAGTGTGGGGGCGTCGAAGGCCGAGGCGCCGAGGAATTCCTGTTGCAGATTGGCCTGCATGACCAGAACCACAATGAGCATGGCCAGCGCCATGCCCGCCGAAACGACGATGGCGGCGGCGTTTTGTCCGGCGGTGGAAATGTTGCGCAGGGCATGGCGGACGATGCGCGGGCCGGCTTCGGGCAGGCGGGCTAGGCCGTCCTGGACCAGCCGAATGAACAATTGGAAAAGGATGGCAGCGACGGCGCTGGCGAGGCCGAAGGCGACGACCAGCGCGGCATCGCCGGTCATCAGCCAGGCCAGGAGGAAAAAGGCGGCGATGGCGGCGATGAGTGGCAGAACCTGCCATGAGAGAAGCAGGGATTTCCAATCGACCGGGGGGGCATCGAGCCCTTTGGACCTGAACAGCAGGACCGGGCGAATGGTCTGGGCCTGTTGCAGCGGCAGATAGGCAAAGGCAAAGGCGGTGACGAGACCGGTGCCCGCCGCGATCAGCAGCGGGGCGGGATGGATGGCGGCAACCAGCGGGATGCCCACGGCAGCGCCGATTGAGGGCAGAATGAGGGAGGCGACAGAGCCGCCGATGATAAGGCCGATGAGAACGCCCACAAGGGCAAGCGCGGCCACCTGCGAAAAGAAGTGAATGAAGACGCGAGAGCGACCGGCGCCCATCGACCGCATGACGGCGATAATGCCGGAGCGCTCGGCGATATAGGCGCGCATGCCGGTCCAGACCGACACGCCGCCGATGAGCAGCGAGCCGAGGCCGACAATGACGAGGAAGCGCATGAAGAGATCATAATAGCGCACCATCTGGCCCAGCCCGTCGCGGGCGGTGCGGATGGTCCAGCCGCTATCGCCGAAGCGGTCTGCAGCGCTGGTGAGGCTGGTGTCGAGATCGGCTCCTTGCAGGTCGATCTTGTAGCGATACCATGTGCCCAAACCTGGTAGGGGGGAGGTGCGGTCGCTGACCACGCCAAAACCGTCGCTTGTGATCAGAACCGGCATGCCAAGGCGGAAGCCGCGCACCGGCGCGTCGGGCAATTGGCCCAAAGTGCCGCGCACGGAAAATTCGGTGCCACCGAGGCCGAAGGTGTCGCCAACGCCGATGCCGAGCTGGTCGAGCATGACGGCATCGACCAGTGCGCCGGGATTGCCGTCCTGTTCGGCGAGGAAGGTGGAGACGTCGGTGCCAGTCGGCAGATTTGGACTGGATACGGTACCGAAGAGCGGGTAGCCGGGACCGACGGCGCTGACATCGGCAAAGCCTTCGCCGTCCCAGGTCTCGGCCCGCAGATTTGTGTCGATGATGGCGACGACGCGGCCAAGCGCCTGCATGGCGGTCAGCTCCTCGGCGGTGGCGAGGCGATCGGCGCGGGAAAGCTCGAGATCGCCGCCCATGATTTCGGCAGCGCCGCTATCGATGGCGCGGGAAATGCTGGCGCCGACAGAATTGACGCCAGCGATGAGCGCGGTGCCGACGGCAAGGCAAGTGACCAGCAGCAGGAAGCGGCGCAGATCGCCGCGCATGTCGAGAAGACCGATGCGAATGGCGGGCCAGATTTTGGGCATCAGAGCGCCTTCGGCGTTTCGGTCAGCTCACCATTGGTCATGGTGAAGACGCGGTCGGCCCGAGCAGCAAGGGCCGGGTCGTGGGTGATAAGCACGACGGCGGTGTTTTGCCTGCGGGCGAGATCGAACATGAGATCGACGACGACGGCGCCGGTTTTCTGATCGAGATTGCCGGTAGGTTCATCGGCCAGCAGGAGCGGCGGATTGGCGACCGTTGCGCGGGCGAGACCGACGCGCTGCTGTTCGCCGCCCGACATGGCGGATGGGCGATGATCGAGGCGGCCATCGAGACCGACGGCGGCCAGGGCAGCGGCGGCTTTTTCGCGGATTTGCGCCATGGAGAGTTTGGGCTCGGCGATTTCGAGGGCGAGGCCCACATTGTCGAGCGCGGTCAGCGAGGGAATGAGGTGGAAGCTCTGAAAGACGATGCCGAGAGTGTGGCGGCGGAAGCGGGCCAGTTCATCCTCGTTCATGGTGCCCAGATCGTGGCCATTGACTTCCACTTTGCCGCCCGTGGCCTTTTCGAGCCCGGCCAGCAGCATGAGCAGGGAGGTCTTGCCGCTGCCCGAGGGGCCGACTATGGCGACGACTTCGGCGGGGGCGACGCGCAGGGAAACCTTGCGCAGAATATTGAGCGGGCGACCGGCAATTTCGAGCGTGTAATCCACGTTTTGCGCGTCGATGATTGCTGGTTTGGCCATGCCGATCCCACTTTCCCCATTCGTGCCGATACGAATCGGCGCGGTCTATGATGCGGGCGTCATGCCCCATGAAAAGGGGTTTAATGAGCCGGATGACCCGGATTAGCGTCCCGACACAAGCGCCCGGAAGCCCGGCTGCCTACTTTGACATGACAGTGAACGGCAATTCGTAACAAAGCCGTCAACGGCAGTACATTTGTACTGGTCTAGACTGATTTGTGCTGGCAGACATGTGCGTCAAGAGCTCTAGAGGAGTGCTGAATTGAAGATCTGGTTTCGTGCGCTGACCGTGTTTGTTGGCTTTCTGATGGTTGCCGGGCCGAGCCAGGCAGCCGGGGAGCTGGCGCTGCTCGAATCCTATATTGGTGACTGGCGCGGCGAGAGTGCGCTGGTGGGCAAGGACAAGAACGAGCCCTTCCGCTGCCGTCTCGGCGTGTCCAAGGGCAATTTGGGCCGGATCAATTATACCGGGCGCTGCACGCTGGTGAATGCGACGCTGTCGATCAGCGGAACCATTGCCTTCATCGAAGCCTCCAACCAGTTCGAGGCGGCGATGAGCACCAATGCCGGCTATACCGGGCTGGCCGTGGGCCGGACATCGGGTGACCGGATCAGCTTCGATCTGCGTGAGCAGCAAAAGGATCGGGCGGGCAGCGATGTGCGGATCGGGGCGCGCATTCTGCTGGTCGGCAATGACAGCATTACCGTGGATTTCGAGGTCGAGTTCAACAATTCGGGCGAAGTGCTGAAGGCGAGCGTGCCGTTTAACCGATAGGAGAAACGATGCATAAGGGATCGTGCCTTTGCGGCAACGTGTCGTTTATCCTCAATGGCGACATTCCGGATGGCTCGTCCTGTCATTGCAGCATGTGTCGCAAGGCGAGTGGTGCGCATGAAATGGGGATCGACGTCGATAAGTCGGCGTTGGAGATTTCCGGTGCGGAACATCTGACCTGGTATTTCTCGTCCGAAAAGGTGCGGCGCGGTTTTTGCGCCACCTGCGGATCGCCGATGTTCTTTGATCCTCCTGGAGCAGACTGGATCGGGCTGCATCTTGGTTCATTCGATGGGCCAACCGGGACGCGGATCGCCAAGCATATCTTTGTTGGCGACAAGGGTGATTATTATCAGATTTGTGATGATGCGCCGCAGTTTGAGACGGTGCCGGGGGCCTAGAGCAAACACCCCCACCTAACCTCCCCCTGAAGAAGGGGGAGGAACAGATTGAGCATGCTTCGATCTTCGGGTGCCACCGGCGGGCTCCTCCCCCTTGTTCAGGGGGAGGCTGGGAGGGGGTGAGCCTACAGCCGAACCAGCTTTTTCACATCCACCGGCAGGCCTGTTTCAAAGCTCTTGTTGGCGGCGATGCCGGTGAGGATGGAGAGGGCGCCGTCGCGGTGGTTGGCGCCGTAACCGGGGCGTGGGGTGGCGTTGCCGAAGATTTCTTCGAGCATAATCTTGTCGCCGCCGCCATGACCGCCTTCGCCATGCTTGACCGGCACCACCCGCGGCTCGCCATGAAGGGGGAAGTGGTAGAGCTTGACGCCCTTGGCTGCGCCTTCGGTTTCTGAACCGGCGCCGGCATTGATGTAGGAATTTTCGTGCACGGTGAGTTCGAGGCGACCGCCCGTGCCATTGATGGCGACGTTAAAACCTTCCCACGGGGCGTAGGCGTAGAGCGAATAGGTCATCACCGCCTTATTGGCGTAGCGGACCATGACATTCATCGTGTCTTCGATGGAAATGCCATCGCCGAAAACATTCTGGTCGCGCTGGTAGCCGTCTTCCTTTTCGGCGTCCCAGTAGAGGCCCTTCTGCACCGGGGTTTCGGTGAGATCGATGGCGAAGGGATCGTTCTTTGCCGCTTCGACGCCGGTGGTGCGGGTATAGGGCGTGAAGACGCCGCGCTCTTCGGCATTGGCGCGGCCGTAGAATTTGAGGTCGCCCATGGCAAATACGGTGTCGGGCTGGGTCCCGAGCCAGAAATTGACCAGATCGAAATGATGGGTCGACTTGTGGACCATGAGGCCACCGGAATTGCGCTTGTCGCGGTGCCAGCGGCGGAAATAGTCGGCGCCGTGGCGAGTATCGAGAAGCCATTCGAAATGGACGGAGGTGACCTTGCCGATAGCGCCTTCGGCGATGAGTTCGCGCAGGGCCGAATTGTGCGGGGCGTAGCGATAATTGAAGGTGACGCGGACCTGTTTGCCGGTGCGTTCGACCGTGTCGAGAATGGCCTGGCACTTTTCCGGGTCGGTGGTCATCGGCTTTTCAGTGATGACGTCGCAACCGGCTTCGAGCGCCGCGATGATGTATTGATGATGGGTACGGTCGATGGAGGTGACGATGATGGTGTCGGGTTTGTGCTCGGCAATCATCGTGGCGAATTCGGCGGCCTTGTAGGTGGGAACGGCTGTCCCGCCCAGCTCTTCGGCAATGACCTTATTGGTGAAGTCCATGCGCACCTGATTGGTGTCGCAGAGGGCGACCAGGCGCGATTGGTCCTTGTGGGGCCCCAGAATGGCCTCGTAGAACATGCGGGCGCGCCCGCCCGTTCCCACAAGCGCGTAGGTCTTGGTCATTGAATTCCTCCGATATTCAAAAATGGCATCTTGCCCCAGGACAGGGCGTTGAAAACTATCTACCATACAAGATTGCGGGAGGGCAGACTTTCTTTCTACAATCGTGTGCGCAGGCCTATTGCGGGGCACAGAGAATCCTGTGGAAGCCAGCATGTGCGGGGAAGCCATGGCGCGATTGCCGTCCCATGGTCGATTAAGGGGAATCAGTGATGGTCGGCAGCGTGCTCGAAATCAACGAAGAGACCATGGCCATGCGCCTTGTCGGCGCTTTGCGCGACGACATCGTGACCATGAGCCTCAAGCCCGGTGACGTTATTTCCGAAAGCGATATTGCGGGGCGCTATGGTGTGTCACGCCAGCCGGTGCGCGAAGCCTTTATTCGGCTGGCGCAGCAGGGATTGCTGCTGATCCGGCCCAAGCGGGCGACGGTGATCAAGAAAATCTCCCCCGATGGCGTGCGCCAGAGCCGGTTTATCCGCGAAAGCATCGAGGTGGAAATCATCCGCCGGGTTGCGGGCAATCCCGGGTCCGACGCAGCAAAGGTGCTGGCGGAGCTGATTGCTGAGCAGGAAGTGGCTTCGGCAGCGGATGACAGCCGCCGTTTCCACGTTCTCGATGAACTGTTTCACCGGACTTTGGCGCGGTTGGCGGGTGTTGAATATGCCTGGCAGCTGATCGATGATCACAAGATGCAACTTGATCGGGTGCGCTATCTGACACTGGGCGTCTCATCGAGCCAGCGGGCCATTGCCGAGCATAAGGTGATCGCAGAGGCCGTCGGTAAGGCTGATCCAATGGCTGCAGAGGCCGCGATGCGCGATCATCTGGGCCGCGCCGAAGCGCTGCTCACCCAGACCATTGCCGATTTCCCGGATTATTTTGAGTAACGCCGTCTTGTCCGGGCCGGGGCTGGCCAATAGGTTGCGCCCGAAATGATCCGAACCGGGAGACAGGACATGAAAACGCGGCTTCTGGGCAAGACCGGATATCAGGTCAGTGAAATCGGACTGGGCTGCTGGCAGCTTGGCGGCGATTTCGGGCCGGTGGGCGACGAAGCGGCGAGCGCCATTCTCGATGAGGCCGACAAGGCCGGGATCAACTTCTGGGACACTGCCGACGTCTATGGCGGCGGGCTTTCTGAGAGCCGGATTGGCAGCCATGCCAAGGGCGCTGATGTGAAAGTTGCGACCAAGGTAGGACGTTCGGGTTCGCTTTATCCGGCCAGTTACACCAAGGATGGCGTGCGCGAGAGCCTGATCGGTTCGGCGCAGCGATTGGGCGTGTCCACGCTCGATCTGGCGCAGCTCCATTGTGTGCCGACCGAGGTGTTGCGCGACGGCGCGATCTTTGGCTGGATGGACGAGCTCAAGGCCGAGGGGCTGGTGCAGCACTGGGGTGCTAGCGTTGAGACTATCGAAGAGGGGCTGCTCTGTCTCGAACAGAAGGGCTGTGCGACGCTGCAGATCATCTTCAACCTGTTCCGGCAGGATGCGGCGACGGAGTTGTTGCCCAAGGCGGCGGAAAATAATGTCGGCATTATCGTGCGCCTGCCGCTGGCCTCTGGGCTGTTGTCAGGCAAATTTGACAAGAATACGCGCTTTGAGGAAAGCGATCACCGTCACTACAATCGAGATGGGGCCGCTTTTTCGGTGGGCGAGACGTTCTCGGGCATTCCATTCGAGCGCGGCGTAGAACTGGTGCAGGAATTGAAGGGTCTGTCGCCGGAAGGCATGCCCATGAGCCAGTTTGCACTGCGCTGGATTTTGGACCATCCGCAGGTGTCGACGGTGATTGCCGGGGTGAGCAAGCCCGAGCAGATCGCCGACAATGTGGCCGCGAGTGAACGGCGGAGCCTGTTCCCGGCGCTGATGGGGCAGCTCTCGGAATGGTATCAGGCTGAGGTGAAGCCGGAGATCCGCGGGGCGGTGTGAGGCTGATGCTACCACAATTGCCCAGCTGCCCTCAGGCTTGACCCGAGGGCCTTCCAGTCCACGCCAAGATTTGACGATTATGTGCGGATGCTAGATACCCTCGGGTCGAGCCCGAGGGTAGCCCTGTGATCTGGGGGGCGTATTGCAGGCATGCCCCTAGCAGTTGCCGCATTCGGCACCTAGGTTAGCAATCTGAATATCCAGCAAGAGTCGCCTCATGTCCCACCCCGCCTTCGACCTCGTCCGCGACGAGACCATCGCCGAGATCAATTCGGAGGCGCGGCTTTACCGGCATAAGAACACCGGGGCGGAAGTGCTCAGCCTCGTCAATGGCGATGAGAACAAGGTGTTCGGCATCACCTTCAAGACGCCGCCGGAGGATTCGACCGGCATTGCGCATATTCTTGAGCATTCGGTGCTGTGCGGTAGCGAGAAATATCCGGTGAAGAAGCCGTTCGTGGAGCTGCTCAAAGGCTCCATGCACACTTTTCTCAATGCCATGACCTTTCCGGACAAGACGGCCTATCCGGTGGCCAGCCAGAACCTCAAGGATTTTTACAATCTCGTCGATGTCTATCTCGACGCGGTGCTGTTTCCGCTGATTTCGGAAGACACGTTCGAGCAGGAGGGCTGGCACTATGAGCTCGAAAGCCTGGATGCGCCGCTGGTTTATAAGGGTGTGGTCTTCAACGAAATGAAGGGCGTTTATTCGTCGCCGGATTCGGTGATGCACACGCTGACGCAGAACGCACTTTTCCCTGACAATACCTATGGCAAGTCGTCGGGGGGCGATCCCAAGGTTATTCCCGAACTGACCTACGAACAGTTCAAGCGCTTTCACCAGACCTATTATCATCCCTCCAATGCGCGGGTGGTGTTTTCGGGCGACGATCCGGCAGACAAGCGCCTTGATATTCTCGACGCCTATTTCAGCCGGTTCGAGAGGATCCAGGTCGATGCCGAGGTGAAGTTGCAGCCGCGCTGGAATGCGCCGCGATCGGTATCGGGCACTTATGCCGGGACGGTCGACGCGGAAAAGCGGCGCGATGGCATGGTGTCGGTTAACTGGATGGTGGAACCAGCAGAAACCCGCGAAGAGGTGCTGAGCCACGGCATGCTGAGCTATCTGCTGGCGGGCAATGCGGCGGCGCCTTTGCGCAAGAAGCTGACCGAAAGCGGGCTGGGCGAGGGCATGATCGGGGGCGGGATTTCCTCTTATCTGCGCCAGCCAGCCGGCGGGTTTGGGCTCAAGGGTGTCGACCCGGCGGATGCGGACAAAATAGAAAAGCTCGTGCTCGATGGCCTAGCGGAAATTGCCGAGAGCGGTTTTTCGGCTGAGCAGATCGAGGCGGCGGTCAATACGTTCGAGTTCACCCTGCGCGAACAGAATACCGGCTCTTATCCGCGCGGCATGACCTATATGTTCAACGCGCTGGGGACGTGGCTGCATGGTGGCGATCCGCTTGCGCCGCTGAGCTTTGAGGCAGCGCTGGGTGCGCTCAAGGCCAAGGCGGGTGGCGCGCATTTTCAGAACGAAATCCGCCGGTTGTTCCTCGACAATCCGCACCGGCTGACGGCAGTGCTGCAAGCCGATCCGGAACAGGGTGAGCGCGAGGCCAAGGTGGAGGCGGACAAGCTGGCTGCCGTGCGTGCCGGGCTGGATGAGGCGGGTTTGCAAAAGGTTCTGGAGCGCACCGAGCGGCTGAAGGCTTTGCAGGAAAGCGTCGACAAGCCGGAAGATCTGGCGAAAATCCCGACACTGACGCTGGCCGATCTTGACCGCTCCATTCGCACCATTCCGACCGAGGAAAGCACGGTAGGCGGGGCGCGGACGCTGTTCCATGATCTGCCGACGCTGGGGATTTTGTATCTCGATGTCGGCTTTGACCTGCATGTGCTGGACAAGGCGCTACTGCCCTATCTGCCGCTGTTCGGGCGCGCTTTGTTGCAGACCGGGACCGGCAAGGAAGATTTTGTTTCGCTGACCCAGAGGATCGGGCGCACCACCGGCGGGATTGCGCAGCATCGTGGGCTGGCGACGCGGCAGGATGGGACGGGAACGGCAGCGTGGTTTTTCCTCTCGGGCAAGGCAGTGCCGGACAAGTTTGGCGCCATGCTGGAGATTTTCAGCGATGTGCTGCTCGACGCGCAGTTGGGCAATCGCGAGCGGTTCAAACAGATGGCGCTGGAGGAAAAGGCCGGGTTTGAGGCGCGGCTGGTGCCCGGCGGCAATGGGATTGTCGATACGCGGATCAAGGCCGGTCTGACCGAGGCGGGCTGGATTGCCGAACAGATGAGCGGCGTTTCCTACGGGCAGTTTTTGAAAGAGCTGGTCAAGCGGGTGGACAGCGACTGGGATGGCGTCGAGGCGGCGTTGCGCGCGATCCGCGACAAGCTGTTCAATCGCGGACGGATGGTGATCAATCTCACCGCTGATGGCGCGCTGTGGGACGCGGCCCGTCGGGAACTGGCGGCTTTTGCGGGAGCGCTGCCGGATGCCGCTCATGGTGATGCTGACTGGAGCCATGATTTTGCGCCGAAGAATGAGGGGCTCGTGATCCCGGCGCAGGTCAATTATGTGGGCAAGGGTGCCAATTTGAAGGCGCTTGGGTTTAAGCTGAGCGCGGCTTCGGCTGTGGTCTTGCGGCTGCTCAACACGACCTATCTGTGGGATAAGGTGCGGGTGCAGGGCGGGGCCTATGGCGGGTCGAGCCGGTTTGATCTCAGCTCGGGCAATTTTGCGTTTCTGTCCTATCGCGATCCGAACCTGCTGAAGACGCTCGATGCCTATGACGGCGCGGCCAGGGCACTGCGGGCGGAGATTGGCGAGACCGATCTGGTGCGCTCCGTCATCGGCGTGGTGGGTGATCTCGATCGGCCCGAATTCGTCGATGCCAAGGGCTATTCGGCCATGTGGCGGATTTTGAACGGCACGACCGACGCATTGCGGCAGCAGCGGCGGGACGAAATTCTCGGGACCAGCCGGGCCGATTTCGTGGCGTTGGCCGAGGCGGTTGAGGCCGTCGCGGCACAGGGCCATATCGTGGTGCTGGGCGGCGAGGCGGCGATCAACGCGGCCAACGAGAAGCAGCCGGGTCTGCTGGCGGTGAGCAAGGCGGTCTAGTTAGGTATCCTGTCACCGGCGCTGCCCTCGGACTTGATCCGAGGGTCGTTTGTGGCGGCATCGAATTTCGGTGGGTGCTAATAGTGGTCCTCGGGTCAGGCCCGAGGACAGCACGGTGGGGTAGGGCGCTTCGGAGGGAACGGCTGGCTTTGAAGCCGCGTTGTGATGCCGAAAGGATTTCCCATACATGACAGCATCGCAGGAAGGCGCGCTCGGCAGGCTGGTTCGCAAGGTCGAGGAGCGGGCCGAGGCGGGTGAGCAGGTTTCCCTGGGGCTGGTGCAGCAGATTGCAGGCCAGCGTGCGGCGGGACCGATGCTGCTGCTGCCGGCGCTGATCGTGATTTCGCCGCTCAGCATTATTCCGGGCGTGCCGACGCTGGTTGGGATTAACACCATTCTGGTGGCCGGGCAGATCGTCTTGGGGCGCGAACAGGTCTGGTTGCCCAAATGGCTGACCGAGCGCTGCATCTCGGCCAAGCACGCGCAGACGCTGCTGAAATTTCTGCGCCCCGTTAGCCGGGTGGCTGATGGGGTGGTGAAACGCCGGGCGCGGTTTATGACTGGTGCGGTGATGCGTCGGATTGGGGCGGCGGTCTGCGTCATGGTCGGCTGCATCATGCCGCTGTTGGAATTCGTGCCATTTACCTCAACCTGGGCGGCGAGCATTATTGCCGTCTATGCGCTGGCGATCACCGCGCGCGATGGCTTGCTCGCCATGGCATGGGCCGGGCTGGTGGGCGTGGCGGTGACCTTGGGCTGGATGCTGCTGAAGATGTCGATATTGGCCTAGCTGCTGAGTGCTTCCACCAGAAACGGCAGGCTCAAATCCATGCGGTAGTCGATACCGGAGTGATTGTCGGGGAATTCTTCGTAGCGGTGGGCTATGCCCTTGGCCTCCAGCGCCTTGTGGATGCGTCTCGTGCCGTAAAGGATGTTGTATTGATCCTCGGTGCCGCATTCGAGGTAGAAGCCCTTGAGCTTGCCCAGGGCTTGGGCATGGGTTTCGACCATGCGGGCGGGGTCCCATTTCAGCCAGTTGGCCCAGCGCTCTTCGATCAGCTCGCAGGTGTCGAGCGTGACGGGGAGGCGCAGGCCGAGAAATGCGTCCGGGTTTGGATCGGGATCGAAGCTGGCAGCTTGCGCGAGGATCATGAGGACGAGCGTGTCCTTGCCATCGACCTTTTGCTTGGCTTCGAAACTTTCGAGCCATTTCTGGATGGAATTGCCGGACTTTGCCAGGGCGCGGAGCGTCGCGGGGAATTCGGGCAGGTAGAGGTTTTCAAAGCCGGCATCGCCAGAATGGCTGGCGGCGGCGGACCAGATATCGGGATGGCGCATGGCGTGGACAAGAGCGCCGAAGCCGCCGGAGGATTTTCCGAACAGGCCGCGCTTGCCCGAGCCACCGCAACCAAAGCGGGTTTCGATGGCGGGGAGCATTTCGGCGATGAGGAAATCCTCGTAATTGCCGATAATGGGCGAGTTTACATATTGATTGCCGCCAAGGCGCGAATAGCAATCCGGGAAAGCGACGACGGCCGGGGCCATTTGGCCGTCGCCGATAAGGCGGTCGAGCCGCTCGGGGACGTTTTCGGAAAAGCTCTTCCAATTGGTATGCGCCGGGCCGCCCGCGGTGAAGCCGACGAGATCGACAAGGAGGGGCAGGCCTTCGCCGTCATGGCCATGGGGCAGGTAGACATCGACGATGCGGCTGGTGGGGTCGCCGAGGCGGTTATTGGCAAGCGCCTGGCTGTCCAGCGTCAGGCGATGGACTGTGCCAGCGGGATGATTGGTCTTGCGCATGTCGGTCTCCTTTGATTGGCATGGCTTTAGCACAATGGTTGGCGTTGCGCCTCCCTCCCCCCTTTAAGGGGAGGGATCGAGGCCGGGGGCAGGCCCGTCCGTAATCCCGAAAGATATTGAGTGCGCTGAACCCGCAGCACCCCCACCCCGGCCCTCCCCTCAAGGGGGAGGGGGTATAACGTGCTGGTGGCAAGGGCAGTGACTGAACCGGAGTGGAACGAATAACGTTGATGCTGCCATGAGCCAGCCCATTCTCACCCGCGATCTCTACGTTCCGTCCATCGACGCCTGGATCGATCCGGACACGCCCAAGCCTCGGGCGATCATTACCCATGGCCATGCCGATCATGCGCGAAGCGGTCACGGCGCGGTACTGGCGACGCCGGAAACCATTGCCATTATGAAAGTGCGCTATGGCGAGGATTGCGCGGGCTCGTTCGAATCGCTGAAATTTGGTGAGCGGCTGACCATTAATGAAGCGGTGGTGAGCCTCCATCCCGCCGGGCATATTTTGGGTTCTGCGCAGGTGCTGGTGGAGACAGCCGGGCAGCGGGCCGTGGTGACCGGCGACTACAAGCGCCTGCCGGATCGAACGGCTGAGCTTTTCGAGCCGGTGCAATGCGATCTGCTGGTGACCGAGGCAACCTTTGGATTGCCGGTTTTCCAGCACCCAAAGCCACATGATGAGATTGCACGGCTGCTGAAATCGGTGGCGGACCAGCCGGAGCGCTGTCATCTCATCGGGTGCTATGCTTTGGGCAAGGCGCAGCGGGTGATTGCGCTGCTGCGCGATGCAGGGTGGGACAAGCCGATCTATCTGCATGGCGCGATGCTCAGGCTGTGTGCGCTTTATGAGGAATTGGGTGTGTCGCTGGGCGAGTTGATCCCGGCGACGGGCATGCCGAAGGCGGCGATGGCGGGGCAGATCGTTATTGCGCCGCCTTCGGCTATTCGTGATCGGTGGAGTCGGCGCTTTCCTGATCCGGTTGTGTGTCAGGCCTCGGGCTGGATGAGCATCAAGCAGCGGGCGCGACAGGCGCTGGTGGAATTGCCGCTGGTGATTTCGGACCATTGCGACTGGGGCGAACTCAATACGTCCATTCTCGAAAGCGGGGCGTCGACCGTGTGGGTGACGCATGGGCGCGAGGATGGGCTGGTCTATTGGTGCCGCAAGCAGGGGCTGGAGGCCGAGCCGCTGGCCTTGCCGGGGCTGGATGACGATGGTGGGGAGGGTGGCGAATGAAGCGGTTTGCCGATCTGCTCGAACTGCTGGCGCTGACACCGTCGCGGACGCGGAAGATTGCGGCGCTGGCGCAGTATTTTGCCGAAGTGCCGGACCCGGATCGCGGGCTGGCTTTGGCTGTGCTGACGGGGGAACTCGATATTGCCAATGTCAAACCGGCACTGCTCAAGCAGACGGTGCTGGCCGAGGTCGACGAGACACTGTTTGCGCTCAGTTATGATTATGTGGGCGATCTGGGTGAGACGATTGCGCTGATCTGGCCACATCATGGGGAAGGGGAGCTGCCGCGGTTGAGCGAATTGGTGGCTTTACTCAACCGGACCAGCAAGGCGGAATTGCCGGCGGTTATCGGCGGACTTTTAACGCAGGCGAAAATCCATGAGCGCTGGGCGCTGATCAAGCTGGCGACGGGAGCGCTGCGCATCGGGGTTTCGGCGCGGCTGGCCAAGACGGCATTGGCGCAGATGAGCGGGGTGGATTTGCAGGCCATTGAGGAGGTCTGGCACGGTCTGAAGCCGCCCTATCAGGACCTGTTCGACTGGCTGGAGGGTAGGACAGGGCGGCCGGAAATTGACCACAATGCGCGGTTCCATCCGCTCATGCTCTCGACACCCATCGAAGACAGCGATTTCGACAAGCTCGATCCGCGCGATTTTTCCGCCGAATGGAAATGGGATGGCATTCGTGTGCAACTGGTGCTGGGCAAGGATGGCGTCTCGCTGTTTTCGCGAACCGGGGACGATATTGCGGCGAGCTTTCCCGATGTGGTCGAGGCGGCCATGGGGCGGGCGGTGCTCGATGGCGAATTGCTGGTCGGCCATAACTTCGATGCGCGCAGTTTTAATGACCTGCAGCAGCGGCTTAATCGCAAGGTGGCGCAGGCCAAGCACATGAGCGAATTGCCGGCCTTTGTACGCGTCTATGACATGCTGTTCGATGGCGATGACGATATTCGCGCGTTGGGCTGGGAGGATCGGCGGGCGCGGCTGGAAAAATGGTTTGCGGACAATCCGCAGACGCGGCTGGATTTGTCGGAAGTGCTGCCGTTTTCAAGCTGGGATGATCTGGGCAAATTGCGGCGGCAGGGTGCGGATGAGCATGGGCATGAAGGCGTGATGATCAAGCTTCGGTCATCGCCCTATGTGCCGGGCCGACCCAAGGGGTTCTGGTTCAAATGGAAGCGCGATCCTAACGTTGTCGATGCGGTGCTGATGTATGCCCAGCGCGGGCATGGCAAGCGTAGCTCGTACTACTCCGACTACACGTTCGGGGCCTGGAAGGGGAATGAGATTGTGCCCATCGGCAAGGCCTATTTTGGCTTTACCGACGAAGAGCTGAAACAGCTCGACCGCTGGATCAGGGCCAATACGATTGCCGCCTATGGACCGGTGCGGGAGGTGAAGAAGGAGCTGGTGTTCGAGGTTGCTTTCGACTCGGCGCAAAAGAGCGGGCGGCATAAATCGGGCGTCGCCTTGCGCTTCCCGCGTATCAGCCGGATCCGATGGGACAAGCCTGCGGGCGAGGCTGCGCGGCTCGAAGATGTTGAAGCGTTTGTGGGGTGAGGTCTGACATGGTCGGCAAACACCGGCTGCCTCGGGCTTGACCCGAGGGCCAGCAGGAGAGCCCTACTGATCAGGACTGTGCGTGGGGCTAACGGCCCTCGGATCAAGCCCGAGGGCAGCACGGTGAGGGGGCGTCGGGCACTCAAATTAAGTAGGTCAGGAGGCTTACATGTCATCGCGGAGCAACCATCAGCGGCTTGTGGCGCTGGAAAAGGATATGGAGGCCGCTGCCGCCGATTTCGATTTCGAGAAGGCGGCAAAGCTGCGGGACGAGATTGCCCGGCTCAAAGGTGAGGATGCCGATATTGTTGGGCAACCGCCGCCGGGGCAGATGGGGCTGGGATCGGACGTGCCCGTGCGGCAGCCTCCAAAAGGTTGGGTGAAACCGAAAAAGCCGGATTTGATGACGAAGAGTGTGAAGGGGCGGGGCGAGCGTCCCTGAAATGAAATACCCTCGGGTCGAGCCCGAGGATGACGGCTGATGGGGTTACGATTTCACCAGCCGATCATCGGCGAGTTTTCTGATTTCGCGCAGCTCACCAATCGTGGTTTCGAGGTCATCGCGCTGGCGTTCGAGCAGGGCGATGCGTTCATCGACTTTCTCGGCGAGCAGGTTGACCTGTTGGGAGCGGTCGGCGTCGTAAAGGCTGAGATAGTCGGAAATATCGCGCAGCGAGAAGCCGAGCCGCTTGCCGCGCAGGATGAGGATGAGGCGAGCCCTGTCGCGGCGGCGGAAAATGCGGGTGGCGCCCACGCGCTCGGGCGCGAGCAGGCCTTTGGATTCGTAGAAGCGAATGGCGCGGGTGGAGATGCCGAACTCCTTGGCGAGGTCGGCAATGGCGAAAAGGTCTCGGCCCTCGACGTCGGCGGTTTTCACTTCGTGTCGGCTTTCATTTGAGAATATTCCTCGCGGAGTTCTTTTTTTGAGAGCTTGCCGATCAATGTTTTTGGCAGCGCGTCCTTGAAGATGATCTCCTTGGGCATTTCGATCTTGTTGAGCTTGTCCTTGAGGAAGGATTTGAGTGTCTCTTCTGTGACCGACTGGCCAGCCTTGAGTTTGACATAGGCGACCGGCGCTTCGCCGCGATATTCGTCCGGCACGCCGATGACATTGACCTCTTCGACGGCCTTATGGGTCATGATGGCCTCTTCGATCGTGCGCGGATAAACGTTGAAACCCGAGCAGATGATCAGGTCCTTGATACGGTCGACGAGGAAGACATAGCCGTCTTCGTCCATGTGACCGACATCGCCGGTGCGGAGCCAGCCGTCCATGAAGGCGTCCTTGCTGGCTTCGGGATTGTCGTAATAGCCGGACATGACCTGCGGGCCTTTGACCTGCAATTCTCCATCTTCACCGATGCCAACAACCTCGCCGCTGTCGACATTGACGAAGCGGATGTCGGTGCCCGGCAGGGGTAGGCCGATGGACATGGGCTTGCTCGGCTTGCGCAGAGCGGCGCAGCAGACGACGGGGGATGTTTCGGTGAGGCCATAGCCTTCGGCCAGAATTGCCTTTGACGACTTTTTCGCAAAGGCGTTGCGCACTTCGTCGGGCAGGGCGGCGCCACCGGAAATGGCAACTTCGAGGCTGGCCAATTGCTCTGGCGTGACATTTTCCGCGCGGGCAATGGCGTTGAGCAAAGTGGGCACCGATGGCAGGACATTGGCTTTGGTGCGCGCAAAGACGCCGAGCAGGGCTTTCAATTCAAAGCGCGGCAGCATGATGACGGGAATGCCGTTGCTGAGCGGCACGTTGAGGCAGACCGTCATGGCAAAGATGTGGAAGAAAGGCAGGACGGCAATGACCTTGGAGGGCGCGTAGAACAGCCCGTCGCCCCACTGGTCAATCTGGCTGACATTGGCAGCGATATTGGCATGGGTCAGCAATGCGCCCTTGGGAATGCCAGTGGTGCCGCCGGTATATTGCTGAACGGCGATGTCCTTATGCGCATCGATGGTGACGGCGCCGGGCTTGTCGCCGCGCTTGATCAGCTCCTCAAAGGAAATGACATGGCCGCTGTAATCGGGCTTGGCGAGGTCCTTGCGCTTAGCGACCGAGAAGAGGATTTTCTTGACCAGCGGAAGTGCGTTGGGGAAGTGGGCAACGATCAGCTTTTTGACGTGGCCAGCCTTTTGCAGCGCCTCTCCCTTTTCGTAGATCTGCTGAAGGTCCAGCGTCACCATGATATCGGCGCCGGCATTGGCGGTGATGTGGCTGAGCTCGGGCACCGTATAAAGCGGGTTGCAATTGACCACCGTGCCGCCGGCCCGCAGCACGCCATAATAGGCGATGGGGTAAAAGGGCGTATTGGGCAGCATGAGCGCGACTCGGGTGCCCTTGGTGACGCCGAACTGGGATTGCAGCGCACCGGCAAAGGCGATGATCTGTTCGCTCAACGCGCCGAAAGTGGTGGTGCCGCCGAGAAAATCCAGCGCCAATGCGCCGGGATTTTTGGCACAGGTTGCCAGAACCTGTTCGTGAACGGGTGTTTGATTGATAGCCGCATCCCAGGCGATCCCTTCGGGATAGCTGGCAATCCAAGGACGCAGGCTGTCGGCAGCGGGGGCAGTCGTGTCCATAAATGTTCTCCTCGTTGCGCTTATTTGAGGCGCGGCGGGGTTTTCCCCGATTGTCCGGCTGGGCCGGAACCATGAAACTATCCCATGGGTTAACGTTAGCGTCAATTCGATGCCCGATGTTCCTCGATACAAACGACGTGAGTGGACCTAATAGTTCGTTGATTGACGTATGCGTAAACTTGGCTAAAGTAATGGCCTATAAGAGAGCCTGCATCCGCGCTATGGTCGGGTTGCAAGCATGGGAAGGCCGGATCGAGTGCCGATGGCAGCGGTTCGGATTTTGAGGAATGGCGGGCAGTGCCCCCGTAATCTTGCGGGCTCTGCCATCCGAGGAGGATGAGGGCATGACCCTTTTGCTGGTTGCAATCAGTCTTGTTGTGTTTGCCACCCTGTCCATGCGGGAAAGCCCGCTCTGGCAGTGGGGCGTCGCTTTCGCGGCAATCGGCCTGCTATCGGGGCTCGATTTCACCCAGGATGGGGCGACCTACGCATTGGGCTGGTTTGGTTGGGTGCTGGTGGTTTTTGGCGCTGTCCTTCTGGTGCTTGCCGTCAAGCCGATCCGCATGGCGCTGCTGATCCCGCCGATTTATGGCGCGGTCAAATCCATTCTGCCCAAGGTGAGTCGTACCGAGCAGGAAGCGCTCGATGCCGGGACTGTCGGCTGGGATGCCGAATTGTTCTCCGGCCGTCCGGACTGGGACAAGCTGACGAAAATCCGCCCTTTGACGCTGACGGCTGAAGAACAGGCTTTTCTCGACAATGAAACCGAAACCGCCTGCAAGATGATCGATGACTGGGATATTCGGCACAATCGTGCGGACCTGTCGCCCGAGCTTTGGGACTTCCTCAAGTCCAAGGGCTTTTTGGGCATGCTGATCGCCAAGGAGCATGGCGGCCTCGGCTTTTCGGCGCAGGCGCAGTCGATGATCGTGTCCAAGATCGCCAGCCGTTCGGTGGCGGCGGGGATTACGGTGATGGTGCCCAATTCGCTTGGGCCGGGCGAGCTTTTGGAGAAATATGGTCTGCCTGAGCAGAAGGAAAAGTACCTCCATCGCCTCGCCAATGGGCAGGAAGTGCCGTGCTTTGCGCTGACCGGGGTGCATTCGGGCTCGGATGCCGGGGGCATGCGCGATATCGGCGTGGTCACCAAGGGCATGTATAATGGACATGAAGTGCTCGGCGTCCGGCTCTCCTTCGACAAGCGCTATATTACGCTGGCCCCGATTGCGACGCTGGTTGGTCTCGCCTTCATTCTCAAGGACCCCGACAACCATCTTGGGCGCGGCGAGAATATCGGCATTACGCTGGCGCTGATCCCGCATGATCATCCTGGGCTGGATATTGGCCGTCGCCATTTCCCGGCGCGGCAGGCCTTCATGAACGGGCCGGTGCGCGGCACCGATATGTTCGTGCCGATGGATTTCCTCATCGGCGGGATTGATTATGCCGGGCAGGGCTGGCGCATGCTGATGGAGTGTCTCTCCACCGGGCGCGCGATTTCGCTGCCTGCCATCGGCACGACGTCGATCAAGGCCACTTTGCGCGCCACCTCGGCCTATGCGCGCGTGCGGCGGCAGTTTGGTATCCCGGTCGGGATCATGGAAGGGGTGGCCGAGCCGCTCGGCGAGATGGTGAAGCGCGCCTATATGTTTGAATCCACCCGTCGCCTGACGGCGTCGATGGTGGATGAAGGGCAGCGCCCGGCGGTGATTGCGGGCCTGCTCAAATATACGACGACCGAAGCCATGCGCGACAGCATGGATGACGCTTTCGACATTCAGGGTGGGCGCGCCATTCAGGATGGGCCGGGCAATTATCTGTTCGGCGCATATCAGGCGCTGCCGGTGGCCATTACGGTGGAGGGTGCAAATATCCTCACCCGTACGCTGATGACCTTTGCACAGGGCGTTTTGCGGGCGCATCCCTATCTGCTTAAGGAAATTTCGGCGGCGCAAAACAAAGATAAGCGCGCTGGAGTTGAAGCCTTTGATAGTGCCTTTGGCGGACATACCAAATTCATGCTGCGCAATATCGTGGCGAGTTTCCTCCATGGGCTGACCAATGGGTCCTTCGCCTCCTCGCCCAATGAGGGTCCGATGGCGCGCTGGTATCGGCGGCTGCATCGCTATGCGCAGGATTTCGCGCTGGTGGCGGACTGGACGACCGTGGTGCTGGGCGGCGCGCTCAAGCGCAAGCAGAAGCTCTCGGGTCGTATGGCTGATCTGTTGGGTGAGCTTTACCTGATGTCGGCAACGCTGAAGCGCTTCGACGAAGAAGGCCGGATCGAAGAAGATCGCGAACTGGTCGACGCCATCATGGAAGATCGCGTGGCCAATATCGAAGCCATCTTTGGCGAAGTTTTTGCCAATTTCCCCAATCCGTTCTTTGCCAATGCCATGCGGTTCCTGTGTTTCCCGCTGGGGCGGCACGCCAAGCGGGCGTCGGACCGGGTGAATTATCGTTTCGTGCGCTCAGTATTGCGGCCCGGTTCATTCCGCGACCGGCTGACGACGGGTGTCTATGTGTCGATGGACCCCAATGACGTGACCGGCGTTCTGGAAGACGCGTTCATCAAAGTGACCGAGGCCGAGGAGATCGAAGCAAAGTTCATCAAGGCTTCGCGCAAGGGTGCGTTCGAGCGGCGGCTGGATCGTGACGCGATCGAGGATGCGGTGACGGCTGGCGTGCTCAATGGCAATGAAGCCGGGATCATGCGGGCGGCGGATGAGGCGACCAATCGGGCCGTGCATGTCGATGATTTCGGACATGATTTGCTCAAGGAAACCAAGCCGCGTGAGGCGGCGGAGTAGGCCTGCGCCAGTGCGCAAGTGAAATGATGCAGGTTCGGCCTGCGCCTTCCCCCCCTTGACGGGAGGGATCGAGGGTGGGGGCTCCGGCCTTCCAATAAACCGCAAAGTGCGTTGAAACGCCTGCACCCCCACCCCTAACCCCTCCCCTCAAGGGGGAGGGGAACAAGAGAGGAGCCGAGATGATCGCCCCACAGGCAACTGAGACGAAACACTGGAGCTTCCACACCGATCTCGAAAAGATCGGCTGGCTCACTATTCATTCGCCGGAGGGCTCGGTGAATGTGCTGAGCCGCGAAGCGATCATGGAGCTTGAAACGCTGGTGGCGCGGATTGAGGACCTGGCATCGTCCGACGAGTTGGTCGGCGTGGTGCTGCTATCGGGCAAGGATAGTGGGTTCATCGCCGGCGCTGATGTGTCTGAATTTGATGCGATGAGCGATTTCTCGGTTCTGCCTGAGGCGTTGAAACGCACCCACGCGCTGTTTGCGCGAATCGAGAATCTGAAAGTTCCATTTGTCGCCGGTATCCATGGCTTCTGCCTTGGCGGGGGGCTCGAATTGGCGCTGGCCTGCCATTACCGCATCGCGGTCAATGACGACAAAACCCGCATTGGCTTCCCCGAAGTCAATCTCGGTATCTTTCCCGGTTTTGGCGGCACGGGTCGGTCGATCCGGCAGGCGGGCCCGGTGGATGCGATGAGCATTATGCTGACCGGCAAAATGCTGCGGGCTGGCGCGGCGCGTGGGCTGAACCTCGTCGACAAGCTGGTGCGCCATCGTGACATGCTGCGCTGGGAGGGGCGTAAGGCTGTTCTTGCCAACAAAAAGTCCAGTCCTGCCCCGCTGTCGAAGCGTGTGATGGCCATGGGCCCGTTGCGTACTTATGTCGCTAACAAGATGCGCGAGCAGGCGGGCAAGAAGGCGCAGCGGGCGCATTATCCTGCACCCTATGCGTTGATCGAATTGTTCGAGGCGCATGGGAATGACTGGCAGGCGATGATCCGTGGTGAGATCGAGGCCTTTGTGCCCCTGATGGGGTCTCCCACGGCGACCAATCTGCGCCGGGTATTTTTCCTGTCCGAAGGGCTGAAGAAACAGGGCATTAAAGGCGCGAAATTTGCGCGGGTGCATGTCATCGGCGCTGGTGTGATGGGGGGCGATATTGCCGCCTGGTGCGCCTATCGCGGCATGAGCGTTACCTTGCAAGACCTCGACATGGCCCGCATTCAGCCGGCTTTGGATCGGGCCAAGGCACTTTTTAAGAAACGCTACAAAAAGAAGCATGAGGTCGATGCAGCCATGTTGCGGTTGACGCCCGACCCGCAAGGGCTGGGTGTGCCGCGCGCCGATGTGATCATCGAGGCTGTGGTGGAAAAGCTCGACGTGAAGCAGGCGATCTTTTCGGGTGTGGAAGACAAGCTCAAGCCCGGCGCAATTCTTGCGACCAATACGTCTTCGATTGAGCTGGAACGCATCGCCGAGGCGCTGAAAGACCCGGCGCGGCTGATCGGGCTGCATTTCTTCAATCCGGTGGCGCAATTGCCGCTGGTGGAAGTGATCCGCTCGCGCTTCAATTCCGACGAAGCCATCGGCAAGGGGGCGAGCTTTGCGCAGGCCATCGGCAAGTCGCCGGTTGTCGTGAAGTCGGCTCCCGGCTTTTTGGTCAATCGCGTGCTGATGCCCTACATGCTGGGTGCGGTTGAGCGGGTCGAGCGTGGGGAGAGCAAGGAATTGCTCGACGCGGCGGCTGTGGCTTTCGGCATGCCGATGGGGCCGATTGAGCTTATGGATACGGTGGGGCTCGATGTCGGCAAGTCGGTGGCGACTGAGCTCGGCCATGCCGTTCCCGAAGGCAGCCAGTTTGCGCGATTGATCGAAGCGGGCAAACTGGGGCGGAAAACCAATGAAGGTTTCTACAAGTGGGAAAAGGGTAAGGCCGTTAAAGGCGAGGTGCCTGAACATGCCGATCTGGCCGCATTGGGTCGTGAACTGGTGAAGCCGCTGGTGGACATGACTGAAGTAGTGGTGGCCGAAGGCGTCGTTGGCTCGCCTGAACTGGCCGATATCGGGGTGATTATGGGCACCGGCTTTGCGCCGTTCCTGGGTGGGCCGCTGAAGGCTCGTGCGGATGGGCGGGCGTGATGGGCAGAATGTTCGCCGGATCGTCCCCCTCCCCTCAAGGGGGAGGGAGGCGCAGGAACCGATACGCCGCATTTCCCTCAGGCTCCAATGTGGGAGACCAAATAAATGACTGAACTCAAGCGCGTTGCCATTGTTGGCTCAGCCCGGATTCCTTTTGCCCGTGGTGGCACAGCCTATGTGGAGGAAACCAACCTCTCCATGCTGGGCACGACGATTGCCGGGCTGGCTGATAAATATGGGCTCAAGGGCGAAAAGGTGGATGAGGTGGTCGCCGGGGCGGTGATCAATCACTCCCGTGATTTCAATATTGCCCGCGAGGCGCTGCTCGATGCGGGGCTCTCGCCCCGCACGCCGGGCACTACAATGCAGATTGCCTGCGGCACGAGCTTGCAGGCGGCGCTGGTGCTGGCGGGCAAAATTGCCTCGGGGCAGATCGAGAGCGGGATTGCTGCCGGATCGGATACGGTTTCGGATTCGCCAATCGTTTTTGGGCCGAAGTTTCAGCATCGGTTGCTCAATGCCAATGCCGCAAAGACGACGGGGCAGAAGGTGAAGGCCTTCGCCAAGGGCTTTTCCTTTGGCGAGCTGACGCCTGTGGCGCCCTCCGTCAATGAGCCACGCACCGGTCTGTCGATGGGACAGCATTGCGAGTTGATGGCGCGCGAATGGGGCATTACGCGAGAAGAGCAGGACGCACTGGCAGTGGCCAGCCATCGCAATGCGGCCAAGGCCTATGACGAGGGTTTTCACGACGATCTTCTGGTGCAATGCGCGGGTCTCGTGCGGGACAATAATGTGCGCGCTGACGCCAATATGGAGAAGATGGCGACACTGAAGCCGGCTTTCGACAAGAAGAGCGGCTATGGCACGTTGACGGCGGGCAATTCGACGCCGCTGACCGATGGCGCTTCGGGCGTGCTGCTGGCCTCAGAAGAGTGGGCAAAGGCGCGTGGACTGCCGATTTTGGCCTATCTCACCACGGGCCGCGTGGCGGGCAATGATTTTGCCCATGGCGAGGGCCTGCTGATGGCGCCGACCATTGCAGTGTCGGAAATGCTCGACAGGGCAGGCCTCGGTTTTGCCGATATCGACTATTTCGAGTTGCATGAGGCCTTTGCGGCGCAGGTTCTTTGCACGCTCAAGGCGTGGAAGGACCCGACCTATTGCCGCGATGTGCTGCGCCGTGACGCGGTGATGGGCGACATCGATCCGGCAAAGATCAATGTGAAGGGGTCGAGCTTGGCATATGGCCATCCGTTTGCGGCGACCGGCGCGCGTATTCTGGGGCTGACGGCCAAGATGCTGTCCGGTCAGGCTGGAAAAAAAGCGTTGATTTCGGTGTGTACGGCGGGTGGCATGGGCGTCGCGGCGCTGGTAGAAAGCGCTTCATGAGCGACAATGTCATTAAATTCCGCCAGCCTGAGAAAAAGCCGGAGCCAAAGGTAAAAAAGCCGCAGGGCCCTATGCCGGGCTGGGTTCCCTTTGCCGTTTTGGTCGCATTAGCGCTGGCAATATACGCGCTTCAGCAGGTCGGACTGATCGGCTGACGCTCTAAACCCCTGCCAGTCATCAATAATGCTCTATTAGGTTCGGAGCATGAATTTGCGCGTTTTGTATCATTGGCGCAAAGGTGTGCTTTACCGAAAAATGCGCAATGGATGTTCAAAAGTGACAGGTCGATGACGTTAAGGTCAATCTTTCGCTTGTCAGTGGACGGATTTGCGAGATACCGTCCGGCAATCTTGACCGGAGGGTAAAGACCTTGCGGGCAGAGGGAGTAAGTCACCCCCAGACTAAATTTAAGGAGAGGGTGGCCGGAAGGTGGAAACATCTATGAAAAAGGAGAACACGATGACACGTGCCACGAAGCTTCTTGCGGCGCTTGCAGCGACGACTTGTCTTGTCGCGCCAGCCCTGGCGGCTAACGTCCCCGCTGGCGTAGAATTGGCTGCCGAGCAGTCCTTTACCTACCGCATTCTGGACGAATTCACTTCGCCCGATCCGCAGATCGTGGAAGACGTTTCGGGCTCCGAAGTCGTGCGTGACCTTTTTGAAGGCCTCCTGAACCAGGACGCCGATGGCGAGCTGGTCCCCGGTGTTGCCACCGAATGGTCGTCCAATGACGATTTCACCGAATGGACCTTCAAGCTGCGTGACAACGCCAAGTGGTCCGACGGCAAGGATGTCACCGCCGGTGACTTCGTTTACGCCTGGCGCCGCCTGGTAGATCCTGCAACGGCTTCGCCCTATGCATGGTTCGGCGAGCTGATGGGCCTTGAAAACGCCACGGCAATCATTGCCGGCGAAATGGAGCCGTCCGAGCTCGGCGTGGAAGCAGTCGATGATCACACGCTGGTCGTCCGCCTCTCCAACGGTATCCCCTATTTCGACGGCATGCTGACCCATGCCTCGACCTTCCCGTCGCCACAGTGGGCGATCGAAGAGCATGGCGACCAGTGGACCCGTCCTGAAAACCTCGTCACCAACGGCGCTTACACGCTCTCTGAACACGTTCCGCAGGAACGTTCGGTCCGCGTCAAGTCGGACACCTATTGGGATGCCGAAAACACCGTGATCGAAAAGGTCACTGCTCTGGTTATCAACGATGAAAACCAGGCTCTGACCCGCTTCCTCGCTGGTGAACTCGACCGTACGGAAATCCCGACCGGCCAGTATCCGCGCCTCAAGGAAGAATATCCGGACACCGCCGTGTCGATCCCGACACTGTGCACCTACTACTATAACTTCAATCTGCGCGATAACGGCCCGGAAGCTCTCAAGGACGTTCGCGTCCGTCAGGCTCTGTCCTATGCCGTTGATCGTGACGTGATCGTCAACCAGGTGCTGCAGGGCGGCCAGACTTCTGCTTATGTCTTCGCTCCGGTCGGCATGGCCAATATGGCCACTCCCGAAATCTCCTATGAAGGCATGACCCAGGCCGAGCGCGACGCAGAAGCCAAGCGCCTGATGACCGAAGCCGGTTATGGTGAAGGCGGCGAAGCGCTGAACCTGTCGATCCTGTTCAACACGTCCGACGCACACCGCCAGCTGGCGACTGTGGTTGGCCAGATGTGGCAGCAGAAGCTGGGTGTTACCACCACGCTCGACAACATGGAATGGAACACATTCCTTGACTCGCGCGGCAATGGCGACTTCCAGGTGGCTCGTGGCGGCTGGTGCGCCGACTATAACGATCCGTCCTCGTTCCTCGACCTGTTCAACACCAGCTCGGGCTACAACGACGCCAAGTATAGCAACGAAGAAGTTGACGCTCTGCTGGCAGAGGCCAAGGGTTCGGCCGATGCCGACACCATCAACAAGCAGATCGAAGAGATCGTTGCCACCGATATGCCGGTCTTCCCGGTCTATCACTATGCCAACGTCTACATGATCAACCCTGCGATCCAGGAATGGCCGATCCACAATGTGGAAGCCAACTGGTACTCCAAGGATCTTTACCGCGTCGCCGAGTAAAGACACCTGATCACGATATCCCGCGCTCATTGATTGGGTGCGGGATATCGCATTATAGGGTGAGCAAATGCCGGGGCGCCCGAAAACGGACGCGCCTTTACCCATTTTGCGCAAGGCAGTGATTGCCTTGCCGCCGGACGAGTGGCCGCCACCCTCGCGCACGGATTGTCGACATGCTGAAATTCATTCTCAAGCGCCTCGGGGTGGCTATCCCGACGCTTCTGGTGCTGATTATCTTTTCTTTCATCCTGATGCGCCTGGCGCCGGGTGGGCCATTCAACTCCGAGCGGCCCTTGCCGCCGCAGGTTCTGGCCAATGTGAACGCCAAGTTCGGGCTCGATCAGCCCTGGCATGTGCAATTGTGGGAATATATGGTGGGCATTATCACCCGCTTTGATTTCGGGCCGAGCTTTGCCTATACGGACCGCTCGGTGAACGACATCATCGCGCAGGGCTTCCCTGTGACCTTCACCTATGGCGCGTGGGCCTTCGTTCTGGCCGTGCTGGTGGGGTGTGCGCTCGGCGTCACCGCCGCGATGCGCCACAATACCTGGATCGACTATTTCGCAGTCGGCACATCGATCGGTGCGCAGGTGCTGCCCAATTTCGTGATGGCGCCGCTGCTGGTGATCATCTTCACGCTCTGGCTGCGCTGGTTGCCCGGTGGCGGCTGGAATGGCGGGCAAATTCCCTATGTGATCATGCCGGTACTGGCGCTGGGCACCAGTTATATGGCGTCTATCGCCCGCATTACCCGCTCGTCCATGCTGGAGGTTCTGAGCTCGAATTTCATCCGCACGGCCCGCGCCAAGGGCATGCCTGAGCATGTGGTGATGATCCGTCACGCGCTCAAGCCCGCCTTGATGCCGCTCCTGTCCTATCTCGGCCCGGCTTTCGTGGGCATGGTCACCGGGTCGGTGATCATTGACGTGTTTTTCTCCACCGGCGGCATCGGCCAGTTGTTCACCAATTCGGCGTTCAACCGCGATTATTCGGTCATCATGGGTATCACCATTCTGATGGGCGCCCTGACCATTACCTTCAACCTGATCGTCGACGTTCTTTATGCGTGGATCGATCCTCGCATCCGTTACTAGGAGGCAGGCCATGAGCACAGAACCCGCACAGGTTCGCACGGCCAGCAGCCGTTTCGACACCGGCACCAAGCCTCGTTCGCTTTGGGCCGATGCTGCACGGCGGTTTTTCAATCATAAGCCGTCAGTCGTCAGTCTGATTGTTCTCGCCCTTGTGGTGCTGTTTGCTCTGACCGGCAATTTCTTCGCCGCCTGGGGCAATGCCGAAATCGACTGGTCGGTTCTCGGACAGGTCCGCACGCTGGGCGCGCCCTCGCTTGAAACCGGCCATTATTTCGGCACCGACGATCTGGGGCGTGACCTGTTCTCGCGTACCGTACAGGGCAGTCAGATTTCGCTTCTGGTTGGTCTGGTGGGGGCCACCATCGCAGTTGTCGTCGGCACGCTCTATGGCGCGGTGGCCGGCTATTTCGGTGGCCGCGTCGACTCGATCATGATGCGCTTCGTCGATATCCTGCTCTCGATCCCCTATATGTTCGTGCTGATCCTGCTTCTGGTCGTCTTCGGGCGGTCGATGAGCATGCTGTTTGTCGGCATTGGGCTGATTTCCTGGCTCGACATGTCGCGCATCGTGCGCGGACAGACGCTTTCTCTCAAGGAGAAGGAATTCGTCGAGGCGGCGCGGGCCGGCGGAGCGGGGCACTTTGCCATCATCATGCGCCATATCGTGCCCAATCTCATGGGCATTGTGGTGGTCTATGCGACGCTTTTGGTGCCGCAGATGATCCTGACCGAGAGCTTTATCTCGTTCCTTGGTCTGGGCGTTCAGGAGCCGCTGACCTCGTGGGGCGCGCTGATCAGCCAGGGCGCGGGCACGGTGATGTATGGCACGCTGTGGCAGCTCTGCTTCCCGCTGTTCTTCTTCATCGTCACCCTGTTCAGCTTCTACTTTGTCGGCGACGGGCTGCGCGACGCGCTCGACCCCAAGGACCGATAGGAAACGCCATGGCATTGCTTGAAGTCAAAAACCTCAAGGTCGATTTCGATACGCCCGATGGGACGGTTCACGCCGTTCGCGATCTGTCCTACACGCTCGAAAAGGGCAAGACGCTGGCCATTGTGGGCGAAAGCGGTTCGGGCAAAACCCAGGGCGCTTTTGCGCTCCTTGGTCTCTTGCCCAAGAACGGCCACGCCTCCGGTTCGGTCATGTTCGACGGCAAGGAAATTCTCAACCTGCCGCAGTCGCAGATGAATGCCTATCGCGCCGAGCGCATTGGCATCATCTTTCAGGACCCGATGACCTCGCTCAATCCATATCTGCGCATTTCGCGGCAGATGACGGAAGTGCTGGAACACCATCGTGGCATGAGCCGTTCGGCGGCTCTGGCAGAGAGCGTTCGCCTGCTCGATGCGGTGCGGATCACTGACGCGAAGAACCGCGTCCACATGTATCCGCATGAGTTTTCAGGCGGTATGCGTCAACGCGTGATGATCGCTATGGCGCTGTTGTGCAGCCCCGAACTGCTGATCGCTGACGAGCCCACCACGGCGCTCGACGTGACCGTGCAGGCCGGGATCATCGACCTTCTGGTTGACCTGCAGGAAGATTTCGGCACTTCGATCATTCTGATCACCCACGATCTGGGGATCGTGGCCGGCACCTGTGAAGACACGCTGGTGATGTTCGACGGCAATGTGATGGAATATCGCAAGACCGCCGATCTGTTCGAGCGGCCCGAGCATCCCTATACGCAGGGTCTTCTGGCGGCGGTGCCGCGGCTGGACAAGAAGGTTGATCGGCTGTCGACCGTTTCCTATCAATTCATGGCGGAGCGTGGCGAAGCATGATCAGCGAACGCGAACCCATTCTTAAAGTGCGCGACCTCTCGGTCGATTTCGCCGTGCGCGGCTCGGGCGGTTTCTTCCGCCCGCAGACCGTGTTCCGGGCGGTCAAGAAAGTGTCCTTCGATCTCTATGAAGGCGAGACTCTTGGCATCGTGGGCGAAAGCGGCTCGGGAAAATCCACCCTGTCGCGCGCCATCATCCGACTGGTGCAGGCTTCGGAAGGCGAATCCGTCTGGCTGGGCAAAGATATCCAAAAGATGGAGCCCGCGGAGCTCCTGGCCCTGCGCCGGGACATCCAGATGGTGTTCCAGGACCCGCTGGCCTCGCTCAATCCACGCATGACGGCGGGCGCGATCATTGCCGAGCCGCTGCTGACCCATTTCCCCGAAATGGGCAAGGCGGAGCGGCAGAAGCGCGTTGGCGAAATGATGGAAAAGGTGGGCCTCTCGCCCAGCATGATCAATCGCTATCCGCATGAGTTTTCCGGTGGCCAGTGCCAGCGCATCGGTATTGCGCGAGCGCTGATCACCAATCCTAAACTGCTGATCTGCGATGAGGCAGTGTCGGCGCTCGACGTGTCGATCCGCGCCCAGGTGATTAACCTGTTGATGGACTTGCAGAAAGAGCTTGGCATTTCGATGCTGTTCATTTCGCATGACATCGCTGTCGTGCGGCACATCGCGCAGCGCACGTTGGTCATGTATCTGGGCGAAGTGGTCGAACTGGGTGATACCGAGCAGGTGGTGGAGAACCCACAGCACGATTACACCAAGAAGCTGATCGCCGCCGTGCCTGTGCCCGATCCGAAACTGGAAATGGAACGTCGCGAAGAGCGGCGCCGAATGCGCCGTGAAACGGCGATGGCCTGATGGATTGAACCGGCGGTGGCTTATTGCTCCCGCCGGTTTTTTTCACCCACATCGACGGTGCGGCGACGGCGGTCAGGTCCTGAATAGGCCTCTGCTTCTATGAAGCCTCTGGGTTGGGCTGCGATGCTGTCCAGCCGCGATTTAAGATGGGCGGCGGCAAAGGGCTTGCGCAGGAATTCGGTGACGCCAGCGTCGCGCGCTGCTGCAATGCGTGGAGCATCGGGTGCGGCTGCCATCATGATGATGGGCGTCAGCTGGTTATGTCCATTCTTATTGGTGCGGATCTGGCGAACCAGTGCCACGGCGTCTGGGCTGGTAATGCCGTCATCGACGATAATAATACCGAAAGCGCGCTTGCTGACGTCCATAAGGGCGTGTTTTGCGTCATTGGCTTCCGTCACCTCCCAACGGCCAATTCCGCGCAGCATTGTGGCTACAAGCATGGCCATATTGGGCTGCGGGTCTATGATCAGGACGCTGCGTTTGCTTTGATGTTCGATTGTCATGTAAGCAATGCCGGAGTGAATGCCGGCCTATTATGAAAAAGCGGCGTCACTCCCACGTTAACGCGCCGCATATGGGGAAAACCTATGCGGTGGCGCGTTGACAGGGCCCGGCATTTCCCCTAAGACGAACCCAGTTTTCGGGCGCCTTGGCGCCCCTTTTGTTTGACCGAGGATTAAGAAGATGAAGATCCGCAACTCGCTGAAGGCGTTGATGACTCGCCACCGCGCGAACAAGCTCGTCCGCCGTCGCGGCCGCGTTTACATCATCAACAAGGTGGACAAGCGCTTCAAGGCCCGCCAGGGCTAAGCGTCTACCAGACTTGAATCTTAAGGGCTCACACCATTGGTGTGGGCCTTTTTTTGTTGGAATTTTTTGCGGTTAAAATCTGGCATTTTAGCTATTAACCAGAATATTATCCTTTTAAATTCAAAGGGTTGAGTTGGTTTTGGTGGGTGCTATGAGGGGCTGCCGGACGAATTCCGGCAAGCGTCACCAAAGCCTTGTCGCCAGAATAGCGGCCTGGCTCTATTCAGCGTCAGTCCATGTTTCCCAGCACGACGATCAGCCTGGTCATCGATAGACCATGCCCGGATGTCTATGCCTTTCTCTCAGATCCTTCGACCCTGCCGCACTGGACCGAAGGGCTGCTGCATGCGCCACTGATCCCGCTCAGCGATTGGGTCTGGAGCAGTTCCCACGAGGGCAGGCCGGTCACGATCCATTTTACGCCGCCCAATCCTTTCGGCGTGCTCGATATTCGCGTTCTGGGGCAAAGCTTCCTGGAGCGGCATTACCGCGTGCGGGTGTTCCCGAATGGGGAGGGCACCGAATTATGTTGTACGGTTTTGCAGTGTCCTAATGAGGGCGACGCGCATTTCGCCTCCGAATGCGAATGGCTGCGCACCGATCTCAAGGTGCTGCGATCATTTCTGGAGGCGCGGTAGGCCGCAAACAAAAACGCCGCCCTGAGGGCGGCGTTTTCATGTGTTTGATAGGCCGGTCTCAGCTCGAACCGGCGCCGTCCTGGCGGACGAAAGCGATGCGCAGCATATTGGTCGCGCCAGGTGTGCCCAGCGGCACGCCAGCGGTGATGGCGATGCGGTCGCCGGGGCGGGCAAAGCCTTCCTGATAGGCGATGACGCAAGCGCGATCGACCATGTCTTCGAGGCTGACCGCATCTTCGGTCTGCACGCAATGGATGCCCCAGACCACCGAGAGACGGCGAATGGTGCGCAGATTGGGCGAGAGCGCGATAATCGGCTTAGAAGGCCGCTCACGGGCGGCACGGATGCCGGTGGAGCCGGAGGCCGTGTAGGTGAGGATCGCAGCCAGATCGAGCGTTTCGGCGACCTGACGGGTCGCTGCGGAGATCGCGTCGGCAGCGGTGGCTTCCGGCTCGGTCTGGGCAGCGCGAATGATGTTGCGGTAATTGGCATCGCTTTCGACGGCGATGGCTACCTTGTTCATGGTAGCCACAGCTTCGATCGGATACTGGCCCGAGGCGCTTTCTGCCGAGAGCATGACCGCATCTGCGCCTTCGAAGACGGCGATGGAGACGTCCGAGACCTCGGCGCGGGTGGGGACCGGCGCGGTGATCATGGATTCGAGCATCTGGGTGGCCACGATCACCGGTTTGCCATAGCGGCGGCACATGCGGATCATGCGCTTTTGCAGGCCCGGCACGGTTTCGAGCGGCAGTTCGACGCCCAGGTCACCACGGGCGACCATGATGGCGTCGGAGAGTTTGACGATTTCTTCAAGACGTTCGATAGCCTGCGGCTTTTCGATCTTGGCCATGACGCCAGCGCGGCCCTGCACGATCTTGCGGACATCAATGATATCTTCAGGGCGCTGCACGAAGGACAGAGCAATCCAGTCCACTTCGGCCTTGAGCGCTTCGAGCAGGTCCGCATGGTCCTTCTCGGTCAGTGCGCCGGTGGGCAGGAGCGTATCGGGAAGAGAAACGCCCTTTTTGTCGGAGAGCTTGCCGCCATAGACCACTTCGGTCTCGATGGCGCCGCCTCCGACTTTAGTCGCCTTGAGCTGCAGCTTGCCATCGTCCAGAAGCAGACGGTCGCCAACCGAGACGGATTCGATGATTTCGGGATGCGGCAGATAAACGCGCTCGGCGTTGCCCTGATCGTCGTTCTGGCTGTCGAGCGTGAATTTCTGCCCGGCAACGAGAGTGACGGCGCCTTCTGCGAATTTCCAGACGCGCAGCTTGGGGCCCTGCAAATCGGCCAGAATGCCGATCGGATGCTTGAGGCGCTCTTCGACCCGGCGGATGCGCGCCACGGTCTGATGCAGCACCTCGTGGCTGGCATGGCTCATATTGATGCGGAACACATCCGCGCCAGCCTTTGCCAATTCCTCGATCATGTTCTCTTCGTGGCTCGCGGGCCCGAGGGTGGCGAGGATCTTCGCGCGTCTGATCCGTCTCATTGGGTATCCATATCGTCTGGCGTTGGCAGGGCGTCGGGGTCGACCAGAAAGGCCGGGTCTTCGAGATCTTCTTCAAGGTCCGGGCCAACCACGCTGGGCACGCCCGCATTTTCGGTGAGCTGAAGCGTCCAGTCGGTCCGGTTCTGAGTATCAACTTCAAAGAACCCGGTGCGCTCATAGCCCCGCGCGAGGCAATCCTCAACCCCGAATATGGTAAAGGTCTCGTCACGCGTACACATGAAGATCTCGCCGTTCCAGGAACCGCCGCCGATATCGTCCACGGCATGCAGGTAATAGAAGCGGCTTTGCAGATCACCCTGATAGAGGACGCGGCAATCGCCGGGCGGGGTCTGCCACCAGCCTTCGCTCATCCATCCGCGTTCGGCGCGATAGCCCAAAGCCACCGAAATCAGGTTGGACGTCTGGTTGCAGACGCGCAATTCGGCGTGAGCGGGGACTGTGCTGAAGGCGAGGCCGCCAAAGGCGGTAACCAGCAGGGCGGGGACAAGACGGATGCTGCGCACGAGCGGTCCGGAAATCATTGCAGGAAGTGCCCCTGTTTGAGCCGAAGGACGAGACGAGGTCAATGGCTAAAGGGCTTCTATGACGGAAATGCGGGCATGCATTGAGGTGAGAGCGCGCCAGCATGTGGATTGGCCCATAAAAGGGTTGAACCTAGCCGAGGCTTGAGGTTGATGGGGCGCGAGGGTTTTCAAGATTTTCCGGTCTGCCGCGCGGGCCGCAGGTTAAGAGGTTTGCCATGGCCGTTGAGGACAGCGTCGCGCAGGATCAGCTCCGCGCATTCATCGAGCGCATCGAGCGGATGGAAGAAGAAAAGGCGGCGATTGCCGCCGACATCAAGGAAATCTACGCCGAAGCCAAGGGCAATGGTTTCGACACCAAAATCCTGCGAAAGATCGTGACCATCCGCAAGCAGGATGCCAATGAGCGCATGGAGCAGGAAGCCCTGCTCGAGCTTTACATGTCGGCACTCGGCATGGTCGAGGCTCCGCCGGAGCACTGAGGCGTCTGCGCGATATCGAATTTTGAAACTCCCGCTTCGGCGGGAGTTTTGTTTGTGGGCTTCTTTAGCCCGAACGCGGAAACGTGCTCGATGTGGCACCCTCCCCCTTGCGGGGAGGGACGGGGAGGGGGATGAAAGCCCCGATATTTCCGGACTCCCGCACCCCCTCCCATCCTCCCCCGTCGAGGGGGAGGTGCCGGCCAGTGTATGGGGACGCTTCGGCGCCAATGCCTCCAAGTCGTCTCTTGGGCGCCGAGCTAAACCAGAATGTCGAGCAGCGCCTTGGACATGTCGCGAGCGGCTTCGACGACCTTGGTATTGGCTTTGAAATCGTTTTTGGCGTTTAGGACGTTGACCATTTCGCTGGTAATGTCGACGTCTTCGGTGCCGAAACGCGCAATGCGGCTGGCGCTCACCTCAAGCTGGGTGCTGGCGCGCTGCATGCCGGTCGCGGCGATAGAAATGCTGGAAATGGCCATTGCGGGCCTCCCTGTGGCGTCGCGGTCAGCAAACGCCACATTCCTCAATAATCTGTGAAAGCCAATGCCTAGACTTTAGCGAGGGCGGCTCGCATCGCAGCCTGATCATATCCGAGCGTGGTCAGGGCCGTCTGGACAATCCCGCTCCGGTCAAGGCCAGCTTGCTCGTACATATCAGCCTGGCTTGAATGCTCGACAAAGGTATCGGGGATCATCAGCGGACGGAAGCGCAGCTTGCCATCGAGCAGGCCGTTGCTGGCGAGGAAGGTAGCGACATGGCTGCCGAAGCCGCCGAGCCCACCTTCTTCGGTTGAAATCAACACGTCGTGGCTTTGCGCCAGCTTGGCGATTAATTCTTCATCGAGCGGCTTGAGAAAGCGTGCGTCCGCCACTGTTGGATTGAGGCCGAGCGCGGCCAGCTTATCGGCTGCGGCGAGGACTTCTCCGAGGCGGGTGCCATAAGAGAGCAGGGCGATAGTTGAACCCTGACGGATAAGGCGGCCCTTGCCTATGGGCAGGATTTCGCCACGTGCCGGCATGTCGACGCCCATGCCGTCGCCGCGCGGGTAGCGGAAGGAGATCGGGCCTTTGTCATAGGCGGCAGCGGTCGCCACCATATGGCGCAATTCGGCCTCGTCGGCGGCGGCCATCTGCACGATGCCGGGAACGGCACCGAGATAGGCATTGTCGTAATTGCCGGCATGGGTGGGACCGTCAGCGCCAACATAGCCAGCGCGGTCTATGGCAAAGCGCACCGGCAGGCCCTGAATGGCCACGTCATGCACGACCTGATCATAGGCGCGCTGCAGGAAGGTCGAATAGATGGCGCAGAAAGGCTTCATGCCTTCGCTCGCCATGCCCGCTGCGAAGGTCACCGCGTGCTGTTCGGCAATGCCCACGTCGTAAATGCGCGTGGGGAAGAGTTCGGCGAATTTGTCGAGCCCAGTGCCCGAGGGCATGGCGGCGGTGATTGCAACCACGCGTGGATCGGCTTCGGCCTCCTGAATGAGTGAGGAGGCAAAGACCGAGGTGTAGGAGGGCGCATTGGACGGGGCCTTGGCCTGCGCGCCGGTAATGACGTTGAACTTGGACACGCCGTGATATTTGTCGGCGGAGTTCTCGGCGGGCGCATAGCCCTTGCCCTTCTTGGTCACCGCATGGACGAGGATCGGGCCGGAGCCGAAATCGCGGACATTTTCGAGGATGGAGATCAGATCGCCCAGATTATGTCCGTCGATGGGGCCGACATAATAGAAGCCAAGCTCCTCGAACAGGGTGCCGCCCGTAAAGAAGGAGCGGGCGAATTCTTCGGTTTTACGGGCCGGCTCATGCAGGAATGGCGGCAGTTTGTGCACGATGGTCTTGGCCGCTTCGCGGGTGCCGCGATAGACGGGTCCGGAAACGAGCTGGGCGAGATAGGTTCGAAGGGCCCCGGTGGGCGGGGCGATAGACATGTCATTGTCGTTGAGAATGACGATCAGCCGCGCATCCATGGCCCCGGCATTGTTCATCGCTTCATAGGCCATGCCGGCCGACATGGAGCCATCGCCGATGACGGAGATGACATTGCGCGGCGTGTCCAGATGCTGGCTGGCGACGGCCATGCCCAGACCGGCGGAAATGGACGTGGATGAATGGCCCGCACCGAAGGGGTCGTATTCGCTTTCGGCGCGTCGGGTGAAGCCGGAAAGCCCATCTTTCTGGCGCAAGGTGCGAATGCGATCGCGGCGACCGGTCAGAATCTTGTGCGGATAGGCCTGATGGCCGACGTCCCAGATGATCCGGTCGTGTGGAGTGTCGAAGACGGCGTGCAGTGCGACGGTCAGTTCGACCACGCCAAGGCCCGCGCCCAGATGTCCGCCTGTGACCGACACGGCGTCGATCATTTCGGTGCGCAATTCGTCCGCCACCTGCAACAGATCTTCACGCGGCAGAGCGCGCAGATCGGCAGGGGATTGGATCGTATCGAGCAGCGGCATCTGGGGTTTGTTGGCCAAGTCGGCCCTCGCGTTTGACTGGTCTCGTGCCCTGTTTAGGCTTCGCTCTTCGGCTTTGCAATGGCCCGAGGCCGCGCAGGCTCAGGCTGCGCGGGTTTGAAGCGGGCTAATGGGGCTTTTAGAGGGCGGGGCCGCAGCCGCGCCCTAGTTGATTGAGGACGACAGTGGGAAATTGGTTCGCATCAGGCCCGGACCACCATTGCCGATGGTCTTGACCAGAACCGAGTGTCCCATTTCCGGTGTGGGATCGAAATCGGCTTCGTCGTGATCGAAGATGACGGCGAAGTGGCTCGAATTCATCGCCACTGGAGCGGTGAAGATATCGGCCACATGGTCGAGATCGGGGGGCACAAAGTCGGCGCCGCGCGTGGTTCCGCTCTGGGGCTGGCCTGCAACATGCTGTGCCAGTGCGGCTGCAAGCGTGTCTGCACCCGCAGCGTTGGTCGCGCCAAATGTCTGGTCGAAGAGACCTGTCATCGGGTCGGCAGGCTGATTGCCGAGTGCGGCGGTCTGCGGGTTTATGGCGGCGTTGACCGGGGCGGTAATGCCCGGCAGGCGCAATCCGGAATTGGCCGTTCCGGTAATAATTGCCGCGATGCCGTTCTGCTCTGGGTTTGCCGCAGCACCAGCAGGCGCATAAGCGGTCAGGATTTCAGCCGGTGGGTCGGTCATGATGACGCGCGGCGTCGGCATTGTCGGCGAGAGCGCCGCGATGGCGGTGATCGCATCGCTGGAGGGCAGGGTGGACGAGCGCTGGTTGCGCAAATCATCCGGCATGGCGACGGGTAGAGCAAGGCTGGCAAGCTGAACCTGTCCCATTTCTTCTGGCGTTAGCGGTGCGCTGCCCTGAGTGCCGAAGGGCAGTACGGGCTCGACTGGTGCTGCGGCGACAGCGGCGACGGCCACTGCACCGCCCAGATCAGCGGGGCGCGGCGAAGGCATAACAGGGGCGATGGCGCTGGCTTGCTGTGGCGCGAGGGCGGCCGTCTGCACCTGTGGCGCGGGCGCAGCGGCCTGAACAGGGGCTGCTGCTGCGACGGCTGGGGCTTGCTGCTGGTTGTTATTGCCGCCAAACAATACGTCCATCAGCGTGCGGCCCGACGAGCCGGAATTGGCGACCTGTGTGCCCGATGACGACCCATTGCAGGGATAGGCATGGCAGCGTTTCCACTCGGCCATGGCGATCTGATAGCCTTCCTGAGACAGCGGTTTGCCATCATTGGGCAGATGCATGGTGCGCCCATCGGGGAACAGGTCCTGAAGCTGGGCGCGGGTCATACGCGGCCAGGCGCGGACCGAGCCGGTGTCCAGATGCACGAAGGGGCTGCCGGAAGTGGGATAATAGCCGACGCCGCCGACCTGCTTGCGCATGGCAACGGCTCGCAGCTTGTTCAGCGGCACGCCGGGAATGAAAAAGTCCATGGCCGTGCCGCGCATATGCTGGGAATTGTCGGCAACGCCGGAGGAATTCTTGGCCAGCATGGCGTTGGTTGCCGGAGAGCGATAGGCCGAGACGACATTGATCGGCTGGGTGCCGCCCACTTCCTGATAAACTTCCCACACGAGGTCAAAAAGCCGCGGGTCCATATTGGCCGGTTCGTTCCGGCGCCAGTCGCGCAGGAAGACATTGAGCTCCCGCAGGCCGGACTGCACATATTGACCATTGCGCTTGAAAACGATGCGCGCGGTTTCCTTGGTGTGGGTGTAATAGAGATAAAGCGCGCGCTCATTGGCAGAGGCCGCCGGGAGCGTCGCGAAAAACAGGGCGGAAAAAGCCACGAGCGCCGCTGCGAGCAGTCGCACAGGATTCCGCAAAATATCAATAGTCGAGACCGTCACGCCAAACTCTGCCCGGTTCACTTGCAAGATATGGTCGGACGTTAGCGCTAAAATCGATCGATTTTCTTAACGCTAACCAGATGTGAACAGGGATGCCCCGCCCTCACGAATACGTGTTTAGGCGCAAAACCGGGCACAACCAAGGCGAAAGTGTGAAGGGAGTGTTAACCCAAGATCAGGGCGAGAGGTCGTCCGATACTGGATTTGTGTCGGCAACGATGGCTGGAACGGGCTGCGTTTTCAGGCCCATAGCAGCAATCAGCGCTTCGTTGTGCCCATAGACATCGCCGTAATTGCGCAGCGTGCCATCGGCATCTACCCGCAGGGTGAAATAAGCCAGATGGACCGGAATGGTGGTTTGTGGGTTCACCCATTTTTCGTTGGGCCCAAACATGGCTTCCAGCGACGTACGGGAAATATTGGGCTCATTGGCCATCAGCGCGTCGGCGAAGGCAAAGGGGTCCTGCACGCGGATACAGCCATGGCTGAAGGCACGATAGGAGCGCGCGAACAGCGATTTTGACGGGGTATCGTGCAGATAGACGTCGTGCTTGTTGGGGAAGAGAAACTTGATCTGCCCCAGCGAATTGCCCGGACCGGGGCGCTGACGCACGCGGAAGGGGAAATTGCTGGCCGAGACCTGGCTCCAGTCGACCTGCCAGGGGCTGACCGGCGTGCCGTTATAGAGCAGGTCCATATTCTTGGCGTCGGTATAGCCGGGATTGCGCAGCACAGCCGGGGCAATCTCGCCACGGATGATCGAGGAGGGCACGTTCCAATAGGGGTTGACCACCAGATGCCGGATATTATCCGAGAAGATCGGGGTCTGGTTCTTGGTCGTGCCGACGACAACGCGCGTCGTATATTCCTCATGGCCATTGCGATTGATAGCGAGGCGGAATTCGGGAATGTTGACGAAGACGTTGAAGGCGCCCAGATCGGACGGCATCCAGCGCCAGCGCTCCATATTGGCGATGATGTCTTCGCGTCGCGTGGCCGCGCCGCCATTCAGTGCGGCAATGGTGGCTGCGCCGATAATACCATCAACTTCGAGGCCCTGTGCTTCCTGAAATGCCCTCACCGCGCCGACGGTGATGTCGTCATAAGTGTTTGATGTGGAGGCGACGAGCCGGAGGCGATCACGAATTGCGGGCAGGCGCGCGTCGGAATTTCCGGGGCGCAGAACTGCGCCTTCCGCAATCGGGGTCGGGCGCTCTGCGGCGCTGTCCTCGAAGGTCGCCAGCGCTTTCTTCAGTGCCAGAAATTCGGGATGTTTGGGTTCGAGTTCAGCAAGGATTGCAACGGGGTCAGCGCTCGCAGCGAGGCGTTCAAGCAGGGCCGCTTCATTGATGGGCTTTGCCTTGATGTCGAGATTTTCGCTCAAAGACAGCGGATTGATGCGGCCATTGTGGATATGATTGGCATAGCGCATCACCGCGGCAGAAAACGCGGTTTCGAGTCCGGCTAGCGCAGTCTCGTCGCCGCTGATACGCGCCAAATCAATAGAAGGGGTCAGATAGTCTTCAGGGCGCAGACCTTCGGAGGCGGCGTCGCGGAAAAGCGCGATAATGCTGTTGGCGGCAGGGGAGAAGACCGGCTTGCCGCTTGCGTCCTGGCTCAGCCAGATCGGCTCGAAATAGCGTTCGCCATAAAGGAAGTAGAGCCGCTGGGCGTCGTCCTGCGACTGGGTGCCGGCGCGGGCGCCGTAATAGGCCGAGGACAGGCCCGTCTTGATGATGCGGGCAATGTCGCTTTGCGGGGGAGCGATGACGACGCGGCTGGCTTCCAAAGTCGAAACGGCCTGCTGCGCGAGGGCCGGTTGCGCCAGAGTGGCTGCAAAAAGGGCGACCACGCTAACCACAATCTTATTCATCACTGCTCCTTGCTGCGTGGAAAATGCAAGGCGAACAGGCCGAATCCGGCCCATTACTGGCCACGCCGCATTCATTTCAATAAACCGCAAACCTTAACGGGAGCAATTGCTCGCAGTTTTGTGAAACGGGTGTGTGGCGCGGCTGCAACGCTATACGTTTCCAAATTGCCGCGTGAATTCTTCCATAGATCGTGTCAGGTTATGTGATTGGCGTAACTCACGAAACTATCGCACCGTAGATTTGGTGCGGCCGCGAGCGGCGCCTGTGCGTAACGCAGCTTTTGGCGACAGAGGTCTAGGGCCAAACGGCCGCCTTCGTGACAGCGTCCTTCACCGCGCACAGCTGCTGCCAAGTTTTGTCGTTGGAGGCATTAACTGACCAGCAGGGCTACGAACGGGCTGTCCGATTTAGGGCCAATTGAAGACGTAGACCACCTTGGTCACAAATGACGGCATGGGGTCGAGGCTGTGTGAAAACTCGGCTTGGGAATTTTGTCGTAGAAACCCATTCCTCCAAATACCACAAGACGCGGATTTCGAGCCTGGATATGTACGTTCAGACCGCCCAAAAGGGCATTTGAAACCATAGAAATTAACCTCCGAAGATGAACCGAAGAATTTCGTTCTATCAGCTTGTTGCCTGGCCGAGTTTTCACACAGCCTCGGGTCGGCAGCGGTCAGTCGGAGAAGCGCCCCATTCCGGCCCTTCACAAGACCTTCCCTAACTCCCAAAAGCAGACATCCGCCCCCGCCCTTGCGCAGACAGCATCAGGGGATGAAATCCATACGATTCCTCCAGCGAAACTGAGGCTCGTGCAGACGTCCACACCGCCCTCGAGCGGCTGCGCACCAGTTGAAGGGCTACCATCGATGATGAATGGCTACCGGACGGGCTTCGGCTCATCCGGCCCTATGACTGTAAATAGACTTGGGCCGTTGGTTTTCAGGCCCCGTAGCCTTTCGATAACATCAGCACTCCCACCAGACTTCTGAGCCAAATCTATGAACCCATCCACTTGGGCTTGGAAATCTTCCATCTTTCGCAAGAGGCTGAGCCTCTTTACGTTTAACCACCTTTGAGCGAAGAACAAAACGACTACTGCAATCGCTGCGAGCGCCATGAGCGCAAAAGCGGTGAAGACCAGTGCGCTGATTAGAAAGGTAAAGGCATCCTCATGATTTGTCGCCATGTAGATCACCCACTTCTGAGCGGGCCAGATGATCGTGGTCCCGACAAATCCGAGAAGTGCCAGTAAGCCGAGTCCTAGGACAACCCTCGCGATCCACTTCTTGCTATCCTTGCCAAGAGCATCCTCGCTTAGCTCTGCCAAGTCTTTCCAGTCACCCATCATCGCCCCCCGTTATTACTCTTCTTACCAAGGTATACGTGGCGCCACAATTTGCATTTGTTCTTCCATTGGGCGGCCATAGACCACTTCGAAGTCGAATTGATCGAAACCCCTTTTTGCTCGAGGCGAGTGGACCCAAAGCGCCCCATTTCGGCATCCAAGACCATTGGCTGATCCCCGATAGCTGCCATCGCTCGCTGGGTACACTAGCCAGGTTCGAACCAAACCGCCTCAGCACATCTGCCAACTGTTGACGCCCTCGCGCAGCCTCGGTCATGCTGTGGAGTGGGCTGCCGACCAGCCTTATTGGCAAAACCGCAACGATCAAGGTGAGAACGCTGAGGAGGCTCCGCAGCGGCGCGGTCTCTTCTTAGGAAAAGGTGAGCCCGAACAAACCGCCGGTATCGGTGGCGTCGGACAGGAGGGTGGGCAGCACGATCTCTTGGCGGACCAGATCCGCGCTCAGCGGCAGGGCGTCGAAGATGTCCGAGTTCATCGTCACGATGTATTGTACGCCGAGCTCTTCGGCGATCCGCTTGCCGAACGATAGGGCGGACGCGATCTGTCGGCCATCCACGCCGTCGAAGAGGTGGCTGTCGTGGAACAGGAAGCCGGGCCCCAATGACCCTCTGCCGGCGACGAGGCGAAGCAGGGTGATGTCGAAGCAGTATATATCCATGTGGGAGATGCCACCGCTCCGATCGCCATCGATTTGGATCGAGAACCGAGGTCCCGTTTCGGTGGCTTCCACGACCAGTCGCCCTTGGCGGTCGTCGTAGAGCTCGGCGATGGCCTCCGCCAACATTAGTATCGCCTGGTCGAGAGCATCCTTGCGACCATGATGATCGGCCTGCAGGCGTCTTGTCAGGTTGACCTTCTCGAGCGCGATCTGAGTGGATTCGCCTTCCAGAGCCTCAGCCGCAGCGAACCGCTGCTTCAGGTTGGCGGCAGTCGCCTCGAGTTGGGCGAGGTCTCCCTGCATGCGGACGAAGTCGTCGAGTGCGCCGTGGCCTTCGAGATGCCGCAGGATGCTCTGGCGCTGCTCGTCGAGCCTGGACATCTGCGCATCGACGTCGCGCAGACGGGCCTCGTTCTCATCGATCTCGCGCAGCAGGTGGGTTCGTCGGTTGCTCACGACAGATTCGTGGAACTCCGCCACGGCCTCGAACCGGCGAAGCACCATATCGGGCAGTTCCACGCCCGCCGCCTTGTAGAGCCGCGTGACGCCCGAAACGGGTGGCGCCGCCTCCGACTCCACGGCCTTGCGAAGTCTGTCGAGGGTCTCCTTGAGCGCTATGGTCTCGATGCCCAGGCGCTGCAGTTCCCGCTTTATATCGGCGGCTCGATCGGACATCTCTTTATAGGTCTCGATCACTTGGAAGCGCTGCAATTGTTCCCTCTTTGTGCTGGCGGCCTTCTCCGCCAGGGCCACGCGAGGACGCAGCTCGGCCACTGTGCCGATCACGTCGCCTATGGCGCCATTGCTGGCAGCCTTCCTCAGCTCGCCGAACCCGTGATGCAAGCGTTTCGTGACAATTTCACGCATCGCGAGGAACTTGGGGCAGCTGTGGCGATCTACCACCACAACAAGCTGGTGGTAGATCTTTGGGGGGGGGGTATCGCCGACAAGGCGAGCGGCGCGCCGTGGCGCGCCGATACGCTGACGCTGATGATGTCAGTTGCCAAAGGCATCTCGACGCTCTGCGTGGCGATGCTGGTCGATCGGGGGCTGGTGTCGCTCGATGAGCCGCTGAGTGTCTATTGGCCCGAATTTGCCGCCGAGGGGAAAGGGACAATTACCGTTCAGGAAGCCTTGGGGCACCTGGCGGGCATTCCAGTCACGGACCTGGCGGCACTTGGTGACTTCTACTACTGGGAACGCATGACCAGCGCCATCGCCCAGCAGAAGCCTTTATGGCGGTTGGCGAGAAACAGGTTTATCACTCTTCGACGCTGGGCTTTATCGCGGGCGAGTTGGTGCGCCGTGTCACAGGCCGCAGCGTTGGCACCTTTCTTCAAGAGGAAGTGTGTGGTCCGAGGGGCCTCGACTATTTCATCGGCATGACAGGCGAGCAGCGCGCACGCTGTTGGACCATCATAGCGTCAGCCAATAATGTCGTGAACGCCGCAAAGCGCGAACCCAAGGACTCCATTGCCTATCGTATGTGGCAGGCGGTGCCGGAGGAAGAAGACTACAATTCCGTGCTGTGGCGAAGCGAGGAGCTGCCTTCGGTCAATTGACATGGCACGGCCCGAGCTGTTGCAGGCATTTACAATGCAATGATCGGCCCTGATCCTTTAGTAAGTGCGCCGACCCTTCGGCAATTTTTGACCGAGCAAAAGGCTGCAAGCACCGATAGCGAGGGCGCACGCTTGCGCATGGCTGTCGGCTTCATGCTGAATTCGCCACCTCACAGGCCCATGGGACCAAATCTTGAAAGCTTTGGGCATTCCGGCGCCGGTGGTTCCCAAGCCTTCGCCGATCCCGTTGCGGTTCTTAGCCTATGCTGGACCACCAACAAAATGCACGACGGCAATGAAATTGGGCCGAGGGCAGCGGCGATTATCGACGCAGCCTATGCATCGCTTTACCCGTAAATCCGTTCGCATCCTCAGTCCACTCAACGCAAATTGTTGCGTGGATTAACTATTTAACGAGCATGGTAAGGCAGAAATGGCATCAACAAGCCGTGCGGTAAACTGTTGACAGTTGTCAGATACAGTGAATAGTCTCCTTTTTGAGGGAAGGGTACTACCAGCCCGCGCTGGACTAGAACCCCACCACAAGGAAGGGAGTTTCCATGTCTTACTTAAAAACAATGCAGGGCTTTGCAGCTGCAGCCCTGGTCAGCGCCACCTCGCTATTTGCACTGTCCTCTGCCGTTATGGCCGCACCGGAACAGCTGACTATTGCTCTTTCGGGCGATGTCCCGACGCTCGATCCGAGCAAGGACACTTCGCCGATTGGGCTCAATCTGCGTCTCAACGTCTATAATGCGTTGACTGAACTTGGTCGCGATGGCGAGGTCATTCCTCAGCTGGCTGAAAGCTGGACGACGAGCGACGATCTCACCGAATGGACGTTCAAGCTGCGCGAAGGCGTCAAGTTCCACGATGGCTCGACCATGACTGCAGACGACGTGGTTTTCAGCGTCGAGCATGTTCTGGCTGATGAAACCTCCCCGGTTCGTGCCTTCCTCCGGCTGGTGCATACGGCAGAGGCCATTGATGACAATACGGTCAAGTTCACCCTTACCCAGCCTTATTCAATGTTCGATCGCCAGAGCAAATATCTCTACGTCATGTCGCGTGCTTATTACGACGCCAATGGCGATACTGGCTATGCTACCGCCCCGATCGGCACTGGTCCTTATACGGTTGCCGAATGGGTCAAGGACGACCGCATGGTGCTCCAGGCATTCCCGGACTATTGGGGCGGCGAGCCAGCCGTTAAAACGGGCATCTTCCGTCCGATCCCATCGGATGCGGCGCGCGCCAATGCGCTGCTCTCGGGTGAGGTCGATCTCGTGCCGAGCCTGCCTCCCAGCCTTATGGACATGCTCTCTGGCAATCCTGACCTCAAGGTTGAAGTCGCACCGGGCTACCGTGTGGCGTTCCTTGAACTCAATCCGGACCAAGCGCCCTTCGACAAGCCTGAAATCCGCCAGGCCGTCGACGTCGCCATCGATCGTGTAGCCATTGCCGACCAGTTGATGCGCGGCACCGGCAAGGCCACGGGCATGATGATCCCGCCCTCCAATGGCGGCTACGATGCCTCGTTCACGCCAGCGCAATATGATCCCGATCTGGCCAAGCAGCTGGTGCAGGAAGCCGGTTATGACGGCACTCCGATTGTCATCGACTATCCCAACAACAACTATCCGATGGCCAACGAAGTCGCCCAGGCGATCGCTGGCTACCTGACCACGGCCGGTCTCAACGTCCAGCTTAACCCGATGGAATTTACGGCCTTCTTCCCGGCCTGGGTCCAGAACAAGCTGAGCCCGATGTATTACTTCGCCTTCGGCTCCTCCCAGTTCCATGCCGAAACGATCCTCGCGACGCTTTATGAAGCGGGTGGTCACCTTCGTCACAACAACCCCGAGATCGATGCGCTGGTGAAGTCGCAGCGTCAGGAGAGCGACGAAGCCAAGAAGCAGGAAATGATCAGCGAAGCCTTCCGCATCAGCAATGAAGATCGCCAGTTCCTACCACTCTACGACATGCTACAGGTCTATGGTGTAAAGGCCGACATCAACTACGTGCCCTATCCGGACGAAATCGTACGTCTTTATACCTTCGAGTGATCTCCTCCCGGAGACGTGGAATGGGCCGGCTCGCCGGCCCATTTTTTTTACCCGATGACGCCCCAAGCAGAAAAAGGCCCGGCATTGCTGCCGGGCCTTTTGCTTGAAATTGGTTTGGTCAGTCGAGGGAGAAAAGGTTGCCAGGGCTCATGATGTCCTGCGGATCTAACTGCCCTTTGAGCTTGTCGAGAAGCGCTCGCACCGCGGGCTGGCGGGTTTCCATATAGGGATACTTGCGGCCGATCTGCATGTGGACGCCGCCAAGCGCGCGCCATTCGCTCAGGATTGCCTGAGTCAACTGCCTGAGCTTTTCACGCGAGGCTGGATTGTCGGCACGACGCTTGAGCGCTGCGCGCTGCGCCTCGCTCATGAAATCGAGGTGGATCGGCAAAGGCGCATCAGACCAGCGGATCAGCGTCTCGACGCCCACGCCGGAGGGGCCATGGGTCGATAGCAGGTAGCCATGCGATATGCCTGCCGTCTTGAGCGCCTCGGCGTCGCGCTGAAAGACTGCTTCTGTCCGTGTGAAGCACTCCGCACCTAGCGAATTGGGCACGACCGTATGGAGCCAGGCCATGCGCTTGCCGGAAGGGGTCAAGAGGCCGGACATCGGGGGGAACGGCATGGCCCGCATCACGCGCGGAATGGAGGCGGGAATTTCGCGACCGCCGGCATCGCGCGCGATGGCGCGAACGCGTCGTGCCTTGCGATCGGCTTCATGCTGGTCACCACCTTCGACGATGGTGTTCATCAGATAGCCGACTTTTTTGGCGAAGCGCCGACCATGCAGCGCGATCAGGGTTGCATCGCGCAGCCCCGAGCTGAGGCTCGAGGCGCCCTTGATGATCTGGCCGACGGTCTTAATGTCGGCCAGAAGGCCATCGCTTTGCATGCGGGACTGGGCGGAAAAAGGGTCCATGCCCAAGCATTCGGAGGCGAGCAATTCAGCCCCGATCTGGGCCATGGCGCGCATCTGTGCTGCCGGATCATCGAACGAAAACGAGACGAACGCCTCGCCTTTGGGCAGCGGTATCAGTTGCAGCGTGATCTGCGTCTTGATGCCGAACGCACCACAATCGCCGAGAAAAATACCGGCGAGATCCGGGCCGTAATTGCGGAAGAACGGTGCCGTATTCTCGCCTCCTGCAGATCCGGTCTGGATCAACTCGCCCGTCCCCGTCACGATGCGCAGCGCCATCACGGCCTCGGCGGAACTGCCGCGCGAGGCCGAACCGAAAAACTTTGCGCCTTGGGATACCGCACCGCCGACGGTCGCATGAAGGCCGGAGAAGGTGCCCCAAAATGGCGTCGTCAATCCAAGGGGCCGCAGGGCGTCGCGGAGCCCGGCCCAAGTAACACCTGCTTCGACTATCACATAGCGATCTTGGGCATTGATCTCGATGATCTTGTCGAGCGCAGAAAGATCGATAAGGGCGCAGTTGGCGCGCACCGGCAAATAGCCCGCGCTGTAGGACAGACCACCACCACGAGCATAAAGGCCGATATTGAGGGCCTTGGCCTCCTGGACGATCCGCACAATATCGTCTTCGCTGGTGGGGTGCAGAACAGCGATCGGCTTATGCGATGCTTCATAGAAGACATCGGTAGCATAAAGGTCAAGGTCGTCGGTTTGGATCTTTAGACCTGGCAGATGCTCGGCCAGCCGTGTGGCCGGTTGGATGTGTCCGTCCAAACTCCCCTCCTAGGCTTGCAGCGAGCGGCGCAGATACCGGCCATGGCCGGCCGTTTCGGCAACCATTGCACCGTCGTGATAGACCTCGACGCCGCGAACGAGCGTATTGGTCACACGGCCCTTGAACGTCTCGCCTTCGTAGATGCTGTAGCCGGCGTCACTGCGGACATCGCCAGCAGTCAAGGTCCATTCCTTATCGAGGTCGACAAGAACGATGTCGGCATCAAAGCCTGGCGTCAGTGCGCCTTTTTGGCCCCACATGCCCATGGCCTTGGCCGGCTTCTCGCACAACAGCGCGACGATGCTCTCGATGCTGATGCCGCGACGATGGTGCCCTTCAGTCAGCATGACAGGCAATATGGTTTCAAGGCCAGGGCAGCCAGGCGACGCTTTCCAGATCCCGCCTTCCTTGCTCGCCAGTGTGCGATGCACGTGGTCGGACGCCACGGTATCGACCGCGCCCGAGGCGATCCCTGCCCAGAGCGCCTCGCGGTCGGCCGGTTCGCGCAATGGTGGATTGATCTTACCCACGGTGCCCCGTTCCCAAGTCACGTCATGGGTCAAATAGTGCGGACAGGTTTCGATGGTGATCGAGACGCCCGACTGGCGTGCGGCTATGGCTGCGTCGAGTGCTTCGCCGGACGAGGTGTGGACCACGTAAATTGGGGAACCGGCTGCTTGGCAAAGGCGCGCAGCACGCTGGATTGCGTCCGCCTCAACGAAGGGGGGACGCGACTCATTCCACGACGTCAGGCCATTGAGGCCCTCGGGGTCCTTGGCCATGACCTGCTGGCGAAGATAGTGCACAACCTCGATATTTTCGGGGTGCGGACACAGAACGCCGCCGTTCTGTGCGCAGGCTTCCGCCAAACGGAAAAGGAACGCATCGTCGATGTCGGGCAGGCCAAGGCGCTTTCCCTCGCCGCCGCGATTGTTCATGAAAATTTTGAAGCTCACAATGCCGTAGTCGGCAATGTAGCGCGGCACCTGGGCAAGCTGCTCTTCGGTGGAAATGATCAGGTGATAGCCGAAATCGATGTGGCTTCCCGCTTCGGTCACCGAGCGAATCTCGTCAAAGATCGTCGAATGCTCAGCTGCAGACAGGATGAACGGAACGATCGTTGTCACCCCGCCGCTCGCAGCAGCGGATGTTTCGCTGCGGGCATCTGATGCGGCGCGTGGATAGGAAATATCCGCGCCGTGCCCAAGGTGCACATGAACGTCCAAGGCCCCCGGCATAACGAGCTTGCCCGAGGCGTCGAGACGATTGGCAGAGCGTGCCACAGTTCCCGCTTCAAGGATCGCCGCCACGCGTCCGTTACTGACGGCAATATCGAACGGTGCTGGTGCTTGGCCGGGAAAGGTGACAAGGCCGCCGTGGATTATAAGATCGAACATGGAAATATCCTTGGGCAAGAGCAGGCGGGCAATCAGGTGTAGCGCTTCTCCATCGCGTCATAGTCCTGTTTGCGGACTGCGTTCTGACGCATCTCAAAGCTCGCCATGGCATCCTTGACGCCTTCCAGTGAGCCGGTGCGCTGAAGCTCGCCCAAAACATTATAGACCGACGTCAGGGACGCCTGCAGTGCCGCGTTGGCAAAAAGGCTCGCCCCATAGCCCATCTCCTTGAGCCTGGAGTGGTCTACAGGCGGAGTTTTGCCGCCAAAGACATAGTTGAAGATTTGCGGCACCGGCAATTCGCTAGAAATGCGGCCGATATCGTCCAAGTTGACGGGCGCTTCAACGAATGTGACGTCGGCGCCCGCCTCAATATAGCGATGGGCGCGGTCAAGAGCGTCCTCAATGCCGTTGACAGCAATAGCGTCAGTGCGGGCAATGATCTGGAAGTCGCCATCACGACGGCTGTCGGCGGCCGCCTTTATCTTTTGCACCATTTCCCCGGTTGGGATCACAGCCTTGCCGTTGAAGTGACCGCATTTCTTGGGGAAGTCTTGGTCTTCGATCTGGATGCCGGCTGCACCGGCCCGTTCATAGGCACGGACTGTACGGTAGGTATTGACCGGATTACCAAAGCCAGTGTCACCGTCGACCAGCAGGGGAATGTCAACGACATCCGCGATCATGGCGATGTGCTGCACCATTTCAGTCATGGTGATCAGGCCGACATCGGGCATGCCCAGATACATATTGGTGACGCCGGCGCCGGTAATATAGGCGCATTCATAGCCCAGCTCATTGATCACATTGGCAAAGAGAGCGTTTGGGGCCCCTGGCATGATGACCGCCTCACGACGGGCCAATATGCTCTTGAGCCGGGCGGCTGGTGAAGTCACGCTATCTCTCCTTACGACGTGCCCGGTTCTCACGCCCGAGCCGAACTAGCTACTGGACACAATCTCCGCTCTATGATGTAAACTGTCAACAGTTGATAGTAAGGCCTGCAACTTTCTAGGCGGGAACAAGGAACCTCAAATGACCGTGTCGGCGCCGACCGCTGACAGCTGTGAACTTGTAGTCCACAAAGGCTTCGCCATCGTGGAAGGCTGTCGCCTGCACTATGTGAGGCAGGGACGAGGACCAGCCGCTGTATTACTGCACGCCAGCCCTTGCTCCGCCAAGGTGATGGCTGAACTGCAGGCGGCGTGGGGTCACGAATTTACCTGCTTTGCTTTCGACTTGCCCGGCTTCGGCCTGTCGGAAGCGCCGTCGGATGGCAATATCACCATCGAGCGGCTTGCCGACCTGATCGCTAGCGCAATGCGGGCGATCGGGATTAAGCAGGCGGCGATTTATGGTCGGCATACCGGCGCCAGCGTTGCGCTGGAGCTTGTATTGCGCCATGCCGACCTCGCTTCGATGATCCTGACCGATGGTTTGCCGATCTTTGCGGCGCCCTATTCAGAGGAGCGTCTTAAGGAATATCTGCCACCGATCACCCCGCACTGGCATGGTGGCCATCTGACATGGGCATTCTTCCGGTATCGTGAGCAGCACATGTTCTGGCCTTGGGATGCAGCCGATCTGGCGCATCGATCTGACGCAGACCTGCCGGACGTCGCTTTCCTCCATCGTGGCACAGTGGAACTTTTGGAAGCCACGCAAACATATGCGCGCACTTATCGCGCGGCGTTCCTGCATCAGGCTCTGCCGCGCATCAGCCATGTTACTGTGCCAGCATATTGGGGCAATCGGCCCGGCGACAGCCAGTACAAGACTGTGCCGCGTTATCCTGTCGGTGCGCCGGTCAGGATCATGTCGCGCGACGCTGAAAAGGCGCTGGCCGAAGAGCTCGCGCTTTTTCGCCTCAATCCGGCGTCGGGGTCTGTGCCGCCATATCGGTCGGCCTTTGCTGTCAGGCCGCTCGCTCGAGAAATTGAGGACTATATCGACACCCGTCATGGTCCGGTGCGGGCTTATGGAATAGGTCTGACAGAAGACGGCACTCCGCTGCTCTTTCTACATGACCTGCCAGGCAGCTTCGATCTTGATCGCGAGGAGTTGAGCGGCCATTCCAACAACGGTCCTGTCTTGGCCTTTGACCTTGGCGGCAATGCCGAGTCGCCGAGTGACGCGCCGAGCATCTCGCTTTGGGTCGAGCAAATCGAAGACGTGCTGGAAGCCTTGGGCTGGAAGACGGTGTCGCTCTCTGCAAAGGGCACTTCGGCAGCCCTAGCCCTCGCTTTCGCGCGTCAGCGTCCGGATCGCGTTTCCGAAATCATACTGTCAGCGCCGCCGCTGCTGAGCAAAGCCGAGCGTCAGGTCTGGTCGGACCGCGTGCCGGATATCGATCCAACCGAAGAGGGTGGTTATCTCATGCGACTTTGGCACCACCTTCGAGATCAGGAGCTTTGGTATCCCTGGTTTGATCGCGACCATTCGGCCCGCCGCAGCTCTGAACCGAGAATCGATCCCGTTCGGCTGACTCGCCACGCTGTGACGCTTCTGAAGCAACCGCATAACTACGCCAGAATCTGGCGAGAAGTCCTGTCCATGGACCTCGTTGAAGTGCTGCGCTCCCTGTCTGTGCCGTTCAGGATCGTTTCGGCACCGCAGGATATTTTTGCGCCCAGCATTCAGCGTCACCAGGCTGAGCAGAGCGACGCCACGCCCACCACAAGAATTTGACTGGAGAATGCGATGTCGACCGATGCCCTGACCTATACCTTGCCAGACGTTCAGCGGCAGCCCCTAGACGCGGTGCGGTCTCTACAGAACGAGCTGCTGCGCCGCATGGTCGAGATCTGCTACCACCATCATCCCTTTTATTCCAAGCTCATGCGTCAGCGTGGCCTGACCCCGGCCGATATCCAGAATATCGACGACCTGCAGAAGATTCCGCCGTCCTCCAAGGCCGACTTTCTGGCCGATCCCGAAGCCTTCCGCCTCCGGCCCGAAGGGCTGCCGCTGGCCGAGGGGACACTCTGGAAGATTATCTATACGACGGGCACAACAACGGGTAAGCCGGCGCCGATATTTGTTACGTCTCACGACCATTTCGCCTACCAGGATCTTTTCCGCACCCGGCAGGACCTGATCGGGCTGCGCAATACCGATTTGATCGCAAACCTTTTCCCACTGACATCATTCCCGATGGGCGCCTATTCTCGCGGGCCCGACGAGGCCGCAGCTGTTGGCGCCGCCATGCTGATTGCCAATACCGGCCGGGTCGACAGCTACTATCCGGTCAATCGCAGCGTCGACGACGCCGTAGCATCTATCGCCCGCCATAAGGCGACCGTGCTCTGGGGTGTCGCGGGGTTCGTTCGCCGCGTCTTGCTTCGCGCGGCTGAATTGGGTGCCGATTTCACCTCGGTGCGCATGGTGATGACCACCGGCGAGGCAGCGTCTCCGGCGATGCGCGAGGATCTGCGGCTGCGCATGCGCAATCTCAATTGCGCCGACACCACGATTGTCAACCGCTACGGCTCGACCGAGCAGGGCGGCACGATGATCGAGTGTTGCGACGGATCGGGCTTCCATAGCTCGATGCCAGATCAGGTATTTCACGAGGTCGTCGACGCCGACACCGGTACGCGCCTCGCTGATGGCGAACCCGGCATGCTCGCGATCACCCATCTCAACCGGCGCGGCACCGTGTTCCTGCGCTACAAGATGGGCGACATGGGTGCGCTCGACCATTCCCAATGCCCCCATTGCGGCCGTACCAGCGTGCGTCTTTCCTCCAAGCCTGTGCGCACCGGCGACATCATCAAGATCAAGGGCGCGCTGGTGAATCTGGGTAATCTCAAGGCGGAGCTCGACAAGATCGCAGAGCTTGAAGAGTACCAGATCGTCGTGGCCTCCGAGTCGGCGACGGATCCGTTCTCGCCCGACGTGCTCAAGGTCCGCCTCGCCCCGGTCGTCGGAAAGGATGATGGGATTGGCAGTGAGATCGCAGCGCTCGTTACGAGGCTCACCAATCTGCGGCCGGACATCGAAATCGCCAAACGCGACGAGATTTTTGACCCGGTCGCGATGGCAAAGCCCAAGCGTATCGTCGACCTGCGTCAGCGCTGATGCGCGACGACGTCCGTGGAGTGATGGTGGAGCGGCAAAATGGCGTCGCCACCATCACCCTCAATCATGTCGAGCGCGCCAATGCCTTGGACCCAGCCGAGTTTCACTCTTTGGCCGAGATTTTTGGGGCGCTCGCGTCGGCAACCGACCTGCGCGCCGTTGTTTTGACAGGGCAGGGTGAGCAGGCGTTTTGCGCCGGCTTAAATCTTCGAAATGCCTCATCGATCACCCAGGACCTTGCTTCGCCAGGGCCAACCGGGCTGAGCGCAGCCCTGCGCGCAGCGGCAGCTTTGCCGATCCCGCTCATTGCCCGCATCAACGGGGCCTGCGTGGCTGGTGGCATGGGGCTGATGGGGGCGGCAGATCTTGTGATCGCAGTGGACACGGCCCGTTTTGGATTGCCGGAGATAAAACACGGCCTTTATCCTCATGTCGCACTTGCCGGTCTTTATGATCGTGGTGCGACAGGCGTCTTGCGACGGCTGGCGGACAGCGGCGCCATGATCGACGCTTTCGCTGCCCGCGACGCCGTTCTTATCGACCTAGTGGTAGGGCGCTCTAGTTTCGACACTGCGGTCGCCGACGCGCTTGCGGCGATTGACGCTGGTAAGCCCCCGGAGCGCTTTTTCCGCCGCAAGGACCGAGACCCAAGCGTACTCAACGATCGGTTGGATATAGCCGATCGAGCCGCACGCAACCACCCCGCAATAATCGTCAACAGTTGACAGTTAGAAATCGGTTTTCTAACGTCGCTCAAATAGGAGCCCTTTCAAGATGCCGAGCACAGATTACCAGTTCGATACCACAAAGACCCGCGACGGATACGGTGGCATCGACATCGTGGTCAATTTCTATACGCCGCAGGTCATTGCCGAAAAGCGCGTTCCGACGGACGAAAACTTTCGCGATCAGGTGCGCATGGCCGACGACCATCGCCGCGGCCTGACGCCGGAACAGTATATTGAAAAGATGGACCGCGCAGGGATCGAGCGCTCGCTGCTGATCGCCGCGCGCTGTGGCGACCGCCGCATGAGCACATCGACCGAGATTCCTTATTCTTACATTCATGAGGCATGCCAGAAGTACCCGCACCGCTATTCAGGCGTTGCCGGTATCAATCCGTTGCTGGGCATTGCCGGACTTAAGGAACTCGACCACGCGGTCAAAGATCTGGGCTTTGTAGCCGCGCATCTTTACCCGCACTGGTTCGGTCAGGCGCCCGACGCCGCTATTTACTATCCCTACTATGCGCGCTGCGCCGAGTTGGGCATTCCGATTATGATGCAGGTTGGCCACTGCTTGGTTTATCGCGACGACAACCGGCTCGCGACCGTTGCCAAGCCGATGCTGCTCGACCGGATTGCAATCGACTTTCCCGAGCTCACCATAATTGGTATCCATCTTGGCTATCCATGGACCGAAGAAATGATCTCGGTGGCGACCAAGCACAAGAATGTCTACATGGCAGGCGACGCCTATGCGCCAAAGCACTGGGGCCAGTCTGCGGTCCACTTCGCCAATACCTTCGGCCAGGACAAGTTCATGTTCGGCACCGATTGGTGGGTGATTGATCCAGAGCGTGCCGTGAAGGAAGTCGATGACCTTGAGTTCAGGCCGCATTCGAAAAAGAAAATCATGCGGGACAATGCCCTGCGGGTTTTCAATCTTCCAACATAGCGCTTAACATCTGGTCTTGGTGGCAGCAGCGAATGTCGGTAAACAGTTGACCTAACACGCTGCCGTCCGGGGGAGATTCATGAGCACCATTCAGCCAATCGTCGGCGCCTCGCTCAGTTCAGAGGCGCTCGACATGGTCGTTGCAGCGATCACGTCGGGAGAGTTCCAGCCCGGTGAACGGCTGTCGGAGGCTGAGCTTGCCCGTCGCCTGGGCATCAGCCGCGGACCGCTTCGGGAAGCCTTAGGACGCCTTGAAGGCCGCCTCGTCACGCGTACACCGCGCATTGGCGTGCGGGTAATCGAATTGTCCAAGCGCAATATTGAAGACCTTTTCTTTACGCGTGAAGCGCTCGAAGGCATGGGCGCGCGGCTGGCCTGTGAACGAATCTCGTCGCAAGAAGTGGCGCGGCTGCGCGAACTCCTGAATACTGATCGCAGCCAGCCTGAAGTGCAGGCGGGCGAAGCCTACGCGCCGCGGTCCACGGACGACGATTTTCACCTCTCCATCGTTAAGGCTGCGCATTGCGAGCAGATCGAGCGGCTGCTGATGGACCAGATTTATTATCAACTGCGCATTCATCGCCGCAAATCAAGCACGCTGCCCGGACGTGCCCGTGCCGCCTTGATCGAGCATGAAAACATCGTCATTGCGCTAGAAGCTCGCGATCCGGATCAGGCCGAAAAAGCTATGCGCACGCACCTTCGCAATGCTCGCCTCAGTGCGATGGCTGCAGTTACCGAATAACTGAAAACTGTTGACAGTTTGGCTCCTACGTCCTTGTATCCGGCTGCGGCGCTGGTGCCGTGGCATGATGGAGTGAGCGGTGAACAAGCAAGTTTGGGATGACATCATCCCCCAAGAAGAAGTCCGAGCTTACGAGGCCGCTGGCTTTGGTGGCGCTTCTGGCATCGGCAGCAAGCCCGCACTGCTGATCATCGACGTGCAGTACCGGACCGTGGGCACCGAGCCCAAGCCGTTCTTTGAGTCGATCAAGGAGTTCCCCACGTCTTGCGGTGACGTCGGCTGGGACGCCGTGGCGCAGATTGAAAAGCTGGTCAAGCAATTCCGCGAAAAAGGCTGGCCGATCATTTATCCCTATGTGGCGCCCAAGGAGAATTTCGACACTGGGCGCCTTGCCGCCAAGGTGCCGGCGCTTATGGGCGTCGCCGCTAAGGGCTATGAATTCGTGCCGCCCGTGGCGCCGCGGCCCGGCGACGTTTTGTTGCCCAAGCGCCATCCCAGCGCGTTCTTTGGCACGCCGCTCGTCAGTTATCTGGTCGAGCGTGGCATCGATACGTTGGTCGTTACTGGTTGCACGACAAGTGGATGCGTGCGCGGCAGCGTCGTCGACGCGTTTGCCTATAACTATCGCGTTCTGGTGCCCCACGACGCGGTTTATGACCGCTCGCACACCTCTCACTTGGTCAATCTCTTCGACATGAATGCCAAGTACGCCGACGTGGTTTCGACCGACGAGGCTGTTACAGTCCTTGGCGCGGTTCCTGCCGCTGCAGCTTAACACCCTAAATGAAAAGGCCCGGCAGAGCTGTCTGCGGGGCCTATTTGTTTGTCTCGAGCCCTCTAGAGTGGGGCGGCCACGGTTTTGGTTTCGAGATAGGCGTTGAACATGTCCTCGCCCTTTTCTCGACCCCATCCCGATTGACGGAAGCCGCCAAAGGGCAGGGCGCTATCACCCACGAAGTGCCGATTGATGCCGATGGTGCCGGCTCGAACCCGTGCTGCCATCTTATGCGCCATGGAAAAGTCCTTGGTGAAGATGCTGGCAGCAAGGCCATAGGGACTTGAATTGGCCTCGGCAGCGATGGAGTCGAGGTCGTCGTCGCTGAAGCGCAGGGCCGACAGCACCGGACCGAACACCTCCTCTCGGACGATGTTCGAGCTTGGGGTGAGGCTTGCAAGGATGGTCGGTTTGTAGAAGTACCCATCCCCCTCGATGGCCTCTGCACCGGTTACCACCGAGGCGCCTTCGCGCACGGCCGTCTCTGTCATGCCCGCGACGCGTGCGAGATGGGCTTTGGAAATCAGCGGGCCCATCTGGGTTGCGGGGTCAAGGCCATAACCGACCTTAAGGGCATTGGCCGCATCGGCTACGCCTTCAAGAACACGATCGAAAGCCTTTTCGTGCACATAAAGCCGCGAGCCTGCCGTGCAGATCTGCCCGGCGCCTGAAAAGATGCCGGCCGCAATCGCTGGAATGGCGCTGGATAGATCGGCATCGGGGAAGACGATGACCGGGCTCTTTCCGCCCAGCTCCAGCGTGACGCGCTTGAGGTTGGACTGCGCTGCGGCCACTGCAATGGCGCGGCCGACCGAGGTCGATCCAGTAAAAGCGATCTTGTCGACATCGGGATGGGTGGAGAGGGCCGAGCCGACTTCTGCGCCGCCCAGAATGACGTTGAAAACGCCTTCCGGGATACCCGCCTCGATCGCCAGTTCGGCCATATAGATTGCAGTCAGCGGGGTCTGTTCGGCAGGCTTAAGCACTATAGTGCAGCCTGCAGCCAAAGCCGGAGCCAGCTTCCAGGTGGCCATCATCAGCGGGCCATTCCACGGGACGATCTGGGCCACGACGCCCACCGGATCGCGCAGCGTATAGGCATGCCACTCGCCCGGCGAAGATACCGGGATCGTGCGGCCCATCAACTTGGTGGGCCAGCCAGCCGTGTAGCGCAGCAGGTCTACCGACGTGCCGATATGGCCCATCTTGGCCGCATTGATCGGCAGGCCGCAATTGAGCGATTCCAGTTCGGCCAGAACCTGGGTGTGCTCTTCGATGAGATCAGCAAACTTCCAGATCACTTTTGAGCGCATATTGGGCTTCATGGTGCGCCAGGGGCCCTTGTTGAAGGCGGCACGGGCCGCGGCCACGGCCTTGTCGACATCTCTGGAAGTGCCTTGCGGCACATCCATGAGCTTGATGCCGCGGCCGGGATCCAAGACGGGGCTGGTGTTTCCGATCATCTCGGAAAGGACCTGGCCGTTGACGTAGTGACCGAGCTTGCGCGCCAGGAAGGCACGCGTTGCCGGGTGAAGTTCGGGAACCGTGGCGTTCATCGATCAGACCCCCGTGTGGAAATCAATGATCTGACGCACCGGAGCGCCGCCATAAAGGTTCTTGAAGCCTTCATTGACCTGCTCGAGTTCGATGCGATCGCTGATCAGGTGATCAAGCTTGAGGCGACCCTGGCGGTAGAAGTTGAGAAGGTTCGGAATATCGACGCGAAACTGGTTCGAGCCCATGGATGAGCCCTGGATCTTGCGGTCCTTGATAAAGAGCGAGCCTTCGAATTCAAGCTTGTTGCCGGGCTTGAACATCCCGAGCAGCGTTGCCGTGCCGCCCATGCGCAGCATACGGAACGCTTGGTCAGCGGTTTGCTTTAGTCCCAGAGCTTCGAAGGAATAGTGCACGCCGCCCTTGGTCAGCTCGATTACGTCGTTGACCGGATCCACATCGGTGGCGTTAAAGACGTCGGTCGCGCCCAGTTGCTTGGCAAGTTCCAGCTTGCTGTCGAGGCGGTCGATGGCAATGATGCGCCCGGCACCGGCCAGCACAGCACCGGAGATCACCGAGAGGCCCACGCCCCCGCACCCGATCACCGCAACGGTCGAACCCGGAACGACCTTGGCGGCATGGATCACTGCGCCAACTCCAGTAAGAACCCCACAACCGACCAGCGCCGCGCGGTCGAGCGGTAGGTCCTTGTCGATCTTCACCAGAGCGTGCTCGTGGATCAGCATCTGCTCGGCAAAAGCGGAGAGGTTGGACGACTGGTGGATCACTTGACCGTTGAGCGACATGCGACGGGCGACGCCGGCCGGCAGCTTCGGATCGGGCGATTCACAAAGGCTGGGATGGCCGGTCACACACTGCGAGCAGTGGCCACAGAACACCGAAAGACACCCGACGACATGATCACCAGGCTTAACGTGGGTTACTTCGTCGCCGACAGCCTCCACAACCCCGGATGCTTCGTGTCCGGGAATATAGGGCATAGGGTGCGGATATGTGCCGTCAGCGAAGTGCAAATCGGAGTGACAGATGCCGGCATAGGCTGTGCGAACCAAAACCTCGCGGCTCTTGGGCTTTTCAATGGTGACGTTCTCGATCGTCATTGGTTCACCGGCTTTCCAGACAACGGCAGCTTTCATCTCTCACATCCTTGCATTCATTAGAGCAGCGTCACCCACTAGAGTGCTACGCCAGATGGTCACTGCTCTTCCCTCATGTCAGGCTACTCACCCATGTTCGTTTTGTCTACTGTTGACAGTTTGGCGGCACCCTTCTAGCTTTTGGTACCTGGGTCCCGTTCGGAATGAGACCCATCCTCTTTCGGCCATGCCGAACGAGGCCGCGCGCGAAAGTTTAGGAGGCGGAATGGCAGGCTTTATTCTCAAACGGCTGCTGCAGTCGGTCCTGACCATCGCTGGAGTCATCACTGCGGCGTTCTTCCTGACGCGTCTTGCAGGTGATCCTTCGATTCTTCTGCTTCCTCCAGAAGCGACAGCGGAAGATGCTGCGCGTCTCCGCGCTGCGCTTGGCCTCGACCAGCCGCTCTTCGTTCAATACTTGGTCTTCATGGGCAAGGCATTCATGGGAGACTTCGGAATGTCGCTGCGCCAGGCTATCCCTGCCATGGATCTGGTTCTCGAACGCGTCCCGGCGACGTTGGAACTGGCACTATCTTCCTTTGTCGTCGGGATCGGTCTCGCCTTTGTCCTGGGCATACTGATGCGGATGACGCGTTACAACTGGGTGCGCGACCTCATCACCTGGATCGCGCTGGGTCGGCAGGCCATCCCGATCTTCTCGTTCGGTCTTGTGCTGATCCTGATCTTTTCGATCCAGCTCAAATGGCTCCCCTCCTATGGTCGCGGCACTTTCAGTCACCTGATCCTGCCGGCCGTAACGCTGGGCACCTATGAGCTGGCGCTCTACCTTCGTCTCTTCAACGCCTCGCTTGCCGCCGAACAGCGCAACGACTATGTGCGCACCGCTTTCGCCAAGGGGCAGGGCCGCATCCAGGTGCTCCTGAAGCACATCCTGCCCAATGCCCTACTACCCCTTGTGACAGTTGCGGGTATCAACCTGGGCATGCTGCTTGGCGGCACCGTGGTCACCGAGACCGTCTTCAGCTGGCCAGGCGTCGGACGCCTGATCGTCCAGTCGGTCAGCCAGCGCGACTTCCCGGTGATCATTGCTGGGGTTTTCCTGATCTCGTTGGTGTTCGTCGTCATCAATCTGATCGTCGACATCCTTTATGGCTTCCTCGATCCTCGCGTGAGGCTTGCATGATGGGTAGGATTTCTATTTCCCAGGCCGTTGCTATCGGTCTGCTCTCCGTCGTGGTCGTGCTGGTAATCGTTATCCCGCTTCTGCCGTTTTACGATCCCTATAGCCAGAACCTCGGTGGGGCCTTATTGCCGCCGGGCGGGTCTTCGTTCGATGGCCGCTTCTATCTACTGGGGACCGATACTCTAGGTCGCGACATGCTGTCCCGCCTGGCGCTGGCCGGGCAGGTGTCTGCCCTGATCGGGCTCGGCGCCGTCGCCGTCAGCCTTGTGGTTGGCGTAACGCTTGGTTTGATCGCCGGTTACTTCCGAGGGCCGGTGGAAGTGGTGATCATGGGGCTTGCCGATCTCCAGCTTTCCATTCCTCGCGTGCTGCTGCTGATCGCCGTGACCGCCATTATCGGACCGAGCGTCGTCAATCTCGCTATTATCTTGGGGCTCTCAAGCTGGGTGGCCTATGGTCGCGTGGCGCGTGGCATGGCGCTTAGCCTGCGCGAACGCGAATTTATCCTCTCGGCTCGCACGCAGGGCGCTTCCGCCACCTGGAATATCCGCCAGCATCTTTTGCCCAACGTTCTGCCACAGATGCTGATCGTGGGCTCATACGAATTTGGCATGATCATCGTGCTCGAGGCGTCGCTGAGCTATCTCGGCTTGGGCGTGCAGCCGCCATTGCCCAGCTGGGGCATGATGGTTTCCGAAGGGCAGAACTATCTGGCGCTGGCGCCGCAACTGGCGATCCTGCCCAGTATCGCGCTCTTCATTCTCGTCGCGGGCTTCCAGTTCCTGTCCCAGACCCTCACTAAGGAAAACGATCTGGAGATGGTCGCATGATGCCGCAAATCGTTCCAGACGTCGCGCCCGCGGAGGCAGTTCTCAGCGTCCGCAATCTGTCGATTGACGCCAAGGGAGCCGACGGCAACCCTATTCACCTGGTACAAGACGTTTCCTTCGACGTCTTTAAACACGAAGTGCTGGGCCTGGTGGGCGAATCCGGTTCGGGCAAGAGCCTCACCATGCTCGCGGTGCTAGGTTTGCTCGGTCCAGGGCTCAGGATCGTTTCGGGCAGTATCGTGCTGCGCGGTCAGGAACTCACGACGATGCCGTTCGCGGACCTGCAAAAGGTTCGTGGCAAGGCGGTATCGATCATCTTCCAAGACCCGCTGACGACGCTTAATCCTGTGTTGCGCATTGGTGAGCAGATCAGCGAAGCCATCCGGCTGCATAATCCGGGCAAAAGCAAGTCAGAGGTCAAGGCGCGCGTCATCGAGCTCCTGTCGCTCGTGGGAATTCCAAACCCCGAACGGCGTTTCAGCCAGTTCCCCAATGAGTTTTCGGGTGGCATGCGGCAGCGCGTCGTCATCGCCATGGCCATGGCCAATGAGCCAGACCTGCTGATCGCTGACGAGCCGACGACGGCGCTCGATGTCACCATCCAGGCCCAGGTCATGCAGGTTCTGGCCGAAGTACGCGCTCGTACCGGCGCGGCCATGGTGCTGATCACGCACGATCTTGGCCTTGTCTCCGAATATGCCCACCGGCTCGCCGTGATGTATTCGGGCCGCGTCGTAGAACAGGCGCCAGGTGAGCAACTCTTTGCCGATCCCAAGCATCCCTATACCGCCGGGCTGATCGCTAGCCTGCCGCAGATCGATCATAAGGTCGCTTCGCTCTATTCGATCCCCGGATTTGTGCCCGATCCGCGCAAGCGACCATCGGGCTGCCCCTTCCATCCGCGTTGCGCCATCGGCCGCGATCGGCCGGAATGCTCTGCGGTCGATCCTGCTCTGAAAGAGATCACGCCCCAGCGCGATGTCGCCTGTCACTACTACCAGGAAACCCCGGCCTGGCTTGCCGAACAACGTGACGTCAACGCCATCCCGGCCGATATGGCCGAGGCGACTAACAACGACGGCGAGGTGGTCCTCAAGGTCTCTCACCTCGATAAGGTTTTCAATATCGGCGGCGCTGCCTTTAAAAGCTACAAGCTACGCGCCCTGCGGGATATCAATTTCGACCTGCGCTCGGGCAAGACGCTCGGCATTGTGGGGGAATCCGGTTGCGGCAAGTCGACCCTGGCGCGCGTCCTGCTGCGTCTGTCCGATGCCAGCGGTGGCGACGTTTATCTGAACGGGGCGCCTCTATTCAAACTCCATGGCAATGCTCTCCGTCAGCGTCGGCGTGACCTGCAGGTTGTCTTCCAGGACCCTTATTCCTCACTCGATCCGCGCATGAAAATCCATGATGTGATCGCCGAGCCGTTGCGCATTGCTGGGTCTTATAAACCCGAGCGCGTCAACCAGCTGCTCGAACATGTCGGCCTGCCGCCGGAAGCCGGGCAACGCCGCTCGCCGGAATTTTCCGGCGGCCAGCGGCAGCGCATTGCCATCGCACGATCCTTGGCACTCAATCCGGACGTCCTGATCCTCGACGAGGCAGTGTCGGCGCTCGACGTATCCATCCAGGCTCAGGTCATCAACCTGCTGGTGCAGCTGCAAAAGGATTTCGGCCTGACCTATGTTTTCATATCGCACGACCTCTCGGTGGTGCGGCACATTTCCGATGAAGTCATGGTCATGTATCTGGGCCGCGTCATCGAGCAGGGCGCCACGGAAGATGTCTTCGACCGACCGGCGCATCCCTATACGCGGGCTCTGCTGGCTGCCATTCCGCAGATCGGGGGCAAATCGGACAAGGAAGGGCTGATCGCCAAGGGAGACCTTCCCAATCCGATGAACCCGCCGTCCGGTTGCGCCTTCCGCACACGGTGCCCGATGGCGCAGCCGCTCTGCGCCGAAAAGGAGCCGCCGCTTATCGCTCATGGACATCCAAGGCATGAATCTGCTTGCCACTTCGCGCAGGCCTGATGGGTGCCCGATCCGCTGATCGAGCATTGGGCGGAGGACATTGCCTGCCTCCGCCTGCCGATGCCCGCCTTTGGTGGGGTCAACGCCTTGATCCTCGGCCCGCAGAACGATCGGGTGATCGTTGATACCGGCATGCCGGGCGCTGAAACGGCGGCGATCTGGCAGTCCGTCCTAAGTGATCCAGATTTTGGCGCCGTATCGGGCGTGCTGGCGACTCATGCTCACGTCGACCATGTCGGGCAGGTGGGCTTACTGGTACGGCAAACTGGCGTGCCGTTCATGATGTCCCAACCGGAATACGAGGACATCGCGAAGCTGGTCAGCCTCGGCCTTGACCAGCGCCAGGCCATTGCGACCGACTTCCATGACCTCGGCGGCTTTTCTGTGGAGGGCAGGGGACAACCCATCGACTATTCGATCCTCGCGCCGTTTCCTGAACCCTTACTTTTTCTGAAGGATGGCGAGACCATTACCTTGGGCGGTATCACCTGGACTGTACTGCTCGGCGGTGGGCACTCTCGCGCGCCGATCTGCCTTTTGTCCCTTGAACGAGGGCTTCTTCTTGCCGGCGACCAGCTGCTGATGGGCTCCGGCCCGCAGGTGCCCGCCCAGGCCGAGCGACCGGGTGATAATGCTCTGGGTAACTATTTCCGTTTTCTCGACTGCCTGGACGGCTTGCCTGACGATCTGACGATCCTCCCCGGACACGGCGACCCTATTCGCAACTTCAAGCCTCAGGTCGAGCGCATTCGCTCCGGTCACCGGCAGCGGCTCGAACGCTTTCTCGACGGAATGAGCGGCCCGCTGACCTGTGCCGAGATGGCAGATCTCGTGTTCGCTAAACCCTCAAAAAGGCTCAAAGCGCGGCTGCCCTATCTTACAATGGCCATGGCCAACTATCTCGTTGCCCAATCGAAGATTGTTGTCCGCCCAGGCTCCAACCCCCGCATTTTCGAAAAGGCCTGATTGGAAATCGCGTTGTTGGGAGAAGCCGTCGAGGCGTTTCAGAGCTCGTTGCTTCTGAAGTCGGGCCAGACGGATAGCCGCACTTAGGCGCACAAATGTTGCCGACGAATTACTGAAATTGCTCTGTGATAACGGTTCAGCGTAAGCCGGGCTTTTAAAAGAGACGCTCTTAACTAACTTCCGCCCAAGTCGATACAACAACCAAAACCGGACTGACCGTTCTCCCCCCCATCTAGACACGGCGACTGGCTGGAGTTGAATGGCAGGGTTGCCGCCTAAAGCGAAAAAAGGCCGACAGTTTTCTGTCGACCCTTGATTCGCCTGTATCGCACCATCGCGTCTCAGATCACGTCTTCAAGTCAAACATCGCTCTAGGACAAACCATTAAACCTGAGGCCGCGCCCCCATCTTGGGCGGTGCAATTGTTTCACTCCGATTCCCATTAAGTGTTTATGCACAAAGATTTATCCCGCATCTTCACCGGGTCTGGGCGAAACTATTTGTTCGCCGACAGCACAAACGCCGCGCCACACGAAGACTAGAACTTATAGTTCACGCCGGCGCGGATAACGCTGAAGCGCTGGCCAATGTCCTGGTTGGCAACGGGGGCTGGCAGGTTGTTGTAGGACTGGCTGCCCAGGTCGACATAAAGATATTCGGCCTTGATCGACAGGTTTTCAGTGGCCTGAGCCTCGATACCTACGCCTGCGGTCCAACCGAAATGGTTGGCGCTCTGCGTTGTGGTTGCCAGAGCATCGAGCGTTGCCGAGCCGCGGCCATAGGCAACACCAAGCGTGCCATAGGGCATGACCTGACCAATCGGAATACCGGCGCGAGCGCGCAGGGTGCCGAAGAAGTCGGTCTTTGCCGTGAATGTGTTGCCACCGATGGTTTCGGAATAGCCGATATTGGCCCATTGTAGATCAGCTTCGCCGCCAAGCACAAAGCCGCCCATATCCATATTGTAGCCGGCCTGCGCACCCAGCAGCCAGCCGCTGGAATTGTTGTCTACGCTGCCGCCGGGAACCGCGGGCGAATTGGTGGTCGTACCCCAGCCATAGCCGCCTGAGACGCCAGCATAAAAGCCTGTCCACTGCGCGGCGCTTACGGGCGAGTAGATATTCGAAGTCTGTGCGCCGCCGTTCCAGCCCAGATCGGCGGCCTGAGTGGCAGCGGTGAAGGAAAGAGCAGCTAGGAGCGCAATGCCGGTACGCAACATGATGGCCTCGCAGTTAATATTTCCGCTCAAAATCGACGGAAGATATTAATGCTGCGGTAAGAAACAAGGTTAACGCCGCTCTTTGCCTTCACATTTTCATTCAGGCCGCGTCGCTGATCAGGTCCTCGGCCAAACCATATTCATGCAGTTTGCGGTAAAGGGTCGAACGACCAATGCCCAGAGCGCGGGCGACGCGCGACATACGTCCGCCGTGATGCGCGATTGCGAAGGTGATGGCGGCGCGTTCAATATCGGCCAGTGCCTGCAACTGGCCGCTGTCGTCCAGAAAACGGTCGGGCGCGATGGTCATTGCTGGTTCAACCCGGCTGCGGGCAGGGGCCGTGTCGATATGGACGGGAGCCCTGGGCATCTCCAATTGCTCAATGGCTTTGAGCGCTTCTTCGCGGCCTGACGATTGCGCCAGAATCTGCGGGAAATCCTGAATTTCGAGAAAAGCCCCTTCGGTCAGGACCACGGCACGATAGATGGTGTTTTCGAGCTGACGGATATTGCCGGGCCAGTCATAACCGGCGAGCAGGTCCATTGCAGCGGGCGACAGACCCAGAATGCGCTTTCCGGCTTCGGCGGAAAAGCGAGCCAGGAAATGCTCGGAAAGCGCTTTCAAATCTTCCATACGCTCCCGCAATGGCGGGGAGTAAATGGGGAAGACATTGAGACGATAGAACAGGTCTTCGCGGAACTCGCCGGATTTGGCCAGGTTCAATAGCCGCCTGTTGGTGGCGGAAATTATGCGCACATTGACCTTTTCAGGACGTGATGCGCCGAGCGGCTCAATCTCGCCTTCCTGTAATACGCGCAGCAACTTGACCTGGGTGTCGAGTGGCAATTCACCAACTTCGTCGAGGAAGATCGTGCCACCATTGGCTTCGGCGAATTTGCCCTTCTGGTCGGAATGAGAGCCGGTAAAGGCGCCCTTGCGATGGCCGAACAGCACCGATTCAACCAGATTGGGTGGAATGGCGCCACAATTGATGGCAACAAACGGCTTGCCTGCGCGATCGCCGGTGCCCTGAATGATGCGGGCAATCAATTCCTTGCCGGTGCCTGTTTCGCCCTCGATCAGCACGGGAATGGTACTTTTAGCAGCCTTGGCGGACAGGGTAATGACCCGGGCCATGGCCGGTGAAGCAGCAATCATGTCAGTGCGGGTAAAGGTGCCCGATTTTCGAGCATGCTCGGCGCGGATAGCGCTTTCCAGTGTGTCCAGCTTCATCGCATTGCGTAGCGAGATGATCAGACGTTCTGGGGACACTGGCTTGACGAAGTAATCAGCTGCGCCCTGACGCATGGCGGAAATCACGGTTTCCAGCGAAGAGTGTGCGGTCTGAATGATAACCGGCGTGGTGAGGCCTTCTTTGTGCATCACCTCCATAACGCCCATGCCGTCGAGGTCGGGCATGACCAGATCGAGGATCATGGCGCCGATGCGGGTATCGTCGCGCAGAATGGCAAGGGCCTGTTCGCCCCCGGTGGCAAGAACCGGCTTGAACCCGGCACGGCTGGCGATTTCCGCCGTCAGCCGCAATTGCACCGGATCGTCATCCACCACCAGAACGCGCGTCATCACTACCCCAAATCCGTCGTCAGCACTGGCACGAATCGAGTTGTGCCGTTTTGGGATAACGATGGCGGGAGGGCCTTAAGAGGGTGTTAATCCTGATGAATTTCTGTGCGCATCAGGCATTAAAAAAGGGCCGCAGCTGTCGCTGTGACCCTCCAGGGTTTGGTATTTATTGTTCCCGGCCCTATTGCCGGTTTTCCGCCTGGAGCTTGTAAAGTTCGTCCTTCACTTCGAGTTTTTTCCGCTTGAGAGCTGCCACCATAAGGTCGTCAACGAGGCGATTCTGCGTTTCGCTTTGAATCTGCCGGTCCAACTGCTGGTGGCGCCTTTCGAGCGCTGCGATGTGGCCTTCAGTCGTCATGGATGCTTCCTTTCAGAGTGTTGGACAGGGGCATCGTCACAAATCTTTCATGCTTTGTCGACGGCGTTTACACGGCACACGAAAATCAGATGCAAAACAGTCCGTGATCGGTTAACCAAGGGTGGAGAAGTTGCCTGATCAACCTGGTTTTCGATGCTGCCGCTGGACAAGGAACAGGAAGCCCAATTGGGCCTTGAGTTGGCCACAAAACGCCAGGAACACGCGGATTTAGACGCCGCCATCCACACATTGGCCCAATCGCATTTGGCTGACCGAATGCTGATTCAGCGGCTCAAAAAGCGCAAGCTGTCGCTCAAGGACCGGATCGTTCAGCTCGAGAATATTCTCTTGCCAGACATCATCGCCTAGCGGTTTGCTGCCTTGTTTTGTGGCGGGAATTGGGCTAGTTCCGCGCTTTGTGGAGCAGGATGAGGGAAACGCCATGCTCAAGCCACCTGTTGCCATCGTCATGGGCAGCCAATCGGACTGGCCCACCATGCGGCTGGCCGCCGAAACCCTCGAAACGCTCGAAGTTGAATATGAGGCGCGCATCGTTTCGGCGCACCGCACACCCGAGCGCATGGTGGATTTTGCCACCAATGCCAAGGCCGAAGGCATCAAGGTGATTATTGCCGGTGCTGGTGGGGCAGCGCATCTGCCGGGCATGATCGCTGCCATGACCACGCTGCCGGTGTTTGGTGTGCCGGTGCGCTCAAAGGCGCTCAACGGCATGGACAGTCTTTATTCCATCGTGCAGATGCCCGGCGGCATTCCGGTGGGCACGCTGGCGATTGGCGAGCCCGGCGCCATCAATGCCGCCCTATTGGCCGCATCTGTGCTGGCGCTCAGCGATGACGATCTGGCCGATCGCCTCGAAGCCCATCGCGCCCGCCAGACGCAATCCGTTCCGCAATTCCCGTCCGATCTCGAGTAGTCCCTTGACCGAAAACACAGCATCGCTTGCTCCCGGCTCCACTATAGGCATTCTGGGTGGGGGGCAGCTTGGGCGCATGCTGGCGCTGGCGGCGGCAAAGCTGGGCCTTAAGAGCCACATCTATTGCCCCGACCCGCAAAGCCCGGCTTTTGACGTAACGCCTTTTAAGACCGTGGCGGCTTATGACGATGCAGAGGCGCTCAAAGCCTTTGCCGCGCAGGTCGATGTCGTGACCTATGAGTTCGAGAATGTGCCGGCGGCAACCGCCGAAATTCTTGCTGGCTTGAAGCCCTTGCGCCCCGGCGCCAATGCTTTGGCCATTTCGCAGGACCGGCTGGCCGAAAAGAGTTTTCTCGCCTCCAAGAACATTCCCGTTGCGCCCTACCGTGCCGTGCATAGTCTCGATGATCTGCACAGGGCGGTGGACGAGATCGGCCTGCCCGCCGTGCTCAAGACCACGCGGCTGGGCTATGATGGCAAGGGGCAGCGGGTTCTGCGCGAGAGGAGTGAGGCCGAGGCGGCATTCAATGCATTGCAGCCGCATCCGCTGGTGCTCGAAGGTTTTGTGCCCTTCGAGAAAGAAATCTCCGTCGTCGTCGCCCGTGGCCTCGATGGCACGGTGCGCGCCTTCGACGCCGCTGAAAATGTGCATCGTCACCACATTCTCTACACCTCCACCGTGCCCGCCGATATTCCGCCCGGCGTCGAAAAGCATGCCGCTATGCTGGCTAAGGTCATCGTCGTGGCGCTCGATTATGTCGGTGTTCTCGGCGTCGAGTTCTTCGTTATCCCCGGTGAGCGTCCGACCCTGATGGTCAACGAAATCGCGCCGCGCGTGCATAATTCGGGGCACTGGACCGAAGCCGTATGCCTGACCGATCAGTTCGAGCAGCATATCCGCGCCATTGCTGGCTGGCCGCTGGGCGATCCGCGCCGCATGGCCGATGTGGTGATGCAGAACCTCGTGGGCGACGAAGTCGAGATCGTGCCCAATGGGCTCGATGGCGATACCCAGCCGCATCTTTACGGCAAGGCCGAAGCGCGGCCCGGGCGGAAGATGGGGCATATCAATAAAATTGTGCGGGGCTAAAGTGCCAGCCAGTCCCGCATAGCGGCTGCTACGGCGCCAGGATTTTCAAGCGTTGGCACATGCCCGGCCTCGGGAAATACGACCAGTTTAGCGTCGGGAATGGCCTCAGCCATTTCTTCAGAGAGCGGTAGTGGGATCAGCTTGTCCTCTGCACCGCAGCCCACGAGCGTCGGCACAGCGATATTTCTGAGAAAGGGCCGGGAATCGATCCGGCTCATGATCGCCTCCTGCTGGCGATAATAGGCTTTGTCATCGACGCGCATGGCCATGTCGTGCACGGCTTCGGCGATTGGCGTGCCAAGATTTTTCGGCGCGAGCAGACCGGGAAGAGCGGTGCGGGACACGAGGGCGGATTTGCCCTGCGCCACCAGCGCCATTTCGGCGCGGCGGGTCTGTTTGCGTTCATCGCTGTCGGCGCGCGCATTGGTATCGAGCAAAGCGAGGTGGCTCACCCGATCGGGTGCCTGCCGCATGATTTCGAGCGCGACATAGCCGCCCATCGACAAGCCCACCAGCGCGAAACGAGGCGGGGCGGCGGCCAGAATACGGCTGGCTATGCCCCCAATGGTGTCGTCGAGGGAGATGTCGGCAATGTGGGGCGCTATGGACTGGCCCAGACGCGCTATAACCGCCTGATAGAGATAGGCATCGCAGCGCAGGCCCGGTATCATGACGATAGGTTGATACATGCTCATCTCCAGTTCACGGTCTGAGGGGTATCTTGAAGGGGCGAATGGGGCAAGATAGCGCACTTTTCCACCGGCCAAGTGTGGACAGGCAGGGATTCTTGGGCTATAGACCCCGCCACGGTGACCGGCTCGGCTGGTCGGCGGAATGGCTTTTTTGGTCGTTTCGCTTTCATCCAACCACTTTTGCCAAGCTTTGAAAGGGCATTTGACCTTTGCAAGTAGTCGTTCGCGATAACAATGTTGACCAGGCGCTGCGCGCACTGAAGAAGAAGCTGCAGCGCGAAGGTGTCTTCCGCGAAATGAAGCTGCGCAATTATTACGAGAAGCCTTCTGAGAAGAAGGCTCGCCAGAAGGCAGAGGCCGTTCGTCGCGCCCGCAAGCTGGCTCGCAAGCGCGCCCAGCGCGAAGGCGGCCTGCCCGCAGCGCCTGCACGTGCGGCGGCTCCGGGTCGTCCCGCGGCAGCTGCACGCAGCTAAGCGATACGCCAAGAATTTTGAGAACGCCGTCCTTCGGGGCGGCGTTTTTTATTGCCTTTGTTTCCTCCAACGATCAATCAGCGCTACAGTGATGGTCAGCAGCGCCACAACGGGCATCTGGATAATGAGCGCCGTGTGGGCGTCGGGAAATAGCGTCCCCGCTGTCAGGGAGCCCAGGAAACCGCCCCCAACCTGAAAGAAGCCGCTGAGCGCGCCTGCCGCGCCCGCAATGCTGCCGAACCCTGCCATGGCAGCGGCTGTGGCTGTTGGACTGACAAAGGCCAGCCCGAACATCCAAAGTCCGATCGGGGCCATGATGGCGACGACCGAGAGTGGGAACAGGCTTGGCAGAATAACAAAGCCCAGTCCGCTGACGCCGAGCAGGATCATGGCAATCGTTACCAGCCTATCGCTGCTGGTGCGGGTCGAGAGATAGGACACGGTCAGATTGCCGGCGACGAAGGATGCCGTCTGCGCCAGCATGGCCAAGGCAAACTGAAGCGGCGTGAATCCCAGATCGCCGATTAGGATGAAAGGCAGCAGGGCGGTAAAGCCGTGAAAGCCTGAGAAGACCAGACACAGCAGCAGCGAGGGAAAAACAAAATCCGGCGCGCTCAGCAATTTGAGATAATTGGCGACGATGGTTTTGGGCTGGAGCGGTATGCGCTTTTCTGGCGGTAGGGTTTCGCGAGCGCTGGTGCCGAGCAGGGCCAGGATTGCCAGCCCAAACCCGGCCATGACCACGAAGAGGAAATGCCAGGTGCCCAGGAGCAGGATGATGCTGCCCAGTGTGGGCGCGACGGCTGGTGTCACCGTCAGGATAAGGTTGATCAGGGTCAGAATGCGGATGGCTTCGCCGCCCACGAATTGATCCCGCACCATGGCGCGGGACAGGGCGACGCCTGCCGATACGCCAAAGCCCTGAACGAAGCGGCCGATAAACAGTACTTCTAGGCTGGGGGCCAGGGCCGAAATCAGGCTGCCAATGACATAGATGGCAAAGAATGCCATGCCGATAGTGCGTCTGCCATAGCGGTCCGAGAGAGGGCCGCAGATGAGCTGAGCCAGCGCGAAGGCCGCGAAATAGACGGTGAGGGTCAGCTTGCCCGCAGCGTCGCTGGTGGCGAAATCACCCACAATCGTTGGAAGTGCTGGTGCATATAGCGTCAGGCTGAGGGGGCCGGTGGCCACCATAAGCCCGCCAATAATGGCGGTGCGGCGGGCCGACATGCCCGCCGGAGTCGAAATCGTCACGGGGAAACGGCTTTCTCGAAGAAGGGTTTGGCGTGGCTCCAGATGCCGGCGGCCCAAAGGTCGGAATGACCTGCGCCGGGCACGATCCAAAGCTCATAGGGATTGGGTGCCAGCGTATAAAGCCGCTCGCCATTGGTCACGTCGATCGTGGTGTCGGCGGTGCCATGGGCGACGAGGACCGGCTCTGTCACGTCCTTGATCCACTCGTCGGAGCGGAACTGATCCTGCATCACCAGACCGACGGGCAGGAAGGGATAGCGCTCTGCGGCGACGCCGACGGCGGAGAGGAATGGCGTTTCGAGCAGCAGCGCCTTGGCCTCGCGCTGGCTGGCCACATAGGTCGCAGGGCCCGAGCCAAGCGAGCGGCCCCAGAGTAGGATCGTGTCATTCCGCTCAGCCACCCAGTCAAAGGCGATCAGCGCGTCGGTGAGGATATTGGCTTCGGATATCTCACCGGGCGAAGTGGGGAAGCCGCGATAGTCAAAAGCGAAAAAGCCATAGCCGTCGGCGGCGAATTGGGCGTAGCGCTCGTGCTCATAAGTGAAGCTGCCCGAATTGCCTTTGTAATAGAGGATGGTCGGCATGCCCGCGCGGGGCGCCTGATACCAGGCTGTGATAAAACCATCGCCTGAGGGCAGCTCGATCTGTTCTGCGCCCGCAAGTCCGGCTTCGGCAAGCGTCGTGATCGAACCGGTGGCGCTATATTGCAGGGCTCGCTGGTTGACAAACATGTAGCCGACAACGCCCGCATAGGCGATGGCGACCAGCACCAGCAGAGTAACAAGAATACGGCGCAGCAGCTTCACGTCAGACCTCGGCGAACCAGATTTGCGCCGACCATATACCCTTGTCAGAGTTCGGAAAGGGTCTTTTCGAGAGCCTGCGTAAACACCTCGTCAGGCTGGGCGCCCGAGAGGGCATATTTCTCGCCGAAGACGAAGAAGGGCACGCCGCGAATACCTTGTTCTGCCGCGCTGGTGGCCAACTGTGCGGTGATGGACAGTTCGTTTTCATCATTGATGGCGTCGAGCGCATCGCCGCGATCCCAGCCGAATTGTACGGCAATGTCTGCCAGAACATTGTCGTCGTTGACCTGGCGGTGTTCGAGGAAGTAGGCGTCGGCAATGGCATTGGCCAGTTCGTGCTGGTTGCCATTGGGCTTGGACAGGCGCGTGATCGTATGCGCCTTGGCGGTGTTGAACATGCGCGGCTGTTTGGACAGATCGAGTGTCACACCGGCCTTGGCCGCTTCGCTTTCGACACGTTCCCACATTTCCTTGGGGTCGCGGCCATACTTCTCTTTCAGCATCTGCCCCACATCGACGCCTTCGGGTGGCACGGATGGGTCGAGATAAAAGGGATGGTTTTCGACCACCACTTCGACATCATCGGGCAGTTTGGCCAGCGCCTGATCAAGACGCGCCGAGCCGACGAGGCACCAGGGGCAGACCACATCGGTGAATACGTCGATCTTGAGCAGCTTTGCCATGGGGAACTCCCGAAAACGAATGATCCCGCCCAGATGGCGCTCCGGGCGGGACATGGCAAGAGGGCACTTGCGGGTAACTGGCTTTATGCAGCACCGGGCGTCGGGTTCTGTCCCTGCACCAGAGCAAAGGGCGGGGTGTAGGCTGCGGTAAGCATCAGGCCCATGGTTGCGGAAAAACCAACAATCGCCAGCGTGGGTGTCATCAACCAACCGGCAACGGCCGACTGCTGGCCAACGCGGCGCAGTGTGGCGAGGCCGAGCAGGAAAATCATCGAACACACAATGGTCAACTGCATCGAATCGAGCGGCGGGGTGATGAAGGGCAGGGCGATATAAGCCGCAGAAAAGCCAGCCAACCAGGCATGCACGCGACCGAAATGGCCCTGATAAATGACGCCCATGGCCATGCCGATCAGAAGCAGCTGGAACAGATGAATAGCGCCGCCCATCCAACCAGGCAGACCGAAAGGAGCGAAGAAGAATGGGAACAGGCCAAGCGCGTCTGCGCCCAGATTGACGAGACCGAAAAGACCAAGGGGCAAGCCAGCACACACCATGAAAATCACGATCTGGCGGGCATTGATTGTGGCTTTTGGTGTGGCCTGAAGGGCCCCGGTAAAACTCGTCGTGGTGGCCATTTTCTGGCTCCCCATTTGCTCAATTGCACCGGATCAATGGCTTGAGGGGCAGCCGGGTTCCCTATGCGTCAACACCACTTCGTTAACGCATAGGCTTGAGAGTGCCGGTTTTCCGGCCTATTGCAGGGCTGAAACGTTAGGATTTTCAGAGGTGAGCGGGATGGATGAAAGCGAGCGGCTTGAGGCGCTGGAAATACGCATCGCCTTTCAGGATCACACGATCGAAGAGTTGAATCAGGCCATCACAGAGCAGTGGAAGGTGATTGATCTGCTCACCAAGAAGCTGGCCATGATGGAAGAGCAGGTACGAACGGGATCGTATATTGCCGACCCGGCGACGGAAAAACCGCCACCGCATTACTGAAGGTGAAAAGGCCCGCCGGAGCGGGCCTTTTTGATCAGTGGCCGAGGGCCTTGACGATTTCTTCCGTCACCTTTTTGGCGTCGCCGAACAGCATCATCGTGTTGTCGCGGAAGAAGAGTTCGTTCTGCACGCCCGCGTAACCCGCAGCCATGCCGCGCTTGATGAACAGGACTGTGCCTGCATCCTCCACGTTGAGGACCGGCATGCCATAGATCGGCGAGGTCTTGTCGGTCTTCGCCGCCGGGTTGGTCACGTCATTGGCGCCGATGACGAAGGCCACGTCTGACTGGGCGAACTCGGAATTGATGTCTTCCAGCTCGAAAACTTCGTCATAGGGCACATTGGCTTCGGCCAGCAGCACGTTCATGTGCCCCGGCATACGGCCAGCAACCGGATGGATGGCGTATTTGACTTCGACGCCAGCGGCCTTGAGCATATCGGCCATTTCACGCAAAGCGTGCTGGGCCTGGGCGACGGCCATGCCATAGCCTGGCACGATGATGACCTTGCCGGCGTTTTTCATCAGGAAAGCCGCGTCGTCGGCGGCGCCCTGCTTGACGGGGCGGTCGTCCTCTGCGCCACCCGCAGCCGCCGCAGCGTCACCTCCGAAGCCACCGAGGATTACGGAGATGAACGAGCGGTTCATCGCCTTGCACATGATGTAGGACAGGATGGCGCCCGAGGAGCCAACCAGCGCGCCGGTGATGATCAGTGCGGTATTGCCCAGTGTGAAACCGATGCCTGCCGCTGCCCAACCCGAATAGGAATTGAGCATCGAGACGACGACGGGCATGTCGGCACCGCCGATGGGGATGATCATCAGCCCGCCCAGGATCAGGGCTAGTACGGTGATGGCCCAGAACATCCAGGCCTGTCCGGTCAGGGCGAAGGCGACGACCAGTGCCACGATGGCGATGCCGAAGCCGATGTGAATGAGGTGTCGCGAGGGCAGGATGATCGGCTTGCCGCTCATATTGCCATTAAGCTTGGCAAAGGCGATGACCGAGCCGGTGAAGGTGAAGGCGCCGATTGCGGTGCCGATCGACATTTCAACCAGCGCCTGGGCGTGGATATGGTCGAGCGTGCCGATACCAAACGCTTCGGGCGCATAGAGCGCGGCGGCGGCCACGAAGACGGCGGCAAGACCCACCAGCGAGTGGAAGGCAGCGACCAGTTGCGGCATGTCGGTCATTTTGACCGTGCGGGCCATATAGGCACCGATGCCGCCACCGAGGCCGAGACCGCCGATGATCAAGAGCCAGCTCACGAAGTCCGATGGGGCAGCCACGGCCAGCGTGGTGACGATGGCGATACCCATGCCGACCATGCCGAACGTATTGCCCTGACGGGCCGATTTCGGGCTGGAGAGGCCGCGCAGGGCGAGGATGAACAGAACGCCCGCGACGAGATAGAGAAGGGCGGCGATATTTGCGTCGATCATTTTTCGATCAACCCTTCTTCTTGTACATGGCCAGCATGCGCTGGGTCACGAGGAAGCCACCGAAGATATTCACGGATGCGAAGACCAGAGCGATGAAGCCGAAGAGTTTGCTGACCCAGCTGGCGTCATGAACCATGTTCACGCCCACGGCGAGCAGCGCGCCCACCACGATCACCGAGGAGATGGCGTTGGTAACGCTCATCAGCGGCGTGTGCAGGGCCGGGGTAACGCTCCAGACCACGAAGTAACCGACAAAGATCGCCAGCACGAAAATGGCGAGGCGGAAGGTGAAGGGGTCGATTGCGGACATATCCATCTTACTTGCCTTCCTTGGATGCGGCGGGCTTCTTGGCGGCCGGTTTTTTGGTAACAGGCTTCGCGGCGGCGTCGGCCTTTGGCGCAGCTGGCTTTTTGGCCGAAGCGTTCTTGGCGACGACCGGCACAGCTGGGGCGGGGGTCACCACAGCCTCAGGTAGAGGCGCAGCGGCCTTGGCAGGCTTGCGGGTCGCCGGCTTCTTCACCGCGCCGGTTTTGATCGGAGCATCCTTGGCCTCGACCTTGGCTGCGGGCTTTTTCGGTGCAGCCTTGGGCACGGCCACGGGCTTGGGAGCCTCGGCGGGGGCCGCAGAGATGAAATTGGGGTGCACGACAGCGCCATCCCGGGTCAGCACCGTTGCCTTGACCAGTTCGTCATCCCAGTTGATGGCGAGCTTGTTCTCCTTTTTGTCGATCAGCGTATCGATGAAGGACAGAAGATTGCGCGCATAGAGCTGGCTGGCAGTGGTGGGGATGTGGCCGGCTAGGTTGGAATAGCCGATAATGGTCACGCCATTATGGACGATCACCTTGTCCTTCTGGGTCAGTTCGACATTGCCGCCGCGCTCGGCGGCCAGATCGACGATCACCGAACCGGGCGCCATGGACTCGACCATTGCGCGCGTCACAAGCTTGGGCGCCGGGCGACCCGGAATGAGCGCCGTGGTGACGACGATGTCCTGCTTGGAAATGTGACCGGCGACCAGCTCGGCCTGAGCCGCCTGCTCTTCCTTGGTCAATTCACGCGCATAGCCGCCGGTGCCCGAGGCGTCTTTCAGCGCCTCGGTCATGATGAATTTTGCGCCGAGCGATTCCACCTGTTCTCCCGCTGCGGCGCGCACGTCGGTGGCCGAAACCACAGCGCCGAGGCGCTTGGCGGTGGCAATGGCCTGGAGACCTGCAACGCCTGCGCCCATGACGAAGGCTTTGGCGGGACGCACCGTGCCGGCGGCGGTCATCATCATCGGCATGGCGCGGTCAAAGACCTTGGCGGCTTCGATCACGGCCTGATAACCGGCGAGATTGGCTTGGGAGGAGAGAATATCCATGACCTGCGCGCGTGTGATGCGCGGCATGAATTCCATGGACATGGCCGCGACGCCGGCCTTGGCGAGGGCGGCGACGTCTTTTTCATTGCCGTAAGGGTCGAGCGCGCCGATCAGCAGCGCGCCCTTATTGACACCAGCCAGATCGGCAGCGGCGGGGCGGCGCACGCAGAGCACGATGTCTGCGCCCTTGAGTGTGGCGGCGCTGGTGGCGCCGATGGACGCCCCAGCTTCGGCAAACAGGGCATCATCAATGCCGGAGCCCAGCCCCGCACCTTTCTCGACGCTGACTTCAGCGCCCAGGCCGATGAATTTGGCGACGGTTTCGGGGGTGGCCGCGACACGGCTTTCCCCGTCGAAACGCTCGCGCAAGACGGCAATTTTCATGGAAACTCTCCTACCCGCCTGCCGGCGGGCAGGCTTGCTTCACGGGGCCTGCTTGCTGGATCTAGATCAGTGGATGATCAGGAAATAAAGGATCACCATCAGGGCCGCCATGGCATAGACCGACCACTTCACCCCCACGACGAAGCCGTTATAGGTCTTTTCGTGTTCGGCGTAGTCCATAGCGGATTCCAGTACCGGTGCGGGGTGTGGTTCGGCGGTCTTTTTGGCCATCAGATCCTCGAAAGTATAGTCGTCTAAAGGTGTTAGTCCGAAAGTGGTACGATCGCCTCAGGGCGACGTTGCTTCCAGCTCGTCGATCAGCCCTTCGATCATCGAAAGGCCGAGCGACCAGAATTGCGGGTCTTTCGCATCGAGCCCGAAGGGCGCGAGAAGTTCGGAATGATGCTTGCTACCCCCTGCCTTGAGGAGCTCAAAATAGCGCTCCGCAAAGCCTTCATTGGCCTTCTCATACTGCGCATAGAGCGAGTTCACAAGGCAGTCACCGAAAGCATAGGCATAGACGTAGAAGGGCGAATGGATGAAGTGCGGAATATAGGTCCAGAACACTTCATAGCCCTCATTGGAGATGATGGCGTCGCCCAATGACTCCGCCTGAACCTCAAGCCACATGGCGTTGATCTCTTCGGCGCGCAATTCGCCATTGCGGCGTGCGGTGTGGACCTTGCGCTCGAAGGTGTAGAACGCGATCTGGCGCACCACGGTATTGAGCATGTCTTCCACTTTTGAAGACAAGAGCGCAAAGCGCTGTTTCGGATCGGTGGTCTTGTCGAGCAGGGCTCGGAAGGTCAGCATTTCGCCGAAGACCGAGGCGGTTTCGGCCAGCGTCAGCGGCGTATTGGCGAGGATCGGCCCCTGTGCGGCGGCAAGGCGCTGGTGGACGCCGTGCCCCAGCTCATGGGCCAGGGTCATGATGTCCCGCGTGCGGCCCAGATAGTTCAGCATCAGGTAGGGATGGGCGCTGGGCACGGTGGGATGCGCGAAGGCGCCCGAGAGCTTGCCATTGCCGGTGGGCGCATCGATCCAGCCGGAGTTGAAGAATGGCTTTGCGACTTCGGCCAGTTCCGGCGAGAAGCGGCCATAGGCATCCATCACCGTCGAGACGGCGCTGTCCCAATCCCAGATGCGCTCGTCGCTGGTGGGCAGTGGCGCATTGCGGTCCCAGGCATTGAGCTTGTCCTTGCCGAACCACTTTGCTTTCATCTTGTAATAGCGATGGGAAAGGCGCGGATAGGCCTCCTGCACCGCCTTTTGCAGTGCGTCGACCACTTCGCGCTCCACGGCATTGGCCATGTGGCGGCTATCGGCAATGTCCTCATAGCCGCGCCAGCGGTCGGAGATTTCCTTGTCCTTGGCGAGGACATTGGTGATGTGGGTGAAGAGTCGGACATTCTCGGCAAAGGTTTTCGACAATGCCTTGAAGGCGCTTTCGCGCTTGGCCCCGTCCTTCTCCGACAGCAGGTGAAGGGTCGACTCAAGGTTCAGAGTCTCGCCATCGACCTCGAAAGTGAGACTGGAGAGCGTTTCGTCATAGAGCCGGTTCCAGGCGGAAAAGGCAGTGACGGACTTGTCGTGGAACAGCTCTTCGAGCTTGTCGTCGAGCTGATAGGGCTTGGCCTTGCGCAGATCGGCGAACCAGGTGCGATAGCGCGCCAATTCAGCGTCTTTTGCGAAGGCGGCTTCAAGATCTGCATCTTCGATGCGGTTGAGTTCGAGTTCGAAGAACAGCACGCGGGTCGAAAGCGCGGTCAGTGCCTCGTTGGTGTCGCCCATGAATTTGGCGCGGTCGGGATCGGTCGAGCGCTGCGCATATTGCAGGAACGAGAACGAACCAATGCGCCCCGACAGATCGCCAAGGATCTCGCTATCCTTGATGGCTTTGATCAGCCCGCCGGATTTGGTGAGATCGGCCAGCTTGCCCTTGTAGTCGGCTTCGAATTTGACCGCGAGCGCCTTGGCTTCTTCGAGCGCCGCCTTGAACTGGGCGCTGTCCTTGCCGGGATAAAGATCGTCCAAATCCCAGACCGGCAGGTTTCCGAACTGGTTATGGCCCTTTTGTGCGGCTTCGGACATGGAACGCGACTCCCGAGAAAAGTTTCGGGGCGGACCTTAGCCAGTGGGCGGGGCGATGTGAAGGTGGTGGGGTGACGCGGTGGCGCAGTTGGCTCAACGAAACACTGTGCTGCCCTCGGGCTCGACCCGAGGGCCACTTTCGGTATGACACCAGATCATGCGCGGCGACGACAGGCCTTCGGATCAAGTCCGAGGGCAGCACGCTGCTTGGCTTGGCATTGCGCCCTATCCCGCCATCACCCGATGCGTGCCTTCCCAGATCAATTGCAGCGCCAGAAGAAACACCAGCCAATATGCGATGCGATAGAATAGCCGAGCATCGATGCGGCGTACGAGATAGACGCCGAGAAATACGCCGAGCACACCGACCGGGGCGAGTGCAGCTGAGAGTGTCAGGTTCTGCACATTGAGCTGGCCGAGGAAATAATAGGGCACCAGTTTGGCCGTGTTGACGATGGCGAAGAAGAAGGCTGTCGTGCCAGCATAAAGAGCGGGCGCCAGCTTGCGCGGCAGAACGTAAATCTGGAACGGAGGGCCGCCAGTGTGGGAGATGAAGCTGGTGAAGCCAGCGACGCCACCCCAGAACGTGCCCCAGGGCTTGGATGGCGGCAGGCCTTCGAGCTTCTTGCGGATGGGAAACACCGCGTCGAGCACAAAGAGTAGTGTCACGACGCCGACCATGAGCAGCACCACGGCGTCGCTGACCACCGCCCAAAGTGCCCAGCCGATCAAAGTGCCCACGGCTGCACCCGGCAGCATGATTTTCAGAAGGCTCCAGTCACATTCCTTGCGATACATCCAGATTGCCACCGCATCCATGCAGAGCAGCACCGGCAACATCATCCCCGCAGCATCGCGCGGCGCCATGACGAGCGTGAGCAGCGGCACGCCGACGACACCCAGCCCGCCGAGCAGGCCAGCTTTGGACAAGCCGACGATGAGCACCGCGATCACGGCGATCGAAACGAAATATGGGTCGAACATGGGAAAGCGAATCCGGCGAGGGGAGAGCGGCTAGCTCCACGCCTTGGGGTGGGATTTGTCAACTCTGAAGGTACTAGGTTTCCATGGCACGGACTAGATTGCTTCAGCAAACACCGCGCTGCCCTCGGGCTTGACCCGAGGGCCTGTTCAAGCAGTCTGGAAACTTAAGACCTTGCCGAGGGAGAGTGGTCCTCGGGTCAGGCCCGAGGACAGCATGGTGATAAATCTAGCAATGCTGCTCAAACCATCAAAACAAAAATCCCCGCCGAAGCGGGGATTTCAAATTCACGAACCGGAGCTATCCAGTTCTTATTCTTCGTCGGTGTTGTCCGACTTGAGGGACTTGAGCTTGGCGAAGACCGAATCGGCGTCGAGGTCGTCATTGGCCTGATGGGACGGGGAACGATTTTCACCGTCGAAGCCCTCTTCGCTCTCGTAGGAAGTGCGGCTTGCAGCGCGGGCCAGCGCTTCCTCGGCGGTGAGCAGGGTTGTGCCTTCGTTGAGTTCGCTCTGAGCAGGCGCATCCTTGGCAGCGCGTTTGACCTCGAGATCGAGATCGATCTGGCTGCACAGGCCCAGCGTCACCGGGTCCATCGCCGTCAGGTTGGCGGCGTTCCAGTGGGTGTTTTCACGCACCGATTCAATGGTCGACTTGGTGGTGCCAACCAGACGCATGATCTGCGCGTCCTTGAGTTCGGGATGGCTACGAACCAGCCACTTGATGGCGTTCGGACGCTCGTTACGACGAGAAATCGGGGTGTAGCGCGGGCCCTTACGCTTTACGGCGGCAACGCGAACCTTGGGCTCGGAAACCTTCATCCGGTAATTCGGGTCGGCTTCGGCCTTCTCGATTTCCTCGCGAGAAAGCTGGCCGTTCTGCACCGGATTGACGCCCATAATGCCGCTGGCCACGTCGCCATCGGCAATGCCCTGCACTTCGAGCGGGTGCAGGGTGCAGAAGGCAGCGATCTGCTCGAACGACAGGGCGGTATTGTCCACCAGCCACACGGCGGTTGCCTTGGGCATCAGAAGGGACTGGGACATAGTTAAATTTCTCCTGCTGGCGCGGCCGGTCTTCCTCCGGGCCGCTCCGCCTCTTGTTCAAAGATTGAGGGGGAACTGTTTTCCAATATAGAGAAAATGCACTCTATCCGCAATGGTTAGTTCGACCTATTCCCCGTGCCGAATGGGGTGACGAGGATCAGTTTGCCGCGATGGGTTCGGCTCTCCATCAGGGCATGGGCCGCAGCGGCGTCTTCGAGCGCGAAGGTTTTGATTGCTGGCTTGATCCAGCCCGGCGCAGCGAGTGTGGAAAGGAAGTGGGCCTTGATGTGGGCTGCAATCGCAGCCTTTGTGACGGCGCTTTGTGGGCGCAAGGTGGACCCGGAAAGGGTAAGGTCCTTGGCCATGATCAGCCGTAGCGGCACATCGGCATTGCCGCCACCAAGGGTGGAAATCTGCACGATATGTCCGCCTCGCGCCGAGGCTTCCACATTGATACGGGCCATCTCGCCGCCAATAATGTCGACCACGCGGTCGGCGCCGTGGCCGTGGGTAATCGCCTTTACGCGCTCGACTATGTCTTCCTGGCTGCGGTCTATGGCGGCTTCTGCGCCAAGGGCCCGGCAATAATCGGCCTTTGCATTGTCAGACACCACTGCAATCGCTTTGGCGCCGATGATCGAACAGATCTGTATGGCAGCGCCGCCGATGCCGCCCGAGCCGCCATGAACAAGCACGACCATGCCCGGTTCGAGCCCTGCGCGCATAACCAGCGTCTGGGTCACGGTAAACCATGTCTCTGGCAGGGCAGCCGCTTCTATCGGGCTCCAGCCTTGCGGAATGGGTAGCACCTGCCCGGCGGGCACAGCGACATATTCGGCATAGCCGCCGCCATTGGTCAGCGCCATGACACCGTTGCCCAGGGTGAAACCTCCGACATCGGCACCGATAGCGGCGATTTCGCCAGCCACTTCCAGCCCCGGTAGCGGGGATGCGCCAGGCGGTGGATTATAAAGCCCGCGCCGCTGTGCCAGATCGGGGCCATTGATGCCCGCTGCGGCTACGCGGATCAGTACCTCATCTGCGCCAACAAGGGGCAGGGGGAGGCGGTGGGGCACCAGAGTTTCTGGACCGCCGGGATTGTCGATGGCAATGGCGAGCATGTCTTGGGGCAGGGTCATGAGCGAATGGTCGCGCAAGCTGGCTTGCCCCGCAAGGCCATAGCGTTACACTTGGTGTCGCAGGTCTTGTGGAGTGAGTGATATGGAAGACGACGAGCGCAAACAGATCAAAAGCCACGAAGTCGGAATGGTTCTCGACACATTGTCGGTCGGCGAGCTGGAAGAGCGGATCGCGCTGCTCGAAACCGAGATCGTCCGGCTGCGGACGGCGATTGCCAATAAGGGCGATTCCCGCAAGGCGGCGGAGGCCGCCTTCAAGTTCTGAAACATGGTCGCAATGTCGTGAACGGACAGGGTTAAGAAATCGAGTCCTGTTAAGGCGCAATTAATCATTGGGCGGTAAGGTCTCATTATTCAGATTGTTCTGGATTTTTCAGAGTGGTTTCTCCCTCTGTTTGACGCCTCCCTGTTAACTTCGAGAGCTGCTTCGTGCGGCTCTTTTTCTTTTTCTGGCACGGGGTTTGGCTGCCACGCTTAAACCGGATTTTTAGGATAGCGGGAAGCTGAGCGTGACCGCGCGCGTCGTTACGCCTAGCATGGGTCAAATGGAGGACAGTCCGTGGCCGAAACCGGAGAGAGCAGTTCCGCAATTGCCATTGGTCCGCGCATCGTTGCGTCGGGCGGTTTTGATGCGCTCTATCGCGAAGGCATGGGGCTGATCGAGGCTGTCGCGTCCTATCTCGATGACATGGGCCGGATTGAAAGCCGTGTCCTGCCGCGCGAAGCGGGCTTTCTTTATGCCACCGAATCCATGCGCCTCACGACGCGGCTGATGCAGCTTGCCTCATGGCTTTTGCTGCAACGTGCCGTCAATGAAGGCGAGATCACGCGCGAAAATGCGCGGGCAGAAAAAGAGAAGGTGAAATTTTCTGCGACGCCCAGCGAGCGGGGTGGACCCGGCTATGACGAGCTGCCCGATACCTTGCGCGACTTTATCGACAAGGGCGACCGCCTGTTCGAGCGCGTCATGCAGCTCGATGCGCTGGAGCGCGGCAATCTGCCGGATCAGGTGCCGGAAAAAGCCAATGGCGTGGCCGACCAATTGGCCCGGATCAAGGCCGCTTTCGCCCGAGCTTAAGCTCTTGGTGCGAAGAAGATAACGCCTGCCCCGGCCAGTGCTAGAGCTGCGCCCAGCACATCCCAGCGATCGGGCCTGATCCCTTCAAATCCTGCCATGAAGGCAATCGAGGCCAGGATATAAATGCCGCCATAAACGGCAAAGGCGCGCCCTGCGCTGTCCATGCCGGTGAGCGAGAGCAAGTACCCGAATAATCCCAGCGAAATCAGTGCCGGTAGCCAGAGCCATAGCTGACTATTTTTCACCGCCATCCAGACCAGATAGCAGCCGCCGATTTCGAACACGGCAGCGGCGAAGAACAGCAGGAAAGTCATTGCATGCCCCAAACAAAAAGCCCGGCATACACTGCCGGGCTTTTCAAAACTGTCCAAGTGGACTGGATTACATGCCCAGACCCTTGAAGCGCTCCTTGAAGCGCGAAACGCGACCACCGCGGTCCATCAGCTGGCCCGTGCCGCCGGTCCAGGCGGGATGAGTCTTGGGGTCGATGTCGAGCTGCAGCGAGTCGCCTTCCTTACCCCAGGTGGACTTGGTCTGGTAGGTGGTGCCGTCGGTCATGACCACGTTGATGATGTGGTAATCGGGGTGAATATCGGTCTTCATGGCGTCGCCTCAAATCAAACGGGCGCCGCAGCGCCCGGAGAGCAAAACTGGTATTGGGCGGCTTCCTACAGCAGATGCACCCGCTCTGCAAGTGCGATGGGGCGGCAATTTTGCCCTGTGCACCACGGTTGCAGCCAATGGGGCGCGCACCCTATATGAAGGCGTCGCCGCGCGCGGCATGTCCCTTTACTAGCCACGGCTTGATCCCGCAATGACTGACCAGGCCGTTTCGGCAGAAACCGATCCCGAAAAGATTGTTGAAGAAGTGACCTCTGCGCCAAGGCGCCTGCGGCCGCTCAAGCGGCTGTTGCCTTTTGTGCTGGCCTATCCGGTCCGTCTGTCGCTGACCATTCTGTTTCTGGTGGTCTCAGCTGTCACGTCGCTGGCTATTCCCGCGGCGCTGGGCGGGGCAATCGACGAAGGTTTTGTGGCGCAAAATCTTGATCGCGTCGGTTCCTATGGATGGCTGATCCTCTCCATCGCTCTGGTCATGGCCATTGCCAGCGGCGCCCGGTTCTACTTCATCTCCGTGATTGGTGAACGGGTTCTGGCTGATCTGCGGCAGGCCGTATTCAGCCACCTTCTGCGTCTTGAAGCGCAATATTTCGACAATAATCGGGTCGGCGAATTGACCAGCCGGCTCAATGGCGATGTGGCGACGATCAGAAGCGCCATCGGCTCCAATCTGTCGCTGTTCCTGCGGTCCATGGTCACCATTGTGGGTGCGCTGATCATGATGATTTTGACCAGTCCGGTGATGACACTGGCTGTCGTGATCGCGCTTCCCATGGTTTTGGTGCCGCTTATTGCATTCTCGCGGCGTCTGCGCGGCATGTCGCGGCGGACGCAGGATGCGCTTGCCGATCTTTCCGCCATGGCGACCGAAATGCTGGGGGCCAACCGTACGGTCAAGGCCTTTACCCAGGAAGCTGTGCAGTCCGGCATTTACGATGAGCGAAGCGAAGCCAGCTATAGCGCCGAAATCCGCCGGATCGGTGCGCGCTCCTTCATGGTTGCGCTGGTCATTTTTCTGGGCACGGCGGCGCTGGTTGGTCTGGTCTGGTGGGGCGCCCGGTCTGTGTTCGAGGGCTCGGTGACCGTCGGGCAATTGGCCCAGTTCCTTGTCTATGCCCTGATGGCGGCTGGCGCGCTGACCAATGTGTCCGAAGTGCTGGGGCATTTGCAGATCGTGGCGGGCTCAACCGAGCGACTGACCGAAATTCTCGATACCGAACCCAGTATTCAAGATCCTGCCCATCCGGTCGATCTTCCCGAGCCCCCGCTTGGCACGGTTGCTTTCGAGAATGTGCGCTTCTCCTATCACGGTCCGAATGGCGATCCCGTTCTCGATGGCGTGAGTTTTTCGGTCGGCAAGGGGCAGACTTTTGCGCTTGTCGGACCGTCCGGTTCGGGCAAGTCCACCACGCTCTCGCTGCTTCAGCGGTTCTATGACATTGGCGCGGGCGCGATCCTGGTGGATGGCGTCGATATTCGCCAATTGCGCCTGCATGATTTGCGCCAGCGCTTCGCCTATGTCGAGCAGGAGCCGATCATCTTTGCCGGGACCATCGAAGACAACATCCTCTTCGGCAAGCCCGGCTCCAGCCATGCCGACGTGATGGCGGCGGCGCGGGCCGCCTTGGTCGATGACTTCGTCTCCGATCTGCCCAATGGCTACCAGACCGTTGTGGGCGAACGTGGTGTTATGCTGTCCGGCGGGCAGAAACAGCGTCTTGCCATTGCCCGCGCCATTCTCAAAAACGCACCCATCCTGTTGCTTGATGAAGCAACTTCGGCGCTCGATGCGCAGAGCGAGCATCTGGTGCAAAAGGCACTCGACCATCTGATGGAGGGGCGTACCACCCTGGTCATTGCCCACCGTCTGGCCACCATCAGGGACGCCAGCACTATTCTGGTGCTGGAAGCGGGGCGGATCATCGATCAGGGCACGCATGAGCAATTGGTCGCCAAGGGCGGGCGCTATGCCGAACTGGCAAAATTGCAGTTCCGGGCGGAGTAGGCCTGCGCAGCCTGTGGTCCGAATGTTTAAATACCCACCGTGCTGTCCTTGACCCGAGGACCTGTACTAGCAATGCGCAGTTCAAGTAATTGGGGCTCCGCAAATGGCCCTCGGGTCAAGCCCGAGGGCAGCGCCAGTGTTTTCTGCGTTAGGCTGCTCCCGTCCTAACCCAGCGCCGCCACCAGATCCCACAGCCGTTCCCTCCCCAAAATAAGAAGCCAGGGTGTTTCGTCCCTCGGCACGATTTCGACCCGCCCGCCTGTCCCTTCATTGGACGTGCCCAGTCGCCCCGCGGGGTCGAGGAGCAAATCGTTCATCGGATAGACCAGCCCTTCGGTGCGCTCGAACACTATGGGCACAAAGGGGTGGACCGAAATTCGCTCTTTCGGCTTGGCCTCAAAGGCAAACGGCCCCGATACGGCGAGGGCAATATCGACCTCATCGACCAGAATGACATGCCGCTTCTGTGCCACTTCCTGAAGCGCGCTGAGCGCGGCCAGCGTATGGTCGAGCCTTTTGCCCGTCATACCCAGAGCAAGTGTCACCGGAGCGCTGGTCGAATAGAGTGCTTTCTGGAAATCGGTGGTGATCTGCTCAGGAATGTGCAGCACCTGTGTGCGCTTTTCCCAGCCTTCCAGATCCGTCACCGAATCAAGGTCGCCAATGATGGCTTTTGGGGTAAGGCCTGCCGCATCGATGGAATCGGCGCCGCCATCGGCAGCGATCAGCACCACTTTGCGTGCGGCCAGCTCGCGCAGCAAAACCGGCTCGACAGAACCGCCGCCGACAATAGCTATGGGTGTTTCAAAGGCGAGGGACACAGGTTTCTCGTCGGCCAGATTGGGGGATTGCACTTGGGGAAGTCTCTCAATATGGTCCGCATCGTCTCGCTGGGGTGTTCCGGTTACTGCCGGAGCTGAGAGTTACCCATAGAACCTGAACCAGGTCATGCTGGCGGAGGAAGTTCGAGATGGCAAGGGCGCATCTCTGCGCCCTCTCCATTGACACATCCCTTCACACATGACCGCAATTGAATGAAGGGATGACCAATTATGGTCAAGTTCACCTCCATCGCGTTTGCGGTCCTTCTTGCCGGAACCTCCGGCATCGCGCTCGCGCAGGATAAGCCAAACCTCACCATCTATACCTATGATGGCTTTGCCTCCGAGTGGGGTCCGGGCGTGCCGCTCAAGGCAGCCTTCGAGGAAACCTGCGACTGCACCGTGACCTTTGTTGGTGCGGATAGCTCCATCGGCACGCTGCGCCGGGTGCAGCTCGAAGGCGACAGCACCGAGGCCGATATTCTGCTCGGTCTCGACACCGCCATTGCAGGCGAAGCCCGCGCAACCGGCCTTTTTGCCGATCACGGCATTGATCTGACCGATCTGGTTCTGCCCGAGCCGTGGAGCGATGCGCAATTCGTGCCCTTCGATTATTCGCACTTCGCCTTCATGCACGACACGGACACAATGGCCGTGCCGCCCACCTCGTTTGAGGAGCTGATCGCGCTGCCGGAAGACATCAAGATCGCCATTCAGGACCCGCGTTCTGCAACGCCCGGCCTTGGACTGCTGCTTTGGGTCAAGGCGGCCTATGGCGACCGTGCGCCCGAAATCTGGGCCGGTCTTAAGCCGAAAATCCTCACCATTACGCGCGAATGGAGCGAGAGCTATTCGCTGTTCCTCAATGGCGAAGCGGACATGGTGCTTTCCTACACCACCTCGCCCGCCTACCACATTTACGACGAGGACGATCACACGATCAAAGCGGCCATGTTCACCGAAGGCCATTTCCCGCAGATCGAAGTGGCGGGGATTCTGAAGTCCTCGGACCAGCAGGAATTGGCGCGCGATTTCCTCGCCTTCCTCGCCTCGGCAGAGGGCCAGCAATATATCCCGACCACCAATTGGATGTTCCCTGTGGTGGACCTGGGTGACAAGCTCGATCCAGCCTTTGAAGGCCTGCCGCAGCCAGCAAAGACGCTGACGCTGCCCGAGGAGGAGATCACGGCAAATTCGGCGGCCTGGATCGACGAGATGCTGGACGCGGTGCAGTAACAAGCCCGATCGGTCCCCCTCCCCCTTGAGGGGAGGGGTTAGGGGTGGGGGTTCTGCAATTTCCCGAAACGCCGCGCGGCAAGGACGAGTCTGCCCCCTCCGATCCTTCCCCCTCGAGGGAGAAGGCGTAGTTTGATAATCTGGAATTGAGGAAGCACATACGAGATGCTGACCCTTCCCAATCGTCCGATCCGCATTGTGATCGGCACGGTCTTGTCCCTTGCCATCGCCGCACTGATCGCAGCGGTACTCTGGGCCATTCTTGTCGCCGCAACCGATGCCACAGGCCATTCGCGGGTCGATATTGCGCATCTGTTGCGGATGACCTCCATTCAGGCGGGCCTGACCACCATCCTGTCCCTGTTGGTCGGCATGGCGCTGGCGTGGTCGCTCAACCGGCTGAAATTTCTTGGCCGCGATCTGGTTGTCGGTCTTTTTGCCGCCGCTATCGTCACGCCGGGCATGGTGGTGGCTTTTGGTCTTCTCTCGATCTGGGGGCGTAATGGCTGGATCAATCAGATCAGCCAGAACCTGTTCGGCGTAACCTTCGATAGCCCGGCTTATGGCCTATCGGGCATCCTTCTCGCTCATGTCATTCTGGATGGTGCCTTTGCCGCCCGAATTCTGCTGGCCCGGCTCGATGCCATCCCGGCCAATCGGCTCAAGGTCGGCCAGTCGCTGGCGCTTTCTGCCGGTCAACGGTTCCGGCTGATCGACTGGCCCGCAATGGCCGGTTCGCTGCCTGGGCTGGGCGCCATCATTTTCCTGCTTGCCTTCACCAGCTTTCCTATCGTGCTGCTACTCGGCGGCGGGCCGGCGAATCAGACACTGGAAGTGGCGATTTTTTCTGCCGTGCGGCTCGACTTCGACCTTACCGGCGCGGTGCGTCTTGCTATGACCCAGATCGGGGTTTGTGCTGTCGTTATCCTTCTCGCCTCAGCCTTCACGCCGCCACCAGCCGCATTGGGACGCTCTGTACAGCCGACATGGCGCGATGGATCGGCTGCACGAGGTCTGCAATGGTCTATCCTGATCGTTGCGACGCTGGGCTTTGCCCTGCCGCTGCTATCGGTGCTTTATGATGGCATTATCGGCGGCTTTGGTCGCGTGCTGGCGCAGCCGACGTTCTGGCGCGCTACGGCGACCTCTATCGGCATTGGCACAGCCTCGGCGCTGCTGACACTTGTGCTTGCGCTGGCCCTGGCCATGGGCCGCAGCGCAACGGCCAATCCGGTGGGGCGGACCCTGCTCGGCATGCCGGCTTTTGCCTATCTCGCCGTGCCTGCCGTTGTGCTGTCGCTTGGTTTCTTCCTTCTGGTTCGCAGTTTTGGCGTGCCAGTTGGCGTTGCGGCCCCATTTGTCGTGGTCAGCGCTAACAGTCTGCTAGCTTTACCCTTCGCCATGGCGACGTTAGGGCCGCCGCTCGACGCTATCGTGCAAACACGCGGCAAGCTCATCCGCTCGCTCGGATTGAGTGGCCCAATGCAGTTCCTGCGCGTGGAATATCCACTGCTCGGGCGCGATATCGGCCTGATGCTGGCGCTGAGTTTTTGCTTCTCCCTCGGGGACTTAGGTGTGATTGCCCTCTTCGGTACGCAGGATTTTCAGACCCTGCCGCTGATGATGTATCGGGCGCTCGGCTCCTATCGAAACAACGATGCCGCGGCCATTGCCGCGATCCTCCTCATCGGCACCATCGCCGCCTTCATTTTCCTGCCCCGTATTCTCGAAAGGCTCGCCCATGCTGGTCGCCGATAACCTCACCTTCGCCTATCCCGGGCAGTCCGAATACTGCTTCTCACTTGAGGCAAGTGCTGGAGAAATCACGGCAATTTCTGGCGCCAGTGGATCGGGTAAGTCCACCCTACTCGACCTTCTGGCGGGCTTTATCCGCCCGAGCGCTGGCCGTCTGATGCTGGATGGAGCTGATCTCCTGCCGTCTATGCCGGAAAACAGGCCTGTTTCTCTGCTTCTGCAAGCCGACAATCTGTTCGACCATTTATCGGCGGCTGAAAATGCGGCGCTGGGACTGCCTCGGCATACCGAAAAAGCTGATCGTTCTCAGAGAGTTGAGAGCGCTTTGGCGGAAGTGGGGCTTGCCGGATTTGAAGCAAAATCAGCTTCGACTTTGTCTGGTGGCCAGAAGCAGCGGGTTGCCCTGGCGCGTACCCTGTTGCGGAATCGTCCGGTGCTGCTGCTCGACGAACCGTTCTCGGCGCTGGATGATGAAACCCGCAAAACCACCCGCGATCTGGTGGCCATGCTGACGCGCCAGCATGGCTGGCATACGATTTTGGTCAGCCATCACGCCGATGACATCGCGGCATTGGCCAGCAAGCACTATCGATTGGCCGAGGGTCGGCTGGAGCGCGTCTGACGCGCTCCTTTTATTGAGCCCAGGCCGCCAGCGCCTTGTCAAACAGGGCCTGCGCATCTTCGTCTTTTTCAAGCGTCAGGATGGCATTTCGGCCTGAGCCGTAAATGACGGCCAGATCCATCCAGCGACGGCTGCGCAGCAGGTCGGTATTGGTGGCCACGTCGTTGGGAGAAGCACTGAGCGCAAACAGGAACGAGTTGCCCACGACGCGTGCCGCAGCACCGCTCAATGCCGTGCCCGGCACCAGCTCTTCGTTTTTGAGCAACACGCCGGCAAGCGTTGCTATGGACCCACCCATGAATGTATCGGGCACATTGAAGGTGATTTCCATCAAATGGCTGGCGGGGAGGACCGGGTCGCTATTCTTGCGAATGGTGATTGACACATCAAGGTTTCGCGCCGGAATGCTGGCCCGTGCCTGCAGGGTCGGCAGGCCGATGTCATCGACACCTTCGGTCCAGTCGACAGTGCCGGAGAAGGGTACGGCACCGCTGCGGCCATCAGTTGAGGCTTCAAGAAGCAGGGACTGATTTCCAGCCAGATTGACCGGGTCAACACTGGCAGCGGGGTTGTTGGTCGTTGAAATAGATGTATCTTCGCCCGACAGGCGTTCTTCGGTCTTGTTTTCGCCTGTGCCGATTGACGGCAGCACGGTTTCTGTACCGGTTGGCGTCACAGCTTCGGGCGTTGGCTCCAGCCTGTCATCGGCTTCCAGGGCCGAAGTCGGCTCCGAGGCTGTGGTCGTCGCAGTATTGCCGGGACCGACAGCGCCCTCATTGTCTGTTGTAGTGTTGGATGTTCCGGAATCCAGCGTCGGAAGCGTCGTCTGGCTGCCATTGACCTGCGCCGGTTCCACGGTTGCTGTCTGGCTGCTGCCAAACATCTGGTCGAGATCAACATAGCCTTCGCGCCAGGCCCAGAAGCCCGCGCCCGACACGCCAACGAGCAGAAGCACGAAAACGACGAGGAAAATGGTCAGGCCGCCACCAGAGCGTGTTTCCGCCTCGGCCGCCGCAAAACCGGACTCGTCGGGGCGATCTTTAGTCTCCGTCAGACCCGCAGACGAATCACTGCTGGCCTGTGTGAAGTCGCCTCTTGCTTCACGGTCCAGCGTTTCGATGGCGCGTTCGATGGCGCCTTCGGCCTCTTTTGTTTCGCTACCTTCGAGATCGACTTCGCGTGTAGCCGACAGGGCTGGCTCGACCGGAAGCGGCGGGTCGACAAGAACAGGCTCGGCCGGCTTGATCTGGGGCAGTGCAGCACTCGAAAGACCTGGCTCAACACGGGCCGTAGCGGCGACGTCAACCGATGGCGCGGCGGCAAGAACGGGCGCGGGGTCGCGGCGGGGGCTAAAAAATGATGGGCGTGGGGTAACTGGCTCAGGCGCCTTTTCGGCAACTAGAGGCTTCGTCGGCTCTGCGGACTGTGCGCTCTCAACCTTGCTGACATCGGCGCCAGAGGTTTCGGCGGCCTCGGCGATAATCTCTTCAATCGACTTTTGCGTTGAGGGTGCCAGAGGCGCAGGTTTTTCCTCTACTGAGGCAGGAACTGGCTCCGGATCAGGCTCGGGCGCAGTAATGGGTTCAGGCTCAATTGCCACAGGCGCAGGCGCTGGTTGGGGCGCTGGCGCGATCGGCTCAGGCTTTGGCGTCACCGGCCTTGGTGGGGCAAAGGTCGGTCGGGGGGTGAGCTGGCTCTCCCGGCCGAGATTGATGATGGCTTCGCTGGCTTCCTGTTCGACCTGACGGATGCAGTCTTCGAGCTGGAGACGATGCTGAGTGATGTCGCGGGCAGGCAATGGAGGTTGGATGGCGCGCAACTGCCCCACAAGGGCCGAACGCGCCTTCTCATAAACCGCGCGACGCGCAGCCCCGTTATTCTCGGGCAGCGCCGAGATTGCCCGACGCAACAGCTCCTTGTAATCCGCCATTGGCTACTTGGTACTCACTCTGACAGCGCAGTCTTGTAACAAAATTTATCAGTCTTGGAATGGGTCAACCACAAGGATCGTGTCGGCACGTTCCGGAGAAGTGGACAACAATGCGACGGGCGCGCCAATCAGCTCTTCAATGTAACGCACATATTTTACCGCCTGCGCCGGCAATTCGGCCCATGAACGCGCTCCGGCGGTGGTTTCGGACCAGCCTTCAAGCGTTTCATAAATTGGCTTAACCCGCGCCTGTGCTCCCATTGAGGCAGGCAAATAATCAATCCGTGATCCGTCGAGCTCATAGCCGACGCAGACCTTGATCTCTTTAAGACCATCGAGAACGTCGAGTTTGGTGAGCGCGATGCCGGTAATGCCCGACGTTTTTACAGTCTGGCGGACCAAAACCGCGTCGAACCAGCCACAGCGGCGCGGACGGCCCGTATTGACGCCGACTTCCTTGCCGACAACGGCGAGATGGTTGCCGATCTCGTCGTCGAGTTCGCAGGGGAAGGGGCCCTCGCCGACGCGGGTCGTATAGGCCTTGGTGATGCCCAGCACATAGCCGATTGCCGTGGGGCCAAGGCCAGAGCCGGCAGCGGCCTGGCCGGCAACCGTGTTGGAGGAAGTGACGAAGGGATAGGTGCCGTGATCATTGTCGAGCAGGGCACCCTGGGCGCCTTCGAACAGGATACGGGCGCCGGCCTTGCGCTTGTCTTCGAGCACGCGCCAGACCTGATCCATGAAAGGCAGGATTTCGCCCGCAATGGAGGTCAGCTCTTCGTGGATGGTATTGGCCGAGATCTCATTGAGGCCCATGCCGCGACGCAGCGCATTGTGGTGGGTCAGCAGACGCTCGATCTTGGGCATGAGCGTTTCGGGCTCGCTGAGATCGACCAGACGGATGGCGCGGCGGCCGACCTTGTCTTCATAGGCCGGGCCGATGCCGCGACGGGTCGTGCCGATCTTGAGGCCGGAATTGGCATCCTCGCGAATACCGTCCAGCTCGCGGTGTAGCGAGAGAATCAGCGGGGCATTGTCAGCGATGCGCAGCACTTCGGGCGTGATCTTGACGCCCTGACCGCGCAGCTTTGCCATTTCTTGCACAAAGTGGTGCGGATCAACGACCACGCCATTGCCAATGACTGAGAGCTTGCCCTGCACGAGGCCCGATGGCAGCAGAGCCAGCTTGTAGCTGACGCCATCGATGACCAGCGTATGGCCGGCATTGTGACCGCCATGGAAGCGCACGACGACGTCGGCGCGCTCCGAAAGCCAATCCACGATCTTGCCCTTGCCCTCGTCGCCCCATTGCGAGCCGACGACAACCACATTCGCCATAATCCAGTCTTCCCCAAGAAACGCGTCAATGGACACTTGCCTTGCGCAAGGTCCTTTTCTGATTGGACGTTCGTGCCTCCGGCCACCTTTGTCTGATTTGATTGTGGCCGAATAACTGATAAGTCCAGTTGTCCTTACATCACCAAGGCGCAGATGACAAAGCCGCACGAGAACCAAAATAGCGGCATATTCGCCCGAATTCTGGATCAGCCCTATCTGCTGCTGGTTCTGGCCCCGCTGTTCTGGGGTGGCAATGTGGTTGCCGCCAAGCTGGTCGTGGGGGAAATTGACCCGTTTCTGCTTCTGGCAAGCCGCTGTGTGCTGGCGACTTTGTTTATCTATCCCTTTGCCTTCCGGCACCTTCGGGCCGATTGGGCCGTGGTGCGGAGCAATTGGTTCGTGCTGATGGCCTTCGGCGCCATAGGCTACGCCGTCTTCAACGGCTTTCTTTATCTTGGCCTGCAGACCACGACGGCGGTGAACTCTGCCATCGAGCAGGCATCGCTGCCGATGCTGATTCTCGGCGCCAATTTCCTGTTTTTCCGCGTGCGCGCCCGGCCGGTACAGATCGTCGGTGTGCTGCTGGCTATTTTCGGGGTGATCCTAACGGCCACCCATGGCGATCCGACCCGGCTTTTGCGCATGGATCTCAATGTCGGCGATGGCTTCGTCATTCTCGCCTGCCTAGCCTATACCGGCTATACGCTGGCACTGCGGTTCCGGCCCAAAGTGCACATTATGAGTTTTATGGCGGTTTCGTTTACGGGAGCAGCAATTACTGCGGTGGCGATGCTTGCTGTTCTTGGCGGCGGGCTGGGGCAGGTGGCCAAACTGGGTGAGGCCTCGCTGACCGTCTGGCTGGTCATCGCCTATGTGGCCGTGTTTCCGTCCATGTTCAGCCAGGTGGCCTATGCTCGGGGGGTAGAACTCGTTGGCGCAAACCGGGCTGCTCCCAGTCACAATCTGATCCCGGTTTTCGGCACTTTGGGGTCAGTTCTGATTCTGGGCGAAACGCTACAGACCTACCATTTCATCGCTGCCGCCATCATTATCGGTGGCATCGTGATGGCCGAGTTGGCGGCGCGGCGCCAATAAAAAGGCGGCCCGGAGGCCGCCTTCTCAATCGTTTAATGCAGGGCTCAGAACTTGAGTGATTTGGCCTGTTTGACCCCTTCGAGCTTGGTGATCTGGCCGAGTTGTTCGTCAGTCAGCGTGCCGTCGATGGAGACGAGCGCAATGGCGTCGCCGCCCACATCAGCGCGGCCAAGATTGAAGTTGGCGATATTGATGCCAAGCGTGCCGAGCAGGGTGCCGAGGCGACCGATATGGCCCGGCTTATCTTCATTGGTGACATAGAGCATGGAGGGTGCCAGTTCGGCTTCCATGTTGATGTCCTTGACCTGAATGATGCGTGGCTTGCCATTGGCGAACAGGGTTCCCGCAATGCCACGGGTCTGACGCTCGGTGGTCACGGTCAGGCGGATATAGCCTTCATAGGAGCCCTGACGGTCGCGGGTGGTGGTTTCCACGGTGATGCCGCGATCCTTGGCGATCTGGGGCGCGGAGACCATGTTGATATCGCCCAGCGAGGGCTTGAGGACGCCATTGATGGCCGCTGCGATCATGGGACGGATATTGAGCGTTGCAGGCGTGCCTTCAAACTCGATCTTGATGCCGCTGATGGCCGTTTCGGTGAGCTGACCGGCAAAGGAACCAAGAGCCTCGGCGAGCTTGACCCACGGGGTGATGATCGGGGCTTCTTCTGCCGAAATCGAGGGGAAATTCAAGGCGTTGGTGATTTCGCCGGTCATCAGATAGGCCGAAATCTGCTCGGCAACCTGAAGGGCGACGTTTTCCTGTGCCTCGGTGGTCGAAGCGCCAAGATGGGGGGTGCAGATGACGTTGGGCAGTTCGAACAGCGGATTGTTTTCGGCGGGCTCTACGAGAAATACGTCGAGCGCCGCCCCGGCAACCTGGCCAGACTTCAGGGCATCGTAAAGCGCGGCTTCATCGATCAGGCCACCACGGGCGCAATTGACGATGCGGACGCCCTTCTTGGTCTTGGCGAGGGTTTCGGCATTCAGAATATTGCGCGTGGCGTCAATCAGCGGGGTGTGGAGGGTAATGAAATCGGCGCGGGCGAGCAGGTCGTCCAGCTCCACCTTTTCGATTCCCAAAGCCTGAGCGCGTTCCGGTGTCAGGAACGGGTCGAAAGCCACGACCTTCATCTTGAGACCGATGGCGCGGTCGGCAACGATGGAGCCGATATTGCCCGCGCCGATCAGGCCCAGCGTCTTGTTGGTGACCTCGACGCCCATGAAGCGGTTCTTTTCCCACTTCGATGCGCGGGTCGAGGCGTCCGCCTCGGGCAGCTGGCGAGCCAGAGCGAACATCATGGCGATGGCATGTTCGGCGGTGGTGATCGAGTTGCCGAAGGGGGTATTCATCACGATGATACCCTTCTTGGTAGCGGCGGGGATATCAACGTTGTCGACACCGATACCGGCGCGGCCGATGACCTTGAGATTGGTCGCGGCGGCGATGATCTTTTCGGTGACCTTGGTGGCCGAGCGGATGGCCAAACCGTCATAATTTCCAATGACTTCGAGGAGCTTTTCCTTGTCCTTGCCCAGATCGGGCAGGTAGTCCACCTCAACGCCATTGTCCTTGAAAATCTGGACGGCGGTGGGGCTGAGTTTGTCGGAAACGAGTACTTTGGGCATGGTAAATCCCTGTTGTTCTGGCGTCATCTCAGTGACGCGGAAGGGGAATTGGGTAGCAGACTGTGAGCGTTGAGCGTCGCCGGGCGGCCTTGACGTCACCCGGCGCCTCAAAATCGTCAGGCAGCGGCCTTGAGCGCGGCTTTCTCTTCGGCAAAGGCCCAGTCGAGCCATGGCGTCAGCTTGCTGAGATCATCGGCTTCCACCGTTGAGCCAGCCCAGATGCGCAGGCCTGCCGGAGCGTCCTTATAGGAGCCGAAATCGTAAGCGACGCCCAGCTTGTCGAGGCGAGCCACAATAGCCTTGGCGAAAGCGGCCTGTGCGTCGGCGTCAAGCGCGGCGATGGCCGGATCGACGATCGACAGGCAGACCGACGTGTTGGAGCGCTGATCGGCGTTTTTGGCGAGGAAGGCGACCCAATCGGTCTTTTCCACCCAATCGGCCAGCACCTTGAAATTGGCGTCGGCGCGGGCCTGCATGGCCTGCAAACCGCCGATCTCAACGCCCCACTTCATGGCGTCGATGGCGTCTTCGATACAGAGCATCGAGGGCGTATTGATCGTCTCGGCTTTGAAGATGCCTTCGATCAGTTTGCCGCCCTTGGTCATGCGGAAAATCTTGGGCAGCGGACGGTCGGGTTTATAGGTTTCGAGCCGTTCGACAGCGCGGGGCGACAGGATCAGAATGCCATGTGCGCCTTCGCCACCCAGCGCCTTCTGCCAGGAGAAGGTGACGACATCGAGCTTGGCGAAATCGAGCTTTTGGGCAAAGGCCGCCGAGGTGGCGTCGCAGATGGTGAGGCCTGCGCGGTCAGCGGCGATCCAATCGGCATTGGGAACGCGGACGCCTGAAGTGGTGCCATTCCAGGTAAAGACGACGTCGCGGTTGAAATCGACCTGGGTGAGATCGGGCAGCTCGCCATAGGGGGCGTCGAGAACGCGGACATCATCGAGCTTGAGCTGCTTCTGCACATCGGTGACCCAGCCGGCACCGAAGGATTCCCAGGCCAGCATGTCGACGCCCCGGGCGCCCAGCGCGCTCCAGAGGACCATCTCGACAGCGCCGGTATCGGACGCAGGGACGATGCCGATGCGGTAATCGGCGGGGACTTCGAGGAGCTGACGGGTAAGATCGATGGCTTCCTGAATGCGCGCCTTGGCTGGCTTGGCGCGATGCGAGCGGCCCGTCAGGGCACCAGCAAGCACATCAATCGTCCAACCTGGACGCTTGGAGCACGGACCCGACGAAAAATTTGGATTAGCCGGTTTGACCGCCGGTGCGGTTTGGGGCGTATCAGCCATTCTAAGCGGCCCTCCCAGGCCTATGCGCCTCGCGTTAGGGCGAGGTGTCCTGAGGCCGGAGATACGCCTCCGGGGGAGGGCCGTCAATGAGATTCTACAGCGGGGTATTTTCCTGGGGTTCGGTAGCCAGAACGACAGGCTCTGTCGGATTGTTGACTGTGACAGGATCATCGAGGTCAAGCATCCATTCGCGCCACATGGAGACCAGAAGTGCCATGAGGACAGGACCAATAAAGAGGCCAACAAAGCCCATAGTCTTTACGCCGCCGATCAGTCCGAAAAAAGTCGGCAGGAAGGGGAGTTTGATCGGTCCGCCGACCAGTTTGGGGCGGAGGGTCTTATCGACTATGAACAATTCCACTGAGCCCCATGCCAGCAGTGCGAGGCCATGGAAGGGGGAGCCGGAGGCAACCAGATAGGCCGATACCAGCGTGAATGAGAGCGGCGCGCCGCCTGGAATCATGGCCGCTACGCCGGTGATGATGCCCAAAAGGACGGGCGAGGGTGCCCCGGCGAGCCAATAGGCGATGCCCAGCACGATGCCTTCGCCAATGGCGATGATGGTCATGCCGGTGACGGTTGAGCTGATCGTGGCAGGAATGATGCGCGACAGCCTGTCCCAGCGGAGCGGGAAAATGCGGTGGCCGATCTTGTCGAGCTGGCCGGCCAGGCTTTCGCCGTCGCGATAGACAAAAAGCAGCGCGACAATGCCGAAGAGCAGATTGAGCAGGAAATTCAGCGTGCCGCCGGAAATGCTCAGGATCGAGTGATAGATATTGAGGATATTGGCGCCGACGGCGCCTTCCAGCAGTGCGCCCAATGCGCCGGGGCGTCCGATGCGATCTCGCCAGATTTCAGCGGCCCAATCGCCGCCAATGGGCAGTGTTGAAAACCACTCCGGCTCGGGTGCGCCAACACTATTGGTCGTCAGCGCCCATTGATAGAGCATGCGCACTTCCTGCACGGCGTAGCCACCGATGAACAGGGCGGGCACAACGAGAAAAAGCACGATGGCCGCAATCATGATGCTGGCGGCCCATGTGCGACTGCCGCCGACCAGATGCAGGACATGGCGATAAAGCGGCCAGCTGGCAAAGCCGACGATCAGGGCGGCGAGAACCGGCACCAGAAAACCGTGGAAGAAATAGATGCTGATTAGCACGATCAGCAGAATGATCCAGCGGGCGGCCCAAAGAGGGGGGATGAGAGCGGAGCGGGCGGGCGCTGCCGGGCCAAGAAGACGAGGACGCCGCTTATCACCGGGCTGGTCTAGGTTCGTCATTCTGGTCCCTATATACGAATGTGACGCTGCGGTTATCCAGCCACGCTGGCCTGTTCGTCAACGACTTCTGAGTGGCGCGACGATCAGGCCGCGTTTTTGCCTTGTGCAGCGATACGCGTCACACCGAGGCAATTTTTAGCCCGCGTGGTCGTGGTGGCGGCATTTGCCGTGGTCGGCGAGGATTTCGATGACCTGACAGGTTTCTACACGTCCATGGGAGCAGCCCTCGACCATGCGTTCCAACTCTTTTTGCAGGGCGGTGAGGCTGGCGATCTTTTGTTTCACTTCCACCAAATGTGCCTGGGCTATGCCGTCGGCCTGTTCGCAGGACTGGTTGGGCTGGTCCTGCAGGGTGAGCAGGGTGCGGATTTCGTCCAGCTCGAAACCAAGCTCGCGCGAATGGCGAATGAAGGTCAGCCGATCGAGATCGGCGCGGTCATAGGTGCGGCGATTGCCCTCGGTGCGCGGCGGCACCGGCATCAGGCCAACCTGCTCATAATAGCGGATCGTCGGCACCTTGACGCCGCTGGCCTGCGACACATTGCCAATGGTGAGATTTTGTGTCCGCATTTCGCTTGCTCCTCTAGTCACTAGAGGATGTACGCCGGTTCTCAAGAAAATCAAGGAGCCGAGTCATGAGCGAAGGTGAAAACAGCGTGCGGTTTCGCGTTGAGGGCATGGATTGCGCCTCCTGCGCTAACAAAATCGATACTGCGGTGCGCCGTCTGCCGGGCGTGGAGGATGTTGCTGTTTCCGTCGTCGCGGGCACGATGACCGTCACCCATAGCGGCGCTGATCTGGCTGGCGTGATGCAAAAGGTCAGCAGCCTTGGCTATAAAACCAGCGCCCTCACCGGCCATGAAAAAGGTGGCGCAGGCTCTGTACCTGCTGCACAGCATGATCATTCGGGACATGATCACGACGGGCACGATCATGACCATGATGAAAAGCCGGTGGATCGGCTCGAGGGCATGCATGGCCATGATCATGGGCCAATCGATGGTCCCTGGTGGCAGAGTGGCAAAGCACGGCTAACCCTGCTCTGTGGGCTGGCAGTGGCCGTTGCCTTCCTCGCGGGACAATTGTTGCCGCAATGGGAGCAGTGGCTGTTCACGGCTGCCATGCTGGTTGGGCTTTTGCCGATTGCCCGTCGCGCCTTTATGGGTGCGATCAATGGCAGTCCGTTCTCCATCGAAACATTGATGACGGTCGCTGCTGTCGGCGCTGTCTTCATCAATGCGTCCGAAGAGGCAGCAATTGTCGTCCTGCTGTTCCTTGTCGGCGAATTGCTAGAAGGGCTGGCGACCGGACGGGCGCGCGCCAGTATCAAAGCGCTGGCAAACCTTGTGCCGCGCACCGCCTTGCGTGAAGTCGATGGGAAAATCATCGAAATAGCGGCTGAAACGCTGGCTGTGGGCGATGTGGTTCTGGTGCGTCCAGGTGATCGTGTGCCTGCCGATGGTGAGGTGGTGTCTGGCGAGAGTGCGGTTGATGAAGCCCCGGTGACTGGTGAGTCGGTGCCCAAGCGCAAGAGCGCGGGTGACAGCATTTACGCCGGGACGATCAATCAGGACGGTGCGCTCAAGGTGCGCGTGACCGCTGCGGCTGCTGACAATACGATTGCGCGCATTGTGGCGCTGGTGGAGGAGGCGCAGGAATCCAAGGCGCCGACCGAGCGGTTTATCGACCGGTTCTCGAAATATTACACGCCCGGCGTGATGGTGGTTGCGCTGCTGGTGGCTGTGTTGCCGCCACTGCTGGCCGGCGCTTCGTGGGATGAATGGATCTACAAGGGGCTGGCCATTCTGTTGATTGGTTGTCCCTGTGCGCTGGTGATTTCGACGCCCGCGGCTATTGCGGCAGCGTTGTCCGCAGGAGCACGGCGCGGTCTGCTGATGAAGGGCGGTGCTGTTCTCGAACAATTGGGCAAGATCGATATGGTCGCGCTCGACAAGACCGGCACGCTGACCGAAGGGCGTCCGCAGGTGACTGACGTGGTGGCCATCGGCAAGGATCAAGCTGAGGTGCTGCGGCTTTCGGCGGCGCTGGAAGTGGGATCGAGCCATCCTCTGGCAGTCGCTATTCTGGGGCGGGCCAAGGCTGATGGCATTGAGCCGGTGGCCGCGCAAAATGCCGGAGCCGTGGGCGGCAAGGGTGTTGTGGGTGTTCTTGATGGGGTCGAGCTATTCCTTGGCTCGCCAAAGGCAGCCGCGCAGAGGGCCAATGTCAGTGATGATCTCAAGCGTCAGATCGAAGCGCTCAATGATGAGGGCAAGACTGTTTCCGTTCTTGTAGCGGGCGGCGAGGTGGCTGGGTTGGTCGCCATGCGCGATGAACCGCGCGCCGATGCCAAGCGAGGTCTTGATACGCTCAAATCGCTGGGTGCTGATATTGTCATGCTGACCGGCGACAATGCTCGCACCGCCAAGGCGATTGCTGCCGGGCTCGGTATCGAGCCGCGTGCAGAGCTTCTGCCGGAGGACAAGCAGCGGATTGTCGGAGAGCTCAAGGCCGCTGGCCGCAAGGTCGCCAAGGTTGGCGATGGCATCAATGATGCGCCCGCCCTTGCTGCCGCAGACATTGGGATTGCCATGGGCGGCGGGACCGATGTGGCGCTTGAAACTGCCGATGCCGCCGTGTTGCATGGGCGAGTGATCGACATTGCCAATATGATGGTTTTGTCGCGGACGACCATGGCCAATATCGGCCAGAACATCACCATCGCGCTGGGTTTGAAGGCGGTGTTTCTCGTGACCACCATCATTGGAATCACCGGGCTCTGGCCCGCCATTCTCGCCGATACCGGCGCGACGGTGCTGGTGACAGCCAATGCGATGCGCCTTTTGATGTGGAAGGGGCGCGAATAGGGCGAATTTCCTAGTCTGATTTATGTGATTTTTTGGGGGCCGGTCTGGCCCCCAAGCCATATTGGCATTAGCGTGGCGGCCTTTCCTGTCTTCCCCCGTATGCAGAGACGATGAATGGCTGAAAACTCCCTATTTGCCCGCCTTGTTGCCTTTATTGGCGGAATTGCCGTTGCTGTTCGTCATTCTGGGGATGGCCCGAAGTCGCCGGCCTATGGCACGGCGCCCGCTATTCCCGAGGCCAAGCCGCAGGGCAAGATTCCGACGCTGAAAATGCCGACGGCCAAGGGCTGGGAGGGCGATCACAAGCCGACTGCAGCAGCTGGTCTGGCCGTCAATGCGTTCGCGCGGGACCTTGTTCACCCTCGCAATATCTATGTTTTGCCCAATGGCGATGTGCTGGTGGCCGAGTCGATGGGCGAGGATGGCAAGCCGTCGTCGCTGTTCGATCATGCCATGAGCGCGACCATGAAGCGGGCGCGGGCGCGCGGCGTCAGCGCCAACCGGGTGACGCTGTTGCGCGACGCCGATGGGGATGGCGTGGCTGAGGAACGCCATGCGCTGATCGAGAATGTGCGCCAGCCTTTCGGTATCGCGCTGATCGGCGACACGCTCTATGTCGGCGCATCCGATGCGGTTCTGGCCTATCCGTATGAAGAGGGCACAACCAGGATCACGACGCCGGGCAAAAAGCTGATGGACCTGATCCCCGGCGGGCACTGGACGCGCAATCTCATTGCGTCCAAGGATGGCACCAAGCTCTATGTGGCGGTGGGCTCGCTCAGCAATATCGCCGATCAGGGCATGGAGGCAGAAGAGAACCGCGCCTGTATTCACGAGCTGGACCTGACGACCGGCCAGTCGCGCATTTTCGGTTCGGGCCTGCGCAACCCGGTGGGCATGGCCTGGGAGCCCGAAGGCGGGCTGCTGTGGACCGTGGTCAATGAGCGCGACGGGCTGGGCGATGAAACCCCGCCCGATTACCTGACTTCGGTGGTCGATAGCGGCTTTTATGGCTGGCCCTATTGCTACTGGAACCGCGTTGTCGATGACCGCGTGCCGCAGGATGCGGCCAAGGTCGCTTCGGCTTTGCAGCCCGATTATGCGCTGGGCGGGCACACCGCTTCGCTTGGCCTCTGCTGGTTGCCCGAAGGCACTTTGCCGGGCTTCCCGCAGGGCATGGCGATTGGCCAGCATGGCTCGTGGAACCGCTCCAAGCTCTCCGGCTACAAGCTGGCTTTCGTCGAATTCCAAAATGGCAAGCCGGTGGGCATGCCGCGCGATATCCTCAAGGATTTCCTGTCGCCCGATGAAAGCCATTCCTATGGCCGCCCGGTCGGTGTGGCTTTGGCTAGCGATGGCGCGGTGCTGATGGCTGATGATGTGGGTGACGTGATCTGGCGCGTCAAAGGTGCGTAAGGATCGCTGATGTTGAAGCGCATATTGGCTGCGAGCCTGATGCTGGGCGGGATGGCTGTTGCCGTTCCCGCTCAGGATCGGCTGGTGCTTGGCCTGCAGGAGAGCGGCACGGCGCTTTGGGAAATCGAGGCCATCCGTAATCTTGGGCTTGATGAAAAACATGGCGTGACGCTCGAAATCCGGCCTTTGGCCGACAGCCGCGCCGGGCAGATTGCGCTGCAGGCCGGGGCGGTGGATGTCATTCTTTCGGACTTCACCTGGGTTTCGGCACAACGCCATTTCGGTAGCGATTTTACCATGGTGCCGCATTCGCTGGCGGTGGGCGGGTTGATTGTTCCCGCGGAGAGCGCGATCGAAACAATCGAGGATCTGGCGGGTAAGACGATCGGGGTTGCCGGTGGGCCGGTGGACAAGAGCTTTGTGGCGTTGCAGGCCTATTATGCGGCTTTGACGGGTGAGGCGCTGACTGATCTTGCCGAGACGCGGTTTGGCGCGCCGCCATTGATCAATGAGTTGCTGGCTTCGGGCGGTGTCGATGCCGGGCTCAATTTCTGGCATTGGAATGCCCGCGCCAAGGCCGCTGGCATGCGCGAAGTGATCTCGGTAGCCGAGATGTTTCAGGGACTCGGACTTTCCGAGCCGCCGCCGCTTCTTGGCTGGACCTTTAGTGACGCTGTGGCGAGTGAGAAGCACGACGCGCTCGTAAAATTCCTCGATGCGTCTTTTGAAGCCAAGGCGGCATTGTTGTCGGACGACGCTGTTTGGGACGATCTGGCGTCCATCATGGGGGCTGCGGAGGATACGTCGCTCTTCGCGCATTTGCGCGACGGCTATCGGGCCGGGATCGTGCAGCGCTATGATCCGGACGATACGCTGCTTGCGGAGCTGGCTTTTGGCCTGCTTGCCGAATTTGGTGGCACCGACGTTGTGGGTGAGCAAACCGAACTGGCTGAAGGCACGTTCTGGGAAGGGTATCGCAAATAGCCGCGCCAAAGCCGGGGCGGGGGGCAATCGGCTGGGACCTTCTGTCCCTGCCGCTACTGCTGGCGCTCTGGCAGGCGCTGGCACTGGTTTTTGCGCATAGGCTGTTTCCGACCCCGATTGCGGTGGCAGAGCAGATGTGGCTGCTGGCCAGCGAAGGGCGGCTGCTTGCTGATCTGGGCAAGACGCTGGGGCGGGCCATGGCCGCCTTTGTCATCGCTATGGTGCTGGGCACGGTGATCGGTATTTTTCTTGGGCGGCAGAGCTGGGCCGACCGGTTGTTCTCGGGCTGGCTTGTGGTGGGGCTCAACCTGCCGGCAATCGTCGTCGCCATCATGCTCTATATCTGGCTCGGCCTGACTGAATTCGCGCTGATCGCAGCTGTGGTGATCAACAAGACCCCGCTGGTGATCGTCACGATCCGAGAAGGGGTGCGGAGCTTTTCGGCTGATTACGATGAACTTGGACAGGCCCTGCGGCTATCTCTGTGGCGACGCTTAAAATTGATCTACTGGCCGCAATTGCTGCCTTTCATGCTCGCGGCAGCGCGCACCGGGCTGTCGCTGATCTGGAAGATTGTGCTGGTTTTCGAGGTGTTGGGCAGTGATGGCGGGGTGGGGTATCGCGTCAGCGTCATGTTCCAGTTTTTCGATGTCACCGGCATTCTCGCCTATACGATGAGCTTTATTCTGATCGTTCTCGGCTTTGAATATGGCGTGTTGCGACCTCTGGAACGGAGGGCTCTGGCATGGCGGCGGGCCTGAGCATTCGTGTTGAGGAAAAGCGGTTTGGCTCCGGTGGGCCGCTCTTTTCGGATTTCAGGCTGGAGATCGAGCCGGGGAGTGTCGTGGCGCTGATGGGGCCGTCCGGTATTGGCAAGTCCAGCCTGTTGCGGATGATCGGCGGGATTGACCGGGCCTTTACCGGGCAGATTAGCATCGATGGCAGGGATGTCGCCGCCGCACCGCCGCCGGGCTTTGTGTTTCAGGATGCGCGGCTGCTACCATGGCTGAGCGCGCGGGATAATGTGCGCCTGGCCGATTCGGCTATGAGCGATCTTGCAGCGGATGTTCTGCTTGAGAGTGTCGGGCTTGGCGCACGAGGCGATGCTTTTCCCGGCCAGTTGTCGGGCGGTATGCAAAGGCGCGTGGCACTGGCGCGAGCGATAGCGACAAAAGGCCAGTTTCTATTGCTCGATGAACCCTTCGTGTCGCTTGAGGCACAGCTGGCGACGGAGATGCGGGCGCTTCTGGCCGCGGTGATGGGCCGGGCAGAAAAGGGCATTGTGCTTGTCACCCACGACGCGGAAGATGCGGCCCGTCTGGCGGACAGGGTGATCCTTCTGGCTGGGCGCCCGGCGCGGATCGTTGGTGATGTGACCTTCTCCGTACCTGCGCAACAGCGGAATGAGGCAAAGCTGGCAGAGTATAGACGCAACATCGCGTCCCTCCCTGCAATGGAGGTCGGAACTGGACTGTAGAATAAAAGGTAGTCAAAATACCTTATATTAAACACCCTGCTTTAGCTCTGTTCATATTGAATTTCTTATCACCTGTTGAGGGTATGAAAGCGTGTGACCATTTTGGCTGAATCCAGATCCAGGCAGGTATCGGCACAGCAGGCCCAGTATTCGAGGCGCTTCACACTCGCCTACCAATGGGGAGCGCTCGTGGTTGTTGCGTTGAGTGTGTTCTGGTCACTGTTTTTCTGGACTCAAGACCAGAGGCTACTGGTTTTCTCACAAATCGTTCTGGCCGGTGTGGCGCTTGCCAGTTGGGCCCTCGCACGGAACGGTCAGCTCACAACAGCCATTGTGCTAACGCAGGTCGTCTTTCTGTGTTTCATTGCCGAGCTCTGTCTGCTTTTCGATGTGCCAAGTGCAGACGTGCCGCGTGTGTCTCACATTTTCCTGTTGCCCCTGGCCTTGTTTGGTTACCTCCATTTCAAGTACCGGCCCTCATGGGGGCAGATGGCGCTGATCGTTCTGTGTCTTGCCGGGTTTGTGGTGTTGGCGAGCACCAATTTCAGCCTGCCTTCGACTAACTCAATTGGCGATGACGTCAGGCTATATGGGGCGGTTCTGAACGCGCTCGTCGCGACGCTGATCCTGGCGTGGGGTGCTTATGCATTCCAGATGCAGGTGGAACAGCCTGCGCGGGCCAGCCAGGAGCTGAAATCGGCTCTTTGGAACAGACAGTTCGAGCTGTTTTACCAGCCGCAGGTTGATCGGAGCGGTCGGGTCACTGGTGCGGAGGCGCTTTTGCGCTGGAAGCACCCCATTCGTGGCTATGTGCCGCCTGGCGAATTCATTCCTCTGGCGGAAGATGCAGGGCTGATGCGCGATATCGGCCATTTTGTGCTTGAGGCCGCCTGCCGCACGCTGGTGCAGTGGCGTTCCAATCCCGATCTGGCGGACCTGTCTCTGTCGGTCAATGTCAGTGCGAGCCAGTTCCTTGACGAAGATTTCGAGCAATCGATCCTGCAACTGATCAATACCTTTGCGGTCGATCCGACGTTGCTGAAACTGGAGATTACCGAAAGCGTCATGGTGAGCAATACCGACCTGGTTGCCGCCAAGATGCAGATTTTGAGGGCGATTGGCCTCGGCATGGCATTGGACGATTTCGGCACGGGCTATTCGTCACTGGGCTATCTGCGACGCCTGCCGCTGACCCAGCTCAAGATCGACCGCAGCTTCGTGCAGGACGTCATCGAGAACGAGCGCAGCGCCTCGCTGGCGCGGAGCATTATCCAGCTTGGGCGTGATCTCGATCTTGCGGTGCTCGCTGAGGGCGTGGAAACAGCAGAGCAATTCGCGCTGCTGCGCGATGGCGGCTGCGACGAATTTCAGGGCTATTACTTCGGGCGCCCGGTGCCGCTGGCAGCATTCGAGGATATTCTGGTGCGCAAGGCGGCCTGAAGGCTACACTAACTGCCTGATAGCGTTCATTTTTTCCTTGTCGGCTGACTAAAGGCGATGGCCTTCGCTTCGTAGGCCTCCGCCTTGCCTTCCGCGTTCGCCATATGACGTGGTTCTGGAAACACAAAGGCCGGTACCCGAAAATGGGCACCGGCCTTTTGTCAGGCGTGGGGCGGGTGTGGCTTCCCGCCACTATCGAGATCAGTTGAAGCGGTAGCGGACGGTGCCGCGGACTTCATGGACCCAGTTATTGTCGATTGAAAAGGGGTACGCAGCCGAAGCGTTCTCAATTCGGTTGATGTACAGCGCTCGGTATCCGATGTCGGTGGTGAATGCACCGAAATCGTAGCCTAGACCGGCCATACCTGCTGCAGCGAGGCTGGTGTTCTGGTCATTCACGCGAGCCCCATTTGGGTCGGTAACAGTGGCGTCATTGAACGCAACACCCAAGCCGCCGCCAATGTAGGCGAAGGGGCCGCCAGCAGCGCTATAGCCGTCGCCAAAACCAACATCGTAATACGCGTTTGCCAAAACGACAGTAGAACGGAGCGAAAGGGTGTGGTTACCGGCAACAATTGGGCCGGGACCGACCGGAACAGTTGCTGTCATGCCGTCGTTGTGAAGCCTATCGGCCGTAACGTCGAAGCGCAGACCGGTGCCGGTTTCAAAGCCTGCGCCCACGCCGTAAGAATAGCCGTATCCATATTCGGTGATATCGAAGGTTGCCGGAACGCTCGGGTGATCGACCTGCGAGGCCCACATGGCATTCAGACCAGCGCTGCCGCGCAGGTAGAACGAGCCGGTATAGCCATAGTCGACATCGGGGATTTCGATGATTGGGGGATAGTAGGGCATGTCGGCGGCAATAGCCTGACCGACGAGAGCGGCTCCTGCCGCCGCCACCGCAAGGGTGAGCTTACGCATTGTGGTATTCCTTTGGTTGCCACGACACCAGTCGATTGCAGCCAATATTGCGAAAACTTCTTAAGACCCACTTAACCTAAGACTTTAACCATGCTCGGGCGTGGTTTTGAATAATTACCAAAGTATTGATGTTGATTTTACTGTTAGGGTTTTGGTGACTTTTGGGCGCAGGCCATCACGAAGGCGCGCCCGGGAAACCGGGCGGATTTCTGCATCATTGCCTAACCGTCAAGCGTTTCAGGCGACGTTTCTGATGGCGCTTTCCACTTGGGTCACGACCTGCTCGACCAATTGTGCGTCGTCGGCCTCGCCCATGACCCGGATGACCGGTTCGGTGCCCGAGGCGCGTACGACGAGGCGCCCACCATTGCCGAGCATGGCCTGGCCATCGGCAATGGCCTGGATAACCTGCTTATGCTCGAGCGGCTTGCCAGCAGTGAATTTCACGCTGCGGAGCAATTGGGGCACTTTGTCGAAGCGGGCGCAGATTTCGGAAACGGGAATGCCCTTCTGCTTGAGCACGCCGAGCAATTGTAAAGCGGCGACGAGGCCATCGCCCGTGGTGGTGAAGTCGGAGAGGATAATGTGGCCCGATTGTTCGCCGCCGACATTGAAGCCTTTTTCGCGCATGGTTTCGAGAACGTAGCGGTCGCCAACCTGCGTGCGTTCCAGTGTCAGGCCGAGATTGGTCAGGTGGCGTTCGAGCCCCAGATTGCTCATGATCGTGGCAACGATGCCGCCGCCGGTGAGCATATCGCGCTCCAGCCAGCTTTCAGCAATGACAGCCATGAACTGGTCGCCATCGACCACATTGCCCTTTTCATCGATGATGATGACGCGGTCGGCGTCGCCATCGAGGGCAATGCCGATATCGGCGCGCACTTCCTTGACCTTGGCGGCGACCGCTTCAGGGGCGGTCGAGCCGACCTTGTGATTGATATTGAAGCCATCGGGTTCAGCGCCGATGGTAAAGACTTCTGCGCCCAGCTCCCAGAGGGCGATTGGGGCGACCTTATAGGCGGCGCCATTGGCACAATCGAGCACGACGCGCAGACCGGCGAGATCCATGTTCCGGGGCAGGGTGCGCTTGGCATATTCGATATAGCGGGTTCTTGCTTCCTCGTCGCGGTGAGCCCGTCCGATGTCGCGGCCTTTTGCGAGATGACGGCTCATGTCGCTGTCGATCAGCCGTTCGATTTCGGCTTCGAGCTCGTCGGATAGCTTGTAGCCGTCGGGGCGGAACAGCTTGATGCCGTTATCATCATAAGGGTTGTGGGAGGCCGAGATCATCACGCCCAGATCGGCGCGGAGCGACCGGGTGAGCATGGCGACGGCAGGTGTCGGCATGGGGCCGAGGAAATAGACATCCATGCCCACGGCGGTGAAGCCCGCGCCCAATGCGCTTTCGATCATGTAGCCGGAGCGGCGGGTGTCCTTACCGATCACCACGCGATTGCGATGGTCACCGCGCACGAATTTGGCGCCAGCGGCCATGCCAATCTTGAGGGCCAGTTCGGGGGTGAGCTTTGGACCATTGGCGAGGCCACGAATGCCGTCAGTGCCGAAATATTTGCGGGCCATTGTCGGTCCCCCCGATTCACTGGTGTGTGTTTAATGATACCACTCTGCGCTGCAATAATGGAGACGCGCGCAAAGAGAAAGGGTCACCCTCGGGTGACCCTTAATTGTGATTGTTTAAGCCTCAGCTTTCAGGCTGCGGTTCCATCCCGCTCTCGGGCGGCGCATCCGGGCGCTTTTTGGTCGACTTGCCTGCAGTGGGCACGCCGGTCGCCTTGGGGGCAGAAGTGCCATTATCATCCGGGCGCACCGGCTGCTTGCCATCCATAAGGGCGCGCAGTTCGTCGCCCGTCAGGGTTTCGTATTCAAGCAGGGCCTGCGCGATGGCTTCCCACTGGTCATGGTAGGTGGTGAGAATATCGCGGGCAGAGGCTTCGCCGTCTTCGATCAGCTTGCGCACTTCCTGATCGATGAGGCGGGCCGTGTCGTCTGACATGTGCTGGCTCTGGGTCACCGAATGGCCCAGGAACACCTCCTGATCATTGGACTTGTAGCGCACGCGACCGAGCTTTTCGCTCATGCCCCATTCCATGACCATGGAGCGGGCCAAAGAGGTTGCCATCTGGATGTCGCCGGACGCGCCGGAGGTGACTTTTTCGGGGCCGAACTTGATGATTTCGGCTTCGCGACCACCGAATAGCATGGTGAGACGGGCCAGCGCCTTTTCGCGGTTGAACGAATAGGTGTCGCCTTCGGGCAGTGTCATCACCATGCCCAGAGCGCGACCGCGCGGGATGATGGTGGCCTTGTGGATCGGGTCTATGCCGGCAACCTTGAGCGCGATGATGGCGTGGCCCGCTTCGTGATAGGCGGTCAGCTTCTTTTCGTCATCGGTCATGGCCATGGTGCGGCGCTCGGCGCCCATCATGATCTTGTCCTTGGCGTCTTCGAATTCCTGATGGGTGACGAAGCGCTTGTTGCGCCGCGCGGCCATCAGAGCTGCCTCGTTGACGAGATTCATCAGGTCCGCACCGGAGAAACCGGGCGTGCCACGGGCGAGAACCTTCAAATCCACGTCGGGCGCCAGCGGCACTTTGCGGACATGGACCTTGAGCACCTTTTCGCGGCCCGAAACATCGGGGTTCGGCACGACGACCTGACGGTCAAAACGACCGGGACGGAGCAGGGCGGGATCGAGAACGTCGGGGCGGTTGGTGGCGGCGATCAGGATGATGCCTTCATTGGCCTCGAAACCGTCCATCTCGACCAGAAGCTGGTTGAGGGTCTGTTCGCGCTCATCGTTACCGCCGCCGAGCCCCGCGCCACGCTGGCGACCGACGGCGTCGATTTCGTCGATGAAGATGATGCAGGGCGCGTTCTTCTTGGCCTGTTCGAACATGTCGCGGACGCGAGACGCGCCCACGCCGACGAACATTTCAACGAAGTCGGAACCCGAAATGGTGAAGAAAGGCACATTGGCTTCGCCAGCGACGGAGCGGGCGAGCAGCGTCTTACCGGTGCCGGGAGGGCCGACCAGCAGTACGCCGCGCGGAATCTTGCCGCCCAGACGCTGAAACTTGCCCGGATCGCGCAGGAATTCGACGATTTCTTCGAGGTCCTGCTTGGCTTCATCGACACCAGCGACGTCCTCGAATGTGATCTTGCCCTGCGTTTCGGTCAGCAGCTTGGCGCGGGACTTACCAAAGCCCATTGCGCCGCCGCGACCACCCCCCTGCATCTGGCGGATAAAGAAGAACCACACGCCGATAATGACGATGAAGGGCAGCCAGCTCGACAGCAGGATTGACCAGAAAGGGCTCGTTTCCGGGGCGCGGGCCGTGATGTTCACATCGCGGTTTTCGAGCTTGGTGATGAGATCGGCGCCTTGCGGGATGATGGTTTCAAACCGCGTACCGTCATTGAGCTGGCCGGAAACGACATCATTGGTAATGGTGACACTGCTGACGCGGCCCCCATCAATGTCAGTTACGAGCTGGCTATAGCTTTTCTCGGCAACCGATACGGAGCGCGTCGAAGACTGGAAGACCTGGAACAGGCCCATCAGCATAAAAAGAATAACCAGCCAAATGGCAAAGTTGCGGAAATTTCCGTTCATCAAACCTGTCCCGGAGAGGCGGCGAGGGAGGCGCCGTTTATTAGGGGCGAATGTAAGGCCCATAATAGGGCGTTACAAGGGCAAGTCCTCGACTCTTCGGACGTCACCGTCCAGTCATAATGTCGCGACGGGGTTAATATCAGGTGGTGCGCGTTGTGGGATTGGCATCGAGTTGCCCATCGTTACAGTGTCATTCCGGCGTAGGCCGGAATTCAAACACGCAGCCGCCAAGGACACTGATGTTGGTGAGGGACGCTGGACATGGATCCCGGCCTTCGCCGGGATGACATCGTGCAACAAAAACGCCCCGGTCATGAACCGGGGCGTCGTTATTTCATCCGGCTTGAGTGCCTAATGCGACCCAGCTGCCTCACGGACGGCATCCTGAACCTTTTCGAAGGCGCGGACTTCGATTTGACGGATGCGTTCGCGGCTGACGTCATATTGCTGGGCCAGCTCTTCAAGAGTTGACGGATTGTCCTGAAGGCGGCGGGCCTGGAAAATGGCGCGTTCGCGCTCGTTGAGCACGTCCATCGCCGAATTCAGCATGGTCATGCGCTCGTCAAACTCTTCGGTTTCGCCCAGCGTCGTTTCCTGATCGGGCGTATCGTCGACCAGCCAATCCTGCCATTCGGACGAGCCCTCGTCAGCACGCATTGGCGAATTGAGCGAGGCGTCGCCGGAGAGGCGCGAATTCATCGACACCACATCGGCTTCGGTGACGTTGAGCGTGGTGGCGATCTGCTTGATCTGGTCGGGATGGAGCGAGCCATCGTCCAAAGCCGCAATCTGGCCCTTCACCTTGCGCAGGTTGAAGAACAGACGCTTCTGGGCGGCGGTCGTGCCGATCTTGACCAGGCTCCAGCTGCGCAGGACATATTCCTGAATCGCAGCTCTGATCCACCACATCGCGTAAGTCGCGAGACGGAAGCCCTTTTCAGGCTCGAAGCGCTTGACCGCATGCATGAGGCCGACATTGCCTTCCGAAATCACTTCAGAAATCGGCAGACCATAGCCGCGATAGCCCATGGCGATCTTGGCGACAAGACGCAGATGACTGGTGATCAGCTTCTGCGCCGCGCCGGGATCTTCATGCTCTTTGTAGCGTTTGGCCAGCATGTATTCCTCATCCGGTTCCAGCATGGGGAACTTGCGGATTTCCTGAAGATAGCGGCTGAGGCCACCTTCGGCAGAGAGGACTGGCAAATTGGTTTGGGCCATGAACGCACCCCCTTTCAGCATCCCCCGCATTGAGCGGGCGGAAAAGCTGCCAATGTCCGGTGAGGCACATCGGCAGATGTAATCATCATATAGGTCGCAATGTGATGAATTTAAGAGGCGGAACCCTGACAATCATTACAAATTGTACAGGATCGCCGTCTGCGACTGCTTGTTCATCGGCATAATACGATAAAGCGATGAAAAGTTCAAACACGTCTGTGTGAGACGGTGGGCGCCGCTAGCGCGCCATCGCTCTGTTATAATCTTCAAGCGCGTCGTCGAGTTCCTGCAAATCATCGGGCAGGTCGGCCTCGAACATCATTTCCTCGCCGGTCGCGGGATGTTCAAATCCCAGCTCTGCGGCGTGGAGGGCTTGCCGGCCGAGTCCTTTTACCATGTTGGCCAGATCGTCGGGCAGCTTGTTGACCTTGGTGGCAAAGCCGGGTGCATAGAGCAGGTCTGAGACGAGAGGATGGCCGATATGGGCCATGTGCACGCGGATCTGATGGGTGCGGCCGGTTTCCAGCTGGCATTGAATGCGGGTGATGTCCCAGCCGTCGTCGCCAAAGCGGGCTTCCACGGCATAATGGGTGATGGCCTCGCGGCCCGATTTGAGCACCGCCTGTTTCAGCCGATTGCCCGGATCGCGGCCCAAGGGGGCATCGACAGTGCCCATGCCTGATTGGGTGGCGCCCCAGGCATAGGCGATATAGGCGCGATGCAAAGGGCCGGTGCGACCGTGATCGGCGAATTGCTCGGACAGATGCTTATGGGCCTTTTCGGTCTTGGCAGCGACCATGACGCCGGACGTGTCCTTATCAAGCCGATGGACGATGCCCGGGCGTTTAACGCCGCCAATGCCTTTGAGACTGTCGCCACAATGATAGATCAGCGCATTGACCAGCGTGCCTGAGGGCGAGCCGGGGGCAGGGTGCACGACCATGCCGACAGGCTTGTTGATGACGATGAGGTGATCATCTTCGTAGAGAATGTCGAGCGGAATGTTTTCCGGCTGCGGTTCGGCATCTTCAGGCGGTGGAGCGACAAGAGTGATTGTCTCGCCAGCCTTGACCCTATATTTGGGTTCGCCAACCGGCTTGCCGTCCACCGTGACGGCGCCGCCAAGGATCAGGTCTTTGATCCGGTTGCGGCTGAGCGCATCGTGCGCCTTGGCCAATACCGCGTCGATCCGACCACCGGCGAGCGTTTCGTCGACCACAATCTCAACGGGTTCGCCCTCAAATTCGAAATCGGTATCTTCCGCCATGAGCAATCCTGATCAGAACGAGCCGCAGGCCGAGGCCACAGAGTGGACACCCGAAGCCAAGGCTGCATTGGGAAAAGCCCGCCGGTCATTCGCATTTTCGATGGGCATAATGTTGCTCGGCTTTATGGCGGTTGGCTTTGCGCTTGTCTATCGCGTCATGCGCGACAGCCCGCCGCCCGCTATCGCGGAAGTTGTGGCTATTCCAGCCGGGTCGGAAGTGCTTTCGGCAGTGAACAGCGATGGCACTATTCAGGTGACGTATAGCGTGGGTGGCGCGGTGATGCTGTCGGTTTTCGACGCTGGCACGGGCGAACTGGTGCGTAGCGTGCGCATTGAAACCGAATAAGACTGGAGCTTAGCGGTCCTGAATTTCTTTGACCGCGGCGAGGCGGTCGGAAACGGAGCCGCGCTGCGCCTCGCTGGGTGGGGGCAGCATATCTTCGCTTTCGCCATCGTCGGCAAAGCGCTGTACCCGGTCGAACAGGCTTTCTTCGGGGAAAGCGTTGGATGGCTTTTCGGTCTGTTCGGCATAGACGAGCTGGCTGACGCTTGCAGCGATGTCGCTGAGCTTCTTACGCAACGCATCGGGTTTGAAACGCTCGCTTTCCCAGTCGGCCAGAATGGCCGCCTCGACCTTGCTCACCTTGGTCTGCAGGCTTGCCAATGCATCATCCATTGAGAGCTGGTCGGCAAGCGACTTGCCGTTATTTCCGCCGGTTGAGGACGCTGCGAGTAAGGCATTGAGGCTGTGTTCGGCGCTGGCGATCTGGGCTTCGGCTGTCGAAACGTCTTGTGCGGAATGCTCTTTGTCATTGTTGCCTTGCGTCTTTGCACGCAAGGCTTCGATCTCGCCGTCGCGGGTGGACAATTCGCGTTCGCGCATACGCAGACGCTGCGAGAGGTCCGCATTTTCCTTTTCCAGCTCAAGCACGCGGGCGCGCAATTCGATCTCGCGGCTTTCCAACTCGCGGACTATGCTGAGATGGTTTTCACGCTCGGCCTTAAGGGCGCCCAGATCCGTGCGCTTCTGGTTGGCCTCGCTGAGTTGCTCGGCCAATCGCTTGCGCAGGGTTTCGACATTCATCTCCAGCCGGCGGGTGGAGAGCGCAAATTCGGCGCGAAGCTGGTCCTTGTCGGCGCGGAACTCGGCCATGGTAATGGGCGTGGCGGCTTCGATGCGGCGCTTGGTCAGGCGCACGGCGCGCTGCCAGACGGCGGGCATGATGATAAGCGCCAGCAGAACTGCAATCAGCAGGCCCAGAGCAAAGTACATGATGTTCTCGATCAGCATCGAACATCTCTCCGGCGGCGCAGCCGCCCGTCAGTTACGCATTACAATCTGACAGTCAGGTGGCCTTTGGGCCATCCTGCGGTCCCACCAATGCTAGCGCCTTTGGCGGGCCCCGTCACGGCAAAGCCCGAGCTTATGGCTCCGGCTCACGGCAGAATTGATTGCAAGAGCGATCAGAACGGGTTCCAGGTGGGCTCGTTGGTGAAGTTGAGATAGCCGACATTGATGCCGAGGCGGGCGCCGACACCCGAGCGGATCGGCACGACAACCACGTTGCCGCGCTTGGTCACGGTCATGCCAAAGCCGCCCAGCACATAGGCCGAGCCATCGACGCCGGGATAGCGGCCCAGAATTTCCTGAATGGTGGAGAGATTATAGACCAGCATCATCACCTTGGAGCCATCGCCGCCAATGTCGAAGCCGATGGATGGGCCCTGCCAGTAAATCTTGAACTGACCAGCATTGCGGGTGTTGAGGGTGCCTTCGCCATATTTGGCGCCAACGATCAGTGCACCACCGGCTTCTTCGCCAAGAATATAGCCATTGGGCAGGCCAAACTGGCTGACGGCGCGCTCGACGACCGAGGCCAGACCCTGAGCTGCCGAGCCGAAAAATTGCTGACCGCTTTCAACCAGTTCTTCGCCAGAAAACGTGTCGCTGAGCGATCCTTGAGCAAAAGCTGGTGCTGATGGCGCCAGAAGAGCCGAGAGAAACGCGGCGAACAGGGCGAGGCGCTTGAACATATTTTGATCTCCCTAGGGAAGGCGCAGTTTACGAAGACCTTAATGTCTTCTGCGTCAGAATTGGGACGCCGGCACGCCGATCATTGGGATTGATGATGAAGCAAATCTCTAAACAAATCTTAACCATGATCGCCCTTGTTTTGCCGCTTTTCGGGCCATTTCCGGCCATGGTGTCACCAGTGCTCGCGCAATCTTTATCCAGTTATGTGCTGACGGATCCTTTGACCGGTTATGCCATCGGTGGAATGGACCCGGTCTCCTATTTCACCGAAACCGCGCCTCAGCGCGGCAGGCGGGAGCTGGAAACCGAATGGATGGGCGCGGTCTGGACTTTTGCCAGCGAAGCCAATCGCGATGTGTTCAGGGCGCATCCAGAAATTTATGCGCCGCAATATGGTGGGCATGGTGCGATGAGCATGGCACGCGGATTTATCTCCGACGCTGACGCCAATATCTACGCGGTCTACAAACAGCGGCTGTTCCTGTTTTATTCGGCCTCTAACCGCGAAGCATTCCTGCTGGCCCCCGACGCGGCGGCTTTAAGTGGGGAAGAACATTGGCAGGTTTTGTCCAAAAGCCTGCCGATCCGGTAGTGCGCCCAGAAAAGCCGCTTTATTGTCCCAATAACTGATTCTAGCCGCCTGCCGGCTTTGCACGGAGAATGACACATGGCCGATATCATCGAGCTCAAGGCAACCGATCTGGCCGCCATGCTCTGTTCCAGGGTCTGCCATGACCTGATCAACCCGATCGGCGCCATTGGCAATGGGCTCGAAGTGCTGGCCGATCCGGCGCAGGGCGAAATGGCGGAGGGCGCGCGCGATCTGATCGCCAATGCCGCCAAACAGAGCCGCGCCAAGCTCGAATTTGCCCGCCTGGCCTATGGTGCGTCTTCGACCGCAGGCACCGATATCGACACCCGCGAATGCGAGCGCGTTGCGCGCATCCTGTTCGAGATCGAAAAGGCCGATCTTGAATGGAATGTGCCGCTGATCCTTCTGCCCAAGCACAAGGCGAAGCTCTTCATGAACATGCTGCTGATCGCAGCAGGTTCCGTGCCGCGCGGCGGCGTGGTAACGGCCTCGATCACCGGCGCGGGTGGTGAGGAAAAGTTCGAGTTCACTTCCAAGAGCGACCCGGAGAAGCGTCAGAAGACGCTGGTTCCATCTGGTTCGGCTGGTCTTTTGTCCGGCATGCCCGAGGAAGGCTCGGTGGACGCGCGGGGCATTCAGCCCTTCTATACCGGGCTTCTGGCCCGCATGACCGATATGGACATCACGATCGGGCTGGAGAACGACATGTTCTTCTTTACAGCCGTGCCGCAGGCCAAGGCCGACGCAGCGGAATAGAAGCGTTTCGATAACCATTCGCCAATGATTGAAGGGCATATTCGGCAGAGCATTTCAGCTCTGTCGGGGTCCTTCTTTATGCGCACCTGCCTCATTGTCGATGATTCCAGCATCGTGCGCAAAGTGGCGCGGCGCATCCTGGAAGACATCGACTATCATGTGGATGAGGCGGAAGATGGCCAGGAGGCCATCGACAAATGCCGCCAGCAGATGCCCGACGCTATTCTGCTCAACTGGAATATGCCGATCATGAGCGGGCTGGAATTCCTCAAACTCCTGCGCACCTATATTGGCGGTGAGAAGCCGCGGGTGATCTATTGCACGGTCGAAAACGACATTGGTGCGATTGCCATGGCGCTCAAGGCGGGTGCGGACGATTATATGATGAAGCCGTTTGATCGCGCTCTTCTGGAAGCCAAGTTCGACTTGCCGGAAGATGTGGCAGCTTAGCTTTCTTCGGTCGCTCTGCTGAGCAAAAAAGCCTTTTCCCGCGCGTTTCGCGTCAATTCCGCAGCCTTTCTGAATTCCAGATTGGCTTCGGTATGTCGCCCGAGCTTGCGCAGAATGTCGCCGCGCACGCCGTAGAGCAGATGGTAATTGGCGAGTACTGGCGCATCCCTTAGAGCATCGACCAATGGCAAGGCAGCAGCAGGCCCCTGAGCCATGGAGATGGCCACCGCCCGGTTCAGCTCAATGACCGGTGATGGCGTCATCTGATTGAGCAGAGCGTAAAGGGCGGAGATCTGATCCCAGTCGGTCTGCTCGGAACTGTGTGCACGGGCGTGGCATGCGGCGATTGCGGCCTGCACGGTGTAAGGGCCAGAAGGGCCGTCCATGGTCTGCGCCCTTGCAAGTGCCGCCAGGCCACTGTCAATCATGATGCGATCCCAGAGGGTGCGGTCCTGATCGGGCAGCAAGATGGGTTGCCCTCTGGCGTCAGTGCGCGCTCCTGAGCGGGAATGCTGCAATTCCATCAGGGCGAGCAGGCCGTAAACTTCCGCTTCGTTCGGCATGAGACCGACGAGAATACGGCCCATGCGCAGCGCCTCTTCGCAGAGTTGTGGCCGCATCCAGTCGTCGCCGGCAGTGGCAGAATAGCCTTCGTTGAAAATCAGGTAGAGGACGCCGAGAACAGAGGCGAGGCGTTCGTTTCGATCTGTGCCGGTGGGAATTTCGAAGGGCAGTCCAGCATCGGCAATGGTGCGCTTGGCTCTGACAATACGCTGGCCGATGGTTGTGTCATTGGCCAGAAAGGCGCGGGCAATTTCCTCGGTGGTCAGCCCGCCGATAAGGCGCAAGGTGAGGGCCACCCGGCTTTCCGCTGGCAGGATGGGGTGACACGACGTGAAGATCAGGCGGAGCAGATCGTCACCGAATTCGTCGTCGAGCTGGTCGTGGAGGACGGTTTCGGTGTCGGGCGTCGCCTCCTCGATGATGCGTCCGACTTCTTCGAGCTTGCCGGCGGCCATTTTGCGGTGCCGAAAATAATCGATAGCCTTGCGTTTGCCCGCCTGTGCCAGCCAGGCGCCGGGATTGTTGGGCACGCCGGTCTGGGGCCAGCTTTTCAGCGCGGCCATGAGCGCGTCCTGCGCCAGCTCTTCGGCGAGCGAAATGTCGCGCACCATGCGGGTCAGCCCGGCGATGACACGGGCCTGTTCGGCACGCCAGACGGCATTGATGGCGCGATCGGTCTCTTGCCTGTCACTCATGCTGGCGTCTCTTGAACATGGTCATCGCTGGTCCGCGCTGCCGCAAGAATTGCAGCACTTTGCGAGTTGCACAAACAAAAACCCCGCGCTTTTGGGCGCGGGGTACAAATCGGTCGAGCAGGCCGTTGCGGGTCAGGCCACGTTCTCGTTGTAGATTTCGTTTTCATCGGGCTCGCGCAGCACATAGCCACGGCCCCAGACGGTTTCGATATAATTCTTGCCGCCAGTCGCCACCGAAAGCTTCTTGCGCAGCTTGCAGATGAAGACGTCGATGATCTTGAGTTCGGGTTCGTCCATGCCACCATAGAGGTGGTTGAGGAACATTTCCTTGGTGAGCGTCGTGCCCTTGCGGAGCGAAAGCAGCTCCAGCATCTGGTATTCCTTGCCCGTCAGGTGAACGCGCGCGTTCTGCACTTCGACGGTCTTGGTGTCGAGGTTGACCATCAGGTCACCAGTCGAAATGACCGACTGGGCATGGCCCTTGGAACGGCGAACGATGGCGTGGATGCGGGCCACGAGTTCGTCCTTGTGGAAAGGCTTGGTCATGTAATCGTCCGCACCGAAGCCGAGACCACGAACCTTGTCCTCGATGCCGGCGAGGCCGGACAGAATGAGGATCGGCGTCTGAACCTTGGCGACGCGGAGGGTGCGCAGCACCTCATATCCGCTCATGTCCGGAAGGTTCAGGTCCAGAAGGATAATGTCATAATCATAGAGTTTGCCGAGATCGACGCCTTCTTCACCGAGGTCGGTGGTGTAGACGTTAAAGCTCTCGGACTTGAGCATCAGTTCGATGCTCTGCGCTGTGGCGCTATCGTCCTCGATAAGGAGTACCCGCATTCATATTCCCCTTGTCATTCGTTCCTGCTGGAACCTGCGAGAGGCAGGCCAATTGCCTCTATCGCTCCAACCCTACTGGATATGATCAAAGCCTAAGCGCAACTAGTTAACAAAGTTTAATTCTGATCCGCAATACGCAAAGAGCGTTAGGGTGAATTAATATTAACTCATTGAAAAATCTATGTAAATTGCTTGAAAAAATCTTAAAGCAAAACATTAAGAAGCCGTTCCAAGTGATTCTTGGGACTCAAGCAATTGTGGCATTTGGGAGGGTTTTTGCCACATGTGTGGCGGAAGGCGGATTTCGCCAATCCTCCATGCCTTAAAGCTTTTCAGTTAACGATCGGTTACATTCTGATTCGTGACGCCAGCCATAGGCGGGCCGACCAGAAACCATAATCATGGCGAAGCTGGCCTTAGTCGTTAACATTATCGGGCGCAAAAAGCGGCGAATTGATGAAAGCTCTGATCTCGGCCATCGATGCGATTGAAGAGGTAGAGGTGTTCGGGCGGGTCAAGTCCGTCCAAGGCCTGCTCATCGAGGTTATTGGTCCGGTGCGCGAATTGCGGGTTGGTGGCCGGGTGGTTATCGAAGCCAGCGGCGGGGAGCATCTGGATGCCGAGATTATCGGTTTCAGGGATGGCCACGCCCTGTGCCTTCCCTTTGGTGAATTGCGCGGCGTAAGGCTTGGATGCAAGGCCGTGTTTCGTCGCCATGACGGTTCGGTCAATCCGTCCGCTTCCTGGCTGGGCCGGGTGATCAATGCCAATGGCGAGCCAATCGACGGCAAAGGACCATTGGCGCGGGGCGTCAAGGCCTATGCATTGCGCCAGTCGCCGCTCGCGGCCCACGACCGCACGCGGGTGGGTGAGCCGATCGAATTGGGCGTGCGGTGCCTTAATACGTTTACGACCATGTGCGAGGGCCAGCGCATGGGTATCTTTGCCGGGTCAGGCGTTGGCAAATCGGTGCTGATGTCGATGCTGGCGCGCAACACCGATGTCGATGTCTCTATTATTGGGCTGATCGGTGAGCGCGGGCGTGAGGTGCATGAGTTCATCCAGGAATATCTGGGTGAAGAGGGCCTGAAGCGCGCGGTGGTTGTCGTTGCCACATCCGACGAGGCGGCGCTGATGCGGCGGCAGGCCTGCTATATCTCTATGGCGCTCAGCGAATATTTCCGTGACCAGGGCAAGCGTGTGCTCTGCATGATGGATAGCCTGACCCGCTTTGCCATGGCACAGCGCGAGATCGGGCTTGCCATTGGGGAACCGCCCACGGCCAAGGGTTATCCACCGACGGTGTTCACAGAATTGCCACGATTATTGGAACGGGCAGGGCCGGGTAAACCAAATTCGGGGTCCATTACCGGTCTATTTACCGTTTTGGTGGAAGGTGATGATCACAATGAGCCCATTGCCGATGCCGTGCGCGGTATTCTCGATGGTCACATTGTGATGGAGCGCGGCATTGCCGAGAGGGGACGTTACCCCGCCGTCAATGTGCTCCGGTCCATCTCGCGGACCATGCCAGGATGCGTGCCGGACGATGTTCGGCCCACCCTGTCTCGGGCGCGGGAACTCATGTCCATCTTTTCGGACATGGAGGAGCTGATCCGGCTGGGGGCTTACCGGAAAGGGTCAGATCCAAACGTGGACCGCGCAATCGCCATCAACCCCAAGCTGGAAGCCTTTCTGGGCCAGCGGCGGGATGAGGTGACGACGATCATGGAGGGATATGCAGCCCTTGCAGAAATCGTCGCCGAGGCGGATGCGGGGTTTTGACGGTGCGGCGCCGCGTCTATGGGCCGTTCCGGAGCTGACTTGATGTGTAAGGAGTACAGGTCTTGAAATCGCGCAGCGAGAGCCTCATCAGGCTCAAGAAGTTCCAGGTGGACGAGAAGCGCCGTCAGGTCGCGCAGATCGAGATGATGATTGCCGATTTCGAGCGCATGGCGTCCGAACTCGACCAGCAGATCGAGATCGAGCAGACCAAGACCGGCATTTCTGATGTGGCCCATTTCGCCTATTCGACTTTTGCCAAGGCCGCCATGGTGCGCCGCGACAATCTTCTGGCATCGGCCAATGATATGAAGAGCAAGCTGGAAGCCGCGCAGGACGCGCTGGCTGAAGCGCTCGAAGACCTCAAGAAGGTCGAATTGCTCGATCAGCGCGAGCATCAGCGCGAACGCGACGAGCAGAACAAGCTTGAGCAGCAGGATTATGACGAAGTGGCGCGGCTGCGTTTTCGTCGCCAGTAATCGAAACGTCTAGCGCATATGAAAAGGCCCGCCGAAGCGGGCCTTTTGCATTGGGAGTGTGGCAGGATTACTGCGACACGACCGGAGCCGGAGCCATGGTGTCAGCCGGAGCTGCGTCCATAGCCGGGGCCGGAGCGCGCGGGTCTTCCCAGACGAAGTCTGGAGCGGCTTCGAGAGCTTCTGCCGTGGTCGGCAGGACCCAGCGCCAGGTGTTGTCGGCGGCCATGGTGTGTTCCAGCGACAGGAAGTCAACGGCGACGTTCTTTTCGCCAATGCCGAGGAAGCCGCCAACACCGATCACAACGGCGTTGATGTCGCCATCAGCAGTCACGATCAGATCGTTGACCTTGCCGATTTCCTCAGCGTCGTCAGCGCCGCTCGAATAGATGGGAGCGCCCAGCAGATCGTTGACGATGAAGTCTTCAGCGCCAATGGTGTAGCCAGCCGAGAATTCCCAAGGCGTACGGGCGGTGGCGGTAACAGCCATGCCATCGGTCGCCGGGGCAGGGGTCACAGCAGGGGCTGCGTCGGTGGCCGGTGCCATCGAGTCGGCAGGTGCCATGGTGTCAGCCGGGGCCATGGAATCGGTCGGAGCAACATCAGTTGCCGGAGCTTCGGTGGCCGGCGCTTCAGGAACGGCTGGGGTTTCAGTCTGGGCGATAGCAGCGGTGCTGAGGACCAGAGCGATAGCCGAGCTAGTCAAAAGGGTGCGGATCATTATAGGCTCCATTTGTTCATCGTTGCGGTGAACAGGGCCGTACGGCGCAAAACTTGCCGGTAGCGCGTCGTGCGGCCCATGCTGTTCATGCCGGGTCAACGCAGCCAAGCGCCGAGCCGTTCCCGAGCTTTTTCTCATTCTTGTGATTTGGTGGCTGCGTTCCGGCGGGCCAGCGCCCGGAAAGCCCGGTCAGCCGGTGATCACAGCGCTTGAAGTGTCATAATCGCGCATGGCACGATGTGGCATGCCGCCATCGGTGAATTCGGGGCCGAAGGCGACGAAGCCCAGTTTTTCATAAAAACCCAGCTTGTCCGATTGTGCCGTGAGGAAGAAGCGTTCGTGACCCTTCGCCTTTGCGTAGCTCATGGCTGACTTGATCAGCTTCTGCGCAATGCCGCGCCCGCGAAATGCCTGACGCACGGCCACCCGGCCAATCTTTATGTGCTCAGCCTGTTCGATCAGCCGCAAGGTGCCAACAACCTCGCCCTCGGCTACGGCCACGAAATGGGTGCAGGTGAGGTCGTAGGTGTCGTGCTCTTCTTCCTCTGGCACCTTCTGTTCCCAGACGAAGACTTCGCGCCGCAGGGCAAAGGCGGCATTGGAAAGGGTGGAGAAGACGGGAACGGGGAAGATGATGGGTTCGGACATGACGCGATTTTACCGCCGTCCAGTGCAGATCACAATCTTATCTCGTTTTTCCAGCAAGCGTTGAAAGCTGGTTCAGCGCCGGGGCCTGATGCACAAGCTGGTTGATGAAGGCGAGCTTTTCAATGACAGGCGGGGTGAGGATGAAGGGGTAGGCGTCTGCCTGTCCCACGGCGCGGTTAAGATTGTTGATGAGGCTGGAGAGCGGAATCCAATGGCCGATGATGGCAGCCATGTCCGGCTCCATATAGGGGTCGAAGGTGACTGCCGGTACGACAAGGTTGGCGTCGCCCGTCGAAGGGCGCGCACGCAGGCCGAATGATGCCGCCATTTCCACCGTATCGGTGATGTGCAGATGGTGGGCGAAGCTTTCGGCGAAGTCTTCCCAAGGATGGGCGGTGGCATAGGCGCTGATATGGGTCCGATACCAGCCCAGAGGCGCGCCATTGGCATAATAGGCTTGCAGAGACTGGCTGTAGTCAGCGCGTTCATCACCGAACAGCGCGCGGAAGCGCTCCAGAGCGGGACTGTTATCGACCAGAATGTCCCAGAAGTGGTGGCCGATTTCGTGACGGAAATGACCAAGAAGGGTACGGTAAGGTTCGCCCATATCGACGCGGCGGCGTTCGCGTTCCGCATCATCTGCCTCAGCGAGCGCAATGGTGATGATACCGTTGTCGTGGCCTGTCATGACGCGCTCGGGCGCGGTCTCAATGTCGGCGAGGAACCGGAAAGCGAGGCCATGCTCGGGGTCTTCGGCTCGGGTATGCAGAGGCAGGCCAAGCCGGATCAGGGAATAGAACAGGCGCTTTTTGGCGCGTTCGATGGCCTGCCATTGTGACAGGTGTAGGCTATTGTCGATGGGGGGAATGGTCTCGTTGTGCCTGCACGCGGCGCAATAAATATCGCCGCCGGGTTCGGCCTTTATCAGCCAGTTGCACGCGCCATGAGTGGCATTGGCGCAGTAGATATAGGCTTCATCGGGCAGAGCGGGACTTGCCCAGATGCCGTTGTCTGCATTGAGGGAGAGGAGCGCATTGTGTTGCGGCGCATAGCCCAGGGCGTGGCCGCAGTTTTCGCAGAGTGCATTTTCGAAATAGACGCTGTTGCCGCAATGGTCGCAGACAAAGAGTTTCATGGTGTTTGGCCCCGATGAGCAGAGCAACAATGCGCTTCCTCACATCTGCGTTCCGCCCGCAACCGCAGGGCTGCCCATGCGTTCGTGCATGGAGATGAGGAGAAGTGCCATGCCCGATATCGAAGAGCAGAAAATTCGCGAGCGTGCCTTCCAGCTTTGGGATCAGGCGGGCCAGCCTGACGGGCGGGAGGAAGAGTTCTGGTTTCTGGCGGAACGCGAACTGGCCGAGCGCGGCGAAGCCGATGTTTCCGAACAGAATGCCGATATTGACGCGCCGCCAGTCGTTCCGGGTCGATTGAGTTAACCGTTAAGCGCGCTGCGGCTGGTCCTTCGAGGCTTCATTGAAGGACCAGCGGTTGCGGCCGCCAGCCTTGGCACAATAAAGAGCGCTGTCTGCTTCAAATTGCAGACGCTCGATGGAGACGTCACCCGCGCTGAACAGGGCGATGCCGACTGACGCGCCAATTTCGATCGTGTGGCCTTCAATGTCGAAGGGCTGGGACAGCGATTTGACGATGCGATTGGCGACGAGGATGGAATAGTCCTGATTGTCCATATTCCCGAGCACAACAGCGAATTCGTCACCACCGAGCCGCGCGGCGATGTCTTCGGCTCGGAGAATGGTTTGCAGGCGTCCCGCGACATGGCGCAGCAATATGTCACCGGCACCATGGCCGAACGTGTCATTGGCCTGTTTGAATTTATCAAGATCGACATAGAGCAGCGCGCAGGCCTGGCCAGCATTTCGCGGCAGCCAAAGCTCCTCGAAATGCTCGGCGAGACGGATGCGGTTTGGCAGGCCGGTGAGGCTGTCGTGATAGGCCATGTGGCTGATGCGCAATTGCAGGCGCTTGCGGTCGTCGATATTTTCCAGCGTGCCGATCCATTCGGCTGGTACACCATTGGCGTCGGCGATCATGGCGCCACGGAAATTGACCCAGACCCAATCATTCGCCTCGGTCAGAACGCGTACTTCGGCGGTGACAGTGGACTCACCGGCCTGAATGGCGGTGGCGAGCGCCTTGTTGAGGCGTGGCCTGTCTTCTTCATGCAAGCGTTCGACCCAACCTCGCTCCAGCGCAGATTGGTTTGATGCGCCTGTAAAATCTTCCCAGCCTTCCATCTCAAGCACATTGCCTTCGGTGTCGGCACGCCATGTCACCATGGCCCCAACCTTCGCGACGGCGCTATAGCGTTGGCTGGACAGAGCCAGTTCGGCGGCGCGTTCAGCCAGACGGGCATGGGACCTGGTCTGCGCGCCATAGAGGGTATCGAGTTCGTCGACAATCGTGGTGGGAACCGGCGGGAGCGCTGCCGTGCTATCATTGGCAATGGCGCGTGAGCGGGCCACCATGGCTTCGATGGGTCCGCTGATCTTTCGTGCCATGAAGAGCGACAGCATGATGGCAACGATCAGGGCGATCACGACGCCAAAGCCGAAGGCGATAAGCGGGTTCTGCCAACGCGCGTCAAGCAAGGCCTTAGGCACGCCGACCACGACCACCCAGCCAGGCGTGCTTTCAATCGTGGCGAAACCAAAGCTGATTGGCGTACCGTCGAAAGCCAATGCATTGAATGCGCCGTTCTCGCTGCCCACGGCGAGCAGTGCGTTCCAGGTGGGCACGGGACGGCCCAGATTTTCGGCTGCGGCGGCGGATCGGGTGATGATCTTGCCATTGCCGTCGACCACGGCAACCAGCATTTCCTGACCTGTTACATCGCCAAAAGTGATTTTGTCTGCAACGGCCTGGACATCAGCCGTCAGAGTCAGAGAAGCCGAGCTGCCGGCGCCTATTGGAACCTGGAAGGTGACTTTGGCGGATTCTCCTGGCAGGATGTCGATGAGATTGGTGACGGTCCAGGGGGGCGTTACGTTGATACCGATGTCCGGCGTCTTGACGATGCTGGACCGACCATTGAAGTGGCGGTTGATGATGTTGAGTTCGGTGGCATATTCACCGGCCCTGGTGCGTGCATTGGCCTGAGCGCCAATTGTGCGGATCATTTCCACATCGGACACAAGCGAGCCATGGACCATGGAGGCAATGACCTTGGCATTGTCGACCAAACCGGTCTCGGCGGCTTGCCGATCTGTCTGGGCCGTTCTGATCATGACCATAGCGAGAAGGACTATGGGCGGCAGCAGGGCTGCCATGATGATGAGGCTAAGGAAGGTGCGTAGCCTGATGCGTGCTCGCTTGGGCGTCTCCTTGGAATTAAGCACTAGACCATCCCCCGCATCGACTGCATCAGATTACAATATCACGGTTTCCTAATTCGTCCGACTTTCAACATTGGTTGGGTTATTTCGGTATTAATGTGTATTCGTAGTTACACGGAGCCGACCGTCTTGAGACGTACACGCGGATGAACTTCGTTCTGACTCATGATCACAGTCTGCGGGCGGAAGCGCTCGATGATGGAGCGGACATGCGGACGGATCGAGGGCGAGGTGATGAGCACCGGGATTTCGCCCAGCTGAGCCGCTTTCTCATAGGCGTTCTGCACTGCGCCGATGAATTGCTGGAGCTTGCTCGGGGCCATCGCGAGATGGCGTTCTTCGCCGACACCGGCCATGGATTCGGCAAAGTCGCGCTCCCATTGAGGAGAGAGGGTGAGCAGGGGCAGGTTGCCATCTGGGCCGATATTGGCGGCGCAAATCTGGCGGGCCAGGCGGGCGCGAACATGTTCGGTGATGGTCTGGACGGAGCGGCCATTGCCCGCGATTTCGGCTACAGCCTCAAGGATCGAGGACAGATCGCGAATGGAAATGCGTTCGGTCAGCAGCGACTGCAGGACACGCTGTAGGCCGGACACCGTAATCATCGTCGGGATAATGTCTTCCACCAGCTTTTGCTGATCTTTGGGCAGGCCTGAGAGCAGCGACTGCACATTGGCATAGCTCAATAGGTCCGCAACATTGGCCTTGAGGATCTCGGTCAGATGGGTGGAAATCACAGTCGAGGGATCGATTATGGAGAGGCCGCGCAATTCGGCTTCGTCCCGTAGCGCAGGGTCGATCCAGGTGGCAGGCAGACCGAAAGTGGGCTCGGTCGTGTGCGTGCCTGGCAGGTCGATCTTGTTGCCATAGGGGTCCATGACCATCATCTGATTGGCATAGATCTGTCCGGCGCCGGCTTCGACTTCCTTGATGCGAACCTTATAGTCGTTCGGCTCCAACTGCATGTTATCGAGAATGCGAACCGGCGGCATGACAAAGCCCAGTTCAAGCGCAAGCTGACGGCGCAGGGCCTTGATCTGTTCGGTCAGGCGGTCGGTGCCTGTTTCGTCTTCCTTGACAAGCGAGAGCAGGCCATAGCCGAGTTCGAGCTTGAGATCGTCGATCTTGAGGGCGTCGGTGATCGGTGGCTCTGAGGGTTGATTATTGGCAGGCGAGCCGGGGGCGCCCATCTGCCCCATGGCCGCCTTGGCCAGAGCCTCCTCGGCTTCCTGCTTGTCCCGTACTTCCTTGGATTTGCCGGCGCGGAAAGCAGCGTAGCCAACACCGCCCGCCAGCGCCATGAATGGAATGATGGGCATGCCGGGCAAAAGCGCCAGCGCTGCCATGACGGCAGAGGACATGCCCAGAGCGCGGGGATAGCCGGCAAACTGCTTGGTCAGTGCCTTGTCGGCGGCGCCGGTGACGCCGGATTTCGACACCAGAATACCGGCGGCGGTCGAGACGATCAGCGCCGGGATCTGACTGACGAGACCGTCGCCGATGGTTAGGAGCGTATAGACGCCCCCGGCTTCCTGAAAGCTGAGGCCCTCTTGCAGAATGCCGATCAGCATGCCAGCGGCGATGTTGATAAAGGTGATGATGAGGCCGGCAATGGCGTCGCCGCGCACGAATTTGGATGCACCATCCATGTTACCGAAAAAGGCGCTTTCGCCTTCGAGTTCGGCGCGGCGCTTTTTGGCGGTGTCTTCGTCGATCAGGCCCGCCGAAAGGTCGGCGTCGATGGCCATCTGCTTGCCTGGCATGGCGTCGAGGCTGAAGCGGGCCGCGACTTCGGCGATACGGCCCGAGCCCTTGGTGATGACGATGAAGTTCACGATCATCAGGATCAGGAAAATCACGGTTCCGATGACGAAATTGCCGCGCGTCACGAAATTGCCGAAGGCTTCGATGACGTGACCGGCAGCGGCCGTGCCGTTATGACCTTCGGCCAGGATCAGACGCGTCGTGGCAAGGCTGAGGCCCAACCGCAGCATGGTGGCGATCAGCAGAACGGTGGGGAAGGCGGAGAATTCGAGCGGCTTCTGGATGAACAGAGCTGTCATCAGGATCATGACCGAAAACACGATCGAGATCGCCAGCAGCATGTCCACCAGAAGCGGTGGCATGGGCACGATCAGGATAACGATCAGCCCCATCACACCCGCGGCGAGCGCGATGTCGCCCGAACGCAGCATGTCGATGACGCTGGTCACCGATGGCAGCTTGAAACCGGGGCGGGGGGATGAGGGAATATCGGTCATTGGTTAGACGGGCTTACGCCACCACCCGCTTTTCGCCGGGCTCGGGCACATGCACACCCTCGTCGGCATATTGGTTGAGCTTGTTGCGCAGCGTGCGGATCGAGATGCCAAGAATGTTGGCTGCGTGCGTGCGATTGCCGAAGGTGTGATCGAGCGTGTCCAGAATAAGATCGCGCTCCACATCGGCGACCGTGCGGCCAACAAGGGCGCGGTTCATGGCCTCGGCAGTCTGGGCTGCCATGGCGGCAGGCGAAACGGCGCGGGCCGCTTCGGCAAGGCCCATGCCGTCGGGCAGGACGATGGCTTCGGGTTCGATCGTGTCGCCTAACGACAGCAATACGGCTCGGTGGAGCGTGTTTTCCAGTTCGCGCACATTGCCTGGCCAGGGAGCCTTGACCAGTGCATCGCGCGCAGCGGGGGAGAGCGCGCGGGGCGGAATGCCATTGGCCTTGGCATATTTGGCCACGAAGTGCTCGGAGAGCGCGATGATGTCGCCCGGGCGATCCCGAAGCGCGGGGAGCTTGAGGTTGACGACGTTGAGGCGGAACAAGAGGTCTTCGCGGAAGCTGCCTTCGCGGACAGCCTCGGAGAGGTTGCGGTTGGAGGTGGCGAGAATGCGGATATCTACCGGCACCGGCTTGGTGCCACCGACGCGGTCGATGACGCGCTCCTGAATGGCGCGCAGCAGCTTGGCCTGCAACCGCACGTCCATTTCGGAGATTTCGTCGAGCAGGAGCGTGCCGCCCGAGGCTTCCTCGAACTTGCCGATGCGGCGTGCAATGGCGCCGGTGAATGCCCCCTTTTCGTGGCCGAACAATTCGCTTTCCAGCAGCGCCTCGGGGATGGCGGCGCAATTGACGGAAATGAAGGGCTTGTTGGCGCGGCGCGAGCGAGCATGAACATATTTGGCAACGACTTCCTTGCCGGTGCCGCTTTCGCCAGTAATCAGGATCGAGGCTTCGGATGGCGCAATCTGCTCGGCCATGCGCACCACACGTTCCATGATCGGATCGCGATAGAGGAAGTCGGAGCTTTCGCGTGCCACTGCGGCGATGACGGCTGCGATCAGTTCTGCATCGGGGGGGAGCGGGATATATTCCTTGGCCCCGGCGCGGATGGCGTTGACGGCAGCGGCGGCATTGGTTTCGACGCCACAGGCAACGACGGGAATGGCGATGCGCTCGGCTTCGAGCCCGGCGATGAGCCCCGAAATGTCCATCATGACATCGACCAGCAGCAGGTCGGCGCCCTTACCCGCGCGTAGAGCGGCAAGGCCGATCTCGATGGAGGGGGCGTGGGCGACCTTGGCCCCGCCATCCATGGCCATCTTGGTTGCGGTGGAGAGCTGGCCTTCGAGGGCTCCGATGATGAGCAGGCGCATTGGTTTCGCTCCCTTACTGGGGCTTGATGATTTCGGTCATGGTGACGCCGAGCCGGTCTTCGACCAGCACGATTTCACCACGGGCGACCAGACGGTCATTGATAAAGATTTCCACGGCCTCGCCGACCTGACGGTCCAGTTCGATCACTGCGCCCTTGTCGAGTTTCAGCAGCGAGGAAACCGGCATTTTCGTCCGGCCCAGAACCACGGAGACCCGTACGGGTACGTCGAACACGGCTTCGAGGTCTGCGGCGGTGCGTTCGATATGGAGTTCGCCTGCCTCACTGCGGGCATTGGGCTCCATCGAGTCGAATGTCAGGCTCTCGGAGGCGGTGATGTCGTCTTCGGGATCGGTCATTGGCCGTTCTCCTCGTGATCGTTGCGGCCCGGAGCCGCCAGATAGGTCGCTATTTGCCGGTCGATCTCGCGGGCGGTTTCGGCGATGTCGCGGACCACGCCGCCATCGACCCATTCGAGCCGTCCGTCGCCGATACGAATGTCGGGCTCGCCCATGACCACAAGACGGCCAGAGAAACCGGAATGGGCCATTTGCGCAGTCGCATTGTCGCGGATGGCATCAGCCAGATCAGGATGGCAGCGAATAACCAGATGTGGCACGCCACCGAGGCTGGACAGACATTCGGCGATCAGTGCCTCGAGCTCGGCCTGCGGGTAGCGGGCGACCAGATGCAGTGCCAGCTTGCGACCAATACTGAGCGCCAGATCAATCGCGTCGCGACGATATTCGCTCATGGCCTGATCCAAGGCTTCTGCCATGGGGCCGGTTTGCATGGCCAGCGTACCCGCTGCGGCGGCAAGCGTCTGGGTGGCAAGGCTGGACGAATTGCGCTCGCCGGCGGCCAGTCCTTCGGCATAGGCCTCTTCGCGTGCAGACGCGATGAGCTGCGCCACGACATCTTCTGGAATGGACGGGACGGGCGGCGGAGCGGGCGGCAGGTCATTGGCCGTGACCTTGGCGTGGCCGCGATGCTCCAGATTAAGATCGAAGGTGAAGCGGGCGAGCTGTGCCATGCCTTACGCCACCATCTGATCGTCGGAATTGGTCTTGAGGATGATGATCTCGCCCTTGGCCGCGAGATCCTTGGCGATGCCCACCATGCGGGTCTGGGCTTCGTCGACATCCTTGAGCCTGACCGGGCCCATGTCGTTCATGTCGTCCTGCAACAGCTTGGCAGCGCGGCCCGACATATTCTTGAAGAACATCTCCTTGACGTTGTCGTTGGCACCCTTGAGAGCCAGAGCCAGTTCGCGCTTGTCGAGCTTGGCCAGCAGCACCTGAATGGCGGCCATGTCGAGACGGGCCAGGTCCTCGAAGGTGAACATGAGCTGCTTGATGCGATCCGCATCGTCGCGGTTCATTTCTTCGAGGCTGGTGATGAAGCGTGCTTCGGTCTGGCGATCGAAGGCGTTGAAGATTTCGGCCATCTGTTCGTGGCTGTCGCGACGCTTGGTGTGGTTGAGCGTCGACATGAATTCGGTGCGCAGGGTCATCTCGATCTTTTCGAGAATTTCCTTCTGAACCGGATCGAGGCCCAGCATGCGTTGCACGACATCCATCGCCAGCTCTTCGGGCAGCACCGCCAAAACCTGGGAGGCGTGAGCCGTGTCGATCTTGGAGAGCACCACGGCGATGGTCTGGGGATATTCGTTCTTGAGATAGGCCGCGAGCACATCGGCCTGCACGTTAGAGAGCTTCTCCCACATGTTGCGACCGGCAGGACCACGGATTTCCTCCATGATCGCATCCACCTTGTCCTGGGGCAGGAACGAGAGAAGGAGGCGTTCGGTGGAATCGGTATTGCCCGAAAGCGAGCCATTCGAGGAAATGGTGGTGACGAAATCGATCATCAGATCGTCGAGCATTTCCTGGGTGATCGGCCCAAGGCGCGCCATGGCGCGCGACAGCTGACGCACTTCGAGCTCGTCAAGCTCCTGAAAGATTGGCTTGCCGTAATCAGGACCAAGCGCCAGCATCAGCGCAGCAGCCTTTTCGTCGCCCTTGAGCACGCGGTTTTCCCCGCCCACCTGCAATTGGGAGCTGGTGTTGATCTGGTCGTCTGCGGGAGCGGATTGGGAAACTAGGGCCATGGCGGTTACGCTGCACTACCCAGCCAGTCGCGCACGATCAATGCGGCCTGCTTGGGATTTTCTTCGACAAGAGTGCCGACGGTCTTGAGGGTCTGGAGCTGGGTTTCACCCATGGATTTTGCGTTGGCGACCCAGGCGGGTGTCTTGTCCCTGGGCTCCTCGATTGCGTCCTGTGCCGGTGCCACGCTGCCATCGGCCAGAAGCGTGCCATGCTGGCCCAGTTCGGCTGCCGGTGGCAGGGCGAGCGGCGCGGCCTCAGGCGTCAGAACCTTCTTGAGCAGCGGACGCATGACGAAGAAGACCAGTGCCAGAGCGATCAGCAGAGTGACGGCCATTTCGGCGCCGTTCATCAGGTCGTCGCGGGTGAAGTCGAGCAGGCCACCAGCCTGATCGGTGCCGGGCGCGAGCAGGTCGGGGCGCTCGGCGAACTGCATGTTGATGACTTCAACAGCGTCGCCACGTTCAGCTGAATATCCGGCGGCGGAGCGCACCAGCGTCAGTATCTGGGCGATTTCGTCGGCAGTGCGCGGGGTATAGGTCATGTTGCCCGCGCCATCGTCGGCATAGGTGCCATCGACCACGACGGCCACAGACAAGCGCTTGATCGCGCCGGCTTCGGTCACCGCAGTCTGGGTGGTCTTGGAAATCTCGTAATTGACGATTTCTTCGGCCGAAGTACCCTGTTCGGTTGCGCCCTGCCCACCGGCAGTGTTGCTTGCGCCGGGCAGTTCGTTTGCAACGGTCACCTGACCGCTATTGGCGCCGGAGAGATTTTCGCTTTCGCGTGTCTGTGTGGAACGGACGACCTGGCTTTCAGGATCGAAACGTTCTTCGGTCGTGGTCGAGCGATTGAGATCGAGATCGGCGGACACTTCCACTCGGGCGCGTCCGGCACCTACGATATTGGCCAGCATGTCTTCAATGCGGGTGCGCAGGCGGTTTTCGATCCCCAGACGCCGCTCATCGCTTTGCGCCGACATGAAGCTGGCTTCGTCTTCGGCGGAGCCGGAAGCCAGAAGATTGCCCTGATCATCGACGATGGACACGCGGGTGGGCGTCAGGCCTTCGATGGCCGATGCCACCAGATGCTGGACTGCGCGGATTTCGTTGGCCGACAGAGCGCCGCGCACGGAGAGCACAATGGAAGCAGACGGCTCCTTGCGTTCGCGACGGAACAATTCTCGCTCGGGCAGAACGAGGTGAACGCGCGCGCCCTTGATGCGGTTGAGCGAGGCAATGGTGCGAGCCAGTTCGCCTTCAAGCGCGCGGACATTGTTGATGTTTTGCACGAAGCTGGTCGCGCCCAGCGTCGATTGCTGATCGAAAATTTCGTAGCCGACCTGACCGCGCTGGGGCAGGCCCTTGCCGGCCAGTGTCATGCGGACGGTGGTGATCTGGTCGCGAGGGATGAGGATCGTATCGCCCTCGCCGCGCAGATCGTAAGGGACGTTCAGGGTCTGCAATTCGGTGATGACCGACGAGGAATCTTCGAGGCTGAGGCCAGAATAGAGCGGCGCCATCTGCGGGGTTTGTGCCCGCATGATCAGGAAGCCGAAGAAACCGAGCATCAGCACGGCCACGATGGCCATGGCCGCAAGGCGCGGCATACCGATCCGGTTAATAAGGTTGGTCAGACTGTCCACGCCACCACTCTGGATTTCCGCCAGCGCAAAGGAGAATTTTCCAATGCACCCAGCGACTCACTCGCGGTCGTGGAGCCCCCAGACCGATGGGCAAAAATTACCTAGCGGATGGTAAACAAGTTATTAACCAGCTGTTCCGAAATGCGAAAACGGGCAAGAAATGCCGGGTAGAGTTAATAGGAGGTGATTCCGATGATGCGGGTTTTAGGCCGGCTGACCTCGATTAATGTCCGAAAGGTCACATGGGCGTTTGATGTTCTGGGCCTTGATTATGAGCGAGAAGATTGGGGCCTGCCGCTGCGCGATCCGAAGGTTCCGGAGTTTCTGGCACTTAATCCAAATGGCACGGTCCCGGTTTTGATCGATGGCGATTTTTCCATGTGGGAAAGCAACGCGATCCTCGTTTACCTGGCGGACAGGGATGGCAGCGGAAAGCTTTTGCCGTTGGACATGAAGGAACGGGCCCGGGCGCTGCAGTGGTTGAGCTGGCAGGTGTCCGATCTTAATCCGGCGTGGATGTATGCGGTCTATGCGCTGTTGCGCAAAATTCCCGGATATGATGAGCCTAAACATATCGAAGCATCGATCCTGCGCTGGACGGCTCGGATGCAGGTTCTTGAGGCGGAATTGGCCAAGGGCGGGCCATTCATTGGCGGGGCGGATTTTTCCATCGCCGATATTGTGCTGGCGCTGTCTTGCCACCGCTGGTTTCAGACGCCGTTTGAGCGGACGCGTCTGCCCGCCGTTGAGGACTATTATCATCGGCTGAAGGCCGAAGGGCCGGGCGCGATCTGGATGGCCGACAACTACGTTTGAGGCAAAGTAAAACCCCGCCGGATTGCTCTGGCGAGGTTTATATTTGTGTATTCCGATAATTCGGCCAAACCCTTCGCAGGGTTCAGGGCGTGATCCTTTGGATCACCCCTCCCGATAGTGCTGGATCCAGGTGGTCCGAAGACCAGCCAGACCATGCTTATCGATTGCTGCCTGCCAGTTGAGGAATTCATCAACACTGAGCGTATAACGCTCACAGGCTTCTTCAAGGCTGAGGAGGCCACCGCGCACGGCGGCGACAACTTCGGCTTTGCGACGGATTACCCACCGCCTCGTATTGGCTGGGGGCAAATCCGCAATCGTAAGCGGACTACCATCCGGGCCGATTACGTACTTTACGCGCGGACGCATCTGTACGGTCATTTTACTCTCTACTCAAACCTGACCATATCAAGGCAGAGTAGAGAAGCAGCCTTAAAATACCCCTAAGGGGAAACTTACAACAAGTTAAGAAAGGTCAGGCGTTTCAAGCAATTGAATGCGTGCTGCAAGGGCTGTTCTTGCAGCGGCCGGCTCAAGGGTGGCTTGGTATCCCATGCGCGTATAGCGGTGTGCTTAAACTGGGAAATAGCCCGCTTACGCCTCGTCGTCTTCAGAGGGTGTTTCTGTCTCGGGCGGTGGCGTTGTCGTCTCTTGCACCAGCCGGACATTGGTGACGTCCTTGAGTAGGATCTTGTTCTTGCCCACCGTCAATATCGGTTCTTTGCCGGAGAAGTCGATGGCCGTAACGACGCCTACCGAATTGGTGGAGACCGCCACCGTATTGCCGTTAAGATTGGTGCCCTTGATCTCGATCGTATAGACGCCATCAGGTCGAATATTGCCGTCCGACCCTTTGCCATCCCACAGGAACGAGCCTGGTCCAGCATTGAGCGAACCTGTTTCGGTATAGACGATGCTACCCTTGGCATCCTTGATGGTGACAGTCGCATTAGCGACGTTGGCGGCGGCATTATAGGTCCAGAATGCGCCACCATCCTTCAGCTCTGCCGTCTGGCCGGACGCTTCCACTTCCTTGCCGATATAGGAGACGGCGTCCGAGCGGGCCGTGGTCTGGGTATTGAGCAGCAAAGCCTCAAGAAAATCATTGGTCTTGAGCTGCTGCTCGACGCCGGTGAATTGTACCAGTTGCTGGGTGAACTGGTTGGTGTCGAGCGGATCGAGCGGATTTTGGTTTTTCAGCTGCGTTGTCAGTATCGACAGGAACGTGTCGAAATTCTGCGCGATGGTGCTACGCGAAAGGTTGCTCGTGCTTGTCGAAGAGCCTGAAACGCCTGAAACCGCCATCTCTTTACTCCTTACGCGATGATATTGACGCCGCTGGCCTGCAGGCTGCCGCGATAGAGGTTGACCGTTGGAAGAGCCGTTTCTTCGGTTTCAGTCTGGCCCTTCTCATCGCCGGCAAATACGAGGCTGGTATCCCGCTCGTTGCGTTCCTGTCCGGCGAACGGGTTCTGCTTGAGCGAAAATTCGAGATTGGTTTTATTGCTGTCTAAGCCAGCCTGTTGCAGCGCGCGTTCCAGCGCCCGCTGATCGCGCTGCATCAGATCAAGCGTTTCAGACTTTTCGACCGTCAGGCGCGCATGGACCTGGCCGGATTTGTCGATGTCGAGCCGCACATCAATGCGCCCCAGTTCGGGCGGGTCGAGGCGGATCTGGAAACGAGAATTGCCGTCCTGCACCTGCCGGGCCATTTCAAAGGCGATCTGGGGCAGGTTGAGTTGCTGCTGGCTGGTCTGATAGCCGGCCTGAATGACGACGCGGGGCGTCGCGGCATCGACGCGCAGTGCGCCAGTGTCCTGAGTGGGGGGCGCGCTTGCCTGCGGTGTGTTCGTCTCGGCGACGGTGACGTTTTGCGCTGGCGTCGGGCGGGTTTCGCGCTGTTGAACCGGATTGTCGCGCGGTGCGGCCCGGTCGTTACTGTCGCTCTTAGTTTCGACAGGTTTGTCAGTCGTCGTCTGCGCTGGACGCGGCTCGTGCGTTTCACTGGTTTTGCCGACAAGAACCGGTTCGCTGGTCTTGAGCGTGGGTGTTGCCAGAACTGGTTCTTCGGGCACGTCCGCGTTGGTCTTGAGCATGGCTACAAAGCGGCTCAGTGCGGCCTCGATCTCATCGGCAGGCGCTTCGCCCGGCTTCATGCCGATAGCGGTGAGCTGTTCTTCATTTGCAGCACCATTTTCGAGTGCTGCCAGTAGTGCCGCCAGCTTGTCGCTAACGGCCTTCAGCTGGTCCTGAGTGCCGGTTTGATTGGCTGCATCGGCTGTGTCCTGGCCGGTCAGCGGCGCCAGCATCTGCGCCAAGGCGTCGGCGAGGCCGTTTCCGTTCTTGCCGGCATTGTCGAGCAGAGCGGTGAAATCGTCGGGGGTTTCAAGGCTGGACAGATTGAGCCCCAGAGCCTCAGCCAGGTTATTCAAAGCGGTGTCGATGCGCGCCAGGAGATCAGGGTCAACCGGTTTTCCGGCATCAAGGCTCGTCTTGAGTGCGCTGAGGGCCTCGACCAGATCAATGACTGGAGCCGGATCGACCGGCTTGGTCGGTGTCGGTTGCAGATCGAGCGCTGCCGCGATGGCCTCGGCATTTTCCTTGTCGTCACCCGAACCATTGGCAGTGGCTTCAAGCGCCAGCCGGGCCAGCCGTTCAATCTCGGTCTCGGCTTTGTCGTCTACGGGCTTTGTATTGCTGGCGGGCGCTGCAGCTTGTGCTGGTTGCCCGTTCAGCATGGCTGCAAAAGCGTCGCCATTGTCGCTGGCACTCTTCTGGCCATTGAGCGCGCGCGCCGTGTGGTTACCGGCATTGGCAGTGATGATCGACAAATGAGAAGCCACGATGGGCGCACCCGAAAACAGACTGATCCAAACCAGACAATGCAAGAGCCTTGCCAAATGGCGTTTTCGATAAAAATCCATACAGAACAGCTATTTAGTCAGTTCACTATCTTTGTCTGGTGGGCTTGGGCAGTGCAAATCTGCCCGCTGGACGGCAAAAGCTGCCGGGCGGGAATGGACAGCACAGCGCCTTGGGCGTAAAAACCCGCCCTAATATTCCGCTGGCCCTTGAACCCAACCGGATGCAGGATAATGTTGAACTCGCTTGATATCGCCAAGCGCCCGGAGGACACGCGCGTCGTCGTCGCCATGTCCGGGGGCGTGGATTCTTCAGTTGTTGCCGGACTGCTCGCCCGCGAGGGCTATGAAGTGGTCGGCGTCACCCTTCAGCTTTACGATCATGGCGAAGCCATTCATCGCAAGGGCGCCTGTTGTGCCGGGCAGGATATACACGACGCCCGCCGTGTCGCCGCCAAGCTGGGCATTCCCCATTATGTGCTGGACTATGAAGAGCGCTTCAAGGCCTCGGTGATCGAGCCCTTTGCCAATGCCTATCAGCAGGGCGAAACCCCGGTTCCGTGCATTGCCTGCAACCAATCGGTGAAATTCGTCGACCTGATGACGGTTGCCCGCGAGCTGGGTGCCGATGTCTTGGCAACTGGCCACTATGTGCAGACGAGGCTGGGCGAAGATGGCCGCCGCCATCTGTTCCGTCCGGTCGACAATGACCGTGATCAGTCCTATTTCCTGTTTGCCACCACGCAGGATCAGCTGGATTTCCTGCGTTTCCCACTCGGCGGCATGGGCAAGGCCGAGGTGCGCGAATTGGCGCGAGAATTCGGCCTCGAAATCGCTGAGAAGCATGACAGTCAGGACATCTGCTTCGTGCCGCAGGGGAAGTACGCCGACATCATCGCCAAGATGCATCCCGAGGCTTTGGCCAAGGGCGAGATCGTGCATATGGACGGCCGGGTACTGGGCGAGCACGAGGGGATCGTTCATTACACGATCGGCCAGCGCAAGGGGCTCGGTATTGCGGCGGGCGAGCCGCTTTATGTGGTCAAGCTCGATCATCGCTCTGGCCGCGTGATCGTCGGCCCGCGTGAGGCGCTCAAAACCCATACAGTGCGGTTGCGCGACGTGAACTGGCTGGGCGGATTGCCGCTGGCCGAAGCCAGCGCGGGCAACGGCGCGCCGGTTGAGGTCAAGGTGCGTTCAACGCGCGGTCCGCAGCCCGCAGTGATCCAGATGCGCGATGGTGCTGTCTATGTGACGCTGGTGAGCGGCGAATAT